>Ga0307377_10000951_pt1 | contig 38486 bp, 40 predicted proteins | sample TR3MG_FD_202535 | JGI IMG/M metagenome (GOLD analysis project Ga0307377, IMG submission 202535) | Soil microbial communities from Risofladan, Vaasa, Finland - TR-3 | ecosystem: Environmental > Terrestrial > Soil > Coastal area > Acid sulfate soil | place: Finland: Risofladan, Vaasa | collected... | reverse complement strand
ATAACTTGTTGAGGCTGAGTGGTCAACCCTTTTGCGTCAGTTCCAGTAAGTGCTCAAAGCCATCTTGAGGGCTGGTTTTATTTTTGGTTAGCTTACCGCATTTTTGGCAGCGATGGAGCAAAACGTATTCGTTTCCTTTTTTCTCCACCCCACCGGCTCCATTAAGCCCTGGCAACGAGAGAGGCGGTCCCCCGGAATTTCTTTGTCAACGTGTTTGCTAAAAAGACAATTTGGGCAATGGTTAGTATAACCCGTTCCTGTAATGATTGTACCGCAATTTTCGCAAACAAAATTTTCAATTTGGCGAATAAAGTTCTGGCGAATAAAGTTCTGGCGAATAAAGTTTTTTTCATCAAGGCATTTTACCTTAATTTAATGGTTTGGGCGATTAGGTTGGCAACGAAAGTTTGGCCTAGAACAGAAGGATGGATGCCATCGTCGCGATTAACATAAGCCGATTTACCAAAACGACTTCCTGGAATTTTTGATTTTTCAAAAGCATTAATTAGGGGGACATTGAGTATTTTTGCTAAACCGACGGTATTTTCCAACTGCTCCATTATGTGAAGGGTCTGTTCATGGGCCTTTTCTTCTGGCCAATTAACCCCGTTAGCCCCTTTGCCAAAGTCTTTCTCTAAGGGGGCGATTTCTGCCAAGAGATAAACATCTGTTTTTTTGCTTCTGGCTTTTTGGATTAGTTGGACCAAAGTTTGCCAATGTTTATTCCGGTCATAAGGATTAAAAGGATTATAACTAAAAGAACCGAGGACAATAATGTCAGCCGGTAGGAGTGAAATTGGGGGATACTGGCGGGTTTGGTAGGAAAAGCTTAAGTCAAATCTGGCCAAACCCATTTGGACATTTTGGGAACCAATACCGTAATTGTAAAGAATAAATTTGGTGCGGGGGTGTTTTTTATGAAGACTAGCCTGAAGATATTCCAAATTTTCTCCCATGGTATCGACCATAGAATCGCCATAAACAGCAATAATATAAGTGCCTTTAGTCGGGAGGTTGGGTGAGGGGGTAGGAGTTGGCGGAATCGTTGAAGTCATTTCGGGGCTGGAGTTTCTTTTGGGAAGCAAGTCTGAAAACCGCTGAATTGTTTCTTGAAGCGAGGGTGTTTGGGTCCCAAGCACATCTAATGTTTGAGAAGGTGTTTTTTTCATCGAAAGCGATATGAGGAGGTTTACGAATAAAAGGAAAGTGAAAGCCAGTAAATTTATTTTTATAAGAGTTTTCACTACTTTGAGGATATTTTAGAGGTGAGGGGATTGCAAGGAGGACCTTTTTTTCTGGCGGGTGAAATGATTTTTCATTAGGCAATTTTAGCAAAGAAGCCGCTTGAAAAAAACTCTTAACCAGCGGATAATCACTTTGAGAGAAAATAAATGGCCGAGTTAGACAGACCAAGCGACAAGAGTAATCCGGTGGAGAATTTACGCTCCGTGGGGCAAACTATCGGAGAATGGGTTGAGGTTTATAAGAAGGTTATTTTGCCTTCCAGCGGAGAAGAGCTGAAGGAGCTTTCGTTAGCGAGTAAAGAGGAAGTAGCCAAAGTAAATAACAGTCTGGACAAGCTGCGGGAATTATTGAAAGAAGCTTTGTTGCACGAGACAAGTTTCGCTTCCTCCGAGTATCGAAGCAAAACAGGCTATCCCCCTTTTGCTTATGAAGAGGGAAGGTTCATCTCAAGGATTCATACTCATATTGAGAGATACTATAGTTTGTTTAAAGGAACGCCAGGGGAGGCGGTTCCTGAAGGAGAAACGAGGGACGGTATTGTGGTTTGGGCTTCCACGATGAGACCTTATAGGGACCCCAAAACCGGCCAAGAAAGAACCTTTGCTGATGATTTAAAAGCAGATATTTTTGGAGTATATGAAGAAATTGAGTCTGGTAGGGGAGGAAGAAAGAGTGCGGAAGCGGGCTGGGAGGTAAAAGACAAGGCTAGTGCTAGATTGAAAGATTTATTAACTAGACCAATTGAGGCAGTGGAGTTGATGTATGGAGAAACTGTCCATGAAGTTGGCAGACCAGTCGATAGGACCCGGCCACTGGCGGGAGTCCTTATTGTTGCTTCCGCCACTGAGTTGAGCGTCCTTCCTCGTATTTACTACGCTGGGAGGCCGGCCACTTTGGGGGATAAGCCGATAGCGAGGTATAGCTTTTCTGAAGAGGCTGAAAAAAGGGATGCTTCAACTGCCAGAAATATTGGCAGGAAGGTGCTGGCTTTAGCCCAGGAGGTTAATCGGCGGACGGAGGTGAAGTTTAATCGCGGATAAAGCCGAATTGGGGCAGTTAATTGACAGGGGAATTGATTTCGGTTATACTTAGGAAAATTTAGCAAAAGCTGAGAAGAGATAGGTTGGAATCTCTGAGCCTTTCGGCGGTGAGTAAAATCGAACCGCTCAGGGCAAGCTGTCCGCAGGAAATGGCGGGCCGGGCGGTGACCGTTAAAGCACCAAGGTGTGTCGCTTCGGCGGAGCACTTAATTAAGCCTACGGAGTAGGTAAGGGTAATTAAGAGATCCGTCGAAAGACGGATTTTTTGTGGTACTTTGTCATAAAATATAAACAGATTAAGGGGCGTAGTTAAACGGTATAACGGGGGTCTCCAAAACCTCTATTGGGGGTTCAATTCCCTCCGCCCCTGCCAATCTTGGATGCATTTTTGAAAAACATATAAAATTAAGATATGGAAGAACGACAAGAAAAAAGAACAGACCAGGATATTAGAAGGGAAATAGACCAAAAGATAAAGTCTCTAAAAGAAGCGATTGCTAAAAAAGAGAGAATTATTGTTGTGGTTGAAATTTCCGATCCAAGAGTAGCGGAAATCTTTCGTGAGGTTACTGCTGGCGAATTGGGAGTGGATTGGGAAAACCCAGGCAGTGTTTTACGTAAACCAGTGATGAATGCGCTATATGAAGGAGAAGCTGAAGAACTAACACGGACAGAATATGGAACGACAATGCCTGGTGTAAAAGTAACCCACAACAAATTTGAACCCTTGGTCGAAGGATATCGTCCTCGCGAAAATTTTGCTATTAGTTTCAAGGATCCTGACAGCTAAAATATTAGTATCCGGTATTAAATATGACCAAAAAACATCGAGTTTTTTCAGGATTAAGGCCCACAAATGTCCTCCACATAGGTAACTATTTGGGGGCAGTTAAAGGGCAAATTGAACTGCAGAATAAGCCGGACTTTGACTGTATTTATTCAATCGTGGATTTGCATGGTATTACTACCCCCTTTAACCCCAAAACCTTGCAAAAACAAATTAAGCATTTGGTTTTGGATTTATTGGGGGCTGGACTAGATCCTAAGAAATGTCACCTAGTGGTTCAATCTCAAGTGCCGGAGCATGTTGAACTGGCTTATCTATTGGGGACAATTTATCCGGTTTCGCGGCTAGAAGATTTGCCAACTTACAAGGATAAGAAAAAAGAAAATCCCGATTACATTAATATGGGCCTTTTATATTATCCGGTCTTAATGGCGGCTGACATTTTGGTTTACAAAGCGGATACCGTTCCGGTCGGGAAAGACCAATTACCCCATATTGAAGTGACACGGGAGATGGCAAGGATTTTCAATCGCATGTACTCTAAGACTTTTCCCGAGCCAAAAGCCCACCTAATGCCCGGTGCTTCTGTTCCTTCGTTAAGAGGCGAGGGGAAAATGAGCAAATCAATTGAAGGCAGTTTTATTTTGCTGACCGATGATTTGCAGACAATTAGAAAAAGACTGGCGGGTGCCCCGACCGATAGTGGCAGGGGTTCTGTAATACCTAAAGAAGGAGGCGTAGCCAACCTTTTGGTCCTAGTGGAACTCTTTGAGGGTAAAGAAGCGCGGCAGGGATACGAAAGACAATATTTAAATGCGGGCGTCCGTTACGATCGACTGAAAGACAATTTGGCGATTGCCATTTACAAAGAACTAGAGCCAATTCAAGAGAAAAGAAAGTTTTATGAGGAAAACCCCGGACTAGTGGACGCTATTCTGGAAGAGGGCAGAGAATACTGCTCTCAAATCGCCGGGGAAACTCTGGCAGAAGTTAAGAAAAAAATGGGTTTGATTTAAACAACTTTCTCTTTTTTACCTTCAAAGTCGTTGTGAAATCAGGCCAAAGGTGGTAAAATTCCCTCGCGAATCATTTTATTTTGGCGCGAAAATATCTCTATGCGGCTGATTAATTCTCCTTTTCAAACAAGAAAAAATCAAAGGGAAAGTTCACCTTCTAAGAGGAAGATGAAGAAGATTGAATTCCGCTTTAACTTTTCTCCACGCAACATCTTAATTTGGTTGCTCGTGGGCTTTATGGCGCTTTCTTTAATTTCTTCTTTTTTCCGTCCAGGGTTAACTACCGAAGAGGTTGATTTGACTCGAGCCTTAGTCGATGTTAAAGACCACAAAGTCAAACAAATTTTAGTTGATGGCGACCGATTGCTTTTGACTTATAAGGACGATAAAAAAATGATTGCTCGTAAAGAAATGGGCGAAAGTTTAGTCCAAACATTTCAGGCAGCCGAAATTGACCCTAAGACAGTTGATATTAGAATTGCCGACCAATCGATGACTCGAGCAATGACCGATATTTTAGGAACGCTTTTGCCTTTAGCAGTGATGGCTTTTTTCTTTTACTTTATTTTCCGCCAAGCCAAAGGGGCGCAAGACAGTATTTTTTCTTTCGGCCAATCAAAGGCTAAACTTTTTGATAAGGGCAAACAATCAATTACTTTTGCGGATGTGGCAGGAGTAGATGAAGCCAAAGAGGAACTTCAGGAGGTGGTTGATTTCTTAAAACACCCCCAGAAATACCGCGCTTTGGGAGCGCGCACGCCGAAAGGGGCTTTGTTGGTCGGGCCAAGCGGGGTCGGTAAAACGCTCCTGGCGAAGGCCGTGGCCGGAGAAGCCGGGGTGCCTTTCTTTTCCATGGCCGGGAGCGAGTTTATAGAAATGTTGGTAGGTGTTGGGGCCTCGAGGGTCCGTGACCTCTTTGGAACCGCCAAAAAAGCCGCCCCATCCATTATTTTTATTGACGAAATTGACGCGATTGGCCGCCAGAGAGGTCAAGGATTTATGGCCGGGGGGCACGATGAAAGAGAGCAAACTTTAAACCAGATTTTAGTGGAAATGGATGGTTTTACTCCTAATGACAATATTTTAGTAATCGCCGCCACCAATAGGGGAGATTTACTCGATCCAGCGCTTTTGCGTCCTGGACGCTTTGACCGAAGAGTGCTTTTAGATATGCCGGATTTAGAGGGGAGAAAGGCTATTTTGGCTATTCACGCTCGTGGAAAGAAGTTTTCTAAAGGAGTTTTCTGGGATAAGATTGCCAAAAGAACAGTTGGTTTTTCTGGAGCAGATTTGGAAAACATGTTGAACGAGGCAGCGATTTTGGCTGCCAGGGAGGACAAAAAAGAGGTTGAGGAAGAGGATTTGGAAGAGGCGGCGATTAAGGTTAAACTTGGTCCGGAGAAAAAAAGACTCCAGTCTGATGAAGACAGAAAAATGACGGCTTATCATGAGGCGGGACATGGGGTAGTCAGTTATTTTTCGAAACACGTGGATCCGGTTCATCGGATTTCTATTGTCGCGCGCGGAGTCAGTTTAGGCCATACTTTAATCCCGCCGGCTAAAGATCGCTCTCATGAGACCAAAACGCGGCTCTTGGAACAGATTGCGGTTATGCTTGGCGGTCGAGCGGCCGAAGAATTGATTTTTTCGGAGATGACGACCGGAGCTTCCAACGATATTGCTCAAGCGACCAGAATTGCCCGTTCAATGGTAGTGGACTTTGGGATGAGCAATTTAGGACCGACTTTTTTGGGGGCACAGGCTGACGTCAGCGACTTGGGGAAAATGTGGTATGAGCCGGCTTCCGTCTCTCCGGAAATGCAATCAAGAGTGGATGAGGAAGTGAAAAAGATTGTGGAAAACGCTTATGCGAAGGCGGAAAAATTGTTGGCAGATAATAAAGCTAAGCTGGATATGGTAGCCAAGGTGCTTCTAGAAAAGGAAACTATTGAAGAAGAAGAATTCGCCAAGTTGATGAAATAGAGATACCATTGTTAGATTGTTATATTGCTAAATTGTTAAGCTGCCCCGAAAGGGCAGTTTTTAGTTAAAAGGAGGTGAAAAAGAGATGGGAGAAGAGAGAGAAAAACCCTTAAGCCCAGCAGAGGCATTTAGAGCAAAGAGGGGGGAAGCGGTTTTAGATTTTATCAACGTGGTTGGATGTGTTTTGCGCGATTGTGAACGCGTTGCGCCTCTTTTTGAACAACTGCAAACCTCTCTTTTGGAAGAATGGCGAAGAGCATTGGAAAGGGAGAACCTACCTATTTTTTTTGAAGAAAATAAAAATTTACTGGCGAGATTGCTTGTTGGCGACTTATCTAATCAGGACTTAGCAGCTTTGAGGGAGAGTTTAGAAGAGGCGACTAGACAAATTGTTAGGCAACCCCAATGGTTTTCTGAGGCTTATGAACTAGTGGAGATCGAGAGGAAGCGAAGACGGATCAGTTAAAGGTAAAGAAGAAACTTTGTGCTAAAGCGGATAAAATTGCCAAGACAGCCTTAGAAAGAGAGACCATAGAAGAAGAATTTGCTAAGTTAACGAAATAGCGCGAATTAAAGCAGCATTTCGTGGTAAAATAGCTTCATGGAACAAGAAAAACAGGATTTGGTTTTGATTGACGGCAATGCCATTTTGCACCGGGCTTACCACGCTTTACCGCCTTTAACTACTCGCAGCGGGGAGCTGGTGAATGCCGTTTATGGCTTTGCGACGATGCTTTTAAAAATCCTTCAGGAAATGAAACCCAAATATATTGCCGTTGCTTTTGATACCGCCAAACCTAATTTCCGTCATCAGGAATATGTTGGCTATCAAGCTCACCGCCCGCGGACGGATGCTGAGTTAGTCGGCCAAATCGAAAAGGTTTATGAATTAGTGCGTGCGTTTAATATTCCCATTTTTGCCGTTGAAGGTTTCGAAGCGGATGATGTTATCGGAACGCTGGCGGTCCAAGCGCCCCCGGGTAAAGTTAATGAAGTAGTGATTGTTACCGGTGATCGGGATTTAATGCAGCTGGTGACAGAGAAAATAAAGCTCTTTATGCCTACCCGTGGTCTTTCTGAAGGTCAGCTAGTCGGCGAGAAAGAAGTGAAGGAGAAAATGGGCGTTTCGCCGGGGAAAATCGTTGATTACAAAGGCCTAGTGGGGGACCAATCAGATAATTATCCCGGGGTGCCAGGAATTGGGCCAAAGACGGCGGTAGGATTACTGGAGAAATTTGGGAGGATGGAAAACATTTACCGGAGTCTGGATAAAGTTGAAAGTAAAACAGTTTTGGCCAAATTGACCGAAGGCGCTGAAAGCGCGGCTCTTTCCAAAAAACTAGCCACGATTTTAAAAAATGTGCCCGTGACTCTCGATTTGGAAAAGTGCTTGGCAAAAGATTATGATAAAGGAAAGGTCGTCGAGTTTTTTAAGGAATTGGGCTTTCGCAGTCTAGTCAATCGTCTTAGTGGTTCAGCTCAGAAAGAAAATGAAGAGGAAGAACATCAGCCCAGCTTGTTTTAAAGCAAAAAAACGGGGGGCCCGATTGCTCGAAACCCCCCATAAATTGCTAGATTACTCTAACAGTAGCCGAATTATAGAAAAAAGGAAATATTCCTGTCAACTAGCAATTTGAGGCCAAATTTTGATGAAAGTTGCCATTGCGGATGACTATCTTAAGTGGGGAGGGGCGGTCCAGGTGGTAGTCGCCTTGCATGAGATTTTCCCCCAAGCGCCGATTTTCACCGTTTTTTCCGAAGTTAAAAAAGACAGGTTACTCCAGGAAAAATTCAAAAACGCCAAGATTATTGAAAGCTGGTTTGGCAAGCTTCCCTGGGCAGACAAGCTTATTAGTCCGCTGCGGTTTTTACTACCCTTGATTTGGGGTAGTTTCAATTTTCGCGACTATGATTTAGTCATTTCCTCAGCCAGCTGGGCGGTTACTAAGGGTTTTGCTCGGGGCAAAACCAAAGAGATTTGTTACTGTCATACTCCTCCTCGCTACCTTTATGGCTATGAAACTTCCCGTAATTGGCAGAAGCACTGGTATGTTCGCCTTTATGCCGCCCTGGTCAATCATTTTATGCGGCTTTATGATTTTAAACAGGCACAGAAAGTGACTTGGTTTATTGCCAACAGCAAAGAAGTGCAGGCAAGAATTAAAAAATTTTACCGGAGGGAGTCGGTGGTGATTAACCCTCCAGTAGAAATACCTGCCCGCACGCGGAGCGTTGCAGGCGGGTCACGGGAAGATTATTTTTTAACCGGGGGGAGATTAGAATTGCCGAAGAATTTTGATTTGGTGGTAAAAGCTTGTAACCAACTGAAACTTCCTTTAAAAATATATGGGGACGGTTTGCAGAGGGAATCTCTAGAGTCAATTGCCGGGCCAACAGTCGAATTTTTGGGGACAGTCAGTAATGAGGAGAGACAGGAATTAATGGCGGGAGCTAAAGCCTTTATTGTTGCGGCAACAGATGAGGATTTTGGGATGACACCGGTGGAAGCAATGGCGGCCGGTCGGCCGGTAATTGCTTTTCGGGGCGGGGGGTATTTGGAAACGGTAGTTGAGGGGAAGACAGGAGAATTTTTCAATGAGTCAACCGCCGAAGCTCTAGCGAAAACCTTAAAGAGCTTTGATCCAATGAAGTATAAACCCGAGGATTGCCGGAAGCAGGCGGAGAAGTTCTCTAAAGAAAGATTTAAAAAAGAAATCGATTCCTTGGTTAAAAAGGTCATATCATAGCCATTTTTCACTCTCCAGTTCCTCATTGAAATACCCTATAACCGCTTTGTCTGAACCCCGCTCGGTAGTGAAGGCAAAGTAAGGTTTCAAGCCTCCGTGTAAAATACTGGCAAAGCGGTTGAAAGCTTAGAAATCTGCGATTTCAAGGCCCTTTACTTAAGCTTATAACATTTGGTATAATCGGGCTCTTAAGTGGAAATTAAAATCGAGAAACTGAAGCAAAAAGATCTGCCGGCATTTTATGCCGTCTTTAAACGTTCCCTATTTGGAGATTTTAAGGAGTATTCGCCCCAAATGGCTACTTTTAAGTGGAAGCAACATCGGAAAAATCATTTGATGAGGTGGATAAAAGAAGGGTCAGAAGTTGTCTTTTTGGCTAAAGACAAAGATGAGAAAGTGGTTGGCTTTTTAACTACCGATGCTGTTTTTGGTGGCGTCGCTTACTGCGATTGGTTAATTGTTGACCGGAGCTATCAAGGGCTAGGCATTGGTGGTCGCATGCTTAAGTTTTGGGAAAAATGGGCGAAAAAGAATCAGGCTCATATGTTGGACTTGACCTGCGACAAGCGTAATTTGCCTTTTTATCAGAAGTTCGGTTTCAAAAAATATGGTTTTGTGAAAGAAGGTTATTGCAATGAGAGCAACTATCTTCTTGCTAAAAAGATTGGTCACTGGAATCCCAAAAGCCTCCAGTAACTTCTTTTCCATCGTGGTAGAATTAGGCCAAGATGCCGGAATTACCCGAAGTCGAGACCATAAGATTGCAACTGGACCAAAGGCTCAAAGGTCTAAAAATTACCGAGGTTGAGGTTTTGAATAAAAAAAGTTTTATCGGCCCTCCTTCGCATAAAGCTTCGGAGGGTGAAGAGGTAATTGGGAAAAAGGTAATTGGAGTCAAAAGAAGAGCGAAGATTGCCTTGATTGAGTTGGAAGGGGGCCTTTACCTGGCCATTCACCTTAAGCTAACCGGTCAGCTGATTTATAGTTCCCACGGTGGGGGGATAAAAGGCTGTGCCGAAAAAGAAGAAAGCCCTTTTAAAGTTTGCGAGCTCCCCAATAAATTCACTCGAGTAATTATTTCTTTTGATAATGGGGGCAGATTATTTTTTAACGATTTAAGAATATTTGGGTGGGTAAAGGTAATAAGAGATTTAGGGGAAGTGGGGGGAGGCAAACTTGGACCGGAAGCCAATGACGAGAAAGCCTTCACTTTCGAGTACTTCCAAAGTATCCTTTCAAAGACTAAAAAGCCAGTCAAGCTGGTGATTTTGGACCAGGAAAAACTCGCCGGAGTGGGCAATATTTATGTTAATGAAGCATTGTTTAAAGCCGGAATTATGCCAACCAGACCGGCCAATTCATTGGGTGATAAAGATATTAAGCTACTGAGAGATTCGATTATTTGGGTTTTGACGGAGGCGATTAAACGTAAAGGCACTTCCGACCGCGATGAAGCTTATCGGCAAATTAGCGGTGAGAAAGGTGATTATCAAAACCATTTACAGGTTTATGGCAAGACCGGAAAGCCTTGTCCAAAATGTGACGGCAAAGTAGAAAGAGTTAATTTAGGTGGCCGCGGCACCTTCTTTTGCCGAAAATGTCAGACTTAGATACTGCTTTACAAACAAGACTCTGCTTCTTAAGATAACCTCATGATTTTAAAACTGATTACTCTACGTAACTTTCGCAACTTCGCTCAAAAAGAGATTTTCTTTTCCGCTGACCGCAACCTAATTGTTGGTCCCAATGCGGTTGGCAAGACCAATATTTTGGAGGCAGTTTATTTACTGGCAACAGGCAAAAGTTTTCGAGTCAAAGGGGTAGAGAGCGAAATGATTTGCTATGGTGAAGAAGTGGCGGACGCAGAAGGGCTTTTAGGTAGCGGCGAAAATCTAAAAATTATTTTAACTCGAGGGGTAGTGATGGGGGAGAAAGTGGCTAAGAAAAAATATTTGGTCAACGGCGTTAGTAAAAGGGCGGTTGATTTTGTCGGCCGGCTACGAGCGGTCTATTTTGGGCCGGAAGACTTGGAATTAATTCTCGGCTCACCCAGTATTCGGCGAAAATATTTAGATAATGTTTTGTCTCAAGTTGATAAAGAATATGCTCGCGCCAGCCTCTCTTATGAAAAAGGCTTAAAAACCCGCAACCGGATTTTGGAAGAAATTCGGGAAGCCCGCGCCCAGGCGGAAGTTAGCGGGCTTTTAAAATATAACCAAGAAACAGAAAGGAAAAAGCTTTACTTTTGGGACCAGCTTTTGATTAAAAATGGGAATTTAATTACGGCCAAAAGGGAGGAGTTTATTAACTTCCTAAACGCCAACTCCACCTTGCTTATCTGTAAGATGAACAGCGCCACTGTTCCCTGTTTCCAAATTGAATATGACCGCAGTCCGATTTCTCTGGAAAGGTTGGCTCAGTATGAAAAAGAGGAAGTGGCGGCCGCCAGTACTTTGGTTGGCCCTCATCGGGATGATTTTAAAGTTCGGATGCTTAAAAATGGAGAGAAGCTGGCGGAAGAAGTGGGAGCTGGCCGGGATTTAGCGGTTTTTGGCTCCAGGGGAGAGCAGCGCCTGGCTGTTTTGTGGCTAAAGTTGGGGGAGCTAAAATTCATTCGGGAGAAAACCCAGGAGCCACTGGTTTTACTTTTGGATGATATTTTTTCGGAATTGGATGTTAGTCATCGAAAGATGGTTTTGGACGTGGTGGGAGAGCAACAAACGATTATTACCACTGCTGATTTAGGAATGGTCGAAAAAGAGTGGCTTTCAGGAGTCAAACTTATCAAACTTCCTTGACCAAAAAACGGCCAGACTTGCGCCTTCCCGACAAAAAATGTTAAATTTAGTTATGGAAAGCCCGCCCAAGCAGGAAACCGAAATTCCTCAACTGAAGGTTAAGGAAACACCCGTTAATTGTCCTGTTCTGCCTCCTTGTCCGGTTTGCCCGCCCAAGCCCAAACCTTGGCAGGTTTGTTTAAAAGCGCTTTTGGTGCTCGGTGCCGGTTTAGTTTTGGCCTTAATTATCCTGGTTGGCTCCGGTCTAAGAATTACCAGAAAAGAATCTCTTTTGGATATCTGGCTGGCTTCCAGGAGAGGGATTACGCCAACTCCAGAAGTCATTGAACCAACTTCGGAACCTTTTGCTGGTTGGCTAACATATACAAGCGAAAAGCATGGTTTTTCCTTTAGATATCCAGAAAGTTACCAAAAATATCTTATTGAACATGATTCGGGGGTGGAGATCGAGTGTGGATGCGAATCACTTAATTGGTTTTTGGTGGGAAAGGTATCCTCCGATCTAAAGCCGGAAGATTGGTGGGTTAAGTACGGTAAGAAAACTTTTAATGGCGAAGGGGTACATCCATATGCTTTTAAGGTTATCACCACAGAGGAAAAAAAGATTGGAAGTAACGAAATGTTTGTGGTCGAAGCAGAGACAAAAAAAATTGAAAACGAGTCAGCCAATCCGGCAGTGCCATTGGGGCCACTCTCTTTTAAGGTCTATATCACTTCTTCCGGTAAGAATCTGGCGGTAATAACAGAATACCTTTTAGGGAAAGAGGAGAGGGATCTCTTTGATCAAATCCTTTCCACTTTCAAATTCCTGGATAAAGAATCTGGCGGTTCAAATACCGAGGAGGAGGTATCGAGCGGGGAGAAAGCGAGATTGATTAGTTTCGAGAAAATTGCCGGTTGGTTAGAATATAGTTCGCCCACCGGGTATTCAATTCAGCATCCTTCAAGTTTCCAGCCCAGTGCAGGGGGAGAAGAAAAGCGGGATGGTGCTTGTTATAAATATTTTAATAATAATGCCGGCGGTATTCTAATGGCTAAAGTTGTTCCCTACGATGGAGGCTCAAGGCGGCAGCTTTACGGGACTGAATCAGGCTATACCTATCAATATGAAGAGGCGGTAATCCAAGGCCAGAAAAGCCTCATGATTGAAAAAGGACCGATTGGGGATTCTGGTTCCGAATCCGCAGTGGTCGTTCCTGTTGGCAATAAAGCCTTAATTCTTTCTTGGAGCAATCGTGCCAAAAACAGCTCAGAGTTTGTTAACCTTCTTAAAAGCATTAAGCTCGGAGAGTCTTTGGACTTGACTAAATGTTGGACTCTATAAAATAGAAAATTTATGGATATACAAACCCCTTTTAAATTTTTAGAATAATTTATGGAAGAACAAATTCCGCCGACACCACCAATATCTCCACCGCCACCGCCTGCTGTTCCTGCGACTCCAGTACCATCCCAATCCGTGGCAAGGCCAAAAACATTTTTGTTTGTTATCTTGGGACTGGTTTTGGTGGGAGGAGCGCTTTTTGCCGGTATTGTCCTTGGCCAAAAAGGATTTTTAAGCGGGATATTGCCTAGTCGTCAACCTTTACCCACACCAACCACTATCGCCCAGCCTACTCCAACTCCTGACCCAGCGGCAAATTGGCAGACATACCAAAGTGATGAAATGAATTTCTCTTTGAAATATCCTCAAGGTTGGTTTCCTCATAGGGCAGTGAGGACTTATGGAGGAGGTTTTGAAGCAGTTTTTTCTTTTCCTGTAGATAATGGTTCGATGCAAGACTTAATTGATGGTCAGAAAGCTGGATTCAGTATTAACTATCTAGTTCTCAACGAAGACACACTTGAAGAGCATGCCGATAAACTAATGTACCAAGATGTTCCTCATTTAACACGAGAAGTAAAGAAAAGTTATGTGACTGTAGCAGGAAAACGGGCGGTGGTTGTTGACATCCGTGAGCCGGAGTTGTGTAATAGAATCGTGCTTTTTGAGAACAATGTTCGGTATATGGCAGGTCTTGCTGTAGCCAAAGCAGAAGTTCCTTACTGCCAGGAGTATGTAGAACTTTTTGACCAAATCCTTGCCACTTTTAAATTTTTAGAATAATGGAAGAACAAATTCCACCGACACCGCCAACGTCGTCTCCACCACCGCCTGCTGTTCCTGCGACTCCAGCACCGCCTCAACCGACAGCTAAACTCAAAACATTTTGGTTTGTGGTCTTAGGACTGGTTTTGGTGGTGGGAGTGCTTTTTGCCGGTATTGTCCTTGGCCAAAAAGGATTTTTAAGCGGGATATTGCCTAGTCGTCAACCTTTACCCACACCAACCACTATTGCCCAGCCTACTCCAACTCCTGACCCAACGGCAGACTGGAAAACGTACAGTAATTCAGAGGGGAAATTTTCTGTTAAATACCCAACTGAATGGACGGTCAAGGACTTGGGGTCTTTGGGATCAATAACTCAAAATGTTAGTAATGTGGTTTTGGAGGCCGATGAATATAAAGCACAGATTACCATCTCTGTTTCTGATACTGATACAGCCAGAAAGTCGGCTGAAGGAGAGCAGAAACAAAGTGGCGAAAAATTTTCTTTGGACGGGACCATGGCGACTAAATGGTTGGAATCTAAAGAAAAAAAGGCGCAGGGATATGTTTTGGCAATAAAAGGGGATCGGGTATATAGTATTCTTTTTGAATGTTTAAGTCAGGAATGTTTTGAAACCGACAAGCAATATTATCTAAACATTTTTAACCAAATCCTTTCTACCTTTAAATTTTTGAATGAAAAAGGTTCTCAGGTTACTCTCAAGCCAACAATTCCGGTCTTAAGAATCCCTCAAAAAAAAGTTGATACTTCAAGCTGGATAAGTAAATCCTATCCTAAATTGTTTATTTCTTTTAAAGTTCCCTCTTCTTGGGAAGAAAAAGGTGAAGCCGAGTTTAGTGTCGACAACCTGGTCAGAAGGGTTATGTTCGACGATCCTAACCGAGGTCTTTCATTCGACTTTGCCGTCAGTCTTTATAATAATCCGAGGGGGTTGAGTAGAAGAGAATTTTGGTCTCAGCAATTTTTTGGTCCTGGGACTTCATTTTCTGAGCATGCAGTAAAATACGTAAAAGATATCAATGAATGGAATATTGATGGGAAAAGTGCCCTCTCGCTCTTTTTTACGGAATATTCCGGGGGAGGTACTTATTTTATGATTCCAAGAGGGAATCAGATGATTGTTCTTTTTTTTAGGGAGGAGTTGTCGCAGAATGATAACTTTGAGACGATTGTTTCAACGGTTAAGTTTATTAATTGAGGAGAACAATGGAAGAACAAGATCAAATTACCCGGCCAGTTATAGAACAGCCGGTTGAAGTCAAAAAACCCAAACCAATCCTAAATTATGTTTTGTTATGGGGATTGGGGATATTGGGGGTGTTGGGGGTTTTATGTGCAGGAATTGTGATTGGCCAAAAAAGGGCTTTGCCTAAAGCAGAGTTAACAAGCACCCTAACAATTACCCCTGAACCAACCCCAACTCCAGATCCAACGGCTGGGTGGGAAACTGTCTCAGATGGACAGGTTGGCGTTACTTTTAAATATCCCAGCAGCCTTCTCCCCTTTACTAATAAACCGATAGTCTCACCCGACCTTGCCCAGTTAAATTTTCAGGCATTCAGTAGCCAAGAAAAACGCGACCATCGGACTTTAACTGAAGCTGATTTACAGCTTGAGCTGATTGTTTTTAATCCAGCGAGGGGTAGTCTCGAGCCATATTTATCAGCGATTAAAACAGTTAATAATGCGGTTATTGCTCAGCCTTTTCCAGGAATAACAGGCTCATACATAAAAGTTAAAACACTGGAAGGAGAGAGGACACAAACAGCAGTTTTCTATGCTGAGCCGGAGAGAGAATATTCAGAATATGATGCCATTGTTATGGGTGAGAATAATAAAGTGGCGACAATTCGCCTGATGACAGGATCGCACAATAAAAGAGAACAGCTGTTACCCATACTGGAGCAAATCCTTTCTACTTTTAAATTTTTAGACCAAACTTCGTCAACTGAAAACTGGAAAACTTATCAAAGTCCTAATTCCCCCTATACTTTTAAATATCCGCCTGAAGCAACACTAAAAGAGGAAAATATGATTATACTAACTCAACTTGGACCAACTCAAAAAGAAGCCACAGAACTATATGATGGATTTACTCTGCAATTCTCATTGCCTCTTGTCTTGCCAGACAACAATTTGAGTAGATACGTTGATGGCGAAATCGAGAAGTCCAAAGAAAATGCCGATATTGTCAAGAGCAAGGAAAAGATAACCTTAAACGGGTACGAAGGTTACACCTATACCGTGAGGGGATTGGGAACCGTTAAGTACATTTACCTCCAGTCTGGAAAGAACAATGTAAAAATATTGTACTTAGTGGGAGACCCAGCAAAAAAAGGCTTTCAGCAAACCATAGATCAAATCCTTTCCTCTTTTAAATTCATAGAATAATTGATGGAAGAACAAATACCAGTTTCACCACCAATACCGTCAGCTCCACCGCCAGCAGCGCCAGTGGCCCCGGTAGTAAAAAAAGGACCTAGCCCGATTTTGTTGGCAATCTTGGGACTTTTAATGGTGGCGGGAATCGCTTACGCCGGCCTGGCTTTTTGGCAAAGAGGGCTTTTGGGAAGCCTGCCATTCTTAAGCAAACCCTCACCAACTCCGACTCTTGCTCCCGAGCCGACTCCTACCCCCGACCCAACCACTGGCTGGAAGACTTATACTAATCTTTCCGGCCAATATTCATTTAAGTATCCAAGTGAATGGTATTTGAAAGAGGATAAAACTTCGGTTGAAATCTCGAATTTCGATCAGGGCGAGCCGATCGGGACTGAAAGCGGTAAGGTAATTTTCAAAGTGGAGCTGTATTCAAAAAATCTAAACAACTTAACTCCTAAATTATGGCTGGACCAAGAAACTAAGAAATGCCAGACAGGGGAATGTAGTCCTGCCGTGCCAACCTTTATTCGTGATTTACAAATAGCCGATCAGCCCGCAATAGAGACAGATTATCAGCTCCCTGGTCTTTTAGGGGGGAAGGGGACAAGTTATTTTGTTTCTTACCTTAATCAACTTTATCATCTGCGTTTTCAGTACGGACACGGGGAGGATAATTCAAAGGACGCTGAGACAGAAAAATTATTTATGCTAATGCTTTCCACTTTCGAATTTTTGACGCCTACTCTCACGGGAGTGCAAACAAAAGGAGGAGTAACTCAGGGCACGCCGGTTAAAATTAAGTCAATTTCTTTGGTTTCTCCGACAAAAGGTCCACTGGTCATTAAGGGGACGGTGGAAAGCGGTTGGATGTTTGAAGGAGTGATGCCGGTGAAGCTCTTGGATGCGAGCCGAGCTGAAATTGCTTCCGGTTCAGCTAAAGAAACTGTCCCGGGTTCTTGGCAGAGCGGCAAGGCGGTGGAATTTAGTGTTGAGCTTACTTTCACCACCGAGTCCGCTTCCGGGTTCTTGGTTTTTGAAAATGATAATCCCTCTGGTCTGCCCCAAAACGCTAAATCTTTTGAGCTGCCGGTTAAATTTCGGCAATAATAAACCTTCCGCCAAACTGCGGCGAAACTAGCGGAAAAATTACGGAATATCTGAGGAAATTTCTGGCAAAATAGTGTATGATAAGAGTAGATGTACCGGCCAAAATACACTATCACCAACAAAGTCCTTCAAAATATCGGTGTTATTGAGGCTTGTCGTGAAGTAGTTGATAATGCCCCTTTAATTCCTTCCTACGAAAAGCAATTCCGGGAAGAAGCGGCTCTCTCGACCATTCATCACGGGACCCATATTGAGGGCAATGAGCTTTCTTTTACCCAGGCGGAGAATGTTTTGGAAGGAAAAGAAGTCGTCGCCGGTGAGCGGGATATTCAGGAAGTTATTAACTACCGCAACGTTTTAAAGTATTTGGATGAAGTGCTGCGAAAAGAAAAAAAGAGAAAGGACGAAGGTTTTGCCTACAGCGAAAAGCATATTTTAAAAATTCACGCTTTGGCGATGGATAAAATTCTCTCCGAGGAACAGCGGGGAAAATTCAGAAAAGTCCAAGTAATTTTGCGCAACGCCCAAACTGGGGAGGTGGTTTTTCGCCCGCCGCCGGCACCGGAAGTGCCTTTTCTGATAGAAGAATTTTTAAAATGGCTTAATTCCAAGGAGGGGAGAGAAGCGAATCCGGTTTTAAGAAGCGCCGCCGCCCATTATGTTATCTCTTCCGTTCACCCCTTTACCGATGGTGACGGTCGGACGGCTCGCGGTTTGGCCACCTTGATTTTATTTGCCGAGGGTTACGATATTAAAAAACTTTTTTCGCTGGAAGAATATTTTGATAAAAACGCTTATAACTACTATGACGCCTTGCGTCAGACTGATTTAACCAATGAAGCAGACTTTGAAGAAAGAGATTTAACCGGTTGGCTCGAGTTTTTTACTAAGGCTTTGGCGGCGGAGCTTACCCAAATTAAAGATAAAATCCGCCGCGTTTCTTTAGACGGCAAAATTAAAGAGAAACTAGGCGGCAAACAAATTGCTTTAAATGACCGGCAAATGAAAATTATGGAATATATCGAGGCTCGGGGGCAAGCGACAATGAGGGAGTTAAAACCTCTCTTGCCGATGATTTCGGAAGATACGGTTTTACGGGAGTTGTATACTTTGATGAAACAAAAATTAATTAAGAAAAAAGGCTCGCGAAAAGCCGCTCATTATGTTATTAGATGAAGTATGACCTTCCAAGAATTAGCTAACTACTTTCAGCTGCTGGAACAGACGAGTGCCCGTTTAAAGATAACGGAAATTCTCGCTCAACTTTTTAAAAAAAGCCGAGCGGAGGAAGTCGAGAAGATTACTTATCTTTCTTTGGGGATGCTCGTGCCGCCTTATGAGGGTTTGGAGTTCCAAATGGCGGAGAAGATGATAATTCGGGCAGTTGCTAAAGCTTTTGGCGTGGAGAATTCGCTGGTGCAAAAAGAGTATAAGCAGGTAGGGGATTTAGGAACGGTGGGGGAGGAATTAAAGAAAAAAGGCGGCGGGGGAAAAATTCAAAACCGACTTTTTGTGAAAGAAAAGAAGTCTGATGTCAAGCTCTCCGTTAATGAAGTTTTTGAGCGCCTTTTAACGATTGCCAAGGAAGCCGGAACGGGAAGTGTTGAGCGGAAAATTGAGAAGATGGCTACCTTGCTGGAAGACTTGGATGCTTTATCTGTCAGGTATGTTATTCGCGTTCCTTTGGGCAAATTGCGGTTGGGCTTTTCCGATTTGACTGTTTTAGACGCTCTTTCGTGGATGGAGAGTGGTAACAAAAGTTTGCGGCCGGAGCTCGAGGCCGCCTTTAATGTTCGGGCGGATATTGGGGCGATTGCCAAACGAGTGAAAGAGGCGGGAGCGAAAGGAGTTAAAGATACTAAGCCGGTCGTTGGCACCCCAATTTTACCGGCGCTCGCTCAGCGTTTGGGAACGGTGGAAGAAATGCTGGAAAAGATGGGGATGGTGGTAATGGAGCCCAAATATGACGGCACCCGCCTGCAGATTCACTTAAAGCGCTATAAAAAAGAAACGGAAGTACGCATTTTTACTCGTAATTTGGAAAATGTGACCGCGATGTTTCCCGATATTGCCGAAGCGGTTGAGAAAGAAGTTAAGGCCGAGGAAGCGATTTTAGACAGTGAGGGCGTTGGTATTGATCCTAAAACGGGGCGTTTCTTACCCTTCCAAGAAACAATTAAGCGCAAAAGAAAACACGGGATTGAAGCGACCGCCAAAGAAATTCCGTTAAGGTGTTTTGTCTTTGATATTCTCTATAAAGATGGCAAAAGCCTGCTTCCTTCACCGCTTTTGGAAAGAAGAAAAATTTTGGAGAAGATTCTCCCAGCGAAACCGAACGTTTTAATTATTTCCCCGCAAGTGGTAGCTGATCGTCCGGAAGAAATGAGAGAGTTTCATAAAGAGCAAATTAAAAAGGGTTTAGAAGGGGCAATGGTCAAAAAGGCTAACGCTCCTTATGAAGCCGGGAGAAGAGGTTTCTCTTGGGTCAAATATAAACAGGAAGAAACGAAAAAGGGTGGGGGTTTGGCCGATACCATTGATTGTGTCATTATGGGCACTTATCGTGGTCGAGGCAAGCGGGCTGGGTTTGGGGTCGGGGCTTTTTTGGTCGGGGTGCGGCAAGGGGAAAAGTTTAATACCGTTTCTAAAATCGGCACCGGGCTTACCGATGAGCAATGGCAGGAGATAAAAGTTAGAAGTTCAAAGTTCAAAGTTCAAAGTCGACCGGCCGAATACGAGGTTGACAAGAATTTAACTCCTGACAGCTGGGTCAGGCCGGCGATTGTGGTGGAAATCCAAGCCGACAATATTACCAAAAGCCCGATTCATACTGTCAGTTTGGCGCTCCGCTTTCCGCGGTTAGTTCGATTTCGAGATGACCGCTCTCCCCAAGATGCGACGACGGTAAAGGAGGTAGAGAAACTTTATCAATTGCAATTTGGAGCCGGGAAAGAGTAGCTTTTCTTTTTAATTTTCGATATCCTTAATCCAGTTGCTGTAAGAAAAAAGCCATGATTTTGTTTTATTTGGTCGTCATTCTTTTTTTCTCCTTTATTTTAATTAAAGCGACCGATGTTCTGATTATCAATCTTAAGGCCTTGGCAATCAGGACCCGATTGGGTAAGTTTGCAGTCACCGAATTGCTTTTAGCTTTGGCGACCTCTTTGCCGGAATACTTTGTTGGTATTACTGCCGCTCTTAAGCAAACTCCAGCCCTTTCTCTCGGGAATGTTCTGGGGGCCAATATTGCCAATTTATCTTTAGTCATTGGTGGCGGGGCCTTAATTGGCGGGACGATTTTTGTTCAGGGTAATCTTTTGAGCCAGAATATCCTTTATGCTGCCCTGACCGGCTCGGCTCCCTTGTTCCTTTTGCTGGACAAGAGTCTTTCTCGCATTGACGGTTTTATTCTTCTTCTTCTTTACGGTTTTTACCAAGTTAATGTTTTTCGGGAAAGAGAAAAGGGAAAAATTGACTTAGGCGAAGAGGGTTTTGTTCAACGTTTACTTCGGCGGCTTAATCATCGTTCGGCTAGACGAGAAATCGGCTGGATTTTTTTGGGAGCGGCTCTTTTACTTTTTTCGGCTGATATGATTGTGCGCTCTTCTATTGGCTTAGCCACTCTTATTAATGTGCCCGTCCTCTTAATTGGCTTAATTTTAATTTCCATCGGGACCACTTTGCCGGAATTGGTCTTTGGTATTGAAGCCGTTAAACAGCATCAACCGGGAATGGTCCTGGGTAATCTTCTTGGCTCGATTGTTACTAATGCGACCTTAGTTATTGGCACTGTCGCCTTGATTTGTCCGATTGAAGTCGTTGCCTTTAACGAATATCTTTTGGCCACCTTGACCTTTTTTATTGTTTTTAGCTCCTTTTTCCTTTTTGTCCGGAGTAAAAGAAGACTGGACCGTTGGGAGGGATTGGTTTTAATTATTTTTTATCTCATGTTTGCTCTGGCGGAATTTCTTCGCTCTTAGCTAGCCATGAAATTGGCCAGGGCAGATAAGCTTGTTTTAAAGTTTTAGCTTTTCTTTCTGTTGACAGCGCTCATTTTTTCCTTGTATTCTAGTACTAGAATAGCTTTTTTCGGGGGGAGGTGATTAAAATAATGGCCACAAGCAAAAAATACGCTTTTGGATTGGAAAAAAATGTTGCCGCTGCCTTAACTTATCTTTTAGCCTGGCTGACGGGCGTGATTTTCTTTTTAGTCGAAAAAGACCCGGATATTCGTTTCCACGCGGTGCAGTCAATCATCTTTTTCGGCGGTTTGACCATTCTGGGGATGGTCCCCGTCTTGGGTTGGCTGTTGTCACCCTTCCTCTTTTTAATTGGTTTAATCGGTTGGATTGTGCTTTTGGTTAAGGCTTATCAGGGCGAGAAGTTTAAGTTGCCGGTTGTTGGTAACTTGGCGCTAAAGTTTAGCCGCCACTAAATATATGTTTGTAGACCGAGTCGGGGCGGGTGTAAAATTAGCCGAAAAATTGAAGGAAGACTGGTCAGCCTCTACTCAGGCTCTGGTCTTAGCTATCCCCCGCGGGGGAGTGCCAATTGGTAAAGAGATTAGTCGAGCGCTGGGTTTGCCGCTGGATTGTTTGGTGATTAAAAAAATTCCGGCGCCCCAAAAAGAAGAACTGGCCATTGGCGCAGTTGGCGAGGGGGGAGTGGTAGTTTGGGAAGAAGAGCTGCTTCGCCGCTTGCGAGTGCCGGTTCAATACCGTCAAGAGATTGTTAAACAAAAACTAACCGAGTTTGAGAAAAAGGAAAACGATTTTCGTGCCGGCCGAGCGATTCCGAAAATTCAAGGGAAAACAATCATCATTACTGATGACGGTATTGCTACCGGAGCCACGATAAAGGCGGCCATCGCCACGGTTCGCAATTTCCAACCGAAGGAGATAGTCGTGGCGGTTCCGGTCATTGCCCAGGAGGCCTTGATGGAGATTAAACAAAAAGCCGACCAGGTTTTTTATCTAGAATCACCGGAAATGTTCTTTAGTGTCGATCAATTCTACGAAGACTTCCGTCAGTATACGGATGAGGAAATCATCGCTATACTGGAAGAACCATGATTTTAATTGTTGGTTTGGGCAATCCCGGTTTAAAGTATGGGAAAACTCGTCATAATGTCGGGTTTATGGTTCTAGATGCCCTTTTAAGAAAATTAACCCCTGTTAATGAAGGAAATTGGGAGGAGAACAAAAAGTTCAATTCCCTAGTAGCCAGAGTGGGGGATAATTTAGTCTTAGCCAAACCCCAGAGCTTTATGAATGCTTCGGGTGGTCCGGTCGCTAAATTGGTCCGTTTTTATCAAGTTAAACCCGCTAGCCTTTACTTGGTTCATGATGATGTTGATTTGCCTTTGGGGAAGATAAAAATCGCCGTTGGTCACGGTTCGGCCGGTCATAAAGGGGCAGAATCAGTCATTAAGAGTTTGCGCAGCCAGGATTTTGTCCGTTTGAGGGTGGGGGTGGGTAGAAATCAAAAAATCGCTACCGACAGCTTTGTTTTAATGCCGTTTACTTTGTGGGAAAGGGCCAAGCTAAAACCAGCAGTCAAAAAGTCAGTTGAAGCGCTGGAAACCATCCTGAAGGAGGGTGTCGAAAAGGCGGCTAATCGTTATAACCGCTAGTAAAGCGGTTGAAAGCTTAAAGTCAAGAAAACCGCGGACTTTCAGTCCGCGGAAGCTTATAATCAATAATAGTCTATGCGTGTTAATAATCTCATTAAAATTCTGACTTTTTCCGATGTGATTATTTTGTCCAGCTGGGGACTGACTAATCCGCTTTTTGCCGTCTATGTGACTCAGCAAATCCGCAATGGTAGTTTGGAGACTATCGGTTTTGCGACGGCAATTTATTGGGTAACCCGTTCGGTTTTGCAGCTGCCTTTTGCCAAGCTGATTGATTCGGTCAAGGGGGAAATTGACGATTTTGCCTTAATGGCTACTGGCTCGCTTTTGATGTCTTCCGTTCCTTTTTTGTATTTTTTGGCCACCGAAAACATTCATGTTCTTCTTCTTCAGAGTCTTTTAGGCTTTGCCTCGGCGATGATTTCTCCGAGCTGGCTGGCGATTTTTACTCGCCATATTGATAAAAATGTTGAAGCGGAGGAATGGGGAATTTATAACGCGATGGTGGGCCTGGGGATTGCCGGCACCGGAGCTTTGGGCGGTTTTATGGCGGAAAAATTCGGCATCCGGCCGCTCTTTTTAATTGTCGGCGTCGTTACCCTCATCGGCGTCTCCTTCCTTTTCTTCGTTTATCAGGATTTGAGAATGGAGGAGAAGAAATTGGCCCGGCTTAAGGCGGCCAAAGCAAGCGCAGCATGAATAGCCCCCCTCAAAGCTTAGGTGATATTTTAAAAAAATTTGATCCCTTGAGGGATAAATATGTTTCCCGAGAGTTCCAAAAATACGGCTACGATTTGGCCATGGAACTGGGCGACCCGGACCATAAAGCCTTGTATATCAAGCTAGCTAAAGAAGTCCCCCGGCCAATTTTGGAAAAAGCCCGCTACTTTGTCAAAGATGCTAAAGCCAAGAGTAAAGCAAGATTGTTTATGTGGAAGCTACAGAAATTGCGGAAATCGGCTGGAAAGAATCAGGATGACTCTCCAAATCGGGAGAAATAAAATCTTTCACTAAATTAGGATAAACTTTAAGAGAGCAGAAATTAGGATTTAGAAGTTTGGCGGTTTTTTTAAGGTCAAAGCCGGTTTCTCGATAGATAAAATTTAAAAAGGCCAGCCAGCCCTTCATGGCTGGTCCTTCTTCGGTTTTTGCCATCAGATTAATCAGCCTATCCAATCTATCTTCTTGATGAAAAAATTCATAAAGTTCAGGGAAAAAACCTTTGGGATCAATAAAGCCGGTTCCATAAACCGGGGCATCTGTTGGATTTTCTCCGGCAGAGAGAAGGTAGATAAGGCCGAGATAAGGGTTACCATTAAGCATTGGTTTTATTGATTTCAGAAGTCTTTCAGTCGATTGTCTCACAGAAATTGGATTTCCAGCGATCAGATTAATATTTAGGGCGGTAGGATAAACGATCTTTCGGGCAAAATATAGAGAAGTGTCTGCTGATATCGACTTTATCTTTTGAATTCTTCCTTGAAATTTTTTGGTCAAAATTGATCTAAGTCGAGTGTTTGGCAAGGAGGAGATAAGTGGAAGCCGATCATCCCAGGTGGTATTCCTTAGAAGATGGATCAATATAGCCAGGGCCTCAGCAGCGGAATTTTTAAAAGGAAACATAATCTCGGGCCAGTTGATAACTGTGGGTTTCAATGAGCAGGTGTTAAGAGAATTTTTTGGATAAATGATTGCCTTGTAAAGTCTACTTTCTGGAAAAAAATCAATTCTCACACCGATAAATTCTTCAGAAGTTTTTGTGGGGACCATCAAGACATAAGGCGAAGAATTATCATCATTCATCAAGTTTTGTATTAGCGAAAAATTAAATGAATGGCCTCCGGAGAACTTCGGCGAAACAATATGTCCATAACTTTGCCAATAATCAGCCCAAAACTCATCTTGTGGCACTTCTTTGTTGAATACAGTGCCTATCTCGATTCGTTTAAATGGTCTGGAATTGGAAGAAATAGTTCTAATTTCAAGAGGAATATCTTCAATTTCTTTTTTTAGTTCAGAGACAATCAATTCTTCAGTAATATTGGAATTATTTAAGATTAAGATGAAATCACCATCTATCTTTGGAGGGCCAATCTTTGGGTTAAAATCATCAAATACAAAATTTTTATTGTTTCCTACGCGGGATTTTAGTTCTGATTTGAACCCAATAGTTTCTTTTGCTGCTCCAGAAATCAAGAAGAGAAAGCCATCGATTTTATTATTTTCTAGATAGTCGTATAAAGATTTAACTATTTTTCCAAGAGGAGTTAGCTTGACCTTTCCACTCTCGTTTAATGCAGAGATTACGGGAAATCTTGAAGAATGGATGAAGGTTAATCTTGCTCGATATTCTTTTAAGAGTTTTGGTTTAGGTGTTCGACCATCCTCATTTTTTCTTAAAGCATATTCTTTAATGGTTCTAAGGAATTCGTTTTCTTTGTCCTTCTTGAGGAGTTTGACCAAGCGAGATAGTCCCCTTTCTTTTAAAAGCCTTTTTCCTAGATTTCTATAGCCTTCCTCTTGCTGAGCAGTAATATTTGGCACAGAAACGAAAATTCCTTTCTATGCCCGCAAAGATAGGGGATTTAAGTAAGGTTGGAATTAAGAGAAAGTAAGAAAACTGTAAGGACTAGGAGTGGATTAATTTTCTTTAGTCAATCCAGCGGTAGCCCCATCCTTTAATGGTTTGAATACTGTTGGGGGAGACGCCTAGGCTATCTAATTTTTTCCTGAGCAAAGAGATGCTTTGGTCCATTGCCCAGTCAGAATATTTCTCAAATGAATCTTTTTCCCAAATAGCCTCGGCCAGTCTATCCCTGGAAATAACTTTATTTGGATTTTTTAAAAATACCGTTAGTAGGCGATGTTCACTTAAGGTAATTTTTTCTCTTGGTGCAATTCCATCTGCTAGAAGTTCCCCCGTTTGGCTGCAAATACTTAGAGTAGTTTTTTTAATTTTTTGCTTTTTGATAAAGGACTCAAACAGTAGGGAAAACAAGCATAGCTTGCCCTTTTCAAAATGGACCAAACCAAGATTTCTGATAAAACTAGGGATGACTTTTAATTCTGGGCGGTCTTGTTTTGCGGCGTGCCAGAGGAAAGCTCTTTCTTCGTCCGTAATCGACTTCCAAATGTCGTCCAGAAATGTTTTAACTTCCCATTGTTGTTCCAGGAAGTCCAACAGCTCTTCGGTTTTAATATTTTGTTTTTCATTTAATATTCGTAAACAAGATCTGATTAACGCTGGATGACCGCCAATTATCTCTGGAATTGCATTCTTAAGGACAAGGGGAACTTGATATCCATATTTGCTAATTAGCCGGTTAACAGTGAAGAGAGTGTCTTTGAGAGAAAGAATAGGCATGTAGATTATGTTTTCGGTAATAAGTTCTGTAAGTTGATCATATTTCTCCATTTTTTCTTCAGAAAATATGTTTTCAGTTATGACAAAGATAAAATGTATTTTGGTTTTCTCGATTTGATAAAGACTGTAGAGGTTATTGAAGAAAGCCTTTGCATAGTCGAACTTATTAAAATCAGCAAGAACGAATATGATAGAGAAGCTTTCCTTGGCAAGTTTTTCGACTTGCTCCTTGAGGGCGAAGAAAGCGCTTTTAGTCTCATCTTGAGGGTAGTCTTTCAAGTTATAGCTCATTAAACGAAGATAACTCTCGGGGCTATTGTTAGGGAGGTCGTAGGGGTTTATGTAAACAATTTGATACTTTCCCAGTTCTTGATAACCAAAGAAGGCGGAATTTTCGATTAAAAACATGATGTTTCTCTTTGTCCCGCTATGAGGAACTCTCACGAGGACTACATTCTCTCCTCGCAAGAGAGGGGGTAAAATTTGGTCTCTGAAGAAGAGTTCTTCGGTTTCGGGGGTGAGGATATGCTCGATTTGTTGTTTTTTGACCATGGGTATTTTTTCTTACAACATCCGTATTTTACCAAAAACTTATATACGCATCAAATGTATATCAGGAATTTCAGGAATATTTCAGAAATATTTCAAGCAACTTGCTGAATTGCTACATAGAATAGCAATTAAAGGAGACAGGATGCAGAGGAAAAGTGGGACTAATTTCTTTGCTTTGAGCTTGGGGTTACTTTTTGCTAACCTCAAAATTACTTATGCTTCGGAAAGCGCCTCTTGCCGCAAAAATCGGGCGCTAACCCTCAGGCGAGGGAAGGAAGCAATTCGGCTTTTTGAGGATTATTCAACTGAGCCGAAAGTAATTGGGGGCGGTTTCCGTTTACCTTGGGATTTACTTTTCCAGCTTTTCAAGCTTTGGAAGAAAGCCCTCCTCCTGCTCTTGGGGAATTTGAAGGTAGTTTTGGGCTTGCCGATTTAATTTAGCCAAGAATCTCATCCAATTTAGCCCGGATAGCGCTAACAACCGCTTCCTCATTGCGGAAAGGGAGGGGAGTAAGAACAAAAGCCAAGCTGTTTCGGCCGCCTAATTTTTCTTCCAGCTTTTGGGCAAAACGTTTGAAGCCGACTCTTCCCAAACCCCAATCACAATTTCGGGCTTCTGTCTCAAATTCTTCTTTATTGGTCCGGTAGGCGGTGTAGGCTTCGGGATAAACTTCTTCGGAAAGGCCGGTACCGTGAACCATTGATTCGGGAATGAAAGAGTCTTCAGGTGAACAGACTAAATTGGTTCCCACTAAGGGGTCGGCATCAATGGTGTTTTTTATTGAACCAAAAGCATGAAGTGCCATTTTAATTTTCATCTCGATGGTTGGCGCTAAGCGATTGGCATTCTCGACAAAGCGGTGGAAAACTTCTTTTTGTATCCACCTGCCGGTATTAAAAAACACCTCTTCCGTTAAAGGATTTGCGTCAACCGCTCCGTTAGGTTCAAAATCAAAAGCCGGAACCGCATTGCCGCAGGAGCATTCTTCCAGGTGATGCAGAATATCAAAAAACATCTCTCCGAACTGATTAAGATTTCTCCCGGCCCAATGGCTGATAGCCGATCGTAAAGTCCTTTCCTGGCCGTTTTGAACAAAGCGAATAGCCGGACACTGGCGATGTTGCCATAAAAAATCCGCTTCCACCCCAACAATTCTTCCGTTCGGGAGCCAAACTGGGAAAATATAGCGGTTAAGGTCGCTGCCTTCCATCATTTGAATAAAAAGATTACCGAAAGGGTCGTAAGTCGCTTCGTGTCTGGGATAATAAAGATGGCCCCGGTCGTCCCAAGTTAGGGAATTAGGAATACCGGTACCATATTCTAAGCGTTGGACCGTTTTTCCCCGCCAACAAGAAGCGACACAGGCAAGAGTCAGGTCGCTCGGCCGGTGAAGTCGAGGCTGGACCGCCGAGGCGAGATTAGTAAAATCAGTTAGCTCCCGAGGTGTTCCGGGAGCAAAACCAATGGTGCCGTCTAAGTCCAAAAGGTGTCCTCTCCCCAGGGTCAAACTGCCGAATCGGTCGACTAAATTTTTCGCGAATGGCTTGCCTTTGTAGGCGATGCTGCGAGCCGCCCCCCGGGTAATACAAATAATATGCCTTGCCCTTTCTTCTCTAAGGTAAGAATGAAGAGCGTTAATAGTTCTGCCGGCGGGACCGCGAGTCACTTCTCTAGCTCTATTTCTTAAATTTATAGGTGGAAGGAGTCTTTCTGGTAGGAATCGGAGCATGGCTCCATGGAAGAGTTCTCTTTTGCTGCAACGAAAATCATAAAAGGCATTTTGTCGGCCAAAAAAGACTGTTTCTTGATAGAGTTCCCAAAGACCGTCCCAAGTAAGGAGGGGAGAAAGCTCGCCGTGGCCTTTAGCTTCCAAAAGTTTCTGATAATCGATTTCCCTGGCCGTCGGTTTCTCTTCCCGGGCCACCATAACGGACGGGAAAATGTTTTGTTCGAGCTCAATCATAATCTTTAGTCTGTCCAACGATAGCCGCGGTTCCTAATGGTTTGTAATTTAGCGGAAGAAATGCCTAATTTTTCTAATTTGGTTCTAAGCTGCGAGATGACCTGGTCAATGGCCCAGTCGGAATACTTTTCATCCGCTTCCTTGTCCCATAAGACCAGAGCAATCTCGTCCCGGGAGATTACTTTGTCGGGGTTTTTGAGAAACTCGACTAAGAGTCGGTACTCTTGCAAACCGATTTTTTCTCTCGGCGGCAAGCCGTTGACCAAGATTTCGCCGGTCTGCTCTTCAATGGCAATGGCCGGGGCATCCAACTTTTGATTCATGACGAAAGCCTTAAAAAGGGGAGAGAAAAATTCCAGCTTTTGGTTTTTTCCGAAGGAAACTAGTCTTAGTCTTAACAATTTTTCGGGAATTTTCTTTGGATTTGTTTCCGCCTCCAGTGCTAGTTGGACAAGAAAGTTTCTTTCCTCTAATTCTAAGAAATTCCAAATATCCTGCAAAATAGTTTTTATTTCCCATTGTTTAAGGAAAAAATCGACTGTTTCTTTAGCAGAGAAATGGGCTGAGCTGCTTAGAATTCGCAAGCAGGCTTTTAATAAAGATGGATGCCCGCCAGCAATCTTTTTGGCCACCGATTTTTGGGAGGGAGAAATCCGATAACAGTACTTTTGACAAAGAGAATCCGCTGCCAGTTGATTATCTTTCTCGGCAAAAATGGGGAAGAAAATCAAGTTTTGAGTTAAAAGCTCTCTTAGCTGCCCATACTTGTCGAAGTTGTCTGAGCTAAAGATGTTCTTGTTAAGGGCAAAGATAAAATGAATCTGCTGTTTGTCCAACTGCCAAATGTTTTTAAGATTATCAAAGACAGTTCGAGGTAAATTGAGTTCATTAAAACGTCCTAAAATGAAAACCAAATGATAACCATTGTCAACTATTTCTTTAACCTTTTTTTTAAGCAGGGGAAAGCAATCGGCTGATAAAGGGGCGATTTCTTTTTTGGCAAGGCAACCGAGCAAAAGCCGAAAGTAGGCCTGAGGAGTTTCTTCGGTTAACTCTTCACCGTCGACATAAACCATTTTGTAGCGACCTAAAGCCTTAAATCCCAACAAGACAGCGTTTTTAACTAGGTAAGTCATCGTTTTCCGCCGGCCGCTATGGGGGGTCCAAAGAATAGAAAGGTTCTCACCAGCCAGAAGCTTAGGAAGAATTACTTCCTGAAAAAAATGTTTTTCTGTTTCTTCAGTTAGAAGGCGGGAAACTTTTGTCATAAATCTTACTTTCCATGAAACTATGGGATTATAACTTCTACTTATAAGATATGTCAAGAATAAGTAAGCGAAAGTTCCTCAGGAAAGCCTAGGTTTCCCCAGTTTTTTCTCCGATAACGCTCAAGCAAGGGGCTGAAAAGCTAGTTAAGATAAAGCCTGTAATTAATTGCTAGAAGTAAAGGAGACAGTGATGAGCGGTTTCAGACTTTGGCAGCAAATTGTCGCCCCCCTTCAGCAGTGGCTTTTGGAACAAGGACGTTGCGTCGCTTGTGGGACTTTGCTTTCCCACAGGAGAAAGGAAGCGGTGAGGGGAAATGAAGTGATCGCCTGTTCTTGCGGCGAATCTTATCTTTATCTGCCGAAAGCGAATTTATTTAAGCGCTTAACCCCTAACAAATATGTCTAAAGAGTACCTAGCTCGACAATTTACTTTTATCGCCTTTACGGACACTAAAAGAGCGGCCCAATTCCTCACCACTCTTAGGCCAGAGCTCTCAGCGGCGGATGAGGCTCGGTTCAGGGTCATGGCCGAGCTTTCCTGCCTTACCTATCAATTAACCAAGATTCCCTTTATTGAAGCAATGGAGGAGGGGCAAGACGGCCGAGAGAACTTGCGAGAGTTAATGGGAAATATCGCACTTTATTGCCGGACTGATCAGCTGGAAGAGCTGGTAAATTTAAGGGCCAGACTCTTTTATGAGTCGCAGGCAGGTAGAGAAAGGCATTTAGGTAGAGAAGTGGCCAGTCAATCAACCACTTGGGTTTGGGCTAAGGTTGGGGGAGAGGAAATAAAAGAGCTGGAAGAAGCAGCCAAGGATTACCGCGGCAGCCTAGAATTTGGCCTAGAAGAGAGGATTAAGAATCTAAAAAGAGTTTGTGGATGGGGGTGGCAAGGACATCGGGAACTCTTGAGGGAGATTTTTGATTTAGCTCATTTTTTAGGCATTAAGAATGAACTTAACCTCTTTCGATTTATGGCGGAAAAACAACGGGGGAGGATTGCCTTGGGGAAAAAGCACTTGACGGTGGAGGATAAAGAGCGAGAGTGGCAGCGGCTTTTACCGTTGGCCCGAAAATACTTCCAGTAAAACAATTGAGAATTTAATAAAAATTGAAAATTGACTGCCAATCCGCCATACTGGGGGTAAGATGCTTGGCAGTGGGGTCTTCTTTCATTTGCTTTTAACTTTTATCTATTTTGCCGCCGTTTCCTTATTAAGAAGTGAGTTTAACCTGAACCTTGTTTGGCTTTGGTTGGGGGCTTTGAGTGGGACCTTCTTGCTCGATATTGACCATTTTCTTTTTTGGTTCTGGACCCAACCGGAGGCAGAAGAGTCGGTAAGGGCCAGGGTGCTTTTGAAAGTGAGGAACTATCGAGGACTTTATTCGCTTTTAAAGCAAACTCATGAAGGCCACAATCGCTTAATTTTTCATAGCGCAACTTTCCAGGCAATTTTATTGCTTTTGGCCTTTTATGTCCTGACGGCTTCTAATAGTTTGTTTGGGGCCGGCTTAGTCGTTGCTATGAATTTGCACCTTCTTAAGGATGAATGGTTTGACTGGTGGCGAGGGAGAAGAGAAGCTTTAGCGGATTGGCTATTTTGGCAGATTAAAGGTTTGGGAAAGGAGTACCTTCCGCTTTACTTATTTTTAGTTACGGTTATCTTTTTAGCCCTGACGGTCTTGCTGGCCTAAGGTTGGAAGATGGGAAAAACGGTCGATGTTATTAAAGCGACGGGAGAAGTAGAGCCATTTGCCGAAGAAAAAGTAATTAACTCACTTTTGCGGGCAGGGGCATCGGCTGAATTGGCTCAAAAAATTGTTTCCCAAGTTAAGCCTCATCTTTACCCAAACATTCCCACTTTTGAAATTTATGCCCTGGTAATGAAGCGACTAAAAAAAGAGCAGCGGGGTTTGGCCGAAAAATATAATCTGAAAAGAGCCATTATGGAATTGGGGCCATCCGGCTATCCCTTTGAAAAATATGTAGCTGAGGTTTTAAAGGTACAAAACTATCGGGTGCAGATTAACCAATTGGTAACGGGCAAATGTGTTGCCCATGAAATCGATATTATCGCCAAGAATGATAAGGCCTATATGATTGAATGTAAATTTCATGGACAGGTTGGAGGCCGGACCGATGTCAAAGTTGCCCTCTATACTTATGCTCGGTTTTTAGATGTTAAAAATAAGGGTTTTGATATTCCTTGGCTAATAACTAATACTAAGCTTACTCAAGAGGCAAGAGCCTATGCTCTTTGCGTCGGGATGAGAGTCACTTCTTGGGATTACCCGGAGGAAGAGAGTTTGCGCAAAATGATTGACAAAAGCCAGCTTCATCCCATTACTGCTTCCACCATCCTTTCTACTCAGCAAAAGCAAGCCCTCTTGGAAAAAGGCGTCGTCTTCTGCCATCAATCAGAAACCAATATCGGTAAATAAGTTTTTCTCCCCGTAATTGCCAACTTCTTGCTTTTAAGAAGAGAAAAGTTTGCTTGACAAGAAGTTAGTAGTTGAGATATCACCAAGCTTGGAGTTATTATTGTAGGCGGGAGGAAGTAGGTGAAAGAAAATGGAACAGACTTTTACTGACCAAAATTTTGATGCGGAAGTCTTGAAAAATGAATTGCCGGTTTTAGTTGCCTTTTATGCTGATTGGTGTGGCCCCTGCAAAATGATGGCGCCGGTGGTGGAAGAACTGGCCAAAGAATTGGCGGGAAAGGTGACGGTGGGCAAACTGAATGTAGATGAGAATCCGCAGACAGCCGAAAAATATGGGATAATGAGTATTCCTACCGTCATTCTATTCAAAAACGGAGAGGCAGCCAAAACTTTAGTAGGATTTAAGAACAAAAAAGAGGTTTTGGTGGAGGTTTCTTGATAGTTCAAAGTTCAAAGGGCAAAATTCAAAGTCACAGTTAGCAGTTAAAAGTTACGGTTATTGGTATCCTACAAAAACTTTGGGCTTTGAATTCTAAACTATGCAGTTCGATACGATCATTATCGGCTCCGGCTTGGCAGGACTAACGGCTTCTATTTACGCTTCGCGTTATAAAATGGCCAATGTGGTGATCGGTAAGCTTCCCGGGGGGACAATTACTTTGGCTCATAAAGTGGAAAACTTCCCCGGCTTTACTTCTATTACTGGCATGGAACTAGCTCGTAACGTCATTATGCAAGTTAAAGCCTTAGGGGCGGAAATTTTGCCGGACGAAGTTGTTAAGGTTAAAGTTGTTGAAGCTTCAGGGAAAATTCCCCATTTTTTCAGTGTCGCGACAGAAAAGGGCGGCGAATTTGAAGCGCAAACTTTGATTGCCACTACCGGGACCGAAAGGAGGCAATTGGGTGTTCCAGGCGAAAAAGAATATTTAGGGAAAGGCGTTTCTTACTGCACTCATTGCGATGCCCCTTTCTTTAAAGGGAAAACGGTGGCCATAGTAGGGGGGAGCGATGCGGCGGTTGGGGGGGCAATTCATCTCTCAGGATTTGGGCAAAGGGTTTATATTATTTACCGCAAAAGCGAACTTCGGGCGGAGCCGATTTGGGTGGAGGAAGCTTTAAATAACCCTAAGGTTGAAGTAATTTACAATACTAATGTCTTGGAAATCTTGGGTGACGGGAACAAAGTGACGGGAGTTAAGTTGGACAATCCTTATAAGGAGTTGACGCAACTTCCTTTAGACGGCGTTTTTATTGAGATTGGCGGCGTGCCCGCCAGCAGTTTTTTATTGCCGCTGGGGGTGGAACTGGACGAGAATGGTTATGTTAAAGTCAATGAAAAAATGGAAACAAATGTTTCCGGCGTTTTTGCCGCCGGTGATTTTACTGCCCAAAGTCTAGTTTTACAGCAGGCGATTACCGCCTGTGCCCAAGGAGCCATCGCTGCTTCAAGCGCTTTTAAGTATTTAAGAGGAAAGAAATAGAGTCGGGAAAAGTCATGTCCAATCCTTTTCAAAATGCCCAGGAACAACTTGATAAGGTCGCTAAATATTTGGATATTCGGCCCGATGTTCTGGCAATTTTAAGAGAACCGCAGAAAGTTTTAGAAGTTAGTCTTCCGGTAAAAATGGATAACGGTGAAATTAGAATTTTTCGCGGTTTTCGCTCCCAGCACAATAATGCCCGCGGTCCTTACAAAGGAGGAATTCGTTTTCACCCAGCGGTGAGCAAAGAGGAAGTAATGGCGCTTTCAATGTGGATGACTTGGAAATGCGCGGTGGCAGGAATTCCCTTTGGTGGCGCCAAAGGGGGAGTGGCCGTTAATCCCAAGGAGCTTTCGGAAAAGGAGCTGGAACGGTTGTCGCGGGCTTATATCCGAGCGATTACCCCCCTAATTGGTTCGGAGATTGATGTGCCGGCACCGGACGTTGGAACAGGGGCGAGAGAAATGGCCTGGATGATTGAAGAGTATAAAAAGTTCAAAGTTCAAAGTTCAAAGTTCAAAGTTGAAAAGAAAGAATTCTTGGCCGCGTTTACTGGAAAGCCAGTGGAAAAGGGGGGAAGTCTCGGCCGCACCGAAGCAACCGGCCGGGGCGGGGTTTATATTTTGAATGAATTAATTAAAAAATTGAAAATTAAAAAGGCCAAAATTGCGATTCAGGGGATAGGAAATGTTGGCTATTTCTTTGCCCAGTTAGCTTATGAACAGGGTTACAAAATTGTGGCTTTGTCGGATTCAAAGGGCGGGATCGAATTAGTTCAAAATTCAAAATTAAAAGTTAAAAGTTTGAATCCAAAAGAAGTTTTGGCATGGAAAGAAAAGACGGGAAGCGTTGTCGGTTTTCCGGGAACGGAGACAATTACTAATTGCGAATTACTAATTGCTAATTGTGATATTCTAGCCCCGGCAGCTTTAGAAAATGTAATTGACGCGAAAAACGCGAAAAAAATTAAAGCGAAAGTAATAATTGAGATGGCCAACGGCCCAACAACGCCGGAAGCCGATGATATTTTGCTTAAGAGAAAGGTGATAGTTGTTCCCGATATTCTTGCCAATGCTGGCGGAGTGACCGTTTCCTTTTTTGAATGGGAACAAAACGTAAAGGATGAAAAGTGGCCCGCCTTCACTAAAGTTACGGCGGGTAAAGAAGTGAGAGGGGTGAACGAAAGGTTAAAAGCAAAGATGATTAAAGCTTTTGAGGATGTTTGGAAGATGGGAGAGCAAAGAAACGTTGATTTGCGTAAAGCAGCCTATATTCTGGCGGTTGACAGGGTAGCAAAAGGGATGTAAATTAAGAGGCAAGATGAAAAAGGTGGTAGTGGATAAAGAAAAATGTCTTGGTTGTGGGCTTTGCGTGAGTATTGCCGAGAAAGCTTTTAAATTAAGCGCTGAGGGGAAAGCCGAGGTTTTAGCGGTGGAGGAAGAGGAAGAAGCTAAAGTTCAAGAAGCGATTGACTCTTGCGCCGTTGGTGCGATTAAGTGGCAAAAGTAAAAATTTAAAAAATGGAAAAAAGAACTTCTGTTTTAATTATTTTTCTCCTTTTAATTGCCGCTTTTCTGGCGGGCTCAACGGCCGCCAAAATAAAATATTTTGATAATAAAGAAGAAGGAGAAAAACTGGCCTCGACCGCGCCGGCGGCTCAGCCGACTCTTCCTCCCTTTGAGCCAAAGAAAACGGATAAGCCGGAAGTGAAATTTTTTGTGATGAGTTTTTGTCCTTATGGTAATCAGGCAGAGGCGGGGTTGGAGCCGGTTTATCAGCTTTTGAAAGACAAGGTTTCTTGGCAGCCGCAATATATCGTTGCTGATCAAAAGGCTTCCTGTGAGCAAAACTGTCCCCACCGTGTTTACGATGATAACGCTAAGAAAAGATGTGAAGATGCGGTGGCGCAAGGACAAGTTGGGGATGTGGATACTTGTAAGGGATATTTTCCTTACACTTCGACGGAAGAATGTTTAAGTAAGGAATGTGCTAAGCTCACTGCCGGCAAGTACGAATCGCTTCATGGCGATCAGGAACTGCATCAAGATATCAGAGAAATTTGCGCCTTTGCCGAAACCCAGCTATCTTCGGCCGCTAACGCCCTTGATAAGTGGTGGAAGTTTGTTGATTTGGTGAACCAAAACTGTAATAGCGATAACGCCGATATTTGTTGGACGGCTCAGGCGGAAACGGTCGGTTTTAATACCGGGAGAATTCTATCTTGTAGTCAATCTCAAGCAAAAAGTCTTTTAGCTAAAGAAGTCGCCGAAGTAACGAAGTATCGAGCTACCGGTTCACCGACCTTTTATATTAACGAGGTTTTATATCAGGGTGGCCGAGCGCCGGAAGATTTGAAAAAAGCGATTTGTTCTTCATTTAACGAGCTGCCTTTGGAATGCAGTCAAACTCTTGGTCAAGAGTCCGCCGCCAGCACTAGTGGTTGTGGGAATTAGGTTGACAAGAAGGGGAGGAGTGATTAAGATAGGAGAAATGAAAATCTTTAAGACTGTAGTTATCCTCATTTTAGTTTTGGGCGTTGCCGGTGCCGGCTTTTTTTGGACGAAGAATAGTCTTTTAAAAACCAATCGAGTTGAGGGTTCAAGCGCGGCGCCTTCATTAGCGCCAACTGCTCAGCCGACCCCTGATTATCCTAAAACCGTTGGCGATTTTTTGGTAACGGATAAAGAAATCGAAAAGGAAAATGGTAAGCCGGCAGTTTACTTTTTTGGCTCCAGTACTTGTCCTCACTGCGTTTGGGAGAAACCGATTGCCAAGAAAGTCTTTGACCAATTTAAGGACCAGATTGTCTATCACGAAAACTTTGACTCGGAAGCGGACGCAGAAGTTTTTAATCGCTACGCCGATATTAATCCCGGTTATGTTCCCTTCTTAATTCTTGGGGGTAAATATGCCCGGATGGGAGCGGGTGAAAATTTAGGTAGTACCGAAGAAGAATCCAAGAAATTGGAAGAGCAGGCCCTAACCGCTATTTTATGCAAATTAACTGAGGGTAAACCCACGACTGTTTGTGCCAAAGTGCAGGAAAGCACAGCCCAAATTCCCTAAAGCCCTTCCTTGTGCTAAAATCTCCTCATGTTTAAGCTCAATGCCCAGGAGTTACGGGCGGCTAAGGTCGACCCCGAGAAAGCCAAACTGATACCGAAAAATCCGATTTATATCATCCTGGATAATATTTTGGATACTTATAATATTGGGAGTATTTTTCGGTTAGCGGACGCAGTGGCGGCAGAAGAAGTAATTATCACCGGCCAGTCCGAGACACCGCCGCATACGCGAATTAAAAAAGCTTCCATTAATACCACTGAGTGGGTCAAGTGGAGTTATAAAGATACGGCCCTTAAGGCTCTTATGGAGCTTAGGGAGAAAGAACCAAAATCAAAAGTGGTGGCAATAGAGCAAAATCCTAAAAGTATTCCTTACACCGAAATGAAATGGGAGTTTCCGGTAGCCTTGGTAGTAGGGAATGAGACAACAGGTGTTTCAAAAGAAGTTTTAGATATGGCGGATCAGATTGTGGAAATTCCCATGTGGGGAGTGAACAAAAGTTTGAATGTGATGGTTTCCCTGGCAATTGTGCTTTACCAGATTGTAGAAGATTTAGGCTGAAGGCTATTGACTTTGGTTTCAGATTTTGATATTCTGTGTTTAGATATGTCATAAGAACTTTGCCAAGAGTCTTGGGAATGACCCGCTACTTGGCGGGTTTTTTGATATTTATCTAGTTTTTTCAAAATCTAGTAGCACATCATCCGCCGATAACCGCAGCCCGAGGCGTGAACGAATAAGCAGAGCTTGATTGAGTTTCACTCAAATAGTTCTGAAAAGCCGAGTGCTAAGGTAAGGAGGATATCTTTCAAGGTACTTGACCCTCTGCAACTTACCTTTTGTCCTCCGATTCGGAGGACTCAAGGAGCGTTTGCTGGAGGATCAAAGTGCTACGGTACTTTGACATTCAAAAAGTGGTAGGAACTTTTTAAATTGAGTAAAATCAATTTTTTTTGAGAATTTGATCCTGGTTCAGGATGAACGCTGGCGGTGTGCCTTAGGCATGCAAGTCGAGCGCTCCGCCGCAAGGCGGAGAGCGGCGAACGGGTGAGTAACGCGTAGGAATCTACCCCATGGAGGAGGATAGCTCGCCGAAAGGCGGGGTAATACTCCATATTCCCTCCGATTCGGAGGGGAAAGGGCGTAACTGCCCACCACGGGAGGAGCCTGCGTCCTATCAGCTTGTTGGTAGGGTAATGGCCTACCAAGGCAATGACGGGTAGCTGGACTGAGAGGTTGGTCAGCCACAAGGGGACTGAGACACGGCCCCTACACCTACGGGTGGCAGCAACTAGGAATATTCCACAATGGACGAAAGTCTGATGGAGCGACACCGCGTGGAGGATGAAGGTTCTTGGATCGTAAACTCCTTTTGTAGTCTGTAGTGGACTACGAATAAACTTCTGCTAACTACGTGCCAGAAGCCTCGGTAATACGTGGGAAGTAAGCGTTATCCGGATTTATTGGGCGTAAAGCGTTTCGTAGGCGGTTTGCCGCATCT
>Ga0307377_10000948_pt1 | contig 38503 bp, 23 predicted proteins | sample TR3MG_FD_202535 | JGI IMG/M metagenome (GOLD analysis project Ga0307377, IMG submission 202535) | Soil microbial communities from Risofladan, Vaasa, Finland - TR-3 | ecosystem: Environmental > Terrestrial > Soil > Coastal area > Acid sulfate soil | place: Finland: Risofladan, Vaasa | collected... | reverse complement strand
ACATGGTTTGGCATGTGCTTGGAAATTCAGGAGGTGTCCTAATTTGGATGAGGGATTCGCTGCCATTAGGGACGGTGCTCGCCAAAGATCCAGCGTCGCACCCGAGAGGTTCTGGCGTAGGGGCGGAAGGGGGATATTTGCCATATATCTACCGCTTGCATACTGACGACGCTCAAAACCACTGCGATGAAGGAGGCGAGCAGACCCCAATAAGTCTTCATCAACCACCACCTGCCCATAGTATAAGCCGCATACGCTGACTTGAACCAAATCAAATTAGGACACTACCGAAATTCGAGCCAATGCAATGCCGTGACCCGTATGCGAGGGGAATGAGATCACGCTATCAAAAGGTTAGCATCAACAAGGCCCTGGAGGCCAAGGGGGCTGCGCGACGGGGGCACATTTCGCGTGGAAGTTTGCAGCAGGACGGCAGGGGCGTTGGTTTCGGACGAGGAAGGTCTATGCAAAAAAAATGGGCGGCACGCTTTTGCCGCCCATTTGGCTGTTGGTGGTAGTTGGGATTTTAGAACAGGATGCGGCCGCCCAACTGGATGATGCGGTTGCTGCCACTGGCCCCTGTGATCTGGCCGAAGGTTGAGCTGTTCATGGCGGTGCTCGGGTTGCCGAGATTGGTCAGGTTGAATGCATTCGTGGCTTCACCGCGAATCTGGAATTTGAGCCCTTCGTGGATGTTGAAGTTACGGAAGATCGACGAGTCGATATCCCGGTAGCCGGGCCCGGAGAGTTGCATTGGCCGCACGTTTCCGAGCAGGCCGAGAGGGCCGACGCCGGGGCACACGGTCGATGTTCCAGTGATGACCGATCCGGGAACGCAATAGACCGAGGTATCGAACCACTGTTTTTCAGCAGCAACGCGGGAGTTCGGGCTAAGGACACGTTCCATCTTGCCGGGGATGACGCTTGGGCGATCGTTGTTCTGTCCATCGCCATTGACATCGGTTCCGGTGGTAACTGTGAACGGTGTGCCGCTTTGCAAATTAATGATGCTGGTAATCGTCCATCCGTTCAAAGCGAGCCTGACGAACCGGTTGTATCCATCGAAGTAGTCTGGCGTCCATACGAACGAGCCGGTAACCTGATGACGGCTATCAACGACCGAGCGCTGGCGATATTCCAGGTACGGATAGTTCTGATCGACGAATGTGCCTGTGAGCGAACTGTTGTCCAGAGAGTTGCTGGCCAGAGTCTTGCTCCAGATGTAGAACCCGTGCGCGGTGAAGTGGCGAGAAAGCTGCTTCTCGATCGAAACCTGCAAACCGTTGTAATTGGAGTTCTGATTGGAGCGCATGATGTACACGTTCGAGTAGGTTGGAGAAGCGGCCGACAAGCCGTACTGCGAGTTCAGCGGACGCCGGTTGTTGACGGTGCTGCTGGTATTCGCATAACCGCAGGACTTTGTCAGGTCGGTACAACCTGCGCCAGAGGTGCCAGCGGCCGTGATGTTGTACACCGGCGGGTTGATGTCCTGGTAGAGGGGCAGCTTGCGGTTGAGAGAACCGACGTAGTTGATGCTCAAGGCCAGGCCGTTGGCTAATTGCTGCTGTACGCCGAAGTTGATCTGATAGTTGAGGGGCCACCTGTAGTGCGGATCGACAGCGGAAACCTGGGTGAGGGCGAGGAAATTCGCGGTCGAGGTGCCCGGGGTGTATCCGATGGTCAGGAATGGATTGGTTCCGCCGGGAAATTCCGTTGGATCGTTCGAATATGGGTGCGCCATCGAGACGACCTTGCTGAATTGCTGGCGGATGGCGAAGGGAGCAAAGTTTGACGAAAGCTCCCATTGGTTGCCTGAGATGCCGCCAAAGAAGAGGCCTGCGGCGCCATGAACGACTGTCTTGCCGTTTCCGAACGGATCCCATGCGAAGCCGAAGCGCGGCGAGAAGTGATTGTTTGGAGTGAAGGCTGCGTTTGAGGGCACGCCCGCGTCGCCGTGGAAAAGCAATCCGATGGGCGCCAGTTGGTTGCCTGTTTTGCCAATGATGTTCACTGTGTTGAACGCATGGGACTGTACACCGGGGCTGAAGTTTGAGAAGCGGTTTTGGGTATCGCTGGGGGCCTGCTGCCAGTCATAGCGCAATCCCAGGTTAAGGGTCAGATTAGGCGTAATGTGCCAATCGTCCTGCAGAAACGCCGCATAGTTGAAGTAGTTGGCGTTGGCGTACTCGGGGGTGTCCTGGTTATAGGTGTTGGGGCGGCCGAGCATGTAATCCGAAAGAGCATTGCTGCTGCGGACGCCTTTTGAGGTGGTATAGGCGAAGATGCCGTAGTTGTTGAGCGAAGTGAGCTGGAAGTCTTTCTCCAGGCTGGCTTCTCCGCCCATGTATAGGTTGTGGCGTCCGCGCGTGGTGCTGAGGACGTCTCGAAAAGCATAGACGTTAGAGCCAGCTTTGGGGCCGGTGATCGATTGGCCGAGCGTAAACCAACTGGCGACGGAAACCTGCCCGCGGGACGGTACGCCTGAGGTTGCAAAGTCGGATCCGAAATCGCCGAAGGTGCTGTTGTTCGGCACCGGAATACGGCCGCCGTTCTGCCGCGTAAAGCTCAGCCATGCCTGGTTCACAGTCCGATTGCTCACTGTCCAGGTATCGCTCAGGTTCGCGTTCTGCTGCTTGGTGGCGTAGTTGGAGTAGGACCACTTTTGAGTAAGAGTTGTAGCCACTGACCGAATGCTGTAGTCGTACAAAAAGTAGGCCAAGGTGAGGCGGTGATTTGCCGTCAACTGGTGGTCCGTCTTGATCAGGTACTGATTGTACGTTTCCGGAAGAGGCGCATACTCGCGATACGTGTACGCATTATCACCGAACACTGACGGGTTGGGCGTGAAGTTCAGATACTTCATGATGGCGACTGCGGTTGGGTCCAAGGAACCGGAGGGGATGATATTGCCGGCGTAGGGCGTGTTAGTGGCCGGATTGCAGACCAGGAACTTGAAGCTCGCATTGTCTGCCGCAGTGGGGCTCTGTGAACATGTGGTAATGTCGGTGGGCATATTCTCGGCGAAGTTGCCGCCTATCTGGTTGGCGCTGGGAATATTGCCTGTATATGCCGGAGACGTGGTGGCGCGCAACCCACCAAAGCTACCAAAGAAGAAGTCCTTGTTGCGGAGAATCGGTCCGCCGACGGTGGCGCCGTATTCATTGCGCGCATAGGGCGGTTTGACTCTCTGGTTGTGGGTTACGGCATTGAAGTTCTTGGTGCGATAGAACTCGAAGGCCGAGCCATGGAACTGGTTTGTTCCCGACTTGGTGACAATGCTGACCACAGCGGCTGAGTAGCGGCCCAACTGAGCGCTGAAGTTATTGGTTTGCACGTTGAACTGGCTGATGGCATCGGGTGTTGGATTGGAGTTACCGCTGTTGCGCAGGCCTGTCATGTTGAGGCCGCCGTCCAGGTAGTAGGCAACCTGGCCGGTCAAATCGTCGGTTGAACCGTTGATGTAGACATGCTCTTCCGGAAAGCCAAGGGTGTTTTGTTGGGCAACCGACTGCACGCCGGGCGTAAGGGTGAGCAACTGATAGGCATTGCGGCCGACCAGGGGAAGGTTGTCAATCTGAATGTTGGAAACAGCCGCGCCGAGCGTGGAGTTGCTCAGGTTAACAAGCGGTATATCCGCAGTGACTGTGACTGTCTGGCTTTCGGTGCCGAGTTGAAGCGTCAGGTCCAAAGTCGCATTCTGCATGACGGAGAGAACGACTCCTGAACGCGTCAACGACTTGAAGCCGGGTGCGCTGACGGTGACTTTGTAGGGCCCGATCGGTAGGAACTCTTCGTGATACGAACCGTCATTCTTAGACACACTTTTCCGGGTGAAGTTCGTTTCGGTCTGCGTGAGCGTGATACTCGCACCAGGCACAACAGCCCCAGTGGGATCTGCTATGGTTCCGGATAGACTGGCGGTGCTGAGCTGCGCGAATGCTCCTGTTGCCGCAAATGCGGCAACGAGCAGTCCGAATAGCGCTCTGCGTAAAGTCTGATTGATCTTCATTGATAGGCTCTCCTGTAAAAGTGTGGCTGTACTTGCTGATTCCATACCTGCGAGTCGAATCGAAGGTTGATTAGCTCGCGTGAACTGGCGCCCTCGCTTTAGTTGGCGGCGCATGAGTGACTACGGGCCAAATTGAATGGCGAACTTATCCGGGCCGCGGCCAGAGGCTCTCCACCCTCGCCCTGGCTTATGGTCGGGGCGTCTATTGCCAATGCTTATTTCTGCAACGGTGGAATGTGTTATCGTTATCACACGAAGAACAGTACCACGTGTAATGCAAAATAGTAAAGTCCAAAAGGCGTGATTGCGCATTTGAAATCCGCCGTCTCCGTCAGCCAAACCCGCGCTTGCCACCCCAGAAGCTCGTGAATGCTTATGTGCAGACTGCGATGATGCATTCGATTTGATAGAAAGATTCATAGAAAGAAACACCGGTCAGCATCCCTTTCACGAAGCGTGGCGATTCTCGGCCTGCGTTGCCTGCGTAGGCAAGTGACTCACCGTTTGCCTCAAGCTCGTTAATATATCTCTTTTATAATCTTACATTTGCTTCTTAGATCCATGTTGTGTCAAACGTCGGCATCCGAGGATAAGTGGGCGATAGTATCATCTTGTATGGATTATGAGCAGGAGTAGTACAGTTCGGGAGGCGTGGCAACCTGAGACGAAGAACGACCGGGAAGCGGTTCTGCGCGAATTGCAGGCAATCGTGTCCAGCCCTCACTTCTGCAATAGCAAGCGCTACCCCGCGCTGCTGCGCCACATTGTCGAAAATACGCTGGCGGGCAAAACTGACCTGTTGAAAGAGCGGACGCTCGGCGTGGAGGTTTTTGACCGGTCTCCCACCTATGACACAAATGCCGATACGGTTGTGCGGTACACGGCAGGCGAAGTGCGCAAGCGGCTGTTGCTCTACTATTCCGAGCACAGCCCGCAGGCGGACATTCTGATTTCTCTGCCGGCGGGCTCGTATGTTCCTGAATTCCTGCATGAACGCTACGGGGTAGACGGGGCTTCCGGCGAGGCAGACACTCCTGAGTGGCACAACTCCGATCCGCATTTCTCAGAAGATTCGTTCAGCGAGATGAAGGAGCCCTGGCCGGATAAGCCTCGGGCTGGTATCGATCACGCCGCGCCGACTGCCTCTTTGCAGGATCGTCGGAGCCCCAAGCCTGAACGGGCGAGACTTGCCAACCGGAGGCTGATCTGGTTGGCTGTTGCTGTTGCCGCGGTAACCTGCCTGCTTGCGGGATTGGGTTGGAAATACTCTCATGGCCGGCCGCGAACCGCGGTAGACGAATTCTGGGCGCCGGTTTTGAGTCAACAAGGTCCGGTTCTGCTTTGTACCGGGAGCGTGGTCTTTGCGCAGGGCAAGTTTTCCGGAGTGGTAACAGCGGGAAAAGATATTGACTACCCGTTCGTTTCCATGCAGATTGTCTCCGCCGTAGCTCAACTCAGCAGCCTCCTGGAGCGGTCTGGAGCAAGCACAGAACTGGTGTCGTCCGCGTCGATACCCCTTACGGATCTTCGCGACCATTCGCTCATTCTGCTCGGCGGCTACAACAACCAATGGACCATGCGCCTGCTGGACCCGCTGCGCTTCCACTTCACAGAGGAGCCGGTTGAATCCATCGTGGACCAGACGCAGCCTCTGGCGCACTGGTCGCGCGATCGTTCAGTCCCTTACTCCAGTGCGGACGATTATGCCCTGGTTGCGCGGTTTCGTGACACAACCACCGGTAGTTGGGTGGTTGTGCTCGCTGGCCTGGGCCGGAATGGAACCGAGGCCGCAGCTCATTTTGTGGCCAGCCCCGACTATGTACAACTCTTGAAGAACGCGCTTCGAAAGAATTTGGCAAGCGGAAATATCGAAGCAGTTTTGAAGGTCCGTGTCATTGATGGCAAGACGGGAGCGCCCTCGATTCTGGCCGCGTACTCCTGGTAAGCAGCCAGGACGCACCCGCTCTTCCGCTTCAAATCACCCGTTCGTTCAGCCCGCTAGAAAGATAGCTTCCACAGAAACTGCTCGGAGAGCAGCGGAGCTTTTGTTGTGACGATGACGCGCTGTCCTCTGGTCTCCAGCTTCCCATCCTGTACCGAACCTGGAATCCCTGGTCCCATTACGACGTTGTCTTCGATGGTCTGCGTCACATCCTTGGGTCTCAGTAGGTCGGCTTGCATCGAAGCTCCAAGACCTTCGAGCGTGAATGTCCGCGGACGCCGCTCGACAATCTGCTTGTCTGCATGAAGAATTTCGCTGTAGAGATTTGGTTTCGTGCTCTCGATGCGATCGTGTACGGTGATCTGGCCCGTGCCCGTCATCTTGAACTCGCGCAGATAGCTTTTCAGGCCCAGGTCGGCGCCGTAAGCTCCGGCTCCTTCTCCCACCAGGTCGAAACCCTGCGGGCTGAATTCGGCTTTGACGATGTGGGCAAGGTTCTGGCGCTCGTAGGGGAAACCCAGCCACACATTGTGATTGTGGCCCTCGACGCCTTGTCCGTGTCCATCGACGAGCAGCGTGTTGTCGCCGTTGGTTTTGGGCACGCCGGCGTAGCCTGAAGCACCGGTCAGGTATGTTTTATGCGCCCAGACGATAAAGCTGTTGACGTCGGGATGATCGTGTCCTTCTTCCATGCGCCAATCGGGAAGTTCTTTCGCCAGTTGAGCGGCAGCGTGTCCTTCCGCGGGGCCGCACTTGAAGGCGACCGCCGTGGCGTCGGTTCCCCAGTCGCTGCGCCAATAGGCGACATCGTGATCGCGGAACCAATGACCTGTGGGAACTTTGCTCATTGGTTCCGATGCCAGTTTCGGATCACGCCAGGCCAGTGTCCACCACTCTTCCTGCGATACGTTGCCGAGGCCGCGCATCCAGTCGGCTACGCCCTGGATCTGCGGATCGTGAAAGCGCGCGGCGAGGTCGTAGAGCAAGTTGTAATTCGATTCAAGGTGGCCACCGGGATGGCTACGCTCGTAGTCTTCTCCTTTGCGCGCGCGCGAAATCGATCCATCGAACACATCGCCAAAATCAAACATCATTTCTCCGCCGGGAAGCAGGCTGTGAGCGGGGTAAAGATCGGCATTGCGCAAACCCGGCTGATCGAAGAGATCTTCTCCGGTTGCATGCTTCACTGCGTCCAGGTAGTGAACAAGCCACGGCGTGGCAAATGCCCAGTATTCAAAGCCTTCGTAGTAGTAGCCATCCTTTGAGTAGGTCATCAGGACGCGGCTGAAGATGGCCCGTGAAAGGGCAGCCCACTTTGCTGCCTGGGGCACTTCGCCGTAGAGCGCATACGCAGCCACACCCAGACCGGCGATGGGAATGAAGGTGTGATTCTGACTATAGGTCCAGGTCCGTCCGGGTCTGGGCTCAAAGCCTTTGTACATAAGATCGCCGTGCTGCGCGATGCAATCGCGGTACTTGTCGCGCTCGGCGGGCGTCAGGTCGTGATAGAGCAGGTCGTAGGCCAGACCCATGGCATAGAGGAGATGGCCGGCGGCAAGATCTACGTTGGGCTTGCTCCAGCTATAACCCCATACTTTGTAACTTACAGCCGCATCCATATACTGCTTTGCGGCGGCGAGATAGCGTGGGTCGCCCTCGATGCGGTAAGCAAAGGCCACCTCGGCGAGCGCAAGAGCCACATTGTTTTGTTCGCGCCTTTTTTCAGCCGGCGGCGGCGGGGGAGGCGCCTGGAGAGCGCGCAGTGAGGCCAGTTGTTGATGCCACCAAGCAGCGTCCGGGCCGTGGGCTCGAGCGCGGAGCACATTCAATTCGCTGTCGGTAAAATAGACGCGCGGATGAACGCCTGCAAGTTCCGGTTTCAACTGGGAGTGCAGGGTGCGCATTTCGTTGACCAGATAGATGCTCTTGCTGCCGGTATCGCCGGTGCCGAGATCTTCTCCGTTGCCCTGAGCCTTCGTAGGTGACGCGAAAGGCGCGAAGACCGCGATAACCGCAACGAGAACGGCTATCCGCGAAAGAATAGTTGGCCGCATGCTGTTCCTTCCTGGAAATGGTTGCTGCTTCATGCCAGCAATATGTGTTATCGTTAGCACACGCAGAACATTATCACGACCCGCGCAGGATAGTAAAGCTCGAAAACGGGATTATGCCCTTGAAGATTGAAGCTCCCAACACGACGCGACGCGATTGGCCTCCGCGCAGGGCCGCCAGTCTAATTCACGGGTTGCGCTGGTACATTCTCGGGCTGATCTTTCTCGCGACCTGCATTAACTACGTGGATCGTAGCAGCGTGGGTTTGCTGTTTACGCGCTTCGGCCCGGAGATCGGAATTTCCAGAGAGCAGTACGGATGGGTAGGCGCAATTCTGCTACTAGCCTATACGGTGAGCCAGAGCGTCTCGGGCCGGCTTTACGATCGTTACGGCGCGCGCGCCGGCTTTACGCTGTCGATCATTGTGTGGTGCGCAGCCGCGATGGCGCACTCGGCCATCGTCGGCTTCGGCAGCTTTGCGGCTTGCTCGTTCTTTCTGGGTCTCGGCGAGGCTGGTAACTGGCCAGGCGCCGCCAAAGTGATTGCCGAGTGGTTTCCTCAGCGAGAGCGCGCTTTGGGAATGGCCATCTTCAACGGCGGCGCGTCCATGGGTGCAGTTGTTGGGCCGCTGCTTGTGGCTGGATGGCTTGAGCCGCTGTTCGGATGGCGGCACACATTTCTCATCGTCGGGGCGATTGGGTTTATATGGTTGGCCGCATGGCTAGTGGTTTATCGGCCCATCGGAGATCACAAGCAGTTGTCGCCGGAAGAGAAATGTTACATCCAGGAGGGCCAGACGGCGAAGGATCTGGCCGCTCCGCCGCCGTCGATGGCTCAACTACTCTTGCTGCGTGAGACATGGGGCATCCTGCTGGCACGCTTTCTTGTCGACCCAATCTGGTGGCTCTATATGCTCTGGCTGCCGGCTTATCTGAGCGACGTGTATCACTTCAGCCTGCAGAAGATCGGCATTTTTCAGTGGGCGCCCTATCTCTGCGCTGCGCTGGGCAGTTTGTTTGGAGGTTGGCTCTCCGGAAAGCTGATTGCGCGCGGCCAGACCGTGAACAAAGCGCGAAAGATCGCGATCGGCGCTGCGGCGTGTTTGATGCCCTTTGGCATCCTGGCTGCGCGCGCATCCAATCCCATGTTCGCTCTGGCTTTGATCGCGGCGGTGTTGTTCGGCTTTCAGATGTGGATCACCAACGTGCAGACTTTGCCCAGCGATATCTTTCCGTCGTCCGCCGTTGGCTCCGTGGCCGGCATGGGTGGAACCGCCGCTGGCATCAGCAGTTTGTTTTTCAACCTGGGAACAGGATGGCTGGTCACGCACTTCGGCTATGCCGTGGTGCTGACGCTGGCCGGCATTCTCGCTCCCATCGGCGCCGTCGTACTGTTCATGCTGGTGGGCGTCATTCATCGCATTCCGGCAGACGACCCAAAACTGCAACCAATATAACCTGAGAGAGGAACTGTGGCTTATGCCTGACTATAAAAACAAACTTGCAGTTGTATTTGGAGGAGGCCGCGATATCGGCGGCGCCATCGCGATCGATCTCGCTACCAGCGGCGCCCAGGTGGCCCTGACTTACAACAGTTCGAACCCGGCGTCCGTTATTTCCGCTATCGACGCAACCGGGCGCAAAGCGATTTCCGCGAAGGTCGACGCACTTGATACCGCAGCTGTGCGCCGCTTTGCGAAGAGTGTGGCGGAGCAGGCTGGAAAGCCGATTGACCTGCTGGTGAATGTTGTTGGTGGCCTGGTGGCGCGGAAGCGCATGGAAGAGATGGACGATGCCTTCTGGGAACACGTTTTCAACCTCAATGTCCGTAGCGTCTTTGCAATGACCCAGGCGGTGCTGCCGCTGATGACCGATGGTGGCGCGATCGTTACTGTCTCGTCGCAGGCTGGTCGCGACGGCGGTGGGCCGGGCGGAATTGCCTACGGCGCATCGAAAGGTGCGTTGATGAGCATGACGCGCGGTTTGGCAAAGGAGCTGGGGCCGCGCAGAATTCGCGTGAACGCTGTCTGTCCGGGCATGATCGCTACGAAGTTCCATGACGACTTCACCAAACAGGAAGTTCGCACCAAGGTAGCTTCCATGACTCCGTTAGGTCGCGAGGGAAGGGCTGAAGAGGTTGCGAAACTGGTGGCCTATCTCGGCAGCGACGAAGCTTCGTTCGTGAATGGAGTCAATGTCGATATTAACGGCGGCATCCTCTTCAGTTAGAGGCAAGTAAGCTAGGATTGATCGCATGGTTTCTCGAGTCAGAAAAGACGCCTCCCGGCCAGCAACGCTTGCCGATGTAGCACGTGTTGCTGGCGTGGTTCCTATGACAGCATCGAGAGCCATCAACAGCTCTGGATACGTGAGCGACGATGTGCGCAAACGCGTCCTCAAAGCGGCGCGCCATCTCGGCTATCGGCCCAATGTGTTGGCGCGTCAGTTGAAGGGACACCGACTGAATGCCATCGGAATCCTTCTTCCGGACATCTCGAATCCGTTCTCAACGGCGCTTGTGGAGGGAGTGAATCAAATCCTGGACGAAGCAGGCTACACAACGTTCATCGCGACCACCAGCCGCAGCGTGGAACGGGAGAAGGCGAGCCTGCAGGCCTTTGTCGATCATCGAGTGGATGGCCTGATCGTGGCCACGCGCGGCACCAAGATTGGCGATGCGGCCCTGAAACGCCTTGCCCAGCAGAATATTCCTCTGGTGACCATTGGCCGCCCCGTTCAACTGGCGTGTGTCGACTCAGTCACCGCGGACCATGCGCAGGGCGCTTACGACGCGGTCAAACACCTGCTGTCACTCGGACATCGGCGCATCGGGTTTATCGGCATTTCACCAGACGACAGCAAAACGCTCCGCCGTTACGGCGGCTATGTGACGGCGTTGCGCGAGGCGGGAATCGAGCCCGTAATGGAATACACAGTCGGTCCTCCCGGCGCTCCGGCATTTGCCACGCAGGAAGACGGATACCAGGGAATGTTTCGCCTGGCAGCGCTCAAAACGCCTCCCACGGCTGTATTTGCACGAAACGATTTTGCCGCAATAGGCGCCATGCGCGCCGCGCATAAGCTCGGGCTTGTAGTGCCGCGCGATATGGCTATCGCTGGGTTCGACAACATTCCGCTCACGACCTTTACTACGCCGCCTCTCACCACAGTTGCGCAGCCTATCGCCGAACAAGGTGTTGCCGCCGCGCAGTTCCTGCTGGACCGCATCGCGGGCGATCGATCCATCCCCCGCAGAGCCACATGTCTGGGCTGCACGCTTATTGTGCGCGAGTCTACCGATCCCCATGCCGCAACTACGCCGATGGAGCCGTCCATCCCGTTCTGAAGCACAAATCAGTCCGCGAATAACGCACTTTGTCACAAGGAGACCAAAATGCGAGCACGCTATCCTCTCATTGGAATTGCACTCTTATCGCTTTTAATCCCTGTTGCTGGGGCGAGTGGCATGCAAGCGCCGCCGCGCCATCAAAGGCCATGGTCTGGAGATACGCCCGATATTGCCGGTCCAATGGCAACCGATCTGTCCCCGGCATTCACGCCGAAATCAATTGCCAAAGCAATGCGAAAGGTTGGGGACTGGGAATTGGCGGAGACGCGCCCTCGTTTCAATCAAGACTGGACATTTGCATCGCTCTACCGAGGGTTTATGGCAGCAGGCAAGTCTCTGCATCGCAAGCAATATATTGATGCAATGCTTAGCGTCGGGAAAAAGTTTGACTGGAAGCTGGGACCGCGCGAAACAGAAGGAGACGATCAGGCGATCGGATACACGTATCTCGATCTCTATCGCATATATCATGACCCCAAAATGATGGAACCCACAAAAACGCAGCTTGACCGTGTGATGACGATGCCCGCCGTGTGCACGGAGTCCTGTCCTCCGTGGTCTGATAAGGACACACTGCTGTGGTGGTGGGCGGACTCATCGTTTATGGCGCCTCCGGTCTGGGCTGAGCTTTACGGCATTACCGGCAACAAGGCATATCTCGATTACATGGATCGGGAGTGGTGGATCACCTCCGAACTTCTCTACGACCCACAAGAACATCTCTATTCGCGTGACGCCTCCTATCTTGTGAAACATGAGGAGAACGGCAAGAAGGTATTCTGGTCGCGCGGCAATGGATGGGTGATGGGCGGAATGCCTCTTGTTCTTCAGGAAATGCCGCTGGATTATCCGAGCAGGCCGAAATACGTTGAACGGTTTCGAGAGATGTCGGCACGCTTGGTTTCATTGCAGGGCGCTGATGGCCTATGGCGGCCCGGCTTGCTGGATGCTGACTCGTATCCTCTGCCAGAAGTTTCAGGATCGGCGTTCATTGTCTACGGGCTCGCATGGGGCATCAATCATGGAGTTCTCGACAGGGCAACGTACCTGCCTGCAGTTCAAAAGGGATGGGCGGGTCTGGTGTCGCACATTTATGCGGACGGTCGCCTTGGTTGTATCCAGCCAGTCGGGCCAGGTCCGGGGCCCTACAAGGCTCAGTCCAGTTATGTGTATGGAGTCGGCGCGTTTCTTATGGCGGGCTCAGAAGCTCGGCAGCTTGCGCAAAGCAAGCATTGAGCGGGTTGAGTCCATGTATTCATCGAAAGTGCGGCCTCACTGCGTCATCGACAGTGAGGCCGCACTTTAACATTTGCTGCCCTTCTTGCCACGAACACACGAGGATTAAAAAACACGCGGCAGGACATTAGGTGGCTATGGATCGGTCGCGGCCCTCACGGGCTGCTCGCCTATTTAGGCTCGACGGCGATTACCCACAGGTTGGTATGCCCCATGTTGTGGCCGATGTGAGTTGCGGCAAGCCTCCACGCAATATCACCGGTCTTCAACGTCGAAGGCTGCTTTTCGCCATTGGGAAGGATGTGCTCCAGTTGAGCGCCGGAAAGGCAGATCACTACGCGGTCGTGATGGCTGTGCTGCGGCTCGAATTTTTGCGCGGTAATCTTGATGTCGTAGGCGCGGCCATACCGGTTTTCAAGCAGCACCTTGTAATTGGGAGCGAGGCCGGTCCTGCCCCACGTCTCCGGATTGCCTGCTGTCAGGAATTCGACGCGCACAAAGCTCAACGTCGATGCCCCGTCATTTTTGATTGAAGACTCCTCGGCAGGTTGAAAGACAGTGTCGCCGCGCTTGACGGATTCTTTGCGGACCTTTCCGTCGTTGGTCAACATTTCAGCCGCGTTGCCAGTCAGGTATACAAGCATTGCTGGGCGTTTGTCTGGCAGGGAGATTGTCTCGCCTGGTGCAAGAGTCACCTCAGTTACGACGGCCTTGTGATTTCTGATCCGTTCAACGCTGGCAGCATAGCCTGGAGCGGTCAGGATAGCCGGGACGGCGATCAGATACAGGGCTATCCATCCAAGTGATAGGGTTCGCTGCATACAATCTCTCCTCGTTCGCTCTCCATCATAGTCGAGTGGATGCGGCAGACGGATTCTAAATGTCGCCGAATACGCGATTGGCAATTGGACCCAATTTCCTGTAGGCAGCGGGCCGGTCTCTGGCTGTTTCTGTTACTGTTTTCGAGGTCAGGATTTTAGTCTCACGAAGTACCTGTGAATGTTCAGGCCGAGGATAATCCATATGGATCGACGCTCTTTTTTGCGCAAGTCTGCTTTTGCCGCAGGTGCGATTCGCGCCCGGCGCGTGCTTGCTGCCAACAATGGTGAGTCTGCCTCGCCAGCAGTTGGAGTTCAGCATGAAACGCCATTCGGCGCGTCCGGGAAGATGATTCCGGACGATGGGTGGCGCATGTGGCCAGACCGCGAGGCCGCATGGAAGAGCGACACGATCTACCTGCCTGACGATTTGCATCTCGACAAGTTGCCGGTGAACGCGCCGACCGGCGGCTGGGATGTTTTGAATCGGGAGCAGGGAATTGCGCTTGCGCTGCCGGCTACGGTGGAGCAGTACTACTGGGGCAAATTCGGATTGCGCCCTTACACGACGGATGAGTACGGCTACGCGACCGTGGACCATGAAGTAAAAAATGGAAACTACATTGGAGTCTCTTGGTGGTGGCGACCTCTTGATATTCCGGCGGCCTGGCAGGGCAGGCGAATCCTTCTGCACATACGTGCGGCGCGTCAACGCTGCGAGGTGTATGTCAATGAGAAGCTGGTGGGCTACAGCGTCCTTGATGAACTGCCTTTTTCGTGCGACATCACTTCGGCTGCGCGCCCCGGCGCGGTGAATCGCCTGGCATTGCGCATTACCAATCCTGGCGGGCGGTTGGACTGGCGAGATACGGGCACGCTCACCTGGGACGGCGTGATCATGCAGAGAAGTCATGGGTTCGGCGGACTCGATCGCGCGTTGATGCTGAGCGCCCACGGACCAGTGCGCATTGCAGATTGCTGGGCGCTGAACACGCCGGCGCCTCGACAGATTACAGGGCATGCTTCGCTAGAGCCATCTCAAGGTGAGAAGGGCAAGGTGAAGTTCGAGGTTCTCGACAAGGCAACGGGTCACGTGCTGGCTTCCGCAGATGTTCCCGTCGAACTGGAGGCAGGCAAGAAATCCACGGTGCAGGCAACGCTCGCTGCTCCCGAAGCACGCATCTGGGACCTAGATTCGCCGCACCTGTATGAACTCCGCGTCACATGGCGTGCGGAGAATGCCGCGCAAGCGCACGGACCTGATGAAACGCGCGCTGTCGATTTTGGCTTTCGCTGGTTTGCCGTTGACGGGCTTGGGACGGATGCGGTATTTCGCATGAACGGAAGACGCGTTCGCATTTACACGGCGATCTCCTGGGGCTACTGGGGGCTGAACGGGCTGTTTCCGATTCCGGAACTTTCTGAGAAGGAAGTCCGCGCCGCAAAACAACTAGGACTGAACACGCTTAACTTCCATCGCAACCCCGGTAAGGAGGACGTGCTGCGCGTGCAGGATCGCGAAGGGCTGATGCGCTGCATGGAACCCGGCGGCGGCATTGAGGCGATCGCTCCAAGGGACGCCACCCCCGCAAAGTTAAGCGCCGCACGCTACATGGAAGCCAAGATCAAAGGCATGATCTGTGCCTTCCGCTCGCACCCGTCGCTGGTGCACTACATCCTGCAGAACGAAGCGCGCCTGGATCTGGACAATCCTAATTTGAAGCGCGTGCTTGACATGATGCACGCGGAGGATCCGAGCAGGTCGATTGTGGGTAATGATGGATTCGTGTTGCGCTCGCCGCAGGCCTGGATGCGCGCGTACGGCGACCAGATCCTTGTCTCCGGAAAGACAACGACGCCGGATGGTGGCGCAGGCGGCTGGTGGGTTGACCACGCAGGACACTTCTCGGATGTGTGGCAGGATAGCTATTATCTTTCCCCGGATGACTTCTATTTCCGCACGGCCGACAGGGCTGAAATTGTGGAGTGGGGTGAGATGAAAGGCGCGTCGTGCTGCGATAATCACACGCGCATAATTGCGGCGATTGAGAAACATGGTGACCACAGCTACGATCTGCTTGATCACGAGGAGATGCTCCAGGTCTACGAGCGGTTTCTCGATCGCTGGGGTTTTCGTACGGCGTTTCCAACCGCCAGCGAACTCTTTGACTCGATCGGGCGCAGGGCGTACGAAACCTGGGGGCAGTTTATGGAAAATGTGCGTCTCTGCGACGCCAACGATATGGCGGCCATCAGCGGGTGGGAGACGACCGCGATCGAGAACCATTCCGGCCTAGTTGACAACATGCGCGACTGGAAATCGGATCCCTGGCCGATCACCGAGTCGCTGTTGCCGATTCGACCGGTGGCCAAGCAGCACCAGCTGGTTGTGGCGCTGGGTGGCAAGGCGACGTTCGACCTTTATCTGCTGAACGACACTGCGAAGGAAACGTCGGGTCAACTTACCTTTAGCATGAACGATCCGCATGGCAAGGCAATTTCCATGGGCACATATCCTTCTCCGAAGCAGACGCCGGACCAATTCGCTTATCTGCTTGAAACTGGTGTCGACAGCCCGCCGCTCGCAATTGAAGGCACCTGGCGCACGGAGTTCAAGCTGAATGGAGCGCCGCTGTCCACGCACCGGCTGGAGATTCTTGCGGTGGCTCCAACTCCGCGGGAGATGCGCGCTCTGCGCGTTGGTTGCGCGGGCGTGGCACCGAAGATGATGGAGGCGCTGAAACTTATTCCTCAACTTACGCTTGAGAACGTTATTCCCGGAGGCAAATACGATGTGCTCGTGGCCTCCGGCGGAACGGCGGAAGATGCGGAGCGCGTGATGGTAGACCCCGAAGGAGCGGATAAATCCAATGGAGTTATTGTCGATGCGGATTTGTCGCAGAGCGTGCTTGACACAGTGCGTGCGGGCACGCCGCTGCTTGCGATAACGCCAACGGATGGGCAGTCGGATGGCGTGGCCAAGCAACTGGCCGCACTGTGCGGCTTCACTTACCGAGGGCTTGTCGGCTCATCGCGCGCGTCATGGATGGGCTCGTGGTATTTTGTGCGCAGGCATCCGCTCTACGATGGACTGCCTGTGGATCAGGCGATGAGTATTCACTATCAGATGAAGGCGGGAGGCTCCAATGGCTGGCTTGTGGACGGGGATGGGGTGGAGATCGTAGCCGCATACACGCGCGATCACGCACGCGAGATCGGCGCGGGCACATTTTTCACAACTGGCGGCCCGGCGCGCGTTGTCATGCATCGCGCAACGGACATGCACCCGGTCTTGCTGCGGCGCTTTATGGCCAATGCGTTATTGTTTCTCGCACCACAAGCATGAATGCAAAGCTGGTATAGATTTTCTCGGAGAAGTTATGAAACGCATGATTGTTTTCGCCATAATGCTGGGTGCGCTGGTCGCTCATGCGCAGAATCTCAAGAAGATCGTCGTAGTTAACGACTACGGCGCGAAGGGAGACGGAACAACGCTCAATACGTCTTTCATGCAGAAAGCCATCGATGCGGCAGCCACTTTTGGAGGTACAGTTACGCTCAAGCCGGGGATCTATTTGAGCGGGTCGCTGTTTCTCAAGTCGGGCGTAACGCTCGATATGCCTGAGGGCGCTACGATCGTCGGATCGGAAAAGCTGGAGGACTATCCGATGCTGCCCACGCGCATTGCCGGCATTGAGATGACCTGGCCCGCGGCCCTTATCAATGTTCGCAACCAGCACAACGTCAGGATTACCGGGAAGGGAACGATCGATGGCGACGGCCCTATCTGGTGGAAGTCTTATTGGGACCTGCGCGCGCTCTATACGCCGAAGGGATTGCGGTGGGCCTCGGATTACGACTGTCGCCGACCGCGCCTGATTCTGATTCAGAATTCATTTGACGTTCAACTTGGTGGCGGTATTGTGCTCAAGCGGTCCGGCTTCTGGACCGTGCAGATTCTCTACTCGCACGACGTTCACGTGGATGGCGTCATCATCCGGAACAACGAGGGCGGCAAGGGGCCCAGCACTGACGGCATCGATATCGACTCTTCGCGCAAGGTGCTGGTGGAGCACGCCGACATCGACGTGAACGACGATGCGCTCTGCTTGAAGGCCGGCCGCGATTCGGACGGGCTGCGAGTCAATCGGCCCACGGAGGACATCGTGATTCGCGACTCGATGATTCGTCATGGGGCGGCGGCCATTACCATTGGCAGCGAAACGTCGGGCGGCTTTCGTAACATCGACGTCTACAACATCACGGCGCTTAGCGGAGTGCCTTCGGGTGTTCTCTTCAAGTCCGCACACACGCGCGGAGGATTTGCCAGGGACATTCGCATTCACGACCTGACGCTCAAAGGCGTGGCCATCCCTATTCACATCACGATGAACTGGAACCCGAGCTACAGTTACGCCACCTTGCCTAAAGGGATTAAAAATATTCCGCCGTATTGGAAGACTCTTGCAACGCCAGTTCCAGAGAAGGAGGGGCTGCCTCACTTCAGCGACGTTCACATCTGGAACATCAAGGCGACTGGCGCAAAGAAGGCGTTCGATGTCAGTGCATATCCGAACGCGACCCTCGACAACTTCCGTCTCGATCATCTCGATATACAGGCAGCGACCGCAGGCACAATTGCCAATGCCAAAAACTGGACCATCACCGACAGCAAGATCGAAACGGCAGACGGCACGAAGCCGGTGTTCACCGACTCGACGGTGACGGACCCGAAGGACATACCGTTCGGCGAGCCCGGGTCGCAGTCGGAATCCGCGCCCGCGACCAAAAATCCCTAGCCCGTTTGCCGTCGATCGGTTTGCACGGAAGGAAAAGATCGCTGGAGCACGCTGCGGAGAATTTGATTGTTAAGGCGCATCATAGACCTATCGGAGCTTGATCGAATTTCGTTCGTGTTGGCGCCAAAATCCGCTTTTGAGCGCTAAAAACGGCCAGCGCCCCTCCCCGCATCTGTTTCCATTGCACCGATTATGGTGAAGGCGATTTTTAGCTAAGTCATGCTCAACAGGATACAAATCAAAATCTATTACTCAACCGGAAACTCGCGTGCGAGAAGTGGGCATTTCCGCTGTTTTATTCCGAGTTTTTGGGTGCGCGTCGGCACTTTGTGACTGGTTTGGAGTGCATTGTTGCGCTACATCGCCTTGCGCCACCATGTTGTAGGTTCATCGCTGAGAAATTTGGTTTTTGCTCCGCGCGATAGATAGAAATCGAGAACCTGGCTCTTGTGAAAAGTCGAGCAATCCGGCCAGGACGAGTCCTTATCGAGATGACTCACCGTCTCATGGTTGTCCACCAGCGTGATGTCCTGGGGAGTGCACTCAACGACGCGTTGGGCCTTCAGCGAAAATGCCGTGCCCGAAAGCGGCTCGGGCGGCATCTGATTGGCGATCTCCGTAAGCAGCAGAATGAACACAAACACAGCTGCAAAAATGGCAATCTTCTTCATCGGGGGAGAAAGTCCTGGGAGAGTATCCACTGAACGCACTCAACAACAGTGCAGCGGGTTCGCTGGCGACTCGTTCCCGCGCAACGGCTCTCAGGAACCAATGTAATGCGGACCGTGTCTTTTCACAAGTCCAGGCTTGAGTAGCCGGCCTGCCGACTCTAGTTCTGGTCGTCGCGCCGGTGCAGAGTGGGTTTGTCGTCGGAGGTCGATGTGGTGTCGCCCGTCTGGCTGCCCGTCGTGTCTGTTCCGGTGCTCGCCCTTCGCAGCGACGGCCGCGTGACGCCTTTCGTGTCGGTCAGGCGGCGCTTGTTTTCAATGCGTGCCAGGCGCGCCTTCACATCATCAAACTCGGAGGTTGTTACAAGGTACTCGTCTCTGGCCGGTAGAAACCGCGCGATCTCCTCTTGCGTGTGCAGGATGCGGTCAGGGGTTTGTGGGTGGTCGGCAAATACCTTGGCGACTGCGCCTGGCTTGCGCTTTTCCAGAGCCTGGATCTTTTCAAAGAATGTAATGAAAGCTTGCGGATCGTAACCGGCACGGTACATATACTCCACGCCCAGAAAGTCAGCCTGAGACTCGAACTCGCGGGAGAACTTCATGAACGTGATGGGAATGCCAATCGACGCGGCCTCGTAGATTCCATATCCCGTCCACCCGCCGATGAAGATCAGCGGAATTGTGCCCAGCTGAGCGTAGTTCATGCGGGTCATCTGGCGCACAGCGTGGTGAGCGCAGACGTGGGCTGTTTCGTGTGCCATCACGCCAGCCAGCTCCGCCTCCTCGTCGGCATTCAAAATCAACCCGGAGTTGACGTAAAAGAAGCCTCCCGGCAATGCAAACGCATTGATCTCATCCGAATCAATGACCTTAATCGTAAAAGGCACCTTGCAGTCGGAGTTCTTGACGATATTCTGGCCAATCCGATTCACATACTCGTCGACCACTGGATCGGTGATGAATTTAGAGCTCTTTTCGATTTCGTTTGCGTAACTTTTGCCCATCTTGATTTCGGTATCGGTGGAATACCAATTGCCCAACCCACGGCCACCAATGTCGCGATTGCCGACCGCGTTGACATCCTCGATGCTGCCCGATTTGATCTTGGCCATGTCGCTGCCAACCGCGACAACTTTGTCAGGGTCGACTTTTCCGGGACTGTCACCGCCAACCGGGGTGGTCCCAGGCGCGGGCTTTTGGGAGGAAGTCGTGTCGGGCTTGCTGTCCTTGGCTGTCGATGTGCTCGCGGGCGGCTGCTTAGCCGTGGTCGTTGCCGGAATATCGCCACCAACCGGAGTTGTTCCTGGGGCAGGTTGGGATGCGGGTGCGCTGGCCGTAGTCGAACCGGCTTGAGCCGAGTTGGTGTCCGTTGTCTGTGCGCCTGAGACTGCTGCAACCGTCAGCACCAATCCCGCGAGCACCATCGTGCGCAAGCCCTTGAATTCTGGCTTCATGACGTCACCTCCAACGGAGCGGGCGGGCCTCTGTACCCTTTGGTCCGCAGTTCCACTATATTTAGACGTTAGCATCCGCCGCTTTGGTAACAACGGTGAGAATAAATCGCCAGGAGCGGGAGGTTCCAGGTTTCGCTAGAAACCCTGTCGATCTTTTTGGAGCCGGCCCCCGTCTGGATTAGAGTGGAGATCACGCAGTCGCGGGAGGTTTTTTGCGCCGGACGATCCAAATCTCATTTTTGGTTGCCATCTTCGGGGTCATCCAACTTGCTGGCCAGCGATCGCGGGCCAATCTGCCGCGTGCAGGGGGGGGAGGGGTACATGACTCCTCAAAATTGGCCCCCCATGGGGGGGGGGATGCGCCCTCACCGGTGTTCGATGCCAGCCGGATAGGGTCTCCTGTTGTGCTTGATAAGGGCTGGCGGGTGGGGATTACGGGGGACCTAGGGGCAGCTTCTCCGGAGTTCGACGACTCCGGGTGGTCGATCCGAGATGCCCAGGGCGCCATTGCGGATGTAGCAGATGAGAGCCAGCGGGCGGACGGGCCTGGAGCGGAGAGTCATGGGGGGTCCTCGGCGCACGGACCGCGGCGGTATGCGTGGTTCCGTCTCCATATCAAGCTGGCTCCGAATCACGGTCCTGTGTCCCTTCTTGTTGAACTGCCGGTTTCGCAAAATACGTCACTCGGCATTGGAACCGCAGGCCCTGGCGTGGATATTTTCGCCAATGGGAAACAGGTTCACCCTGAGGGGCCGCACGGGGACGTGCCGCAGCACTATCAACAAATCTCCCGGCTTTACGACATTAACCTGGCGCCCTCTGAGACCTCTTTGACGCTGGTGGCGCGCGCTCCTTACATTCCCTTCGGATTTGGCTCCTACACCGGTTTTTTTGCGAATCGCAAACTGATTCTCGGCAACCGGGATGATCTCGAACAGTCTTTAAAACTCTGGTCGGACGGGAACATTTTTGAGCGCCTGCCGCGGTTGGTCGATTCCGTTCTGCTTCTGGTGCTGGCGGTGTTTCTGCTGGCGCTCTATTTTGCGCAGAAGGGCCACGTTGAATACCTGTGGCTTGCATTGCACGAACTGCTGCAGGCTCCGATCGCATTCTTTGAGCTGGCTGGCAGTTCCGCTCGCCTGGATAGCTTGTGGTACGCCGCGGTGGTTCTGCAACTGCTGCTGATCTCGGCCTACCTCTACTTTGAGTTCCTGATTGCCTTTGTTGCGCTGCGGCCCAAGAAGCGGTATGTCAGGTGGTCCATGAACCTGCTGCGGTATACCGCGCCGATCCTGGCTACGGTGGGTCCGACGCTGCTGTTGGTGGGCCACAGCAGGGCGATTGGGGTTGCACTGGCCATTATCCTGCTTTGCAGTGTCTTGTGGGTTATTTGTTGGTTCGTGTTTACGGTCGCCACGTTGACGACGGCCGCTCTGCGGCGGAATTACGAGGCGGGTTTGCTGCTGATCCCCCTGCTGCTTAGCGGGGTTGGCGCTATTGAACCAGTGTTTGCCGCGGGCATGAGCGATTGGAGCGGGCGGGCCTACAGTTCTCCGCTGACGTTCCAGGCGGGCCCAATGCCGATTCACTTTGCCGCGATTGCCGATTTCGTGGGGATACTGGTGATTGTTGTGATTATCTTCGGCCGCTTTCTTCGGATTCAGCGCGAGCAGCAGAGAGCAACCAACGAGTTGGCGGCGGCTCGGAGCGTGCAGGAGTTGATGATTCCGCAGGAAAAGCCAGCGACGCCGGGGTTTGAAGTGGATTCGATCTACAGCCCGGCGACTGAAGTTGGCGGAGACTTCTTCCACATTCAACCGACGGGCGATGGCGGGCTGCTGGTGGTGATTGGCGACGTGGCGGGCAAGGGCATGAAGGCGGCGATGAACGCTTCGATGCTGATTGGAGCGATACGCCGGACGCCGGAGCGAAGCCCGGCCAAGATTCTGGAGTCAATGAATCGCGTGCTGGCAGGAAGCGATAGCTGCGCGACGTGCCAGGCGGCGTGGTTCGGCGCCAACGGCGAGCTGATTTTGGCGAATGCGGGACACCTGCCGCCTTATTTGAACAGCCAGGAGATCGCGATTCCCGGAGCGCTGCCGCTGGGTATTCTGGCAGAGGCGCGTTATGAAGAGGTGCACCTTTACCTGCATCCTGGGGACAGAATTCTGCTGTTGTCGGACGGAGTTGTTGAAGCGCGGAGGCCGTCGGGCGAGATTTTCGGGTTCGACCGGATGCACAACTTGAGCAACCAGTCAGCCTTCTATGTGGCCGAGGCGGCGAAGGATTTTGGTCAGGAAGACGACATTACGGTGCTGACTGTGCGGCGGCTGGCGGATGCGATGGCGGCCTGAATCAGGGCCGCTTTTTGCGTCGTAGGGGGCCATTTGGGGGCGATTTGGGCCTGTTTTTTGGCGAGAAAACCGTCGAAAAACGTCGAAAAACAACGCCATCGTTACTACTTATACACTGGAAGGCCTCTGTATCCTGTTGATTGTGTATGGGTTATTTTTTTTCTGCACCATAATCAGTGCAATTGACGGGGAGGGGGGGTGGGGGGTCCTGGCTTTTTTGAGGCTCGGATGGGCTCTGATTGAGGGCTCACTGAGGTAGTATGCGCCGGTTGGGGGTAATTGTCTGCGGGAGGGCGGGGCTGGAGGATGATGGACGGAGGCGGAATCTTCGCCCCGGACTTCGATGGGTACCCGATCCGACCTGGGTTCCCGGGCCCCGTATTTTGAGGGGGATGTTATGATCCGTGCGGAGCGCTTATGACGTCGGCGACAATCACACTTTTCCTTCCACGTGGAGACGCAAAAAGTTTACGCACGGCTGAGATTTCCAACTGGAGCGGAAAGGCCGTTGCCGCGCCTCGCACCGAACTCGACGAGCTTCTTGCTCGCGAGGAACTCGACAAGGCGGGGGTCTACATACTGATTGGCAGCGATCCTAAAACCGGCGCACCGCACGCTTACGTCGGTGAGGCGGAGGTGATCCGCGAGCGTCTCAAACAGCATAAGACAAAGGAGTTTTGGGTGTCGGCCATTGTGTTTACCAGCAAGGACGAGAATTTGACCAAGGCTCATGTGAGGTACCTTGAGTCTCTGATTCTCAAGGAAGCGGCCGGAATCAATCGATTCTCCCTTGATCAGAATCAGTCTGGTGGTTCTAAACTCCCCGAGTCAGACCGTGCAGACATGGAGGTGTTTTTTGGACGCATTCGGCAGCTTCTGCCAGTCCTCGGCTCAGATATTCTGACTCCGATCGCCCAGCCAGCCGCGAAGCCTCAGCCGGGTGGAGTGCTCTTCTGCCGCATGAAGGGCGCAGTGGCAAGGGGGCAGCGCACCGCCGGTGGATTCGTTGTATTCCATGGATCGACCGCTGTATTGAAGGAGCGCCCTGCCGCTGAGAGCTATCCCACTGTGTTGGCCCAACGAAAGCAGTTCATTACCGACGGGACTCTCCTTGAAAAGGGTGGATATTATGTTTTTACTAAGGACGTAGAGTTTTCCAGTCCATCGGCGGCAGCAGCCGTCATACACGGTGGCAGCGCAAACGGACTAGTAGCTTGGAAAACTGAAGATGGCATAACCCTTAAGCAACTCGACGAGCAGGCATAGCCCATTTTTCGCCTGTTGAATTGCGGTTAGGCGGGACGTGAAGGAGAAGCATACCGCAGTGGTTAAAACCCCGGTTAGGTAGTGACGTCATGTTGCCGGGGATGAATCCCCAGCCTACCGATCCGTGTATGCTCCCGCATTTGTGATTCAGCATTCTGTTTGGTCGTGGAGGTATGCTTTCTTAAACCTTTTATGGAAACCTATGCGCTGACGACAGCGGCTTACCAAAGGCGTGCTCTATTCGTTCGGACGGCGAATGCGGAGTTGCTGGTGAAGACGTTATTTCACTATCGGGATCAGGGGCGGTATCAGTTGCATGGCTTTGTTGTGATGCCGGAACATTTGCACGTGCTGTTGACTCCGTCGGCGACACAGACAATTGAGCGTTGCGCGCAATGCATCAAGGGCGGGTTTTCTCATGAGGTGCGGACGCAATTTGCCGGGGAGGTTTGGCAGGCGGGGTTCCACGAGCATCGGGTTCGCGATGGTGAGGATTTTCGGGGGCAGCTCGGGTATATTGCGGCCAATCCGGGGAAGCGTGGGCTTTTGGATTGGGGATTTGTGCATACGCGGTTCTTGGATCGGCTGGATCCCATGCCGGCGCGGTTTGATATTCAGTGATTTCGGCTGCGAACGAAGAGCATACCTCAGGGGTTAAAACCCCTGTCCGCAGGAGGACGTTTATTGCCGGGGATAAATCCCCGGCCTACCGCACCGAAAATCCAGGACATTGCGGGAGGGGGAATCTGTGGCCTACCGTTCCGAAAAGCAAATGTCTCGTTAGTTCGGTTTGCGTTTCTCTTCGGCTGGGGGCTGTGCGGCAGCGGATAATGGTCTGTTGTTGCCCGGTCTTGCTTGACCTGTTTGCGCGGCTCTGGTTTACTTTGATTAACGCAATGCAATTGTCTGACTCCAACGCGAGCGTTTTCGTCGCCCTGATGGGCGCATCCTCTATTTCCGCGATTCGAATTAGTGGGTCCAACACGCGCGCGGGAAGAGAAGCCTGACAAAAAGAGTTTTGTCGTTGAGCAGCACCCAGGCCACCACCCGCAGACGCGGCTGGTGGTTTTTTGTTTCAGGCCTGATGTTGCTGACCTGATCTTGCTTACCTGCTCTTGCTGACCCACCGCCGCCGATTGCGCACAGCAGATTTATGAAGGAGAGGACCACTTGAAATCTGTCACATTAGCCAGCATTGAGGCTGCACGCGCGCGCATTGGCGATGCGATTCCTGCTTCGCCTTGTCAGTTATCGCACTATCTGTCTGAACTGACGGGCTTGCCGCTGCATTTGAAGCTTGAAAATCTGCAACGAACGGGTTCGTTTAAAGAGCGCGGCGCGTTGAACAAGCTGCTGACACTGAGCGAGGCAGAGCGCAAGCGCGGGGTGATTGCGGCGAGTGCGGGCAACCACGCGCAAGGGGTTGCTTTTCACGCGGCGGCGCTTGGGATTCGCGCACAGATTGTGATGCCGCTGGCGACGCCGCTGGTGAAGGTGGCGGCGACGCGGTCGTTTGGGGCCGAGGTGATTTTGTATGGGAACAGTTACGACGAGGCGTGCGACGAGGCGCTGCGACGCCAGGCGGAAGAGGGCCGAACGTTCATCCATCCGTTTGATGATGTGGAGGTGATTTCGGGGCAGGGAACGATCGGTCTTGAGTTGCTGGAACAGGTGCCGGGGATTGAGGCTGTGGTGGTGCCGATTGGCGGCGGCGGGCTGATTGGCGGCGTTGCATGCGCGCTGAAAGAGATGAATCCGAAGATTCGCGTGGTGGGAGTGGAGCCTGAGAAGCTGCCCTCGATGCTGCGCGCACGCGAGGCTGGGGCTCCCGTAACGATTGCCTCTGAAGCGACGATTGCCGATGGGATTGCGGTTCGGCGCGCGGGCGACCTGACTTTGCCGCTGGTGACGCGTTACGTGGACGAGATTGTTTCCGTGGACGATGAGGAGATTGCGAGCGCTATTCTTTTGCTGCTGGAACAGGAGAAGACATTGGCGGAGGGGGCGGGCGCTGCCGCTCTTGCTGCGGTTGTGCAGTCGAAAATAGATCTTCGGCCTCGCCGGACGGCGGTGCTGGTGTGCGGGGGCAACATTGACGTGACGCTGCTGGCAAAGATTATTGAGCGGGGCCTGGTGAAGGATGGAAGGCTGCTGCGGATTCGAGTGTATCTGCAGGATCGGCCGGGCGCGTTACACCAACTGACGGAGATACTGGCCCGTGAGCGCGCCAATATTGTGGAAACGCTACACAACCGCGCTTACTACGGCGTGAGCCTGGGAGAAACTGTGATTGATGTGACGATCGAGACGCGTGGGGCGGCTCACATTACTGCGATCAGCCACGCGCTGCGGGAGGCGGGTTTTCGCTTTGAGCGCATTCAGTAAGGACAAACGGGGAGTGAGCCGATGGCCGCGCGGCGTTATACTTCTCCCGATCTCAACGGAGGGTCGTCGATTGATGCGCAGAGGATTTGTTTCACTGATTGTGTTGCTGACAACAGTGGCCGTGTATGGGGCGCCGCTGAATGGGCAGCCAGATTGGAAGGCGAAGGTGGCGGCAACGATGCCGCTGCTTGGCCATCGCAACTGGATTCTGATTGTGGATTCGGCTTATCCGTTGCAGAGCACTCCCGGGGTTGAGACGATCGAGACGAATGCCGGCCAAATTGATGTTGTCCAATCGGTTTTGGGAATGATCAACAGTTCCATCCATGTTCGGCCCGATATTTATATGGATTCTGAACTTCAATTTGTGCCGGATGAGGATGCACCGGGGGCTTCGGCCTATCGGGCGCAGATCGCGAAAGTCCTTCGCGGATATACCGTCGAATCGGTGCTCCACGACAAGCTGATTGCCGATGTTGGCGGGATCGGGAGCCAGTTTCATGTTCTGGTGCTGAAGACCAACATGACGATTCCGTACACGTCGGTTTTCATCCGGCTCGACTGCAAGTACTGGAGCGCGGATGCGGAAAAGCGTATGCGGTCCAGGATGAGTATGAAGCAGCCTTTTGATTCTCGATAGGCCGTGAATACGTTTTTGTCGCGCCTTGCGCTACGCCGAATTTTCGCTGGTAGGAGAGAACGGGGAGGCACGCGCTCGAGATCGAGCGTGAGCCTAGTTGTGTTTGCCCTTCCATTCGGAGTAGGGGCCCTGGAAGTCTTCAATGCCGTCCTCTTTGAAGTTCCAGAGGCGGGTTGCTACTTCGTCGATGAGATCGTGGTCGTGGGTGACGAGCAGGACTGTGCCTTCGTAGCGCTGGAGGGCGATGTTGAGGGCGTTGATGGCTTCGAGGTCAAGGTGGTTGGTGGGCTCGTCGAAGATTAAGATGTTGGGCTTGGTGAGGATGAGCTTGCAGAAGATGAGGCGCGCCTGCTCACCGCCGGAGAGGGCTTTGGTTTGCTTCTCGCCTTCTTCGCCGCTGAAGAGCATTTGGCCGAGGATGCCGCGGATTTCTTCGACGTGGGCGGCGGGGTTCCAGCGATGGAGCCACTCGGCGACGGTGAGGCCGTGTTCGATTGTGCTGCCAACATCTTGCGGGAAGTAGCCGATGTGGGCTTCGTGGCCCCAGAAGACTGAGCCTGAGTCGAGGGTGAATTCCTTGTCGGCGAGGCCGGGGTAGTCGTGGAGCAGGCTCTTGAGGAGCGTGGTTTTGCCTGCGCCGTTGCGGCCCATGAGGCAGATTCTTTCGCCGCGGAGGACGGCTCCGGTGAAGCCGTCGATGACCTTTTGGCCGTCATAGAGCTTGGTGAGGTGCTTGAACTCGAGGATGTGCTTTCCGCTGGGGCGGACCTGGTCGAAGCGGATGTAGGGGCGCTGGATGTTGGAGCGGGCAAGCTCGTTGGTCTGGAGGCGCTCAACTTCCTTGCGGCGGCTGGTGACCTGGGAGGAGCGGGTTCCGGCGGCGAAGCGGGCGATGAAGTCGTTGAGCTGGGAGATCTTCTTTTCGCGCTGCGCGTTTTGCGACTCGAGCGTGGAACGGATCTGGGTTTTGGCCATGACCATGTCGTCGTATCCGCCGGTGTAGACGATGATGGTTTGGTAATCGATGTCGGCGGTGTGGGTGGTGACGGAGTTGAGGAAGTGGCGGTCGTGGGAGATGCAGATGAGGGTGCCGTTGTAGTTCTGGAGGAAATCCTGGAGCCAGTGGATGGATTCGAGATCGAGGTAGTTGGTGGGCTCGTCGAGGAGCAGAGCTTCCGGCTTGCCGAAGAGGGCCTGGGCGAGGAGAACGCGGACTTTCTGGCCGCCCTGTAGCTCGCCCATTTTGCGCTCGTGGATTTCTTCGCGGATGTCGAGTCCGTCGAGCAGGACAGCGGCGTCAGCTTCGGCGGTGTAGCCGTCTTCATCGCCGATGACGCCTTCGAGCTCGCCGAGGCGCATGCCGTCGGCGTCGGTGAGCTCGGGCTTCTCGTAGATGCGGTCGCGCTCTTCAAGGGCGGCCCAGAGGGGCTTGTTGCCCATGATTACGGTGTCGATGACGCGGTAGGCGTCGAAGGCGAACTGATCTTGACGCAAAACGCCAAACTTCCTTGGGCGGACGACGTTGCCCTTTTGCGGATCGAGCTCGCCGGTGAGGACCTTCATGAAGGTGGACTTGCCAGAGCCGTTGGGGCCGGTGAGGCCGTAGCGGCGGCCAGAGACGAAGCTGACACTGACTTCTTCAAAGAGGATTTTGGCGCCGTAGCGCATGGAGACGTTGCTGACACTGAGCATTGTGTTCTGGTTCCTATGGGCCGCGGGCGGGCCACACGAAGGCGTGGGCCGGGCCGGCCGGTTGAAGCTGGGGTGGTTCTGGTTGATGGCGCCTGGATTGCTTGCCCATGTCACAAAAAACGAGACATGGGGCACCCGGATGCGCCCGGAGAACTTCGGCTCTTCTAGTTTCTCATAGGCGGGCTAGCTGGCAGTGCGGCGGAGGCCGCTGGCGCGGCAAGACAGGGCACTTAGAAGATGGTGGAGAGTTTGGCGAAGGCGTCGAGTTCGATGAGGTGCTGGCCGGGGGGTGGGGGATCGACGGTGGCGTGTTCGAGGACCCACGTGTCTTTGTGGAAGAGGAATGCGGCGTGGAGCCCGGCGGCGAGGGCGGGGTTGATGTCGCTTTTGGGGCTGTTGCCGATCATCCAACTGGTGTGGGGCGCGAGCTGGTGGCGGGCGATGACGTGGCGGTAGGCTGGCGGGTCTTTTTCGGCGACGATTTCGACAGCGGCGAAGTGGGGGGCGAGGCCGGAGCGGGATAGTTTGTCTGCCTGCTCGGCGTGGTTGCCTTTGGTCATGAGGATGAGGCGGTGGCGGGAGGCGAGGTGGGTGAGGGTTTCGGCGACGCTGGGGAGAAGCTCGATTTCCTGCTCGGCGATGGAGCGGGCGAAGCTGCGGATGCGCGCGGTTTTTTCTTCGGTGATGGGGTGGGGGCTGAGTCGCTCAAAGCAGGTGACGAGCGAATGGGTGAAGCTGGAGAGGCCGTAGCCATGGGCGAGGATGGATTCGCGCTCGACGCCGTTGAGGGTCTGGCGGACTTCGGCGGGGGTGTACTGGTGGTGGTTGAGATAGCTGATGAACGAGGCGATGGCGCGCTCGAAGTAGATGTTGTTTTCCCAGAGGGTGTCGTCGGCGTCGATGAGGAGGGTTTGGCCGGTGGGGAACTGGGGCATGTATCGATGGTACTAAAAAGCAGCTTTTAGCTGTTAGCTTTTAGCTCCTGGCTTTTCTGCCGGGCATGCTTCAACGGTGGAAGCGGGAGATCAGGTAGAGGATGGCGGAGAGGACGATGCTGATGAGGATGGATGTGCCGAGGGGGAAGTAGACAGAGACGTTTTTGCCTTTGTAGGCGATGTCGCCGGGGAGGCGGCCTAGCGGGAGACCGAAGCGGGCGGCGGCGAGGAGCAGAGCGCCGATGAGGGCGATGAGGAGGCCGAGGGCGAGGAGGGCTTTGCCGAGTTCATTCATCGGTATGCCTGCTGGTGGATGGTTAGACGCCTAGTTCGGCGCGGATGGCGGCGGCGATTGCGTTGGCGTGGTGGTGCATTTGGGGTTCGGATTCGGCTTCGATCATGACGCGGGCGAGGGCTTCGGTGCCGCTGTAGCGGATGACGACGCGGCCGGTGTCTTTGAGTTCTTCTTCGGCGGCGCGGATGGCGGCGGCTACGGCGGGGATGGATTCGAGGGGGCGCTTTTCGCGGACCTTGATGTTGACAATGACCTGGGGGAAGACTTTCAGGTCGGCGGTGAGCTGGTCAATGGATTGGCCGGAGCGGGCGATGAGGTCGAGGACGACGAGGGCGGTGAGGAGTCCGTCGCCGGTGGTGGCGAGATGGGGGAGGAGGATGTGGCCGGATTGCTCGCCGCCGAGGGCTGCGTTTTGCTTGAGCATTTCTTCGAGGACGTAGCGGTCGCCGACGGGGGCGCGGAGCATGCGGATGCCACTGCGCTTGAGAGCGGCTTCAAGGCCCATGTTGGACATGGTGGTGGCGACGACTACGTTTCCGGTGAGGAGGTTGCGGGCTTTGAGGTCGCGGGCGACGACGAGGAGGATGGCGTCGCCGTTGATGACGTTGTTGCTTGCGCCGGAGAGCATGCAGCGGTCGGCGTCGCCGTCGAAGGTGAGGCCGATTTGCGCTCCGCGCTTTTGCGTTTCGGACGCGACAGTTGCCGGATGAAGTGCGCCGCAGTCCAAGTTGATGTTGCGGCCGTCGGGGACGATGTTGAGGAGTGTTGCAGCGTCAGCGCCGAGGTGGCGGAAGAGCTCGGGGGCGATGGGGGCGGAGGCTCCGTTGGCGCAGTCGGCGACGATCTTGAGGCCAGCGAGCGAGAGGCCGGGGACGGTTTCGATGAGGAACTGGATGTAGTCGGCCTGGTAGGCGGGGTTGTCGTCAACGGGTGGCAGGGTGGCGGGATCGGGCGGGGTGATTTGGGAGGCGTGATGGAGGATTTCGTCTTCCATGGCGAGTTCGACGGCGTCGGCGAGCTTGAAGCCGTCTGCGCCGAAGAGCTTGATGCCGTTGTCTTGCCAGGGATTGTGGGAGGCGGAGATGACGACGCCGGCGTGGAAGCCGTGGGTGCGGGCGAGGAAGGCGACGGCGGGGGTGGGAACGATGCCGGCGGACTCGACGCTGGCGCCTGCCTGGGTGAGGGCGGCGGCGAGGGTTGCGGCGATCCAGGGGCTGGACTCGCGGGTGTCGCGGCCGAGGATGACTTTGGGTTCGGAGACCGTTTTGCGCAGGGAGTGGGCGAGGGCGAGGCCGACGGCGAAGACGGTGGTGGGGTCGAGAGGGTATTGGCCGGCGATGGCGCGGATACCGTCGGTGCCGAAGAGTTTGCGGGTGGGTGCGGTCATGGTCTCGATTTCTTTGTCTTGGTCGTCTCTATTTTAGTTGGGAGGGCTGGTTTGGTGGGGGTGGTGGATTCAACGCGGCTTTGGAAGGAGCCGTCGGCGAGGCGGGTGGTTAGGTGGTCGTCCCTGGTGAGTTGGGTTGTGGAGCGGATCAGGGCGCCATTGGCATTATGGACGAGGGCGTAGCCGCGGTCGAGGACGGCGAGGGGGGAGAGCGAGTTTAGGCGGGCGTCGAGGGAGCTGGTGTGGACGTGGGCGCGCTGGAGGGTGCGGGTTAGGGCGCGGTCGATGCGGGTGGTGAGGGCCTGGAGCTGCTGGCGGGCTGCGGCGAGGGATTGGCGGGGATCGTGGCGGAGGACGGCTGCGGCGAGGTCGGCGACTTGATTTTGGTGGTGGCGGAGTTGGGTGGTGAGGGCAGATTCGAGGCGGAAGGTTAGGTCGTCTACGCGCTGGGCGTGGCGGTGCAGGAGCGCGGCGACGCGGGTTTCGGAGCGGCTGATGGGTAAGCGGCTGAGGCGCTGGCGGGCCTGGAGGAGCTGGAAGCGGGTGGCGCGCTCGAGGCGGTGGGATTGGGTGGCGAGGTGCTCGGCGATGTTGTGCTGGGCGGCGGTGATGAGCTCGGCGGCGGCGGAGGGAGTGGGGGCGCGGAGGTCGGCGGCGAAGTCGGCGATGGTGAAGTCGGTTTCGTGGCCGATGGCGGAGACGATGGGGAGATGGCTTGCGGCGATGGCGCGGGCGACACGCTCGGAGTTGAAGGCGGCGAGGTCTTCGAGCGAGCCTCCGCCGCGGGCGAGGACGATGAGGTCGATGAGGCCGGGCTGGGCGAGATTTGCGACGTTGAGTTCGTCGATGGCGGAGTCGATTTCCGCGGGGGCTGACTCGCCCTGGACGGAGACGGGATAGAGCAGGACGCTGAGGCCGGAGTGGCGGCGGGCGACGACGGAGAGGAAGTCGCGGATGACGGCGCCGGTGGGCGAGGTGACGATGGCGACGGGGAGTGGGCGCTTGCGGTCGGCGTCGAAGAGGCCTTCGGCTTTGAGGCGCTCCTTGAGCTGCTCGAAGGCGAGCTGGAGAGAGCCTGCGCCGACGGGTTCCATGGTTTCTGCGACGAGCTGCATTTGGCCGCGCTGCTCGTAGACGCTGAGGCGGCCGCGGACTAGGACGTGTAGGCCGTCCCCGGGGCGGAAGCGGAGAAGCATGGCCTGGCGGCGGAAGAGGACGATGGGGAGCTGGGCGTCGGCGTCTTTGAGGGTGAAGTAGACGTGGCCAGAGGGAGCGGGACGGTAGTTGGAGATTTCGCCTTCGACCCAGACGTCGCCGTACTCGTGCTCGATGCGTTCGCGGACGTGGCTGACGAGGGTGCGGACTGGCCAGACGCGGCGGGAGGGGCTGGGTTCGTCGAAGGACAGGCCGAGCTGGGGCTCGAATGGGTCGGGACGCGGCATTGCTTTGAAGTGTAATTGAGACAGCGGGAAGGGATCAGGTGTCAGGGAACAGAAAGGCCCATCCTGGCGGATGGGCCTCTGCGTTTGAGGGCGACCTAGTTTACGGTGAGGGTGAATGTGGCGGTGGCTGTGGCGCTGGATGGGTCGCTGCCTTTGCCGGAGACGGTGAAGGTGTAGGTTCCGGGGGTTGTTCCTGCGATGGAGGTGCCGGATGAGGATGAGCCACCTCCTCCGCCGCAGGCTGAGAGGCTGCCGAGCGCAACCATGAGGACGAGGACGCCGAGCATGGCGCGCCAGCTACGGCTGCGGGCTGGGATTCCCAGGAAGACAAGGAACGCGAGGACAAAACCGCCGCCTGCGCCGAGCCAGCCTTTGCTTCCGGGCCTGGTTTCCGGCGTGGTGTGGAGCATGGCGGTGGTGGCGGTTGTGGAGATGGTGAGGGTTGCGGTCCCGGTCGTCGTGCCGTTTCCTAATGTCACTGTAGAGCCTGGGGTGCAGACCGGAATGTACGCTGCGCCGGATGGACTGTTGGTGGCGGTGCAGGTGAGGGTGACGGTGCCGGAATATGCGGTGGTGGAAGCGACGGTTACGGTGGAGGTGGCGGTGGAGCCGTGCGCGATGGCCGCCGGCGTGGTGGCTGCGAGAGTGTAGGCGGACTGGGTTACGGTGACGGTTTTGGTTTGCGTGCCTGAAGCGTAGTAGACGTCGCCGCTATAGGTGAGGGTGAGCGTGGCTGTTCCGGCGGGGAGACTGTTGGCGGGGATGGTGAAAGTGGCAACGCCGCCGGTGAGTGCCGTGGCCGGTGAGGTGTAGCTGCCGGCTTTGAGCGTGGCTGTGCCGGTGGGTGTGGGGCCAGAGCCGGTCAAGGTGGCCGTTACGGCCAGGGGCTGGCCGGAGTTTACGGTGGTCGTTGCCGGGGTTATGGCGATGGTTGGAGGCACGGGGGGAGTGGTGACGATGTTGACTGTGGTCGTTCCGGTGTTGCCGGCGTAGTTGGAGTCGCCGCTGTAGGTTACAGTCAGTGGGTAGCTGCCCCCGGCGAGCCTGTTGGCTGGGATTGGGATGGTGGCGCTTCCGGCTGAGAGGGCAATGGCTGGTGAGTTGTAGCTGCCGCCGGAGAGAGAGACGGTTCCGGAGGGGATGGCGACTGAGCCAGTGGGGCCGGCGACGGTAACCGACACGCTGAGAGCATTGGCGAAGTTGGCGCTGCAGGGCGTCGAACTGCATGCTGGAATCGTTACGGTGACGGCAGGGGTCATGACGTCGACGGTGACGTTGACGGCGTTGCTGGTTCGAGCGTAATTGGAGTCGCCGCTGTAGTAGGCGGTGAGGGTGTCAGCACCGGCGGCGAGGCTGTTTGCTGGAATGTTGATGGTGGCGCTTCCGGAGGAGAGATCGACGATTCCCGAGGAGTATCCGTCCCCTGTAACGGTGACGGTTCCGGTCGCGGTTCCAAAATTACCGGTGACAGAGGCTGTGACGGTGACGGCCTGATTGATGGTGATGGTTGTTGGTGTGGCATTCAGGGTCAACGTGGCGGTGTTGGGGCCGGCGGTAGAGACCCAGGCGTTGACGACGTTGGCGACGTTGAGCGATCCGAGGCCGGTGGCGAGGTCGAACCCGGCTGCGCCGTTGTAGGCGGGGGTGGTGCCGGAGGAGACGAGTGTGCCGACCTGGTCGCCTGCGTTGAGCGCGGCGCAGTTTGGGGAGATGATACCAGGGGAGGTGGTGGAGGATTGCCACTGCTGGGTTGAGCTGTTGAAAGTGGTGCCGCCGATTGTCGCGCCGTTGTCGCAGGGCATGGAGATGGTGCCCTGGTCGATGTCGTTGAAGTAGCAACTGGTGGAGGTGGTGACGCTTTCCGCGCTGCACTGGGAATAGGTCTGGCGGGCGGCGAGCGAATAGAGTCCCGGGCTGGCGAGACCCTGGGCCGCGCCTGTTTTCTGGTTGATGAGGGCCATGACGCCGGCCATTTGCGGAGTGGCGACGGAGGTGCCGCCGACCTCCTGCGCTGTGGGCTCGGTTGTGGGAGTGGCGAGCTGGCCTGAAGTGACGCAACTGCCGAGCGCGGAAACGCAGATGAGGGTTGCGCTCTGAAGAGAGCCGTCGCCTGAAAAGAAAGAAACGTCGGGAATGTCGCGCACGCCGTCGTTGGGGATTCCGGCAACGCCAGTTTGCCATGGCGGCTTGACCCAACCGTCGTTGTGGAGGGGAATGGAGCCGTATAATCCGCCGGTGTTGGTGATGGAAGTGGAGCAACTGGAGATGTTCGTGCCGTCGTTGACGACGCAATTGCTTGCGCCGCCGCCGCCGCCAACGGTGTCAACATATGTGGCGAGCATGGACTGGTAGTTGCTGTTGATCGCGTACCAGTTGTTCTGGACATAGTTGCAGGCTGCCTCGGGGTTAGTGGGCGCGGATGCGCCGGTGGCCTGCATAACGAGGGGTGCGAGGCTCTGGATATAGCTAGCCCAGATGGGATTCAAACAGGTGTCGTTCCAGGGAATCTCCGGGACATAGCCGGCGGCGCTTGCTCCATTGGTTCCGTTGTTGGAGGTGTTCCAGTAGGCCGGGGAGCCCTGGGTGGTGCTTGAGGTTGGGCAACCGGTGATGGCCGTTACGGCGGAGTTGTACACGGGCTTGCACCAACTGAAGTCTGTGCCGCCGACGGCGGTGTTGTAGGGGGTGGAAGCGATTCCGTTTACCGAGAGGCCGTATTGGGCTGAGTAGGGATTACCGATTGAGTCGCCGCCCTGATCGCAACTGGGGGAGCCTGAGTCTCCGGTGGCGACGAAGACGGAGATGCCTTCCGCGGCTGCTTGCTGCCAGAGGTTGTAGTAAGCGACGTTGCCGGCGGTACCCTGGCCGAGTTCGCAATAGCCATAGCTGACGCTGAGAATGTTTGCGGTGCCCGGGGTGTTGACGACGTAGTACGCCGAGTCGTAGACGGTGTCGATTGTGTTGGTGGTGTTCTGTCCGGTGACGACGAGCTTGATCTGCGCGCCAGTGGCGACTGCGCCGGACCACTCGACATCGAGGGCGTTTTCAATGAGATCGTTGACGTTGCAATAGCCGGTTGAACTGCTGCAGAGGATAGCGGGGGGGCCATAGCCGGTGTCAATTTGCTGTGGGGTCGGGCCGGCGGGCAGTCCGAAGACGCTGCGGAAGCTGGTTACGTCATTCAGGTTGATAAAGCTGGTTCCGGCGATGGCGATGGTTTGGCCGGCGCCGGTATAGCCTGCTTTCCAGGCCGGCGTTACGTTGTAGATGGTTGCGAAGTCGGAGGGGGCTACGTCTTCTTCGAGGTAAGGGAAGGAGCCGTTATTGGCGGGGACGTTGATGCCGAACTGAGGCAGGGGATGGCCCGATATGGCGGGGCTGGCTTGCGCGGCGGGAGTGGCGGTTGACGCGGAGGTTGCGAGGCGCTGCCACTTTCCGGATTGCTGATTGAAGCTGACCTGGTTGCCGAGCCGGTGGAGCGGGCGGGGGAGGAAGTTGTGCAGGGCCTTGATGCCGACAATGACGGGCGCAAGAGCAGCGGGAATCTGCGGGTCGGTCATGTTTCCGAAATGAGTGCCGGTGCTGGAGGCGAGGTTGTGAATCTGGGTATGGAATGCGGTCTGGGCCTGGCCGGCTGTTCCGCCGAAGCGGATTGTCATGCGGTCTGGCGAGACGCTTTTGACGGTGAATCCCTGGCTGGCGAGCCAGCTTGTGACGGTGGCGATGTCGGCCGGGGCGGGGCCGAATTGGTCGCCGATCTGCTGGGGCGTCAACCATTGGTGATAGTCGGGCGAGCTGGGGTCGTATTGCGCGGCAACGAATGCGTCAAAGGCTGCCTGGCGCTCTGAGCCACGGTTGAGCACGAGCGTGAGGTCAGGCATGGACATGCTGGAGCTGACGGGGCCGAGATCGTTGCTGGCCTTGGCGGCGAGAGGCGTGTTGCCCTTGAGCGTTACCAGTTGGCTTGCGTCAATGGGACCGACGATGCGAACGGCGGGTGCGGCGGTCTGCGCTGTCGAGGCTACGGAACAAAGCAAGGCTACGGAACAAAGCAATGCGCTGGCGAAAACAGAGAAGGGGAGAGTACGCATATTTGCCATGGCTGGATTTCTAGACCCTTTCTTCGAAGAAGACCCCGGGAGACAGGAAAAGTTGTTGTTGCGCGTGAAAATGCTGGCCGGTGGTCTGCTGAACGGGACCGAACTGCCGGTCTGAAGGTCAATGCCATCATATCTGACGCTGTAGTTTGTACGGAAGACGAAGTGCTTTTGCTTGCGGACGCAGCATGGGTTGAGTCGAGAGCAAGCTGCAGTAGCAAGGAAGGATTGGGAGGCCGATGTTTGGCTTCGCATTTCGCCGCACCTCGATGGAGAAGAACTGAAGCCATAAAAGCGGGCAGGAAAAGAAGGGGCGCCAGGCACGATGAAACGATGGGGATCTCTCAAATTTATAGACGCAAGACGGCAGCTAACGTTGACGTTGGGCTGATTGGGGGATCGGTTTCTGGGTATTTGGATGCATTGGGGAAGGCCTCGGGCTGCGTGGGTATAGGATAGGTTTACCCCGGAAATGAATTATTGCAGCGAAGCGTAAATTGCAATAGACAATTGTTTTCAAAGCATATATTATTCGCTTTTTGAGGAGCAATTTGTAAGGCAGGTTCCAGTTTATGCGCGCATCGCTTTTCATTACCTGTTATAACGACACGCTCTTTCCGGAGACAGGGCGCGCGGTGGTCAGACTGCTGGAACGACTGGGCGTGGGACTGGACTTTGACTCGCAGCAAACCTGCTGCGGGCAGATGCATGCGAATACAGGCTTTCGCGGAGAGGCATTTTGCCAGGCCAAGCGCTTTGTGCGGCTTAATCGGGATGCGGAAAACGTCGTAATTCCTTCTTCTTCGTGCGTGGCGATGATTCGCGATCAGTATCCGGGTTTGTTTGAGGAGTTGGGCAACGAGGAGCTGCGCAAGGAGTTTGCCGCGCTGCTGCCGCGGGTGTATGAGCTGAGCGAGTTTCTTGTGGACAAGTTGAAGGCTGAGGACGTGGGAGCTTATTTTCCGCACAAGGTGACGTATCACGCCAGTTGTCATGGGCTGCGGGCCTTGCAGTTGGGCGATCGGCCTTGGCGGCTGATGAACAAGGTGCGCGGGATGGAGCAGGTTGCGCTGCCGAACCTTGACCGCTGTTGCGGCTTTGGGGGGACATTTTCCGTGAAGAACGGAGAGGTTTCTTCGGCGATGCTGGCGGTGAAGCTGCAGGATGTGGTTTCGACGGGGGCGGAGTACTGCACGGCGCTGGACAATAGTTGCCTGATGCATCTGGGTGGAGCGATGCACCGGCAATATGCGGGGATGAAGACGATTCACCTGGCGGAGATTCTTGCGAGCACGGAAGCGGCTCCGGCGGAGCTGCTGCAATGAGCGGAACCGGCTACCATCCTGTGGGCCATCATCCGGTGCTTGACCCGGCCCATGCGGCGCCGTTTCCGGAGGCGGTGCTGCCGGTGCTGCGAAATCCGCAACTGCGCAAGAATGTGGCGCACGCGATTGACGTGATTCAGGCCAAGCGGGCGCGGCTGGTGGCGGAGAAGACGGACTGGCAGGAGTTGCGCGAGGCGGGAGCGGCGATTCGCGCTCATGCGCTGGAGAATCTCGGTTTCTACCTGGAGCAGTTTGAAGAGCGCTGCACGGCGGCGGGCGGAACGGTTCACTGGGCGGCCGATGGGGCCGAGGCGCGGCAGATCATTTTGAATTTGCTGCGCGAGGAGAATGCTTCCGAA
>Ga0307377_10000947_pt1 | contig 38506 bp, 30 predicted proteins | sample TR3MG_FD_202535 | JGI IMG/M metagenome (GOLD analysis project Ga0307377, IMG submission 202535) | Soil microbial communities from Risofladan, Vaasa, Finland - TR-3 | ecosystem: Environmental > Terrestrial > Soil > Coastal area > Acid sulfate soil | place: Finland: Risofladan, Vaasa | collected... | reverse complement strand
CGGCGTTGGCCAGGAACTCGAGCGACTGCAGCGTTCCTGTGTCTTCCATCGCAGTGGTGGCGAACTCGCCCTTGCCACCGGTAAAGTAGCGCATCCACTCCGTGGCCCATGCATCCATCAGCTTGCCGTGCCAGTACGTCGAGGAGGAAATCTCGTCTCCCATCGCGACGAAGGGAGGACGTTGAGAGGCCGCGCCATCGAAGCCGCTGCGAATCTCCTTCAGATGCTCGGAGTCTTCAAGGGGCGTTGTGCGCGTCAGGTCAAAGGCCCATTGCGCGAGGGATGCGTTGAGCGCATACGCCTGACCGGGCAGCGGATTGGCAGGCTGCTCGAATGGCCGCGCTTTGCCCAGCGGCAGATAGCCTGTAGTCCAGTCGGGCGGAATCTCTCTCGCGTCGATCTCGTAGCCCAGGTCGGCGTCAACCACCCACCGGGCCCACACCGCCGAACCGAGGGACACGCGGTCAGGGCAGCCGCCGGCAATTCCAGCAACAATCCAGTAGGCGTGGCTGAAATCGAAGCGCGGGTCAAGCCCCACGGCCATAATGGTCGAGGCGGCGTGCGCGGTGCCCGGTCCGGTGAGTACAGCCATCTCGCCGTCGCTGTTCATGCGCACCGCATGGTAGCCGGCCGGGAGTGCATAAATCTTGTCCAGGTGGTCGCGCTCGACCCAGTACTGGAGTTCACCCGGCGCATCGCCGGTGTCGGCGCCCTGCTCGAACATGGTCACGACGACCACCTTTACCGGGATCGGGCGTGGTTTCGCTGCGGCGGCATGGCCAATCGCCGCCAGGAGGAAGAGGGAAGTGAAAACGCGCGCGCGGGTCATCATTGATAGAGATCTTACCGGAGAAGTGCAGGAAACAGGAGCCGGGAGTGGGGAACACTGGCTTGGGATTACCATGGACTGGATTGGCGAGGGGACTCGCACGAAGATGACAAAAAAGATAGGCAACTTGCTTTTTGGAGCGATCATGGCAACCGCACTTGCCGCCGGTGCCGGCGCGCAACAGCCCGCAGCGCATCATTGGGCAATAGTTCTGCATGGAGGCGCTGGAATTATTGAGCGCGCCAACATGAACCCAACAACGGAGGCCGCGTATCGCGCTTCGCTTGCCCAGGCCACCGAGGCTGGTGCGCAGGTGCTGGACCGGGGTGGCTCATCGCTGGATGCGGTCGAGGCGGCCATTCTTATTCTCGAAGACGATCCGCTGTTCAATGCCGGGCGGGGCGCGGTCTTTGCCGCCGACGGCACCAACGAGTTGGACGCCGCGATCATGGACGGGTCGAACCTGAAGGCGGGGGCGGTGGCGGACGTGACCCGCACACGGCACCCCATCAGCCTGGCGCGAGCGGTGATGGAAAAGTCTCCGCACGTGTTTCTGGTGGGGCAGGGCGCAGATGAATTTTCCATCTATGCGGGGTTGGAGCAGGTGGAACCAAGCTACTTCTTCACTGAGCGGCGCTGGCAGTCGCTGGTGAAGCAGTTGAAGAAGGAAGAACTGCCCGTTCCGCCGCGGCCAGCCGGTGCGCCGCCTCCGCCGGCGGAGCCGGTCGCTGAGATCGAACCGCCAGATGCGCACAAGTTTGGCACCGTGGGCGTGGTTGCTCTCGACCGCGCCGGCAACCTTGCCGCGGGCACATCAACCGGCGGTACGCAGGCAAAGCGGTGGGGCCGCGTGGGTGATTCGCCGATCATCGGCGCAGGCACCTACGCGTCGAATCAGTCCTGCGCGGTTTCGGCAACAGGTACCGGCGAGTACTTCATCCGGCTCACCGTGGCGCGGACGGTTTGCGCGCTGGTCGAGTACAGGGGCATGAAGTTGCAGCAAGCGGTTGACGAGGTGATTCACAAGGAACTCACAGGGCTACATGGCGACGGCGGAGTAATCGCCATTGCACCCGACGGCCAGATGGCGTGGAGCTTCAACACGCCGGGCATGTACCGAGCAAAGCTGGCCGAAGGGGGGAAACTCGAGGTTGGGATTTACAACGACGAGCCGTGAACAATGGGCGGGATGCTCACTTCTCTCGGACCATCTCCACGGTTGGTGCGTCTTGGCCGCAGTTCAAGCAATGGATGGTTGCTCTATCTGCCGCGACATGCTTGACTGAGATATTCAGCATGCCACCATTCAGCCTCTTGCACTGGAACGTCAGGATGCCGCTGTCGCCTCGCGGATTCAGGAGAGTGTGCGGTTCCAGAGCAACAATGTGGACTTGCCCGTCCTCTTTTTTGATGATGTCCAGAACTAGAGTCCCGCCGAGATCTCCAGTGTCGTCGGCCAGCGTAAGGACTACGCTGGGATGCCCATCCAGTTCGCCTTGCCAGACGCCAAGCCAACTGGCTTGATTTGTGGCTTGAGACTGAGACACTGCGGCGAGCATGAATACTGCGCATAGAAATGCAGACACCTTCAACTTCATGATTCAACCTCCTGCTTCAACCTTCTGGCTTACTGCTGTTTGGCGATCGATGCGGTGGCGAGCGTTCCGCCCAGGCCCATAGTCTCTACCGCAGACGAGGGGACGATGACCATAGCGCCTTTTTCCTTGATCGCTTCGTAGAGCATGTTCATGGCGCGCAGGTGCAGTGCGCCTGGGTTTTCCGTGTAGACGCGCGAGGCCTGGGCAAATTGGTCAGACACCTGAACCTCGGCCTGGCCCAGGATCACACGGGCCCGCCGCTCGCGCTCGGCCTGGGCTTCTTGCGACATGGCGTCTTCCAGAGTCTGCGGAATTCTTACGTCACGAATTTCCACGGATTGAACGGTAATTCCCCAGGGATAGGTCTTTTCGTCGAGGATCCGCTGCAGTTCGCGCCCCATCATCTCGCGCTCGGTGATCATCTGCGCCAGTTCGTGGCGGCCAATCGATTCGCGGAGCGCCGTCTGCGCGCTCATATTGATGGCGTCGACGAAGTTCTCAACTTCGAGGATTGATTTCTCCGCGTTCCACACCAGCCAGAACACAATTGCGTCCACACTCACCGGAACAGTGTCGCGCGTAAGCGTAGATTCCGCGGTCACGCTGTGGACGCGGACGCGCTGATCGATGTGCGTGCTGATGGTCTCAAAGATAGGCACCACGTGAAACCATCCAGGGCCGCGCAGTCCAACGTACTTGCCCAGGCGCAGCAGCGCCACCTTTTCCCATTGCTGAACAACTTTGATTGAGAACAACAGGTAGGCGCCAACCAGCGCACCAACGACGATCGGCACCCTGTTGTGAATCGCGGCGCTCAGAATTGCTCCCGCGGCCAGGCAGATTACGAACGCCGTAACGGCGACTCTGTTCATGGGTACAACTTCCATTTTTGCCATTGCCTCTTACCTCCCGCGGGCCGGCTCGGAGGCCAGGTCGCGCATTTCCTTAATCAGTTCATCCACAGTGAATCCAGCGGCGCCCGCGCGCGAAACGCAATCGGCTACGATCTGCGCAAGTTGCCGCTCGCGCTCCGCGTCCGCGCGCTTTAACTTCTGGGTGCTGATAAATGTGCCGGTGCCTTGCTGGGTCTCCAGCAGGCCGCCGAACTCGAGTTCGCGATAGGCGCGCACCACCGTGTTGGGATTAATGGCCAGGTCCACTGCGAGCTGGCGAACGGTGGGCAGCTGATCGCCGGGCGTCAACTGGCCCGATGCAATTCCGCCCCGCACCTGGTCGATGATCTGCCGGTAGACAGGAACTCCGCTATGAAGGTCCAGTTGAAAGCGAAATCGGGTGGAAAATGGCCGAGGATTCATCGCGAATTCAATGTACTATAAGACTAGTACATTACGTCAAGCGAAAAATTTCTGGGTTGATAGGGATATTGGCAGAGTCCGGGCCGCATTTGTGCCCAGGCGAACAGCCGAGCCGGGCAATTCGCTGCTAATATGTTGCGCATGGATACAATTCAATACAATCTGCCGCAAGATCGGATTCCGCGTGTTTGGTACAACGTGCTTCCTGATCTTCCCAAGCCGCTGGCGCCTCCGTTGCACCCCGGCACGCATAAGCCCATCGGTCCCGACGACCTGGCCCCGCTGTTTCCCATGAGCCTGATTCTTCAGGAGGTCAGTGGCGAGCGCGAGATTGAGATTCCCGAAGAGGTGCGGCAGATCTACGCGCAGTGGCGTCCGTCGCCGCTTTTCCGCGCGCGCAGGCTTGAGAAGGCGCTCGACACGCCGGCGCACATTTACTACAAGTACGAGGGCACGAGCCCGGCCGGCTCGCACAAGCTGAACACAGCGGTGGCGCAAGCCTACTACAACAAAAAGGAAGGCACCAAGCACCTGTCGACGGAGACGGGCGCAGGGCAGTGGGGTTCGGCGCTTTCGATGGCGTGCTCGTACTTTGGCCTGGACTGCAAGGTGTACATGGTGCGGGTGAGCTACGATCAGAAGCCGTATCGCCGGGCGCTGATGGAAGCCTTCGGTGCATCGGTGACCGCGAGTCCGAGCACGGAGACTGAGTCCGGGCGCGCGATTCTGGCCGAGCATCCGGATTCGAACGGGTCGCTGGGAATTGCAATTTCAGAGGCCGTTGAAGTGGCCGCCAAGGATCCCGATACGAAGTACGCGCTGGGCAGCGTGTTGAATCATGTGCTGCTGCATCAGACCGTGATTGGGCAGGAAGCCATTGAGCAGATGGCGCTGGCCGGGGAAGAGCCAGACGTAATTATTGGCTGCACGGGCGGCGGCTCCAACTTTGCCGGCCTGGTGATGCCGTACATCGGCTTGAAGCTCAAGGGGAAGTGCGCGGCGCGCGTGGTTGCTGTGGAACCGTCGGCGTGTCCGAGCCTGACAAAGGGACGCTTTACCTATGACTTTGGCGACACGGGGCACCTGACTCCGCTGGTGAAGATGCACACGCTGGGCAGCACATTCATTCCTCCGGGAATTCATGCGGGCGGGTTGCGCTATCACGGAATGGCGCCGCTGGTTTCGCACGTGATCGACCTGGGGCTAGCCGAAGCAACGACCGTGCAGCAACTGGATGCGTTTGCAGCGGGCATCCAATTTGCGCGCGCCGAAGGGATCGTTCCGGCGCCGGAGGCGAACCACGCAGTTGCTGCCGCGATCATCGAGGCACTGCAGGCAAAGAGAGAAGGGAAGGCACGCACAATTCTCTTCAACTTGAGCGGACATGGGCATTTCGACATGCAGAGCTACATTGCATACCAGGCGGGGAAACTGGAGAACTACGAATACCCGGCCGAGGAAGTTGCGATGGCGCTGGCGGGTCTGCCGTCGTTCGAGTAAGCCGCGAATTCTATCGCCAAATGCAGTGAAGGCCATCCGCGTGGGATGGCCTTCGCTGCTTAACAATCAAAGCTGCTTCTGTTCGGCTACGGCTGTACCGGCACGCCCTGGGTTCCCGCATTCCGCGCCATGGCCTTCTCCGCGAGCACCTTGTGGGCGTTGTCTTCCAGAGCCTGCGCCTCGGGTAGATAGGTGATCGCCTTCTGGATCTCCGGATCCCAGTCGGCCAGAACTCGCAGCCCCTGTAGCTGCCCGAACTGAATGGTGACGATATCTTCCTTGATGCGCGTCTTCAGCCAGTCCTTCACGCCATTGAAGTCGGCCTCGGTGTAGGCGATGTTCTGGCCGGCGAGAAACTTCTTGAACTCGCCCAGCACGGCATCGTCCACCTGGAAGTTCTTGTCCACCGTGTGGCTGGCCACATAGACCGGCGCGAACTTGAAGAACGCATCCTTGTACATCAACTCGTCCTGGAAGCGGTTGCTCTTCGGGGTTTCGAACTTCTCGTCCGGCGTAATGCCGCCGCCGCCGTAGACCGTGCGGCCGGAGTCCGTCAGATCCACTTCCCGGTTGGTGGAGTTGGAAGGCAATGCGCCGGCGCGGTTGTAGTAGTAGTCGTAGAGCGAAACGCCTGCGTAGTTCCGCTGAATGAGCCGGCCCGAAGGCGTGTAGTAGTGGTAGGTGGTCAGCGCGAGGCCTGTATTCTCGCTGAGGTTGTAGACGGTTTGCACCAGGCCCTTGCCAAAGGTCGTTTCGCCCACAATCAGTGCGCGATCGTGATCCTGCAGTGCGCCGGAGACGATTTCAGCCGCCGAAGCCGTGCCGCGGTTGACCAGCACGACGATCGGAAAAGTTTTGCCGCCATTACCGTGCGTGGCCGTGTAGTTCTGGTCCGGATAGGCGCGTCCGCGTTGCGAGACGATGGTCTGCCCCTTGGTCAGCAGGTGATCGCACACGTCCACTGCCTGGCTCAGCAGGCCGCCGGGGTTGTTGCGCAAATCGAGCACAAGGCCTTTAAGGTCGCCGAAGCTATTGATCGCGGCCGTTACCTCGTCACCGGTTGTCTCCTGAAACTGGGTGAGATGGATGTAGCCGATGCCGGGACGAATCTCGTATTTCAGGTCCACCGAGGGATGAGGAATTTCGTCGCGTATAAGGTCGAATACCAGCGGCTCGGCCTGTCCCACGCGAACCATCGTCACCTGCACGTGCGTTCCCTTGGGGCCCTTCAGTGCTTTGGCCACCAGGTCAGAGGTCCAGCCGTCGGTGCTCTTGCCGTCCACCTTGAAGATAACGTCTCCGGGGTGGATGCCCGCCCGGTAAGAGGGCGTGCCCTCATAGGGCGTGATCACGTAGACCTTGTTGCCCTGCTGCTGGATGACCATGCCCACGCCGTAGTAGTGGCCACGCTGATCTTCGCGCATCTTTGCATAGGCTTTAGGGTCGTAGAAATTCGAGTGCGGGTCCAGAACACGGAGCATACCCGGAATCGCTCCGTCGTAAATGGCGGTGTCAGACTTGTCGCCGGTGATGGGCTCGGCGTAGTTCTTCTCCACCAGAGCGTAGACATCGGTGAACGACTTCAGGTTATCGCGCAGCTGGCTTTCGTCGGTGGCAGACTGCGCCCCGACCTTGCGCTGCAACAGCGTGCCTGCGACGGCGCAGACGGCGAAGAAGAGAATTACGGCGAAGAATGCGCGGCGTGCGCGGGGAGTCATAAGCGGACGGAACCTCCGAACGGCAGGTGCGGGAAGACCCCATCTGCGGACTTCCGATTGATCGGGCCGTAGTCCGCCGTGTGCGGAAGGAGTGCTGCCCGAAAAATATTCGCCTTGCCCGAATCCGGCAAGGCTAAGGAATTTGGCGTACCGCTTGCAGGGCTCCGCAGAGCCATCCTGGGCTAAAGTATAGCACCGTGATGTTTGACTCCTGCAGCTGCCTTTAGGGTAGCGGAACCCCGTTTGACGGGCTGCGGTAAGGGCGTCAAAAGCAGATAGCAGGGCTTGGATGGGGATTGTTTTTCTGAGATTTGGGAGAACAAACCGCCCAGGGGTGGTTTGCAGGGCGTTCGATTCCCGCCCCTTCCCAGTGAATTTCAAGGAGCAGGCTCCCTGGCTCTGATACGCGCGGCGATCGGTGCCAAGAACGACCGAAAGCCAGTCCGCAGCGTATTTTGGGGCGCGCCTGGTCGCAGGAAATCCGCAGCGGCAATCGCGTATCTGCTGCCCAGGCATTTACAATAGCGTCTATGCTTCAGGTGGTGTTTTATCCCGCCCGATGTGTGCTGACCCTATGACCCTAAGATTCCTTCGCATTCCCGCTGCAATTGTATTCGGTACGGCGCTGCTTGCCGGTCCCGCGCTCGTGGCTGCCCAGAATTCCGCTCCGCAGAGCCCCTACGGGGGCGTCACGGTCGAGGACATCATCGCTCGGGTGAACGACCAGATCATCACCCGCTCCGACTACGATCGCGCAATGGCCGAAGTGGACCAGGAGGCGCGCCAGCGCGGGGCCACGACGATGCAGGAGATCTCCGCGGCGCACACAGACCTGCTGCGCAACCTGATTGACCAGCAGCTCTGGCTCTCCAGGGGCAAGCAACTGGGCATTACGGGCGATACTGAACTGATCAAGCGCCTCGACGAAATCCGCAAGCAATACCACCTGGATACGCTGGAAGATCTTGAGAAGGCAGCCAAGTCGCAGGGCGTATCGTACGAAGATTTCAAAGCCAACATTCGCAATCAAATCATCACTCAGGATGTGATGCGGCAGGAAGTTGGGGCCAACATCCGGTTTACTCCCGGCGAGGCCGAGCGCTACTACGCGCAGCACAAGCAGGATTACTCTCAGCCTGAGAGCGTGACCCTGAGCGAGATTCTTATCTCGACCGGAACTGCGGGGAGCAGCGATCCAGCCAAGCTGGCGGCTGCCAAGGCAAAGGCGGAAGACCTGGAAACCCGGCTTCACGCCGGCGGCAACTTCAGCGAACTCGCCAAGTCGTTCAGCGACGGGCCCACGGCGGCTCAGGGCGGCGATCTCGGCCAGTATCAGCGTGGCGCATTGCCCAAGCTGCTAGAGGAAAAGACCTTTCCGCTCAAGACGGGGGAGTTTACCGAGCCGATTCTCACGCGCCAGGGCTACATCATCCTGAAGGTGGTTCAGCACAATTCCGGTGGTCCGCGCCCGTTCAAGGACGTGGAAAGTCAGGTGGAAGACGCCTTTTACATGAGCCGGATGGAGCCGGCCATTCGCGCCTATCTCACCAAGTTGCGCGAAGAGTCCTATATCGACATCAAGCCGGGCTACACCGACACCGGCGCCAGCCCCAACGAAACCAAGCCGGTTTTCAGTGCCTACACGCCGCCTTCCTCGAAGAAAAAGAAGAAGGTTGAGCGCACGCGCTTCCGCGAGACAACTCACAGCTTCCGCCAGAAGTCACCCCAGGCGGAGGAAGCGGCGACCGCGCCGGCCGTGGTGAAGGTCAGCGAGAAAAAGACAAAGAAACACGAAAAGAACGAAAAGCTTGCAATTGAGAAGCCAGGCAAGAAGGAAAAAATTCGCTTTGGCCAAAAGCCGCGCGAAACTCTTCCCTCAGAGCCTAACGGCGCGATCGAGAACGCGGGCGCTCTTCCTGAGACTGCATCTTCGGTTGCAGAGCCGGCGAATCCGCTGGAACCGACTGCACCGGAAACCAAGACCCGCTTCAGTGCGCGTGCCAGGGCGCCTAAAAAGGACAAGCATGCTTCCGCTTCTCAGCCCGATACGCTGGCTCCTCCTCCACCGGATGCGGCCGAGGTCGCGGACCGGGCCACTCAATCCGGCCCGCTAGGCCTCGCAGGCGATACCGCCTCAAAGAAGAAAAAGAAGGAAACCACCGAAGGCGAAAAAACCCGCATGGCGGATCGGAAAAAGGAGCCCGGCACAGAAAAACAGCAGCCGCAGTTTACGCCTGCGCCTCAGGAGCCAGGAGCGCCTGCTCCGGAACCTCAGACGGAAGCTCCTGCTCCTTCATCGCAGCAGTAGCGCAAATTCAGCAAATCCGGCGGGCCTGGGAGACGATCCCAGGCCCGCTTCATTTTTGGCAACCAGGGCCGCTTGCGTTAAGCTTCTCGTCAGAATGAAAGATATCTATATTGCCGATCTCGCGGCCTTCGACGACGGAAAGCTCTTCGACGGCTTTTTCCTGGTGCTCGCCAGGCAGCAACGCCTGACCAAAACCAATAAGCCCTACCTCAACCTGATTCTGGGCGATAAGACCGGCCAACTGGAAGGCCGCATCTGGGAGCCGGGCGACCCGCGCATCGCCAAAGATTTCGACAAGGGCGACATTGTGAAGGCCCGCGGCAGCGCTTCCAGCTTCGACGGCCGGATCCAGATGAAGATTGATCAGCTTCGCCTGGCGCAGACGGCCGAGGTAGACAAATCGGACCTGCTGCCTTCAACAACGTACGACGTCGCCGCTCTCTGGAGCCAACTCCAGGCGAGTATCGAGAGCATGGCCAACCCCGACCTCAAGCGGCTGTGCCAGACGATGCTGGCCGATCCGGCTATCGCTGCAGCCTACCGCGAAGCGCCGGCTGCGCGGCAGCTTCATCATGCCTGGCTCGGCGGCTTGCTGGAGCACGTGGTGAGCCTGCTCAATCTGGCCGGCCGCGTCGCCACCCACTATCCGTTCCTGGACCGCGACCTGCTCCTCGCCGGCGTCATCCTTCACGACATCGGCAAGACCCGCGAACTTTCCTGGGGCATCGGCTTCGACTACACCGTTGAAGGCACCCTGCTGGGACACATCCAGATGGGCATCGACATGGTCGAGAAGGCCATCGCCAGCCTGCCAGATTTCCCAGACCGCCTGCGTACGCTGGTGCTGCACATGATTCTGTCCCACCACGGCAAGCTGGAGTTCGGCTCGCCCAAGCTGCCCATGATTCCTGAGGCGTTGGTCCTGAACTTTGTCGACGATCTCGACGCCAAGATGCAGGCCGTCTCCAGCGAATTTGAAAAGTCCATCCGTGAAGGCAAAGGCCCCGACGAGTTGACAGGCAAAGTCTGGTCGCTCGACAACCGGCAGTTGCTGAATACGAAGCGCTGGCTGGGGGAAGACGAAAAGTAGGGACCAGGCGCTACCTTCACCCCAAAAACCACTCCCACTGCTCTTTAGTCAGCGGCACCACCGAGAGCCGCCCAATCACCACCAGCGGCGAGCCCGCAAACAGCGGTTCTGCCTTGATTGCCGCCAGATTCTTTGGCTGCTTCAGCCGCTTGCCCACCTTTACGCGCACCACCGGCACCTTCGGGTCGCTCGGGTCTACGCTCACCACGGTTCCCGTGCCTACAGCCGTGCGCTCGTCGCCCGTGTGGTAGAAAATCCACTTCGTCCCGGCCTTCATCTCACGCAAATGCTTCACGGCCGTCGGATTGGTCACGTTATCCCACACCGTTTCTTTGTCACGCAGAAAATCGTCAAAGGAATAGACATCGGGTTCAGTTTTGAAGAGGAAAAAGTTGTTCATGGGCTCCATCGTAAGCGACAGGGGCCAAACGCGAATAGTATTCTTCGCGCCGGCCCCAGCCAATGAATCGCCTGCACAACGTCTTTCGCCGTCCGCCGCATGGCTTTCTCAGCCTACGCAGCTATCTGTCTGCGATAACTGCGGTTGCCGGAGACTGGCGACTATGCTCTCCGGTACAATGAAACTAATATGATCCGATTCTCCACAGCCGGCGAGTCCCACGGCGAGGCGCTCACTGCCCTCATCTCCGGGCTGCCTGCCGGCGTCCCCGTCGATCTGGATTTCGTGAACCGCGAGCTTTGGCGCAGGCAGCAGGGGTATGGCCGCGGCGGGCGCATGAAGATTGAAACCGACAAAGCCCACGTGCTCTCAGGCGTTCGCCACGGCAAGACCATCGGCTCGCCCATTGCGATCGAGATCGTGAACCGCGACTGGAAGAACTGGGAAGAAAAGCTCCCCGTCGCAGCAGGCGACCCGGCCAAGCATCAGGCCGTTGCGTCGCCCAGGCCCGGCCACGCCGACCTTGCCGGCGCGCTCAAGTACAACTTCCCCGACGCCCGCTATGTGCTCGAGCGCGCTTCGGCCCGCGAGTCCACCGGGCGCGTCGCTGCTGGCGCTTTTGCAAAGTTGATGCTGAGCGCTCTCGGCATTGAAGTCGCCAGCCATGTAATCCGCGTGGGCCGCGTTGAGCTGGACCGCACCGCCGCATGGGAAGAGATTGCCGCCGTAGCCGCGCAGGACGAAATTCTGCTCAGTTGCGTGGACCCGGCGACCGAAGCGCGCATGAAGGAAGAGGTCGAGACAGTCTCGCGCACTGGCGACACCGTTGGCGGCGTCTTTGAGGTTGTCGTCCATGGCGCCCCCGCCGGCCTCGGCACTTACGCCAACTGGGACGAGCGGCTCGACGGCCTGCTGGCATGGTCCGTCATGAGCCTGCAAGCGGTGAAGGCAGTCGAAATTGGCCGCGGAGTTACGGCAGCGGAATCGTTCGGCTCCAAAGTCCACGATCCGATTCATTACGCGGATCAGGACAACGGCACTCCTACACGCTTTACCCGGCCACACAATAACGCCGGAGGCATCGAGGGCGGCGTGTCAAACGGCGAGGACATCGTCGTGCGCGGCTACCTCAAGCCGATTTCAACGTTGCGCCGCCCGCTGGAATCGGTGCGCTTCGACACTCGCGAGGCAACCAGTGCAAGCTACGAGCGTAGTGATATTTGCGTAGTGCCCGCAGCCGGCGTCGCTGCCGAAGCCATGGTCGCGTTCACGGTAGCAAGCCTGGCCCAGCAGAAGTTCGGCGGCGATTCCATGCTGGAAATGAAACGAAATTTCGATGGATACATCGAACAGATACGGAGCTATTAGTAAGCAACAATGATTCTAACGATCGTCAAATACCCAGAACCAGTCCTTTCGCAGCCCGGTGAGCCGGTAACTGAATTCAACGCCGAATTGCGCAAGCTGGTGGCAGACATGTTCGAGACGACCTACGCCAATCAGGGCATCGGGCTGGCCGCGCCGCAGGTGGGCGCGTCCAAGCGCGTAACCGTGATCGACCTCAGCATGGGCAAGGACCCGAAAGACAAGCTGGTGCTCATCAATCCAGAGATCATCTCCAGCGAGGGCAAGCTTTATGAGGAAGAGGGCTGCCTCAGCTTTCCCGACATTCGCGAGAAGGTGGTGCGCGCCGCCAAGGTCCGCATTCGCGCCCAGGACGAGCAGGGCAAATGGTTCGAGAAGGATGGCGAGGAACTGCTTGCGCGCGCCATGCAGCATGAGATCGACCACCTCGATGGAATCTTGTTTCTGGTTCGCATGAGCGCGCTCAAGCGCAGCCTGAATCTGCGCAAGATCCGCAAGATGCAGGCGAACGGCGAGTGGTAGAGCAGTGAAATTGGTCTTTTGCGGCACGCCGAGCTTCGCAGTTCCAACGCTTGAGGCTCTGCTCGCCGCGGGCCACGAAATTCCCTTGGTAGTCTCTCAACCCGACCGTCCCGTTGGACGCAGTCAGCAACTCACTGCGCCTCCTGTAAAGCAGGCCGCCATGGCCGCTGGCATAGCGGTTGTGCAGCCGGAAAAAATTCGCAACAACGCCGAGTTTCGCGCACAGCTTGAGGCAATCGCTCCCGATGCGATCATCGTCGTAGCCTACGGCCGCATCATTCCGCCATGGATGCTGGCGCTGCCTCGCCTCGGCTGTATTAACCTACACGGCTCGCTGCTTCCAAAATATCGCGGCGCCGCGCCCATTCAGTGGGCCGTCGCTATGGGCGACGCCTACACGGGCAACACGACAATGCTCCTGGAAGAAGGGCTCGACACCGGTCCCATCCTGTTGCAGCAGACCGTAGAGATTGCGCCCCACCAAACCGCAGTGGACCTTTTCGAGATCCTTGCCAGGGCAGGCGCGCCGCTGGTGGTGGAGACTCTTGCCGGCCTCGCCGCCGGAACCGTCAAGCCGCAACCCCAAAACCACGAGGGCGCAACCTTTGCGCCGCTGCTCGACCGCGAAGACGGGCGCATCGATTTCGCCGCCCGCACCGCACACGAACTCTACAACCGCTGGCGCGGATTTCAACCGTGGCCCGGAGCCTTCACCACGCTGGACGGAAAGAAACTCATCGTTCATCGCATGTCGGTTGCGGACGCATCGAACTCTGGCTTGGGCCTGGAGCAGCCGGGACAGATTCGCGTAGTGAATCATCGGCTCTTCGCGGCCTGCGCCGAGGAAACGTGGCTTGAGCTGATCGAGGTTCAACTCGAAGGCAAAAAGCGCATCACTGCCGCGGAATTCCTGCGCGGCACAACGCTCGCCGGGAATGCGCGGCTCGGTTGAAAAAAACGCCGCAAATCTCGGTTGCCCGCAAGGCAGCGTTCAAAATTCTGATGGCCGTCGAGCGCGGCCAGTCCCACTCCGACGACCTGCTTCGAGACCAGGCTGTCAATGTGCTTTCGGCGCCGGACCGCAACCTGACGACCGCGCTCGTGCTCGGCGTGCTGCGCTGGCAGATTCAACTCGACCATCAAATCCATGCGCTCCTGAAGCGGCCCAACGCAAAACTCGATTCCGAAATTTTGATCGCGCTGCGCATGGGCGCTTTTCAGCTTCTGCATCTCAATCGCATTCCCGCCCGCGCCGCCATCGATGAAAGCGTCGAGCTGGCCAAGCAGGCAGGGCATCGCTTTGCATCGGGCATGGTGAACGCGGTGCTGCGCAAAGTCAGGGTTCCGTCTGAACCCTTTTCAGAAGAAACTCCCGCTGCGTTGGCGCTGTCCCAGGCACATCCCACCTGGCTGGTCGAGCGCTGGGCCAGTTTCTACGGGTTTGAAACCGCGCGCGCAATCTGCCGCCACGGGCAAGCACAGCCAGCGTTGACCGTGCGCATCGCCAGCGCCGAGGTCGTGGAAGAACTCGCCCAGGCCGGAATTCAGCTAGGGGCAGGCGAACTGCTAACGGCAGCGCGCACCGTTCTCTCAGGAGACGTGACTGCAACAGCGGCGTTTCGCGAGGGGCGCGTTCGACTCCAGGACGAAGGCTCCCAACTGGTGGCGGAAATCGCCGCCAGCATCGGCGGGGACCACGGCCAAGGCGCGAATAGCATCCTCGATGCCTGCGCAGCTCCCGGCGGAAAGACCCTCATCCTCGCCGAGCGTAATCCTGCGGCCCGCATCGTTGCCTGCGAGTCGAGGGAGGCACGGTTTGCTCAATTGCAGAAGCGTCTAGCCGGTTACAACGACCGCATCGAGTGCCGGCTGGCCGACGCAACCGCTCTGAACGAAGATGGCGTCTTTGATCGTGCGCTGGCCGATGTGCCTTGCAGCGGAACCGGCACGCTGGGCCGCAATCCGGAGATTCGCCATCGTCTTCGCCCCGAGGATTTACCGCGCCAGGCAGAGCGTCAGCGCGCGATTCTCTCCGCTGCGCTGCGCGCCGTTCGCGTTGGTGGGCAGGCTGTCTACTCCACCTGTTCGCTTGAGCCTGAAGAGAACGAGCAGGTGATTGCCGCCGTTCTGCGTCAAAGCGCGAACACGCGGGTAGTCTCGCTTGAGTCCCGCATGGATGCGCTCGTCGAGGAAGGTGTCCTGACTTCTCCCGGTGCTGCTAAACTGCGCGGTTCACTCACGCCCGAAGGCGCGCTGCGGCTTATGCCGGGCGCTTTTCGCACCGACGGTTTTTTCATCGCGTTGATGGAGCGAACGGCCTGAGGGACGAAGCCTGCGAACGTGCAAGCCATCACGATTAATCCTCAACCTACTCCGCGCCCAACTTCAGATCCGCGTAGTTGCGACGAAGAAGGTCGCACAGCGCTTCCACCACCAGTTCATGATCGGCCCGTTGCGGCAGGCCGGAGACGGTGACGCTGCCGACAATCCCTGCATCCTTCACGGTGAGCGGAAACGAGCCGCCATGTGAAGCGTATTCGTTGATGGGCAGGCCGCGCTCTTCGAGCGACGTACTCCTCTGAGTCATGGTGAGGCCTACTCCATAAGAGCTGCGATGGAAGCGCGCCACCACGTTGCTTTTGCGATGGACCCAGGAGACATTGTCCGGTGTCGTCCCCTTGAGCGCCGTGTAGAACAGCGGTTGCCCGAACCGCCGCACGTCTACAACGATCGACAGGCCGCGTTCTTCTGCCATCACCCGCAAGCGCGTGCCGATTTCCCACGCCATCTGTTCGTCCATGCGCGGCAACTGCAGTTCGCGCTCCTGCAACGCAACCCGTTCCACATCCTCGTTCAATCCCATCGATTCCGGTCTCCTTATCTCATCGCTGCTCTGCAAAGCCATGTTTATCGTGCCACGGTCAACCTGACTATCGTACTCTGGTCCACGCGTGCTCCGGCGGCCGGTGCCTGCGCAATCACGGTGCCCGGTCTGACAGGCGGCACAGGGGCTGCGTTACCGCTGCCGACGGGAGCCACAGGCACGCTGATATAAACAGGCACTTCGGACTTGATTCCCGTCTTGGCCAATGCGCTCTGCGCGCTCACCACAGGCAATCCGGAGAGGTCGGGCATTACATATCCGTCCGGCTCTTCGTCGTCCGGAGCAGCCACCAGCAGGCTAACGGTGGGCTGCGCAATATCCTGCGCGTGAGCAGGCGGATCCTGCGCCAGCACGGTGCCCGCAGTGGCATTTGCGTCGGGCAGTTGCACAGTTGCGCCTACCGCAAGCCCGGCGCCGCGCAATCGCAGCTCCGCAACACGCTGATCAAGCCCTAACGTGCTTGGTACATCCACCATCTGCGGCCCCAGGCTCTCGGCCACGCGCACCTTCCATTCGCGGCGCACCACCATTCCCGGCGCGGGCGACTGGGAGAGAATGTGCCCCGTCGCAACATCGCCCGAGTAGTAGCGATTATCTACGTCGAGAATCAGCCCCAGTCCCGCCGTTAGGCTGCGCGCATCCGCCACGGTCATGCCTTTCAGCGACGGAACCTGCACCTCCGCTCCGTGAATGGAGAAGTGCATGGTAACGATGGCCGCGAGCAGCGCCACGACGACCAGCAGCATCAGCAGGGACGCCATCCGAAAAAAATTCACGATTGGATGACCGTTCATCGTCTCGGCTCACTCCTTGTGAACATTCTCTTGAGCTCTATCGTAAATTGTCCGTGACTGGCTCGGGGTGGATGGTGACGCGCTCCACCTCGGGGCACTCGAGCTTGAAGCGATCTTCAAGAGCCGTGATCACGCGGTGTACGTGTTGCATGTGCAGGTCGTCCGGCAGCGTGCAATGGCAAGCAAGATAGATGTGTTCCCCCGCACGGCTTACGCTGATTTCATGCACATCCACGATTTCAGGAAAAAGATAAGCCGCGGAGCGTAGAACTTGTTCGATCTTGCGGTCTTCCTCGACCATCTCTTCCGGCTGCTCGATTGTGGCCGGCTCGCTTTCAATGTGTGTCAGCACCGAGTCGATCTCCGGAGCTTCGCGCAGAATCTCGGCTTCAAGCGAGCTCACAAAGCCGTGCGCCGCCCGCAGTGGCATGGTTTCGTCCAGTTCCACATGCTGTTCCACCCGCAGCCGCCCATGGATGGACTGCACACTGAGTTCGTGCACGCTCACGTTGTTGCGCGCCGCCACGGCTCGAACGCGGTCGAATACGCTCTCCGCACGGGCCTTGCGCGGCACCGTGTGAATCACAACATCGGCTTGCGGCAGCGCGCGGTGCACTGCATCCGTGGCTGACTGCACCAATTCATCGGTATGTTCAAACGTGAAACTGCGCGGCAGCGCCAGCGTAAGGTCGGCAAAATAGCTGGCGCCCGCGCGCCGCACCCGAGCCTGTTCCACGGCCATCACGCCGTCGATCTGCTCCACCTCTTGCACCAGGCGCCGCCGCGTCTCCGCCGGTACCTCGTCCATCAGCACCGCCACCGTCTCGCGGCCCAGCAGCAGCGTAAGCCGCAGAATCATGAGCGACACCACCACTGCGGCGAATGGGTCAGCGTATTTGAGCCAAACGATTCCGTAGTGCGCGCCCACCCAACTCGCTACAAGGCCGGTGAGCACCGCAAGCGTGGACCAGATGTCGCTGGCGAAGTGGGTCGCGTCGGTTGCCAGCGCCGGCGATCCGGTCTGCAGAGCCACCGCGCGCAGTTGCCGCGAACGCCAGTAATCCACTCCAATGGACGTCACCAGCACCAGCACCGGCCAAACCGAGTGGCGCAGCTCCATGGAGTGGCTGAAGATCCGTTCGACGGCTTCCAGGATAATCCAGGCGCAGGAGACAGCCATCAGAATGGCTTCAAAGAACGCGGAGAGATTTTCGATTTTGCCGTGGCCGTAGGTGTGGTCTTCGTCGGCGGGCTTGTCGCTGACACGCACCGAGAAGAAGGTAAGCGCCGCGCCAACAAAGTCCAGTGCCGAGTGCGCCGCGTCTGAGAGCACGCCCAGCGACCCGGACAGCAGCCCCGCCGCGACCTTCAGCAGGGTCATCGCTCCAGCGGCCAGCATCGATTGCTGTGCGACCCGCCGCTTCGCCGCAGAGGATTCCTCTACCGTGATTGCGGGTTCGTTGACGGCAGGCGAACTGGATGCGGCGCGAGTCATTGAGTTTCTAGACTACAAGCGTGCGCTCGGCGGTGTACAACCCGGCGATGCCGAACGTGTATGGCTGCCATGCGCACCGATCGTATCCAGTGGACTGCATCAGCTGCAGCATCTGTGGGGGTGGCGGAAAATTGCCGACGGAAGTTGGTAGGTAATTGTAGGGTCCATTCTTGCCGCAAATAAGGCGTCCGATGGCCGGCAGCACGCGTCGAAAATAAATTGCATAGGCCTTGCCCATCAGGCCTCCGGGCTCGCTGAACTCGAGAATGCCCAGCTGCCCGCCAGGTTTCAGCACGCGATTGAACTCGCGCAGGCCAGCCTCGTAGTTGGCGAGATTTCTGAATCCGAACGCCGTGACGATCAGATCGAGAGACGCGGATTTCAGCGGCAGGTGGAGCGCGTCGGCCTCCAGTGGCACCGCGTAGGCCTTGCCGGCGCCGACTTTCTCCGCGCCGAATTTCACCACTCCACGGCTCAACATGCCTCGGGAAAAATCCGCGGCCAGAATCGGCTGCGCGCCATCGGGCCGATGCTTAAGCAGGGCCATGGTCAGGTCCCCGGTGCCGCAGCAGATGTCGAGAACTGCGGCTCCCGGCTTGGCCAGGATCGGCTGGAAGCGCCGCGCCGTGCGGCGCCACCACAGCCGGTCAACATTCGCTGACAGCACATGATTCAGCAGGTCATACCGGGGCGCAATCGAGTCGAACATCTGCCGCACAGCCTGTGCCGCGGATGCTTCATCAGCCGTGCCCAATGGTTTGGCCCCTGTCGCCGGCATGGTCTCGCGTACCCCGTAGATTTCCGGATGTCCCCGGCGAATTGAACGCTCTTACTGCAGCAGAGTCGGCTCGTCGTCCTTGAGTTCTTCGGGCGGAATGATGACTGCGGCCGCAACCTTGTCTTCCGGCTCCAGGTTCAACAGGCGCACACCTTGCGTCGCCCGTCCCGCCGCGCGGATGGTCTTGGTGTCGATGCGGATGATCTTGCCGAACTGGCTGATCACCATCAGTTCCGACGAATCGTCGACCAGTTGAATGCTGCTCACGCGGCCAATGCGCGGCGTCACCGCCATGTTCTTCACGCCCTTGCCGCCGCGGGTTTGCAAGCGATACATGTCCACGTCCGTGCGCTTGCCAAAGCCGTTTTCAGTGATGGCAAGAATGCGATAAGCGCCTGGCTCATGCTCTTTTGGCGTAACCGCGACACCCACAATGTAGTCGTTCTTGGCCAGCGCAATTCCGCGCACTCCATAAGCAGGGCGGCCCATCGAGCGAACATCGCACTCGTCAAATCGGATCGCCTGCCCCAGGTGCGTAGCCAGGAAGACAATCTGGTTCCCATCCGTGATGCGCGCCTTCACCAGCTCGTCGTCCTTGTCGATGCCGATGGCGATGATCCCGCGCGCCATCACGTTCGAGAAGTCCTTGAGCGGCGTCTTCTTTACCGTTCCTTTTTGCGTGGCGAAGAAGACGTATTTGCCCTCTTCTTCAAGATCGCGAACCGGAAGAATCGCGCGCACGTTTTCGCCCGGCTGCAGGTCAAGCAGGCTCTGCATCGATTTGCCCTTGCCTGCCGCGCTTACGTCGGGAATCTCGTACACCTTCAGCCAGTACACGCGGCCCGCGTTGGTAAAGCACAGCAAAAACGCATGCGTCGAGTCCACAATGAGCTGCGAGACAAAATCCTCTTCGCGCGTCTTCATGCCCGTGCGGCCGGTGCCGCCGCGTCGCTGCTGGCGATAGATCGAGATTGGCGTCCGCTTCAGGTAACCCTGGTGGCTCACCGTCACCGCAACCTGCTCGTCGGCAATCAGGTCTTCAAGCTGCAGTTCGGCGCTCTCGTCCACAATCTGCGTGCGCCGAGCGTCGCCGTACTTGTCGCGAACCTCTTCCAGTTCCTTCACAATCACGGCGCGCAGCTTGGCGTCGCTGGCTAGAATCGACTCGTACTCGGCAATCCGCTCGCGTACCTGTTTCAGTTCGGTCAGCAGCTCGTCGATCGACAGTTGCGTCAACCGGTAAAGCTGCAACTCCAGGATGGCGTCGATCTGCCGGAGCGTAAGGCCCTTTTCCTCGCGGGGAAGAGTTGCGCGATCCAGCTTGATGACGATTTCACTGCCCTTGCTCCATACAAATAAATTCTCGCGCGCCTCGGCTCTCGAACCCGATCCGCGAATGATCTTGATCACCTTGTCCAGGTTGTCGAGCGCAATCTGCAAGCCCTCCAGAATGTGCTCACGGTCCCGCGCCTTCTTAAGCAGAAACACTGTCCGCCGCTGCACCACATCCACGCGATGATCGATGAAGGCATGAATCGCCCGATCCAGCCCAAGCTCCCGCGGCTGCCCGTTCAGCACAGCCAGGAAGATCATCGAGAAGCTTTCCTGCATCTGCGTGTGCTTGTAGAGCTGGTTCAGCACAATCTCCGGCTGCGCGCCGCGCTTCAGCTCGATCACAATCCGCATGCCGTCGCGGTCGCTCTCATCGCGCACGTCGCTGATCTCGTCGATGATCTTGTCGTTCACAAGGTCGGCAATGCGCTCGATCAGCTTGGACTTGTTCACCTGGTAAGGAATCTCAGTGACGATGATCGCCTGCTTTTCCTTGGTCATGTTCTCTGTAGCCACTTTGGCCCGCATCATAAAGCGGCCGCGGCCAGTCCTGTACGCCTCCGGAATCCCGGATTTGCCATAGAGGAAGCCGCCCGTCGGAAAGTCCGGCCCCTGCACATGCTTCAGCACTTCGGCTAGGCCCGCGTGAGGATTCTTCACCAGCGCGATCGTGGCATTCACCACCTCGGTCAGGTTGTGAGGCGGAATGTTGGTGGCCATGCCCACAGCGATCCCGCTCGATCCGTTGACGATCAAGTTCGGAATCCGGGTCGGCAGCACAGAGGGCTCAAATGTGGACTCGTCGTAGTTCGGCACAAAGTCCACAGTCTCCATGTCGATGTCGGCCAGCAACTCGCCGGAGATACGCGACATGCGGCATTCGGTGTAGCGCATCGCCGCCGGCGGATCGCCATCCACCGATCCAAAGTTCCCCTGTCCGTCCACCAGCGGATAACGCAGCGAAAACGGCTGCGCCATGCGCACCAGCGTGTCGTAGATCGCCGAGTCGCCATGGGGATGGTAAACGCCCATCGCCTGGCCCACAACCTTCGCGCACTTGGTGTATTTCTTGTTGTGCTGCAGCCCCATCTCGTTCAGCGTGTAAAGCACGCGCCGGTGCACGGGCTTCAACCCGTCGCGGGCATCCGGCAACGCGCGCCCGATAATCACGCTCATCGAGTAGTCGAGATACGAGCGGCGCATCTCCTCTTCGATGTTGATGGGAATGAAGTTCGTGCCACCGTCGGGAGGGGTGCCACCTTCAAGAGGGAGTTGGGGGTTTTGATCGTCTGCCATAGTTTTTTTCTAAGCGCAGCGGAGGGCGGCAAAAAAGGTCCGGTAAAAGCAGGGCCGGGTCCGCAGGCTATGGTTCCATTTTACGGGTTCCAGGCGGGTTTCCGCAAGTTGGAATGTGAGAAATAAGTCCTTATTTTGCTTTAATTTATAGCGAACTTCAGGCGACCGTGCAGAGGCCGCGAAAAACAGCGCGAACTGCGAAGAATCCTGCCCCAAATCTAATGCAGATTTCGCTGCGGTTCTCAGCCGCTTCCCATGTGCACCCGGCTTCAGAATCCACACCCAAAGCCTCACCCGCTGCAGATCACATCATCCCGGGCAAGCTCAACAGGCTAAAGACCGCCTGCAACAGAACGATGGCCGCGCCGGCCGCGAGCGCCAGCCGTCCCCGCGTGCTTTCATACGCATCGGCAAATACGCCGCCCACAAACGTCACCAGAAACGGAAGCGCCCAAAGCCATGGGCTGCCCTGTGAGCCCGTCATCACCAGCACGAACAAAACCAACGCGCAAAGCAGAGGAGTTGTATTCCCAAAGTAGCGCGACCGCTTAAGCCCCAGGAAAAATACCAGCGCCGCGCAGGAGGCCACCGTGATTCCAGCGTTGCCCAGCGCGCCAAAGAACCGCCGTGCCGGGTCCAGAGAAAACCAAAGGAATCCCGCCGCCGAGCGGAACACATAGCTGAACGCGTCCGCCGAAAATCCGTAGCACACAAACAGCAGCACCAGCGCACCAGCCGAGGCCATCACCACCACAGGGAGCGCCTGGCTCCTGTGTCCCTCTGCAACCCAAAGCATCAGCAGCAGCCCCAGCAGCGCAACCACCGGCAGCGCGGCAATGTGCGCTGCTGCGGCCAAACCAAAAAGCAGCGTCAGCAGCACCATCCGCACATGCCATTTGCGCTTTGGCCCCTGCATCGCGTGGGCGACGCCAATGCACGTATACACGCCCCCATAGACGCCCAGCGCGGCCAGCACCTCCGCATTCGGGGTCAGGCATGCCTTCAGCACTTCAGGAGAAAAGCAATAGAGCGCCAGCGCCGTGTAGCCGCCCAGGTTTCCGTAGAGCCGCCGCGTCACCCACCACACGCAACCGCCCAGCAGGCAACCCGCAAACAGAAACGGGAGCCGCAGCAGCAACAGGATGTGCGTCATCTGGTGGCGCAGTTCCCAGGTGCTTATATTCCCGCCTGCCTGCACAACCCGGTCTTCGGGCTTGCGGAAATGATCCAGCCCTTGCTCGGCCAGAAAATTCAGCGTCAGCGGCAGACCTGCCATACGGTAGGCAAGAATTCCATCGTGGATATTTCCGCAGCTGGTAAAGTAGCCGGCCAGCGCCGCGGGCCGCTCCCAGGTCTCGCGTCCGCAGCGCGCGTACTGATAGTCGCGATCGGTCAGAGTCTGGTGAACCGTGACCCAAAATCCCTGCAGAAGAAAAAGTGCCAGCATCCCCGCCGCAATGCGTTGCGGAGGATTGAATCGAAAGCGGCGAAGGATTCCGAACCGGTGGGTCATCGTGTCAGCGGGCAAACTCCAGTCTAGCCGCTGCCCTTCACTTTCCAAAGCTCCCAGCCGCCAAATCTCACTCAAGGCTCTTGCTGATCATTACCCTCCAAAGGTGCACAATCGAGACATGGGTCTCTCTATCCTCATCCTCGACAGCCCGCAATCCGATCTCGCCCAGGCCTATTCCGTGGACCAGAATGAGCGCCAATGGCGGCTTTCAGTCCCAATTTCACACGGACCCCCACCCCCCCCTCCCCGTCAATTGCACCGATTATGGTGCAGTGAAAAAATAACCCATTCATAATCAATGCACTACAGGAAGCAATCAGTGCATAAGTAGTAACGATGGTGTTGTTTTTCGACGTTTTTCGACGTTTTTATCGCAAAAAAATGCTCCTTAAAGCTCGTTTTTGGCCCCTGATCGGCCATTTCTAACCACCGCAAACCTGCCTCCACCACTTCGGTCTGGAGCGCGGACCCATCGGAGATCGCGGAACATGAGCGACTTTGCCCAGGCAACCGCAAACCGCTACACTTCCCTCAGCATGGCTATCGCTCGCGACAACACGCCGGAACGTCTCGTAAGCGCCGTCCGCGCCGACGAAGAGCAGGGCTTTGAACTCAAACTGCGTCCCCGCTGGCTCGGCGAATTCATCGGCCAATCCAAGGCCAAGGAGCAGCTCGCCATCGCGCTTGAAGCCGCCAAATCCCGCGGCGAGGCCCTCGATCACGTCCTGCTCTTCGGGCCGCCGGGCCTCGGCAAGACCACGTTGGCGACCATCATCGCGAATGAGCTGGACGTGGGCTTTCAGCAGACCTCCGGTCCGGCGCTGCAGATTCAGGGCGACCTAACAGCCATTCTGACCAACCTGCGCGAGCGGCAGGTGCTTTTCCTCGATGAAATTCATCGCATGCAGCCGGTGTTGGAAGAAAAGCTCTACACCGCTCTTGAGGACTACAAGCTCGACATCATCATCGGTCAGGGCCCGGCTGCGCGCACCCACGTAATGGAGATTCGCCCCTTCACCTTCATCGGCGCAACGACAAGGCCCGGGCTGCTTTCGTCGCCCTTGCGGTCGCGCTTCGGCATCCTGCTGCGCCTCGAGTTTTATACCGAGGAAGACCTCCGATTCATCGTCACACGATCTGCCGAAGTGATGCAGATTCCCATCGACGAAGATGGCGCCGCGGAGATCGCGCTTCGTTCTCGCGGCACGCCCCGCATCGCCAACCGGCTCCTTCGCCGGGTGCGCGACTATGCGCAGGTGCGCGGCTCGGGCTCGATTGACCGGCCCACAGCCAACGCCGCGCTCACCATGCTTGAGGTCGACGCGCACGGCTTCGACGAGATTGACCGCCGTCTGATGCTCACCATCATCCAGAAGTACGATGGTGGACCCGTCGGCCTCGGCACTCTGGCCGCAACGCTCGCCGAAGAGGAAGACGCGCTCGAAGAAGTTTACGAACCGTTCCTCATCCAGATCGGCTTTCTCGATCGCACCCCGCGAGGCCGCGTCGCCACGCGCCTTGCCTACGAGCACTTCGGCCTTGCAATGCCCGGCCGCCAGACTCCATTGTTCTAAAGGAGAATTTCCATGGCACAAACTGCATCCACCATGCTCGCGCTGGGAACCATCGCTCCCGACTTCGCGCTCACAGACGTCGTCAGCGCCAAGACCGTATCTCGCGACGACTTCCGGGATAAAAAGGCGCTACTGGTCATGTTCATCTGCGCCCACTGCCCCTACGTCAAGCACATCGAAAAGGACCTGGCAAAGCTCGGCAATGACTACGCCGCGCAGTCTATGGGCATTGTCGCCATCAGTTCGAACGACGCCGCTACCCACCCCGCCGACAGCCCCGCTGGCCTCAAACAGCAGGCCGAGACTTTCGGATTCGTCTTCCCGTATCTCTACGATGAAACGCAATCCGCAGCCCACGCCTACGACGCGGCCTGCACCCCGGACTTCTATCTCTTCGACTCCAACTTTCGCCTGGTCTACAGGGGCCAATACGACGCGAGCCGCCCAGGCAACGGCATCCCCGTCACTGGACAGGAACTTCGCGGGGCCATTGACGCGGTCCTTGCTGGCAAGCCCCTCCCCCCCGATCAATACCCATCCATAGGCTGCAACATCAAGTGGAAGGCATAAGAAAAGCGAGTTAGCAAGTTATCTAACTAACCTTCTAACTCGCTAACTCACTAAGAAAATGTTAAGTAGAACTCGATAACTTCAAAGAGTTGGCGAATCGTCCCCTAACATTGCCTCGCGCACAATCTTTACGGGCGGAAATCCCTGCTTCAGAAAATCATCGTGAAACTTCTCGAGTGAAAAGGCCGCGCCCTCTTTCTTCTTTACGTCCTCTCGCAGTTTCATAATTTCGAGTTTGCCAAGCGTGTAATAAAGATAAGTCGGATCGCCTGCGCCGCGCTTCGTCTCCACAATGGCCGTTTCCTTCGACTGGTAACCTTCCTTCTGGAAGAATTCCTCAGCCTGTTCAATGCTCATCTTGCCGGTGTGCATCTCAATGCCGACAATGAAACGTGCGTCGCGCAGTAGCGCATCCTGTAATTGTCCAAGCCGCAGAAACTTGGCTTCGCGCTCGTCTTTTGCGCCTGCGCCCGGTTGGCCGTAGCCTTCATCCAGCATCATCTGCTCGCAGTAGTGCGCCCAGCCTTCGATATCCGTGTTTGCTCCCAGAATTTTGCGCACCTTGCTTGGTGCCTGGGGTAGCCACAAAAACTGAACATAATGTCCGGGATAAGCCTCGTGAACTGCCGTAGAGACCACTGTTCCAATATTGAAAGAATGCATGTAACCCTCAACCTGTGCAGGAGTCATCGAAGGATCGGGTAGCGTTACGTTGAAGTAAGCTTCAGTCGAATGCGTCTCAAAAGGGCCTGGCGTGTCCATGCTGGCGAAGGTAGTGGCGCTCATGAATGGCGGCGTCTCCTCTACGATTGGTCGCACGTCGGACGGGATAGTAACGATATGATGCGAGCGGATAAAGCTCTCCAGTTCATTGAAGGTCCCGCGAAAGGCGTCCAATAACTGAGAAGGCACCGGATGCTGCTCATCCAGTTCCTCAAGCACGGCCCGTGGTGTCTTATTGGGCTCTAACTCGTGCGCAACCAGTTGAAAGTGCGCCTGGTTTTTGTGTAAATCTGCCCAGCCGATCGTGAGCAGTTTATCCAACGGTATGTCCACCATCTCGTCGTACTTCAACTTTTCGCTGAAGGCCTTGGCGCCAATGCGAAAGTCTCCAATTGACCGTGCCAGAAGATCCGTCTTCAGCCAGTCGAGATAACTCATAAAGCTGGCGATAACTGCCGCATTCGACTTGGCAAACTCAGACTTCAGCGCTGGATCCTTGGCGTCGGCAAAGGCCTCCGGCACATCGCTCTCAAAAAAGCTGATAATGCCTGGCAATTGCTCGATCGCAATCTCGGTAAAGATGCGCGGCGGATTCTTGAGGTTTACGTGTGCCTCGGCGAAAAGCGCGGGCATTTGCTTTTCACGCGCAACCAGAGAGCGCAGCCGCTCGTCCGGCGAAGCGAAACTCCGCTCCATCAGCACAAACGCTCCATTGGCACAGGTGCTCGAATAGTTGTCTGGATCCTTCTCCCACGGACGAATTGTCTCCAGCGTTAGTAACTGTGAGCGGATATTTGAAAGCACAATCTCGCGATCGCTTCGCGGCACAAAATCGGCAGCGTCGGAATCCGGCTGGATTGCCTCGATCTTCCGCTCGAAGTTCTTGAGCGCCGCAATCTCGGTGTCGATATTTTTCCGGGAGTAATCCTCAAGCTGACTGTCGTACTGGTGATAGCCAACCTGCGTCCCGCCCGTCGGCGCGTAGTGAAAGTACACCTGGTCAAAGTATTCATCGGAAACCTTCGCGAACTTCAGCTTCCAGTCGTGCGTGGCGGCCTGTGCGGTGATTCCGGCGGACATACATACTCCAATTGAAATAAGCGCGATAATTCTCTTCATGATTCCTCTCGGATTAGCGCTCCGTTAGTTATGCGCCAACCGGCGCAGGGGCCAGGTTTTCAAGTAATTCGTGAATCTCAAGCAGAACTTCGTCTGACCGCGTGGCGGCAAGTGGAAACTTTAACATTCCTTGCGGCGTGAACTGCGCGCCGCGCTTGGCGTTCCGTGCAACCAGTCGCATCAGATGCTGAGGGTCTATCGCCGCGTTCTCCATGAAGCGTATCTGCAGCTCGCTGCGCTTGCGGTCGACTTGTGCAATGCCCAGCCGCTCGCATTCAAGCCGTAGCATTGCAGCCTCCAGCAGGTAGACCGTGGCATCGGGCGGCGCGCCGTAGCGGTCTTCCATCTCTGCGCGTACTTCGGCCACCGCCGCTGCGCTTGTCGCGCCCGCGATCTTCTTGTAGAGGCGCAGGCGCTGGTTCTCTTCCGGAACGTAGCTTTCGTCGATGCGCAGGGCGATACCCAGACTCAACTGCGTCGCTGGCCGCTCCTCGCTGCCTTCGCCCTTCATTTCTTTAACGGCAGCCTCAAGCATCGATGTGTATAACTCGAAGCCAATGGCTTCAATGTGCCCGCTCTGCTCACCGCCCAGCATGTTGCCCGCGCCGCGCAACTCCAGGTCCAGCGCTGCAATTTTGAAACCAGCACCAAGATCGCTGAACTCCTTCAGCGCGGCCAGACGCCTGCGCGCAATCTCAGTCAACTCGGTGTCGGGTGGGATCAGTAGATACGCATAGGCGCGCCGGTTCGAGCGGCCCACCCGTCCGCGCAACTGATAAAGCTCGCTGAGCCCATGCCGATCCGCGCGATTGATCAGGATCGTATTTGCCAACGGTATGTCGAGACCGTTCTCGATAATCGTTGTGGCCACCAGCACGTCGTAGTCATGGTGCATAAAGGCCAGCATCACCCTTTCAAGTTCTGTTTCGCTCATCTGTCCGTGGCCCACGGCAACTCGCGCCGCCGGCACCAATTCCTGAATCCGTGACGCAATTTCATAGATTGATTCCACGCGGTTGTGCACGAAGTAGACCTGCCCACCCCGCTCCAACTCGACCTCGACCGCCGAACGCACCAGCTTCTCATCAAATTTGGCCACCACCGTCTGAATCGCCATACGGTCCTTGGGGGGCGTCTCAATCACGCTCATGTCGCGCAGCCCTACCAGGGACATGTGCAGCGTGCGCGGAATAGGCGTCGCGCTCATTGCCAGTACGTCGATCTCCTTGCGCATTTGCTTTAGACGCTCTTTGTGGCGTACGCCAAAACGTTGTTCCTCGTCGACAACCAGGAGACCGAGGTCCTGAAACTTGATGTCCTTTGAAAGCAGCCGATGCGTGCCGATCAGGATGTCTACCTTCCCGGATTCAACTTGTTCGACGATGAGCTTTTGTTCCTTCGCCGTGCGGAATCGGGAAATCATCTCGATATTAATGGGAAATTGTGCAAATCTTTTCTTGAACGTCTCGAAATGCTGAAAGCTAAGGATGGTTGTCGGCGTTAGTACCGCCACCTGCTTTCCGTCCTGCACGGCCTTGAAGGCAGCGCGCATCGCAACTTCCGTTTTCCCGTAGCCCACATCGCCGCACAAAAGCCTGTCCATCGGCGTGGTGGACTCCATGTCGTACTTGATGGCGCGAATTGCGGATAACTGATCGTCGGTCTCGCTGTAATCAAACGAGTCTTCAAATTCGCGCTGAAATTCGTTGTCCTTCGAAAAGGCGTTGCCCTGCGTCGTTGTGCGCTCCGCGTATAACTTCAATAACTCGGCGGTCATGTCCTGCATGGCCTTGCGGACGCGCGCCTTGGTTTTGGCCCACTGCTGTGAGCCAAGTCGATTTAGCACCGGCGCTGGTCCCGCGTCCGTTGAGCGGTATTTCTGAATCAGATCAAGGCGCGTGAGCGGCACATATAACTTGGCAGCTTCGGCGAATTCCAAAATCATGAATTCGACGGAGAGCCCGTCCTGCACAATCTCCTTCAGGCCCTGATATTGCGCAATTCCGTGCTCGACGTGAACCACGTAGTCGCCGACTCCCAGGTCGCGGAAGTCGGAGACAAAGGCCGCTGTCTTCGATCGCTTTGGTTCGGGGCGGGCCGCTACATCTGCGTCGTCGGAGAGGTCGTTGGCTCCGAAAAGAATCAGGTTGGCGTCTGCAAAGCTCACGCCCGCCGAGAGCGGCGTACGCACAATGACCGGTACTCGCAGATCGCCAGCCATGTAACTCGCTTCGTCGAGTACCGTCTCGCCGCCGGGACGTATGGTGCGACTCCCTAGCCGGTACGGAATCTGGTATTCGCGGAGCACGGTTGCCAGCCTTTCGACATCGCCCTGGTGCGGCGCGGCGAGGACAATGCGCGTTTCGGTCTGCATCAAGCTTTTGAGTTGCTCTGTTAGCGCCGGAATCGATCCATGAAATCTAAGCGTCGGGCGCGTGCTCAACTCAATCTCGCCCAGTGTCGTGTCCTCGTCCAGCACGTCCACCACGCCCAGTTGATCGAGATCCAGGCCCATGTGAGATTGAAGCTGGGCCTGGAGGACCTCGGGGCGCAGATATATATCCTCGGGCGCGATGAGCGAACCGATCCCAGACCGGTCATGCCGCTGCTCCACCTTGTTCCACCAGCGGTCGATCTGATTACGCACCATCGCCGGCTCGTCGACAAACAAGGCGCATTTTGGCGCCAGAGACAGCAGCGACTTTTCCGCCCCCGCCACTGCACTGAAAAACTCCCACCCCGGGAAAACACTGACGTCGCCAGTTGTTGCCAACTCCGCGGACAACTCTTCATCATCCCCTTCAATCCGTTGCCGGTTCAGGCGAGCATGAACTGCTGCCAGCAGCCGTTCTGTCACGGGCGTTTCAGTCAAGGGCAGCAGTTGTGTCTCGTCGAGTCCAGACTGCGATCGCTGCGTTTCTGGATCGAATTTGCGGATCGTCTCGATCTCGTCACCAAAGAACTCAATGCGCACCGGTCGATCATGCTCGGGAGAATAAGCGTCTAGAATTCCGCCGCGTCGAGTGAACTGTCCTGGCATCTCGACGAGGTCCATCTGCGTGTAGCCGACCGACGCCAAGTGCGCGGTGAGTACTTCGACGTCTAGCTCTTCGCCGCGCCGCAACGTAACGGCCAGCCCTGCATAATATTCGCGGTCGAAGAGCTTCAGCGCCGTTGACTCCACAGGCGCAATCAGAATGTCCACAGCGCCGATGGCGAGCTTCCACAGAGTTGTCGCCCGCTGCTCCTGCACACCAGGATGCGGAGAGAGATTTTCAAAAGGGAGCACGTCGTGGGCCGGGAGCCGCACTACCCGGGCAGGGTCCACCGCACCGGTGAGTTGGCAGCCGGCCTTGAGCATCGGTTCAAGTGCTTCGGCGGCCTTGTTGTCGGCAACCACAACGATGACAGGCTGTTTGGCGGCTCGTGCCATCAGGGGAAGGTAAAGTGCTCGAGCCGTTGCAGTGAGGCCGGAAACACGTCTCCGCCCCGCACCCAGGCTTAGATGCCTGCTTACGCGCTCAAATCCCGGGGAGTGCTCCAAATCCGCAAAGATTTCGCGGACAAATGGGAGAATCATGCCTTTCCAGTTTAGCAGTGAGGGCGTGCGGCGAATGAAGGCCCTTGGGGCAGACCCTTGGGCAATTTGCCTGTTAGCGTGGTTTCAGGCGGCGGCGTCGGTAGAATGCAATCAGCCTTATTGTGTCTTCTCCGGAGCTGCTCCGCCATGACCGAACAACCGCGCATTCTTGTACTCGGCGCCACCGGCCAGGTAGGCATTGAACTGCAACGTAGTTTTTCTGGATTTGGTTCCTTGGTCGCTGCCAATCGCGAGTCTGTCGATCTCGCGGACGCAGATCAGATCCGAGCTCTGGTTCGCCGCGTTGAGCCCAACGTGATTTTGAATGCGGCCGCCTACACCGCAGTCGATCGCGCGGAGTCGGAGCCCGACCGGGCAATGGCCATCAACGCCATCGCGCCCAGGGTTCTCGCCGAAGAGGCCCACCAATTCAACGCGCTTCTCGTCCACTATTCCACCGATTACGTTTTCGACGGCCAAAAGCAGCAGCCATGGATTGAGACCGACGAGCCGAACCCCTTGAATGTTTACGGCGCAAGCAAGCTCGCGGGTGAGCGGGCTATTCAGCAGGTGGGTGGCCGCTATCTCATCTTTCGCACCAGCTGGGTCTACGGTCCGCATGGCAACAACTTTCTCCTCACCATGCTTCGACTGGCACGCGAACGGGACCGTTTGTCGATTGTCGACGATCAATTCGGCTCGCCGACTACCTCGATCCAACTTGCGCTTGCAACCCGCACAATTACCGCAGGCGTTCTGTCAGGGCAGTTCGGCGCTCCTCAGGATTGGGCGGGTCTCTACCACATGACGTGCTCCGAATCGACAACCTGGTTCGGCTTTGCCAAGGCCATTTTCGCGGGCGCGGAAGAACGGCTCCACGTAAACCCGCCGGAACTCACGCCGCTGACCACAAAGGACTATCCGACTCCCGCAAAACGACCGCGCAATTCGGTGCTATCAAACCAGAAGCTAAATGACCGTTTTGGCGTCTGGCTTGCCCCCTGGCAAGCTGCACTGCGGGAAGTATTTCAGGCCCTCAACTCTGCCGGTAGTGGTCTGGAGTGAAGGCCCGCCCCACTGCAGTCAAGGTCGCCAGTACATGCGCACACGGATCAGGCAGGATTCACCTCCCTTCCGGAAGGCCGGAGAGGCATCAATTCTCGGAGAGGGACTCAGACTCGCTAGTGGCTTAGCTGGGCTACGGCATCGATGTAACAGCGGCGGAAGCAAGAATCTCGGCATTAAATATGAAGCCGAGAAGCGGCGGTGATCAAACTTGCGGTTTGCAGGGCGCAGCCTTCGAGACCTAAACTTATGGCGCACGCTACGAGAGGCTCGCATTTTCCATGAAGAAGGCGATACTCATCTTGCTCATGATGCAGCTCACGGTATCGGCCTTCGCTTCCAGGCGTGTAACCGTCGACCAGCTGAACCGCGTTGTTGATGCCAGCCACGGAAAACGGGACGCCAAAGTTGCTGAGCGCCTATACGATCTGGAACTCACGGAACGGTTGAGCGCCGCGAAGCTTGCGGCTTTCGAAGCGGCGCTTCCCGGACCCAAGTCCCGACGTGCTCTCGTGGCGGTCGCAGATCTGGCGACATTTCTAAATCCCCCTCCGGCGGAGATTCCAAATCTGCCGACGCCCAGTATCGAGCAGCAACGCGAGATGGCGGCGAAGGCGGTCGAGTACGTCAAGACCACGCTGAAGCGGCTTCCGAACCTGTTTGCGCGCCGCGATACGATCCGTTTTGAGGATACCCCCGCCGAACAGCGGCCAGGAGGATTTGAAGCACCGAGCGGCATCTTCGTCCCTTACCAGCCTCTGCATCCAATCAGCCGGTCGACCAGGACCGTGGCCTATCGCGATGGCCAGGAGATAGACGAGACGACGGGAAAAGAGCAAAACACCTTAGCTTCCGGAGCGAATGGCTTGACTACGATAGGCGAATTCGGCCCCATTCTTTCCGCGGTCTTCTCGGACCTGCCGCAAGGCAACCTGGCGTGGGGTAATTGGGAGCAAGGCACAGCCAGGCCGGTGGCGGTATTTCGTTTCAAGGTTCCCAGAAGCGCGTCGCATTACGAGGTCAAATTCTGCTGCGTAAGTGGGCGCGTATTCCAGCACTTCTCCGCGTATCACGGCGAGGTTACAATTGACCCGGCGAATGGAACCATCCTTCGCCTGACCCTCCTAACCGACCTTAATAAGGCCGATCCCATTATCAAGGCTGATCTCATGGTGGAGTACGGCCCAATTGAGTTAGGTAAACAGACTTTTTTCTGCCCGGTCAGGAGCATTTCCGTCACTGTCGCTCCGGTGCAGTGGAACCGCCAAAGGGCCTTGCCCGGGGGAATCACTGTTCCCACCCTGTCAGGGGATGTTCATAGGGAGGAGCAAGACGCTTATGCATCGGATGCGCCGCTGCAAACCATGCTGAACGAAGTGGTCTTTGATGAATATCACCTGTTTTACTCCCAAGCGCGCATCGTGACCGCTGAGAACTCCGAACCTGCCTCCAACCAAGGAGCGACCACAAATGCTGCATCGGCGTCTGAGGCGTCCTCAGCCGTGGTTTCGGTAGAGCAGGCGGCCCCCGCGCAATCGATTCCTCCGTCCGCAGCGTCCACCAACGGCAAAGTCGCCAGAATGAACGGTGCCACTTCAGCAGCACTGGAGAATGTCGAGCCTGGATCCGGAGCAGCACCCTCCGCTGCGCCCTCTTCTCCTGAGATCAGTGTCGTCACGTCAGCGCCTCTCCCGCAAACATCTGCGGCGCCTGCTGCGGCATCTGTTGAGCCCAGTTTTTCCATGCGTGTCAGCACCCGCCTTGTCGACGTCGGCGTCACCGCGTACGACAAGAAGGGCCGGCCCGTGACAGACCTCACGCGTGAAGATTTTGTGATTTCCGACAACGGCAAGAAGCAAAGTATCCGTTCCTTCACACAGACAAACGCCCCATCTGCGAGCCCGCTGAACTCCGGCGCCGCAGCCCCGCCGGCCCTTTATTCCAATCGCATCGACGCGGTGGGCAGCGCACAATCTGCGGGCATATCCGCCCCGGAAACCTCGACGATTGTCTTTCTTGATGCAACCAGCTTGAGCTTTGCTGCTCTCTCCCATGTCCGCCAACAGATCCTCAAGTTTTTTGACGAGCTTCCCCCTTCTGAACCGGTCGGTCTCTACGTTCGGGCCGGCTACGGATTCCGGGTTCTGGCAGAAGCAACAACCAACCATGCGGCCCTGAGTTCCGCGCTGCTTGGCTGGATGCCGAATGCCCAGGATGTTGCGCGCGCACAGGAGGAGGATATGCGCAATCGGCAGCAGTTCGACACGGTACAATCCGCATCCGACATGCAGTACGTCAACGGAAACATCGGCGGGACTGCGGTTATTTCCTCCGTGGTGGACATTCCAGGCGGAGGGGCAGGTACGACCACGGATCCAAAGCTGATGAAGGAAGGCAGCGACCCGACCCGGCAGGCACTCACCGTTGTAGTTGCGGTCGCGGCGCACTTGGGCGCTATTTCGGGTCATAAAAATCTTGTATGGGCCGCCAGCCAAAACGTGCTGGCAGACTGGTCCGATCAGGCGGTCGGCAGCGACAAGGGCCCTAACAGGGTTGGCAGCTTCATCATGCGCACTGAGGAGGCGCTCAACGATGCACATGTCAGTCTCTACCCGCTCGTTTGTTCGCAGTTGGAGACCGCCGCGACGGACGCCAGCTTGCAGAACGCCAGTGTGCAACTGGATCCATCGGCAGATGCGTTGAGCCAGAATGCGCCTCTTGGTAATGCCACCCCGCTCGCGGGAGGGCGCGCAATGGCAGAGATGCGGCAGAATCTGCACCCCGTTCATAGCGCGATCCAACAGATGGCGCAAGCCACTGGCGGACGATCGTTCAACCAGTCCGATAACGTGGCCGCGAGTCTGAAAAGTGCGACTGAGGACGGCAACGCCATTTATCTTTTGACTTTCGCGCCTGATACTCAGCCGGATGACCGGTACCACGCGTTGACCGTTTCCGTGCCGACACGACGCGGAATTACGCTCCGCTACCGCACCGGGTATCTCTATAGCAAAGAGCCTTCCACGCTGCGGGATCGGTTCAAGCAGGTGATTTGGCAACCACTCGACGCAACTGAGATTGCCATCAGTGCTCGCCGGGTTTCTGCTTCGGCCGGGGCCGCAATTGCACTCGATATTTCTGCTTCCGACGTCGCCCTGGCGCAGCACGGAAATCGATGGAAAGGCAAACTCGATATCTTTCTTGTGCAGCGCGATGTCACAGGCATGCGTGCGGAAGTGAGAGAGCAAACGCTGGTTCTCGATCTGACGCCCGGCACCTATCAAAAGGTCAAGCGCGATGGAATCCCCTTTGACCAGTACATCGACAACAAGCAGGACTCCGGGACGGCGCGGATCATCGTGGTCGATGAAAGCTCCGGTCGCATCGGATCCATTACTCTCCCGGCTTCGACCGATAGCGAGAATCACTAGGACCGGGCTCCAACTGCTATCGGACGCGAACCGCACTGTCCAACCAGTCGGCACAGTTGATCTGAGAGTGCAGTCGTGCGACTCAATTCTGCATTGAAGACGTCGAGCACGCGCCGACTACGCACACGCACGCTTGATGTAGGGCGGGGAAATGTTGGTGGAGGCGGCGGGAGTCGGATTAAATAGCGCTGCTGACTCTACGCAAGTTATTGATTTTTATCGCCGCTCAAAATGCTGAAAACTGGCAAAAAGCGGTATCCACGCACGTAAGACACAGGTGGAAAATTCGAGACCACAAGGGTGTTTCACGGGACATATTTCGTGCAAGGTCGCGTCCGGTCATTGGGCAGATCGTCCCGATCCTATATTGGACCTCCTCAGAAAACTGTCTGCACAAAGGCATGGATGTCGCCCTGGCTAACGAGGCGGAGTTCGAACAGGCCAGCGCGGTGCTCACCAAGTCCACTGCAGTGTTGGTCAAGGTTCAGGGTCGGCCGAACTGGCAGATCGTCTCACTGCGCATCCACGGTTGATTCCTTCACTCCGGTCCGGTACCAAGGTGGCAATCAGTCGTGCAGCACAATGTTAACCAGCGAACTATTGATAAGCATCCCATCGCAGTTGTAGTCGATGTAGCCGAGGCTGCGAAACCGATTGAGGAAGAAGCTGACACGCGATCTTGTGGTGCCAATCATATCCGCCAGAGTCTCCTGACTGATTTTGGCAATGACTGGTATGGGCTTTGATTCCTGGCCGAAATTCGCCATCAGCATTAACAACCGGGCGAGGCGCTTTTCGCTTGAATTGAACAAATGATCGACCAGATCGGCCTGCATACGGATGTTGCGGGAGATCAGGTGCCCGCGGAAATCCCGGGCAAACTCCGGTTCACTATCAAGCAACACCTGCATAGCCGCTCTTTCGATGCGAATAATGGTAGTGGATTGAAGTGTGCTCGCGGAGGAGGTTCGTTGCTGCTCACCTGCCAGGGAGCCTTCCCCAAAGAAGCTGCCCGCGGGGAGATGGGCGATTACCGCTTCCTTGCCGCTCGTCGAAACAACGGTGAGTTTTACCTTGCCACTCTGGATGTAGAAGACCGCATTGGCCGAGTCGCCTTGAGAAAAGACAGTTTCATTGGCCAGGTATTCGCGCCGGGATTTTCCAGGCATGAACTTGTTAAGCAGGCTCTGCAGTTCGAATGGGCGCTCCTGAACAGGCAAAGCGCTGGTCGGGGTGGCAAGGATCTTCAATCCGCGACGAGCAGCGTTTGGCAAAGGGAAGGGGCGATTCTGCGGAAACCTTGTTGCCGTAGTCGTTACAGTCGCGAAACAAGTAGCCATGGCAGATACCTTTCAATCTTACTGAGTGGGTGCAAAGGTATGAATTACTGTCATCCTTTGCGATGTCGATATAACCAAAATATCCTGCAAGAAAGAGAGTGAATATCGGCGAAAACTGTTATTGCTGTAGGCATTGCACATTAACTGTGTAGGGTTTTCCTTACGCCGGAAGCGTGTTTGAGACGATTGCTTGTGAGTCAGTCTACATACCGTAAGAGGGAGATTCCATGCGGCCCTTTGCTTGCCTTCTCACCCTGCTATCTATGTAGTTTCTTATCGATTTTTATGCACAGACGAGGCTAGCCGATAGACTTCGCCTGGGGCGCCGAAGTTTGCCGGCACTATGAATTATCGCTGTTTCAATCCCGGAGCGAATCGCGTTTCAATCTGCGAGCGGATTCCCCGGATTCTGCAACAAGTTTCCAGTCGCTTTTCGCGTGAGCTTTGCGCCGCTTTCCATTATCTTCCTAATCGCCGGCACCAGTTCCTCCGAGGCGCTGTTCTTGTTGACATATTCGTTCGCGCCTGCGCGCAGACAGCGCAACGCATACTGCCCCTCCGGCTGAACACTCACCATGATCACAGGGAGTTGAGAGTAGATATGCTTTACATCCTTCAGCACTTCAAACCCATTGCGCCCTGGCATATTAATGTCGAGCAACAGCACGTCAGGTTGAGAACCAGCCAACATTGAAAGCACCTCATCTCCGTTGGAGGCTTCGGAAAAGTGAGCGCCTGAAAATGCATCGAGCAAGATCTCTCTCAGGCCACGTCGCACGTTCGCGTGATCGTCTGCAATCAAAATATTCACGTTTGTTCCCTCTTGCAGGCGATATGCGCACCCTGTAACTAAGATACCGCTGCCGATAAGGATGCGGCATCAGCGTAGTCCATGATTTGTGTAGGTTTTTTCCTACATTGGCAGGCCAGACTATTCGATGAGGTTGTGCATCATGGCGTAGCGGGTAAGTTCGGCATTGCTCGTCATCTGCATCTTTTCCATGATGCGTGCCCGGTAGCTGCTGATCGTCTTCACGCTGACATGAAGCCTTTCGCCAATCTCCGTCAAGGGGACTCCTGCGGCTATCATTCTCATCACTTCGTGCTCCCGGTCCGAGAGGGACTCATGCAAGGGCTTGTCGGCGGGCTCATCGAGGTTGTCGATCAGCTTTTCTGCCAGTCTGGTGCTGATGTAGCGGCCGCCGCTCAGTATCTTCTTCGTCGCAATAGCCAACTCTTCTGAGGCGCTCTCTTTGCTGATATAGGCGGCCGCGCCGGCCCGTAAACAGCGTACGGCATACTGCTCTTCCGGATGAACACTGAGTATGATCACCGGTAGCCGCGGGTATGCGTGCTTTACGTCCCGCAGAAAGTCCACCCCACTGCGCCCCGGCATATTGATATCCAACACCAGCAAGGCAACCGTGGATTTACCCAACTGGCCCAGCACCTCATCCCCATTGCCGGCTTCGGAGAAAGCCGCGCCGGGAATTGCATCGTCAAGGATCTCTCTGAGGCCTCGGCGCACGACGGCATGATCATCCGCGATCAGGATGTGCATATAGTTGGCTCCTTTCGGCGCGTGGAGTATCTACAGGAACACGGACAGTGACCGTCGTCCCCTTGCCGGGAGAACTGGAGATATGTACGTCGCCTCCGCAGAACTGCGCTCGTTCTTTCATGCCAAGCAGTCCCAAAGACCCAAGAGAGTTCGATAAGTTCGGTTGACAGAAGCCTATTCCGTCATCCTCCACAACCAGGAGGATGCTCTTCTCTTCCTGACACAGAGCAACGCGCACCGACGTTGCCTTTGCGTGCCGAATCACGTTGGTCAGGCACTCCTGGAAGATTCGGAAAGTGGCTGTGGCTCGGTCACCATCCAAGTGTAGATCCACAGGTGGAACAGTCACCTCGCAAGGGATGCCATTGCGAGAGGAGAACTCGCCGGTCTGCCATTCAATAGCTGCCGCCAGTCCCAGGTCATCCAACACACCAGGGCGCAGCCCGCTGCAAATTGTCCGCACGGCCTTCACACCATTATCGATCAACTCAATCGATTCCCTGAGTCGAGCAGTCACCTCAACTTCCGACTCCGGCAGATGACGGCTGGCCCATGACATGTCCATTTTGATCGCAGTCAGAATCTGCCCGATCTGATCGTGGAGGTCGCGAGCTACTTTCTTGCGATCCTCTTCGCGCACCCACTGCAAACGTTCAGCCAGCGCCCGCAGTTGTTCTCTTTGCAGGACGAGCAACTCTTCCCCTCGCTTGCGTTCCGTGATGTCACTGTTGATGACCAACACGCGTGGCGGTTGACCGCGCTTGCCCCATTGCATTGCCCAGCGACCGGCCACCACAACGCGCCT
>Ga0307377_10000946_pt1 | contig 38510 bp, 44 predicted proteins | sample TR3MG_FD_202535 | JGI IMG/M metagenome (GOLD analysis project Ga0307377, IMG submission 202535) | Soil microbial communities from Risofladan, Vaasa, Finland - TR-3 | ecosystem: Environmental > Terrestrial > Soil > Coastal area > Acid sulfate soil | place: Finland: Risofladan, Vaasa | collected... | reverse complement strand
CCATACGGTCGTTCACGCATCTTCTCTTGGCACGCGCTTGCGCTGGAAGTTGCGAGAGAAGTCCGGAACGTGTATCGAATGAAGTGGTGGACGTGGGAGTCGTGGAAGCGTAACAAGAATACGGCGGTCTGCCCGAAGTGCGGGCAGAGGAACTGGGATATTGATTGAGCGCCAACGCTTAGCTTCTGCGGGGCATGTTACCGGTTAGTCCTCGTTCTTGGACAAGAGCATTTGCCTCGCTATCTTCTCTACGCTATTCATCGACTTGGCGAGTTTGACTCGCGTCTCTTCCTCGTCCGGAAGGAGCGGCCCAAAGATGTCGCCCAGGGCTCCCGGCATGGCCTGTCGGAGGCTCGAGACCTCGTTGATCTTGACGTTGACGTCCTTCATGAGGTTTGACCGCCATTCCGAGAGTATTTTGTCGACGAACTTCTCGGCGGCCGCGCGATCCTGCATCTCCAGGACCGACCTGAACATGACCCAGCACATCATGTTTGTCAGGCTGCTCCAAAGGTCCATGGTCAATGTCGCGTCGGTTTTGCTTTCGTCCTTCTCGTTGTCGGCCATGTTTCTCTCCTTGGTGAATGATACGGAAGGGACGCCGTCTCCGCGCACGTTATTCTATTGAGGGGGCAAAAATATGAAAAACATTGAGGTTCAATGTATGCTCAAGAAGGGGGACTCTACGCGCATGTCGTGGATCCCCGAGAGGCATGCGGTCGTGGGGACGGTCATATCCGACAAGTACAGTCTTGATTACGGGTGGATGATCAAGGTCGTCGGCGCGAAACGAGACAGATAACAAAGGTTCCTGATATGGGCGGTCAGAAAAAACCATTGGAAGGAGGACTTTCAAAATGGGTCTCTTCTCTTGGCTTTTCGACAGGTTCCTACGGCGTTCCAGGGACATACCCGGGGCCGGTCCCGGCGACAAGGCTTTCCTGGTCGGAATCAACAACTACCCGTCCTCCCCCTTGAGGGGATGCGTGAACGACGTCCACTCGTTCAAGGCCCTCCTTCTCCAGAAGTACGGGTTCAAGGAGGCCAACGTCAGGATACTCCTGGATAGCAACGCGACTACGAAGAACATGACGGACGGCCTTTATTGGTTGGCCTCCGGGGCCGTCCCTGGAGACAAGAGGTTCCATCATTTCAGCGGTCATGGGACCCAATACCCGAACGCCTCCGAGGACGACGGGTTATCGGAGGTCGTATGCTTGGCTGGAGATACGAAAATACCCCTGCTTGACGGTCGTGAATTGACCATCAAGGAACTGGCTTCTTTGGGTAAAGGCGTTTGGGTATATTCCATCGACAAGAATGGAGACGTTCGCCCTGGACGAGTAACAAAGGCTTGGATGACCTCCTCCAACGCGCCATTGCTGAAAGTGACTTTGGACAACGGGAAGTCGGTACGTTGCACTCCGGACCACCTCTGGATGATGCGCGACGGAAGTTACAAGAAGGCTATCGAGCTCACGCCAAAAGATAGCCTTATGCCCCATGGGATAGTAAACCACAAAGTCGTGTCGGTTGAGCCTGATGAGGTTGGAGAAGTATTTGACATCAATGTGCCGGAATTTGAGAACTTCGCGGTCAGTTCAGGGGTATTTTTGCATAACTGTCCCGTGGACTTTGACTGGAGTCCCGACAAGATGATCTCCGACAAGGCGTACTACTCCATCTTCTCCTCGATGCCCAAGGGCGTCGTCCTGAATTGGGTCAGCGATTCGTGCCATTCCGGGGACTTGCAAAGGTCGCTCTCGAGGGCTTCTTTCAGGTCGCGATCCAGGTTCATGAAGCCGACTCACGAGATACTGGCCCTGCTCGCCAGCAGGAGGAAAAGGATAAAGCTGGCCAGGTCGGTCACGGGGAGTTTCTTGGACGTCGGGTTCGTCTCGGCTTGCAGGTCTGACCAGACCGCGTCGGACACGAATATAGGCGGAACCCCTTGCGGGGCGCTCTCGTGGTTCATGGTCAAGGAGCTAAGTCAGGCGGCCAGTGACGTTCCCTTGGATAAGCTTGTCGAGTCCGTTCGTCGTCAGATGTTGCTCGCGGCGTACGACCAGGTCCCGCAGGTGGAGGGCAGCAGGTCGATCCGGCCATTTCTCATGCCTTGATGGCGTTCTCGATCATCGTGGAGATGGCGTCCTTGAGGGCGAATCGCGTCAAGGGCTTCTGGATCGTCCCCTCGTTTTTCCTGTCAAGGGTCGACCAAACGATCACCGTAGATGTCTGGTTCACATTGTCGAGCATCTTTTCCATTACGTCCCCGTCGAAGGAGATGGACAGGTCGGCGAGTATCACGTCGTATTTCGAGATGCCCAGTCGTCTCCTCAGCTCGTGGACGTTCCCGGCGATGTCGACGCGGGCGTCCTTGAGTTGGTCGATCAGGACGTTCTTGATCATCCTGGCGTACACCTTGTTTGGATCGACGATCAGGACTTCAAGCATCTCCGTCTCTCCTCTTGCTCTCTAGGAACTCGCGCCTGGTCACGAAATCCTTCCCGAACCCGGCGATGGTCTCGCGCATGTCGGCCAGGACGTCGCGGATGCCGCTGATAAGTTCGTCATGCTTGGAATGTTCGCGTTCCTGCTTCTTCGAGAGGGCTTCGACCTCCTTCTCCAGGTAATCGATCTTCAGTATGACCTTCTGTTGCTCGAGGGCGAACTTCTCCTCCGCGTGCTCGACGGCCTTGTTCGTGTCCGACTTGACCTCCAGGAGGTGCCGGGCATGCTCGACGCACTTGCTTTCATTGGCCTTGGCATCGAGGCGCCTGATCCATCGGTAAAGGGTCCATGCCCCTGCTACTACGGCGATTACGACGGTTACGACTATCGTGATGATATCTACGTTGATGTTCATCGTCTCTCCCTCGCCTATGAATGGTATACGGACGAAAAAAATCATACTCCTTGTTGCGCAAAATCCTTTCCGTGATATACATGCTTCTCAAGAAGGAGGAAAGAACAGGTGAGAATCGGAAAACATTCGTGCCCGAGCTGCCATCATGAGATGGATTGCGCAGAAGCCTTGCCTGGAGAAGACCACCCTAGTCCTGGAGACGGGGACGTCGGGATTTGCATAAAGTGCGCCTACGCTTTCTTTTACACGATGACGGACGGGAAGTTGGGGACGAGGAGTCCTTCCGCGAGCGAGTCCGAGGACTTGAAGAGCAACGATGAGGTTCAAAGGGCGAGGACGTCGATAAAGATCGCCCGGACATATACCACCAATTAGACCGTTCTCTCCCCCGGATGCCGTATCATCCGGGGAAGGAGAACGCCATGAAGATTTTAGCCGTCATACTCTTATCATTGATCCTGACTGGATGCGCCTTGCAGGAAAACAAGGCTGGTAACGAGAACAGCCCCGTCATCCAGCCGGCCCCAGTGGTCAACCTCAACGTCCCCCCGGTGGCCACGGAGGACATCAAGGCCGAGGTTCGCCGGTCTAGGGACGAACTCAAGGCCGAGATACAGACTTCCAGCAACAATACCCAGAGCAACATGTCCGGCCTCGTCAACGCCTCCGTCTCCAAGCTCGGGGAGAAGGTCACGGGCGTCGAGGCCAAGGTCGAGGCGAGCGCCACCGCTACCGCCAACCTTTCCGCCAAGGTGACCGGAATCGAGTCCAAGATCGATTCTACCATCGTCGCGACGGCCAACCTGAACGCGAAGGTCGAGTCCAACGTCCAGGCCACGGCCAACCTCAACGCCAGGATCGAGTCGACCATGACCATGCTCAACGAGATGAACGTAAACGTCGGCAAGCTGAACGCCATCGGGCAGGTCGGGATCGGGAACAAGCTCGAGCAGATCGAGGAGCACGTAGCCAACGCCGCGGGCAGGGACGTCAATTACCTTCCCAGGCAGGCCGTCGAGCTGATGATCGGGATCATTGCCGCCCTTTGCGGCCTGGCCACGACCGTCGTCATGGTCCTTGGCCGGAACGCCAGGGTTCGCGAGCGCCTGGATGCGGACCGGGAGAGGGAGAACGTCAAGTACTGGCAAACGGTCGCCATGAAGGCAATCGGGGAACTCGACCCGACTAAGTCGCGGGACTTCACGACTCGCAACATGGTCATGCCTCAAGCGACGACGCGATCCTCGCTCCTCGCGTGGTCGGAGATCGCCCTCAGCGCCTTCGCCGTCGCCGCATTCATGGGGTTGTGCCTGACCCTGATATGGAGGTTCTGCCAGTGAGGATCAGACGGCTTGAATTGTCCAACTTCCGTGGCGTCAGGAGCCTTTCCCTCGAGTTCCCGGACGCGTTTACGTGCCTGGTCGGGAGCAATGGGTGCGGCAAGACGACGACCCTGGACGCGATCAGCCTTTGTTGCTCGAGCCTGGACTTCGAGGGAGTAGGGAAGCAACAGCAAGACCCCGAGGAATGGACTCCGTCGATAACCCCGGCCCAGAGGCTAGAGTCGTTCCTGAAGAAGAACATCAGGGCCGGAACAGATGGGTTCCGCGTCGTCGCCGCGTTCGAGCATGACGGGAAATGGTTCGAGGTCGTCCTGACGAACCGCGGGTTCGACAAGAACGAGCTTATTTCGCAGCCGTGGTGGTGGGCTGGGTTGTCCTTCATCGCTCGGTTCGACTCGGACATGGTCAACTTCCAGCTCCGGCATGACTTGTGGCCCGCGTTCTCCGCGGCGTACACGGAGGTGACCGGAATCGGGGTCGAGCCGGAGATCATGGTAGACACGGACCTGGAGGAGATGGGGAAGGACGGGCGGATCGTGACCGGTTTTTACCTCCTCAAGGAGGACGGCCGGGTTCTTTCCCGATACGCGTCGTCCGGGGAGAAGAAGATCGCCAAGACGCTCTCCCAGGTCGTGAACCTGGAGAAGGAGCGGTTGCCGCACGTGGTCCTCGTCGACGAGATCGAGAGGCACATCCATTACAAGCGCCATCTTCGGATGTTGGATGGGATAAAGAACGTTTTCGCGGGGATGCAGGTCGTCGCCACGACCCATTCGACCGTGATCATCGAGAAGTACGAGCCGAGGAGCCAATTGGTCGACGTGGAGGAGAAGAGGCATGCCCAAGAAAAGAAACCCTGAGGAACCCGAGGTTCCAAAACACGAGGCGTTCGGGATGTCCAAGAGGCCTAAGCCGGACGTCGACGCGACGAAGTGCGCCGAGGAGGTCAAGGCGTGGCTCAATCGCGAGAAGTACAACCTCGTCGACTCGGACAAGGCTCTGGTCGAGGGGTGGCCCGAGCCGGACGATCCGGAAACCCCGGAGTTGTCGAAGTTCAGGACGCAGCACGAGGACATGTTCGCGTACATCGCGGGCATGGAGATCGACGACGATGGGACCGGGTACCCGCATGACCTGACGGACTCCTTCAAGGCGGTCATTGCCGAGATCGAGGACAAGGTGAACTCGGACGCGGGGTTCTGGGAAGCCCTGCGCGAGGTGGTCCTTCCGCTGTACGGCAAGATCAGCTTCTCGAGGAAGAAGGACGGTGGCGTCGACTTCAAGGAGACGCCTAGCAAGGACTGGGAAAAACGCTGGAAGAAGGTCAGCCTGTTCTACGACCCGTTCGCGTCCAGGGTCGTCACGACCCTGAGGTACAAGAACAACAAGACGGGTGAATTCAAGGAAGGGCAGAAGACAGTATCGGACCGGGAGATACCGGCCGGTTTCGTGATCAAGGTAATCTAGGGGAAGTACAAAGGTCGGTACACGCGTTCGATCCAAAACGAGGATATTTCAGAACGTGAAAGTCGTCGAATTGTTCGCTGGTATTGGAGGTTTTGGATTGGGGTTCTCCCGATCCGGGATGCATACCGTCGCCGTCGTCGAGCGCGACAAGAACTGCCTGAAGCTCCTCAAGGGTAGGTTTCCGTCGGCCGAGCAGTTCGACGACGTCCGATCGGTCGGGAGGGACAACCTCCCGGAATGCGACGTGCTCTGTGGCGGGTTCCCTTGCCAGGACCTCAGCGCGGCCGGGAAGAGGGCTGGTTTGTCCGGCGCCAGGTCCGGTCTTTTCTACGAGTTCGCGAGGATCATCGATGAATGCCGACCTGCTTGCGTCGTATGGGAGAATGTTCCCGGACTTTTCTCTTCCGACAGGGGAAGAGATTTCGCCCGAGTCCTGCTGGAAATGGAAAAGCTCGGGTATTCTGGAGCGTGGAGAACTTTTGACGCTCGATACTTCGGAGTCCCCCAGCGCCGGAGACGGGTATTTGGAGTGTTCGCTCTCGGAGATACTGGAGCCGAGCGTTGCGCAGAAATATTTGCTCTCCAGGAAGGCATGCGAGGGGATCATCCGCCGCGCCGAGAAGAGGGGAAAGAAGTTGCCGGAACGCTTGAAAGCCGCACTTCAGCAGGCGGCTTCCCAGGGACCGACGGAGCCTGCGCCGGGCACATAATCCCGTTCGATACGACGCAGATAACCCATCCGGAGAACGCCCCCGCGATAGCCTTTTCGTGCAAGGATTCCGGGGCGGACGCCGGGGATTTGTCCCCGACCTTGAGGAGCATGAACTTTGACAAGTCGCACCTGAATGGGGGAGGACAGGTGGCCGTGGCGTTCAAACCGTCCCATTTCACGAGGGGGAAGGACGGGGCACCGTCGGAGACGTTCCCGCCCTTATCGGCGGATGCCGATAAGGGGGATCAAGACCCGGTCATCTTCCAGAGCAGGATCGCGAGGAATGGGAGGGGACAGCCAGAGGACGTATGCCCGGCCCTGAATGGGAGCAATGCTGGGGCTACGTCGGATATGAGGCCGCTGGTCGCTTCCTCGGAGGTAGTCCGTCGCCTCACCCCGACGGAGTGCGAGAGGTTGCAGGGGTTCAATGACGGCTGGACCGAGGGGTTCAGCGACAGCGTCAGGTACAGGATGCTCGGCAACGCGGTCTGCGTGAACGTGGCCGAGTGGATAGGGAAGAGGATCATAAGGTTCGCCAAGGAGGAGTGATGAACAACGAGCAGAAGATGGTCCAGGAGTTCCACGAGTTCTTTGGGCTGACGATCGGTCGGCGGCCGGCGTTGCCGTCCCCGGAGGACGTCAAGTTACGCCGCAAGCTCATCGACGAGGAGACCAAGGAGTTCGACGAGGCCGCCGAGAAGGGCGACCTGAACGAGATCGCCAAGGAGCTGGCGGACATCCTCGTCGTGGTCTACGGGGCCGCGGTAACGTATGGGATAGACATGGAGGCCATCTTCAAGGAAGTCCACAGGTCGAACATGACCAAGATCTGGGAGGACGGCAAGATCCATCGCCGGGAGGACGGCAAGATCCTGAAACCCCCGACCTATTCCAAGGCCGACGTCGGCCCGATCATGAAGGCGCAGCAGGAGGACATGGGCTGGTAAAAGAGAAATTTGAGCGCAAGGATTGACAAGCGCCCGGGAAATGATAATATCCGTGTCAAGGAAGGTGGACCATGAGCGTTCTCGAGGAACATGTCCTAGTGCTCAACAAGCACTGGCAGCCGATAGGCGCCTGTACCGTGGAGGAGGCTTTCGGCCGACTCTGCGGAGGGACGGGTCGTTTCCTGGACGCCGAGGACTACAGCCTGAACGATTTCGACTCGTGGGCCGAGAAGAAGCCCCCCGATGGCAGGTGCGTAAGGACCGCGCACCTCCAGATACGCGTTCCGGACGTCATCATCCTGAGGAGCGGTAAGATGCCCGAGGTCAGGCAGATGGCCTTCAGCCGGAGGAACCTGCTTAGGCGCGACAGGCATACCTGCCAGTACTGTGGACAGCAACCCTCTCCGCGGCACCTGACGATCGACCATATCCATCCCCGAAGGAGGGGCGGGAAGTCGACGTGGGAGAACTGCGTCATCAGTTGCGTTGGCTGCAATCGCAAGAAGGCCGACCGGTCCTTGTCTGACTCGGGCATGAAGTTGCTCCAGAGGCCGGAGCTGAAGGCTCTGTTCCCTAGCGAGCCCGGGAAGTGGACGATTACGTACCAACCGGCGTGGTCTCCAATCTTCAAGGTCCAGCCAGAGCACATCCGCCCGGCCTGGAGGGCGTTCATGGGCGATTCCGTAAGTTCGAGGTTCGTCGAGACATGTCGACCCCTGTGAACCCCCTGCTTAAGGGGATGACCATAGCGACCGGGCCCATCGACGCCAGGTTCGATGGGCTCGGTTGCAAAGACGCCTTGATCGTCGGTGGTCGTGGTTGCCCCCTTTCCTGCGAGTTCTGCCAGAACTACAAGATAAGCCAGGCGATCGCGTTTGGGATGCCATTCGATTCCCATCCATTCGACGTCGCAAGGATCCTGCGGGACAAGGTCATCGAAGACGACCTTGGCGGCGTGGTCTTCACGTATTCCGAGCCCTTGCGAATGTTGGATCTCGTAGGAGCCACCGGGAACGTTTTGCGTTGTTCCGGGCCAGCCAAATTCTTCATCGCCGCCAAGACGTCGGCCCACACGAACGATCATTCGTGGAGTATTTTTCTTGATTACGTCGACGCCGTGAACATAGACGTAAAGGGTGACGACGATTTTTATCGTAGTAAGTGCATGGGATTCTTCGGCTGCGTCCTCAGGAACGCCAGGATCGCCGTCAACAAGGGCAAGCGAGTGGAGTTGACGTTCCTGATGATCCCCGGGATGGAGGAGGGGCTGGCCATGGCCATGGCGGACATGGCTAGGGAGGTTGGCGATGTCCCGGCGTGGATCAGGGGGTTCGTCCCGGCGCACAGGATGAAGGATGTGCCCATGGCTACCAAGGAAGACGTATCGTGGGCGAGGAACATGGCGTCACATTATTTCTCCATCGTAAGGACATCTTATATATGAGGTATGACTACAAGTGCGAGAAGTGCGGCGTATTCGAGGTCGTCAAGCGAATGTCCGATCCAAACCCCAAGGCTTGCCCGACCTGCGGGGGGGTCATCGTCAGGGTATACGAGGCGTCCCCGATCCTTTACGCCAACCGGCCTCCTTGGACGTATAAGGAATCCCTCAAGTACAAGACGTGCTCCCATAATGGCGGTCCGAAGTTCAAGATCGACCCGTCCAAACATGGCGACATCGGGGCGTGGAACAGCCCGGGGGAATTATCAAAATGAAGAACCATTACGCCGTCCTTGGGGTCCCGCCGTCCTCGTCCGGGGCGGAGATCAAGAGGGCTTTCCGAAGGCTCGCCCGCAAGTGGCATCCGGATGTGAACGAGGACAAGGTCGAGGCCGCCAAGAAGTTCAGGGAAGCGGCCGACGCTTACGAGGTTCTTGGGGATTCCGTCAAGCGCAGGACGTACGACGGGATCAGGTCGAGGCGGGTAACAGCGTTCATGGACGAACTTATTGACGGATGCGAGGTTTGCCCGACCTGCAAGGGCAAGGGGTACGTGCGTGGCATACGTTGACGATCTCTTTGACTGTACGGCGTTCGGTCCTCCCACGCGCTTCGGGGGCCGGTCGTCGCTGAAAGCCTTGGACCTGAAGAACACGCTCTGTGCATGAGGGAAGAAGGCGACCGGCTTTTACGATGGTATCGCGGCGAGGAGGAAGTGATGACGGATGAAGAGTTGGATGCTGAGTACAGGTTCATTGTTCAAGCGTTTTCTGATGGAGAGGAAGAAGAAGTTAAGGAGTCCTTAAGGAAGCCCCTGCGGAGTGAGCAGCACAAGGGCTTCATTGGGCTCGTTACATGGGCTACTAGAGTCGCCGAGAAGAATAAGTCCGACAGCGTCCTTGTACGTATGGAGCAGGTCGACGACGGCCAAATTTGGCACCAAATGATGAGCGTTCGGGTGGACCAACGCGAGGCGTGGATCAGAGTCAATGGCGAATTCCCCAGAGTAATTATTTGAAAATAACGAGATGATGGATGGAAAGGAAACGACCATGAGCGGTGCCATCTGGCCGGTGCGGAGAAGACCGGCCTTAAGGAATACCTGCGCAAGATGCGTCAAACTGATGCGGTAAATCGTCCATGCGAACCTCACGACTGAACTCCGCTACCAGCTCAACCACTCCTTTTCCGTGTTCAACCCTGGTGTTAATGCCCTGTCCAGCGAGGATTTGCCCGGCGTGCGCAAAGACGGCCGAGAAAGCCTCCCCGATCCTCAACGAATCGCTGGGCCGGAAAATGAGCTGAACCCCATTATGGTGTGCTTTGCGGATTTCGACAAGCAGGTGAGCATCCCGCACGCCGGTCGCCGCCAAGTCCCGCACCATGGCATCCAGACACATGAAAAGGCCCAGCCGCACTTCACCAATCACCACACGAACCCGCGGAAGATTTCCCTTGCGATGGAAAACCAACCGCACGCCGGAGGCCTTGGCCGTACAACCGGTCAACTCGACTACCTGGCGAACCAGCGCCCCGGCATCGCAGTCTTCTCTGGCTGCGAGCCGGCGCGATGAGAACCCGCTGAGACTATCCACGAGCACGCGGAGGTTCTCGGCATAGGCGTTCATCTTGGCTACCAGCCGAGGAGCCGCTTCCGAATCCGGAGTCTGTACCGCCATTTCAGCGAACCCGAGTACGCTGGTCAAGCGGTTTCCCAGTTCGTGGGAAACGGCCGAGACCATCCGGCCGAGGTACATGAGCCGCTCGAGGTCCGCCGCCGTCTGAACACCAGCCGGATCGCCAGTCGGCGCCGAAAGGTCCGGCGCGCGGACCGGGGGCCCGGTCCTTCCTTCCTCTATGATGTCCGCGCAGGACATCCTCTGGAACCTCGGTACTTTCATGACCGCTCCTTCTCCTCTCTTCGGATCATACGGGCTAGACATGAAGGGCAATGTTTTCTCGTATCATCAGGACATGGAGTTCCGGCGCGTAGAGGTCAAGAAGACCATCCGGCACCAGGAGCGGGTGTCGGACTCCCTCGAGACTAGGAAGATATTCGAGGCGTTGAAGTCGAACTGCCTGACGTTCTCGATCAGGGTCGGGACGATGGGCTGGCTTCGCGAATGCTCGGTGCTGGAGGTCGGGGACGAGTCCGTGAAGGTGTTCTCGAGGGCTCCGCAAAAGGTCCGGCTGACATCCGAGTTCAAGGACATAGAGAACGTGGACGTCGAGAGCAACTGTGACTTCTTGGTGGAAGAAGACGCCGGTGGACGATGGGCCAGGATAGTTTGACAAAAAAAGGAGAGCCATTCATGTCCGATTCCCTCATTACCGCATTGCAGGATTGCGCCGGCAAGAGGAAGGCGGAGACCAAGCCCCTCTCGATGGGCGAGTACATCGAGGAGGTCAAGGCTCATCCTGGCGTGGCCGCCGGGGCTCACCGCCGGGTCTACGATATGATCCGTAGCTACGGGGTAAAGACCGACTCGGAATCAGGGGACGAGACGTACCTATTCTTCGAGCGCGAGCTGTTCGGGATCGAGACGTCCATCAGGGAGGTCATGGAGTATTTCAAGGGCAGCGCGATGGGGAGCGACGTGGCCAAGCGGTTCCTCCTCGTGTACGGCCCGCCATCCTCCGGCAAGTCCAACCTGGTATCGATGATCAAGGACGCCATGGAGGCGTGGTCTCATACCGACGAGGGGGCCGTCTACGCGATTACCGGGTGCCCGATGAACGAGGAACCGTTGCACGCGATCCCGAAGAGCATGCGTCCGCAGGTCGAGAAGGAACTCGGCGTCACCATCGAGGGCGAGCTGTGCCCCCTTTGCGCCATGCGCCTTCGTGACGACTTCAAGGGCGACTTCATGAAGTTCCCGGTCAAGCGCGTGTACTTCTCCCAGCAATCCCGCCTCGGCCTTGGCACGTTCGTCCCCAGCGACCCGAAGTGTGTCGTTGGCGATACCTTGCTGGTGAGTGATGAAGGGTTGATTAGTTTCGACGAGCTGCAAACTCAGTTCATGGCTCCGGAAGACGAGTTTGTGGACGTTGGCATCGTAGTATCGGGGTTCAAGGGGACCGAAAAGGCGTCGAAGTTCTATAACGGCGGGGTGAAGCCCTGCGTAAAAGTCACGACGAGACTCGGCTTGTCGGTCGAAGGGTCGACCAAGCATCCCGTCATGTGCTTCGAGGATGGGAAGTTCGCATGGAAGAGGATCTCGGAGGTCAAGGTCGGAGATTTCGTGGTATCTCAGTTCGGGTCGAATGTCTGGGGGAACAAGGTCAGGTTGCCTGAATTGTCAAGGCGCGTTGGTCGTGGTCCGAACAAGGATTTGACGATCCCGTCCGAGATGACGATGGATTTGGCCTCTTTCCTTGGGTACCTGATCTCGGAGGGAGCGATCTGTGACGATGGCGTGTGGTTTTCCAACGCCGACCTCAGGTTGGTCGAGGATTACGAGCGATGCGTCAAGAAGGTTTTCGGGATCGAGCCGCACAGGTACGATCCGAGGTCCGGGAAGTCCACGTTTGACGTCCTCGTGTCAAGCATGGACATCGTCGCATGGTTGTCAGACGAACTCGGAATCCGTCGGGGGTCCGCGAACAAGGATGTCCCGGAGTGCATACGATCGGCACCGAAGGAGATTGTCATGTCCTTCGTTGCGGCCCTCTCGTGGGGCGACGGGACGATAGGATGTCAGGGCTCCAAACTCAGCAATCGGTACCGGTACGTCAGCGTTAGTGACAGGCTCTCCAAGCAGTTGCAACTCATCCTGTTGAACGCCGGGATCGTCGCGTCGTACTACGAGGAAAAAGTCAAGTACGAGGGAGAATACAGGGACGTGTACGCCGTTCAAGTGACGGGCGACTCGGTCCTTGACATGGTCGCGATGGTCCGTGGGTTGGAGGACAAGAGCCTCGTCGGACTGGTGTCAAAAACGGGCAAGACGAACATCCTGATGATGCCCAACATGATCAAGGACGCTCGGCGCGTACTTGATAAGGTCAAGAAATCGATGGGCGCGTACAAGTACAGCAGCCAGTACAGCATCATGTTTGACAAGTACAAGAGGGCCGCGTCTGACGCGAAATGGTCGAGGAGGATGAACCGTTCGACGATGGAGTCTTTCGTCAAGGCCGCCTCGCCGCACGTCTCTGATTCAGACTTGAAGCCGTTCCGCGAGATTTTGGAGCGAGAGGACTTGATGTACTTGGAGGTCGTTTCGGTCGAGGACATCGGTGATCGCCAAGTATACGACCTGATGGTCCCTGGAACGCATTCTTTCTGCGCCAACGGTTTGGTATGCCATAATTCCCAGGACGTATCGGAGCTGATCGGCTCGGTCGACCTCTCGAAGATCGGCGAGTTCGGGACGGAATCCGACCCGCGAGCTTACAAGTTCGACGGCGAGCTGAACGTGTCGAACCGAGGGATCATGGAATTCATCGAGATCCTGAAGGTCGACCAGAAGTTTCTGTACGTATTGCTGACCGCCACCCAGGAGAAGGTCATCAAGACGCCCCGCTTCCCGTTGATAAGCTGCGACGAGGTGATCCTGTCGCATACGAACGAGAGCGAGTACAAGGAGTTCGTGGGCAACCCCAAGAACGAGGCCTTGATCGACCGCATGATCGTGTGCCGCATCCCGTACAACCTCAGGGTGAAGGACGAGGTCCGCATCTACGAGAAACTCCTGAAGACCAAGGGGTTGGCGGAAGTCCACGTGGCGCCACATACCCTGCGCGTCGCGGCCATGTTCTCGGTCCTGAGCAGGATTGAGGACCCCAAGGACCAGACCCTCGACAAGGTCAAGAAGATGAAGTTGTACGACGGCGAGGAGGTCGAGGGGTTCAGTCTGAAGGACGTCCCGCGCCTCATGAAGGAGAGCTTCAGCGAGGGCATGGACGGAGTGTCCCCCCGATACATCATCAACCGTCTCGTCACGACGGCCATCCACGGCCTGGAGGAGGAGAAAGGCGAGGCCAAGGAGAAGGCCGCCGACTTCGTCGAGACCGGCTGGCAGAAGCGGCGCATCAATTTTATTACGCCTATCCACGTCCTCCGGTCCCTGAAGGAGGGATTGACGACGAGCAGCAAATTCAAGCCCGAGGAACGGTCTAGGTACGAGGATTTGATCGCGCTGGTCCGCAAGGAGTTCGACCAGATCGCGAAGAACGAGGTTCAGAAAGCCTTCTTCGTGTCATTCGAGGACGAGGCCAAGGTGCTCCTCGACAACTACATCGACAACGTCGAGGCGTACATGGAAAAAACCAAGCTCCTGGACCCGATCACCAAGGAGGAGATCGAGCCCAGCGAGCAGCTCATGAGGGCGATCGAGTCCAAGATCGGCATCTCCGAGGGGGCCAAGGACTCGTTCCGCAACGAGGTCCTCCGCAAGGTCGCGGCGTCGACCCGCCGGGGCGAGAACTTCCGTTACGAGAGCCATGGCCGACTTCGCGAGGCCATCGAGAAGCAGCTCTTCGAGGACCGGAAGGACCTCATCAAGATAACCATTACGTCCCGGACTAAGCGGGACCCGGACGAGCTGAAGCGCATCAACCAGGTCGTCGATACGCTTTGTTCCAAACATGGATACATCCCGGAGTCGGCGAACGAGCTACTCAAGTACGTCAGCAGCATCATGATGAGGGAGAAGTAAGATGAAGGGCCAACCAGCCGTCCTGAAGGCGTTGGGGGTCGTCGTCCAGGCGATCCTCGTCGTCCTGCTCATCTGGATGTTCGTTGGCGCGACCGTGTTCCGGTTAAGGCATCCTTGGGCTACCGAGACGGAAATCTTCATGAACATGGACAAGGCTCTCGGTTTCAGGAAGGTTTCCCAAAACGAGATAAGGGACTAGGGCTGATGGGTATCCTGAGAAGCAACCTGCCGTACGACCTCCGGCGCCGTGGTCAGCTCGACTCCAACCGGCACCAGAAGAAGATCCGCGACGCCATCAAGAAGAACCTCCACCGCATCATCGCCGAGGAGGCCATCATCACCACCGACGGGAAGCGGACTACCCGCGTCCCGGTCAAGTACCTGGATTCCTACCACTTCAGGCATGGCTACCCCAAGGACGGGGCCGGACATGGCGAGGGCGAGGAAGGCGACATCCTCAAGAAGGGCGAGAAGGAAGGTGAAGGGGAGGGGAAGAAGGCCGGTAACCAAAGGGGCATCGACATTTACGACGCCGAGGTCAGTATCGACGATTTGACCCAGATGATGCTGGAGGACCTCGGCCTGCCGTGGATGGAGAAGAAGGACAAGATGGAGATAGTGACCACGGAGACGAAGTTTACCGACCTGCGCAAGAAGGGGATCATGTCCAACTGGTCCAAGCGGGCCACGGTCATGGAGAACATCAAGAGGAACGCCAAGGAGTCCAACGACCCCAAGTTCGGGAACCTGAAGAACGAGGACATGCGGTACCGGACGTGGGACGAGGTCATCCAGAGGCACTCGAACGCCGTCGTCTACCTGATGATGGATCGTAGCGGCTCCATGGACGACCACAAGAGGTACCTCTGCAAGGCTACGTTCTGGTGGATTTGCCGGTTCCTGGAGCGCAAGTACGACAACGTGGAGGTAGTCTTCATCGCGCATGATACGGAAGCCCAGGTTGTCCCGGAGAAGGACTTCTTCGCGATCTCCTCGTCGGGCGGGACCATGTGCTCCTCAGCCTACAACTTGTGCTGGAAGGACATCAAGGAATTCAGGCCTCAGAACATCTGGAACGTCTACGTATTCCACTTCTCGGACGGGGACAATTGGGGGGACGACGACAAGGCTTGCGTTAACGTGGTAAAAGAGATGCTCGGGCGGGTAAACATGCTGGCGTACGGGGAGGTTGACTACGACGGTAGCGAGTACGAGGAGGAGAGCGGGGATAACGCCGCGTTCTTCGAGCTCTCGAGCGCGCTCATGCACGCGTTCAAGGAGGGGGTTGGCGACCATCCACGAATGCTGGCCACGAGGATGTTACGGAAGGCGGACGTCTACAAAACTCTGAAGGCGTTCCTCGGGGTGGAGGAAGCCGAGAAATGAAGAGCCTTGACGAGAGGTTCGAGGAGATCGAGGCGCTGGCCCGGAGGATGGGTCTCGACCCGTTCCCCATACTCTACGAGGTAGTCCCCAGAGACATCATCTGGGAGGTTTCCTCGTACGGGCTCCCAACCAGGATGTCGCATTGGTCGTTCGGCCGATCATTCGTCCACCAGAAGACGTACGGGGAGATGGGCTACTCGAAGATTTACGAGTTGATCATCAACAACAACCCGAGCTACGCGTTCCTGGACGACACGAATTCGGACGTCGTGAACATGCTGATCTGCGGGCATTGCGCAGCCCACTCGGACTTCTTCAAACATAACGCCTGCTTCTCGAAGTCCAACCGGAACATGGTCAACCAGGCGGAGCAGAACGCGCACACCGTCGACTCGCTCAAGGAGAAGTACGGGATCGAGGTGGTCGAGGACTGGATGGACGTCGCGTTCGCGCTGGATCGCCACATCGACTGGAGTATGGGGGAGAACCGCCAGCGTTACCCTCAGCAGGAGCACGTCTTCCGGAAGGTCGATCCGCTCCCATATTCGGACTTGTTCGGCGAAGACCAGAAGCCTAGGGTCGTCCACGAGGTCAAGAACAAGGACTTCCCTCCCCACAAAGAACGCGACCTGATCTGGTTCATGGCCTCGTACGCGCAAATGCTTCCATGGCAGCGAGAGCTGTTGTCGATGATTCGGTCCGAGAGCTTTTACTTCTACCCGCAGTTCATGACCAAGATAATGAATGAAGGCTGGGCGTCCTTCTGGCACGCCGAATTGATGCTCAACTATGAGGACTTGACGCCGTCCGAACACATGGACTTCGCCAAGGCGCACGCCGGGGTAGTCAGCGCGGGACCGCCCGGGTCGCTGAACCCTTATTACGTGGGGTTCCGCATCTTCGGTGACATCAAGAAGCGGTGGGACGAGTATTACGAGGCTGGGCAGAAGGACGCGGCCTTCCTGAAGTTCGGTGACGTGGACAAGTACGACGAGGAAGGGAACGTCGTCATGTCCAAGATGACCGGGATGCAGAAGCTGTTGCAGGTCAGGGCGGAGGACGACGACGTCAGCTTCGTCCACAACTACCTGACCATGGACCTGGCCCAGGACATGAAATTGTACCGATACGGGATGAGGGGCGTCAGCGAGAACCCGGACGAGGACGACATCATCCTGAAGTCGAGGGACATGGCGAAGATCATCGAGGCCATGACGTCCAGGCTGCATAATTACGGGGCCCCGCCCATCTACATCGACGAGGTATCGGATTCCGACCGGTCCCTGATCCTGATACACGACGAGTCGGACAAGATTCCGCTGGACGAGATGTACACGAAGGAGACACTGAAATACATCGCCCGGACGTGGGGACATAAGGTAGTCCTGAGGAGCAGGGACAGGTTCGGGAAGGTTCTCTCCTACGTCATCGATGGGTATTCGGAGGTCAAGAGCCGCGAGGCCGAGGATGAGTCGATCGTAGAGGTATCGATATGATCGATATAAACTTCTCGAAGAACAAGATCATCGTCATGGGGGATTTCATCCTCGATTACTATCGCTTCCTGGATGCCGACAGGCTCAGCCCGGAAGCCCCGGTGATCGTCTTCAGGGAGACGGACGTCCAGTGGCGCCTGGGAGGGGCCGGAAACGTCGCCAACAACCTGAAGGCCATGGGCGTTGGCGAGGTCAAGCTGTTCACGGTCGTCGGCGATGACTTCGATGGCTTCGGGAAGGACTTATCGTTCGTCGACAAACTGCATGGGAGCCATTTTAACGGGAAGGTTTTGTCGTTCGTCCAGCCGATCATCTCCAGGAACAGGGTGACGACGGTCAAGGAGCGGATCATCGCCAGGACGCAGCAAATCCTGAGGGTAGACTCCCAATCGACGTTTCCCGTCACCGTTTCCGACTTCAACGAGTTGGTCAAGAAAGTTGAGGGCGATCTTGAAGGGACGACGGCCATCGTCGTGTCGGACTACGCGCATGGGGTCATGCAATACTCCGAGATGTTCGCGGCGCTCATCTCGACGGCCCGCGACAGGGGCATCCACGTGATAGTCGACACGAAGTCCAATGACGCCATGCGGATGTACCACGGTGCCTCGATCATCGTCCCGAACTTGAACGAGGCCAAGCTGATTTGCGGGTCGCGCATGTTGGGGTTGACAGACAGGGACACGGAATGGCTCGCCGAGTACCTCAGGGACGAGATGGACCTCGAGGCGACGGCCATCACCCTCGGTCACGAGGGGGCGGTCTTGTCGACCAAGGACGGCGTGAGTCGATTCCAGTCCTTGGACCACGGTGACGAGGAGGTCGTGGACGTCACCGGAGCCGGGGACACGCTCGCCGCGGCCATGGCCGCGGCTCTAGGGGCCGGGATGTCGTATGATGAAGCCATGAAAGTGGCACAGGCGGCGGCGGGGGTCGTCGTCCAGAAACTGGGCGTCTCGACGGCCGCCAAGGAAGAGATCAAAAAGGCGTTGGAACGGTACGAGGAAGGAGATCGACATGTCGAGGAAGGGCGAGGAGCTAACGAGGACCATGGAAAAACTGGCCTCGTACGTGGAGGAGAAGGCCAAGCTGGTTCAGGAGCACCGGCCTGACGACGAGTTCCTGAAGAGGGACGTCTCGTTCCTGATGGAGGTTCTGGTCTGCCTAGACAACCTGAACAAGAGGGTGAACCTGTGCGAGCAAGAGGCGGGCATCAGTGATGCGTTCATCGACTCGAACGACATCCCGACCCGGATCGGTGGACCGCTCAACGGTGGTGGACTGAAGTAAGGAAGAACCCAACTGGAGATGGGCTCGTGAGTCAACTTTTTAGAGGAGCAACATGGAGACGAGCACGCAGGCGCACGTGAAGGACGTCATCGGTCCGTTGCCGGACTGGGGGGCCATGATCATCGTCGAGGCCGAAGGCAAGACGTTCCCCGTGAGATGCTCGATGGACGAGGCGGAGAGTTGCTACAAGATCATGTCTACGGGCAACGCGGATGGACCGTACGCGTTCGTCAAGTACGTCATGGACGCCACGGACGTCTCCGTGATCGGCTCCGAGATCGTGGAGCGGGAAGGCTCGTTGTTGTCGTCGATACGCATCAAGAAGGGCAAGAGGAACATGCGGCTCAGCTCGGCGAGCCCAGCCACGGCCATAAACTTCTCCCTTTACACGGATTGCCCGTTGACCATCAGCGTCGACCCCGGGCGGATCAAGGATTCCACGTTGACGTACAACCACGTCAGGTGCGAGATAAGGAAACTCTGGCCCATGGACCAGCTCAACAGGACCAGCGAGCTGAAGGCCATGGCCGAATACATGGAGGACGCGTTCCCGGATGGATCATCTCCAATCACGACCAGCGATGGCGGACGCCCCAGAGCAAAGGGACGGTGACTCCGTCGTCCTGTTGGTGGGCGATTACGACCCCCCGACCATGGACTACGTCAGGGCCATCCAATCCCTGTTGTCTGGCAAGGGCGTAGAAGGCGTGTGGGCGTGCCCGATCAGGCCTCCGGACAAGCAACGATCCTCGGCCTTGACCATGGCCTTCTGCTCCGACATGGCCCCGGCCGTCAAGGGCAAGCTGACCTGTTGCACGGTCGGGCTCGACAAGTGGCTCGACGCGGACGGGCTCCTGTCATGGTGTCAATCCAAGTACCCGACCCTGAAGTTCAAGGTGGCGTCCATGGATGGATCCAGCGGCATGCCGGTCGTCTTCGCGGGAGAGGACTCCAGGGGTGACGTCGTAAAGGTGACGAAGTTCCTTAGGGTTGGTCAGATCGACGGGAGGATCGCCGTCGGTTCGGACGAGTCTCGCTCCTGCCCGGCCGGGGTATGGTCCCTGATCCAATCCAGGCGTTACTACAGATAGTATAATGGCATGGGGCGTTCCCGATGATCGACCACGTCATCCAGAAGGTCAAGTTTACCAAGATGGAGTACTCGTCGGTTTCGGGAGAAAAGAAGACGATCCCGATCAGCCGCGTTTTTCTTAACGCCATCATTACGCGGGACGCGTCCCCAAAACCAGACGATGATCGGCTTTACGGGTTGAACCTCGGGATCGTGATCCCGTTCGCCGACGCCAAGGAGGGGTCGTCCTGGTATGACGACTTCTGCGGCAAGGATTGGGGATTGTTCGGGGTTGTCGTGTCAAGCGAGGAAGGGTTTCGACTGCCGATAGTGGTCCATGCGGGGAATTACTACGACGCGGCCTACGGGTCGGCCTGCCTGTTCGGGTGTTTCTCCCCGGGATACTTCGAGGACCGTCCGTCGCTGTGTAAGGTTTTTGGGTCGATTACCGCCGAGGTTGAACGTGGGATTCGCGAAAAGGTGGAGGAAAGCATGTGGATCGACGAGGGCAAGAAGAAGGAGCGTTTCGACGGGATTTTAATCGTCCTGGACCAACACCAGGCCAGCGGGCCGATCCGGGAGAAGTTGATCAGTGCCGTTAATGACGCGCATGCGTCAGGAAAGGCCGTGTATTACCTGTTCTCCAGGATCGAAGAGATGAAGCCGCCAGGCAATGACCTGGAATGGCTGGAGGACAGGGATTGCATCAGGCCGTTGAACGCGTTGTCCGTTGACGACGCGGCCAAGATACTCCTGAGGGAACTCAAGCCGAGGTTCAACGACGTCAGACTGTTCGCGGACGGCAAGTTGACGCCGATCGCCTAACGCTTGAATTGCCGGACGCCTACGAACCGTCCCTCGTCCAGGACGACCACCTCGAACATCTCGAATACCTGGACGTAGAGCCTGTAGAACTGGTCGCGCGATACCCGTTGCTTGTCCAAGACACTGATCGAGAAGACCCCGCCGTCGCCCAATTCAGGCTCGTCCCTGAGGGCGAGCGTCACGCCGTTCCCGACGTTCCAAAGGAACGACAGGTAGCCATGGAAGGTCATCGTGGAAAGAAACACATGCATCCTTGGTATGTCCATGATTTTCGAGGCGACCTTCGTCGCGGGACCCAAGGGGAGGAGCGGGCATATGGCCAATTCTTCAGGGGGAACGTCGATCCTCTCGGGTTTCCAGAAGGTAGTTGTCATCGTCTTGCCCTCTATCATCTCATTCGTGGGGCGTTCATGAACGTCCTTTGACGTATCATTCATCCCCGGAGGTTCGCATGTCCATACCTTTCGCTCATCATCACCTGCATACCGAGTACTCCCCGCAGGACGCCCCAGTCAGGCTGAAAGCCATGGTCGATCAGTCAAAAGCCCTTGGCTACAAAACGGTAACGGTTACCGACCATGGGACGGTCTCCTCCTGGGTCAAGCTGGCGGTCCTTTGCAAGGAGGCCGGGCTGAAGCCCATCTTCGGCCTGGAGGCTTACTTCACCCCTGACCGCAACATTAGGGACGGGAGAAACAACTACCACCTCATCCTCCTGGCCAAGACGGACATCGGGCTGCGCAACCTGTTCTACCTGACGGAGCAAGCCTACAGGACGGGGTTCTATTACTCGCCACGCGTCGACTGGTCCCTCCTCGAGAGCCATGGGGAAGGCCTGATCTGCTCGACGGCCTGCATCAGCGGGTACGTCCCGGCCCTGATCGGGGAGCAAGGGTACGAGGCGGCGAAGGCCGCCGCCCTGAGGTTCCAGGGTATCTTCAAGTCGGACTTCTACATGGAGGTCCAGAATCACGGCCTCCAGGAGGAGAACGAACTGTTCCCCCAGATGGCCAGGATGGCGAACGAGATCGGCGCCAAGCTCCTCGCTACGAACGACGTCCACTACCTGAGGCGTCAGGACGCCAACACGCAGGAAGCCCTGATGGCGTTGAACATGGACAAAACCCTGAAGGACGAGAAGCGCCTGCGGCTGGATTCGAACGAGTTTTACCTCAAGAGCCCCGAGGAGATGTACGAGGCGTTCGGGGGGAAGAACCGGCAATGCATCCAATCGGCCATCCAGATCGCCGACGAGTGCGAGGCGCAGCTCCAGTTCGGGAAGACGCAGCTCCCGTCGTTCGCAATACCGGAAAACGAGACTCCCCTTAGTTACCTGGAGAGGCTGTCCAGGGCCGGTCTCCGCGAGAGGGGTTTGGAGGGTATTCCAGCGTACGAGGAAAGATTCACCGAGGAGATGAACGTCATGCGGCGCCTTCGCGAGAAGGGTCGCGCGTTCGACGAGTACTTCCTCGTCGTGTGGGACTACGTCGATTGGGCGTGGAAGAACGGCATACGGGTCGGCGTCGGCCGAGGATCAGGCGTCGGCTCGCTCATCCTGTACTGCCTCAGGATCACCAACCTTGATCCCTTGAAGTACGACCTCCTGTTCGAGCGTTTCCTCGACGAGGAGAGAAACGAGATGCCCGACATCGACATCGACTTCGACCGGGAGAGGGGCAATGAGGTCATCCAGTACGTCGCGCAGAAGTACGGGTCCGACCACGTCGCCCGCATCATGACCTTCCCGACGTACCACGTGGCCGCCGCCATCAAGTCCGCCTACAGGGTGTTCGACCCGGGCAATACGTGGGAGAAGGAGCAGGAGGCCAAGCAGGCGGCCTCGTCCCAGACGAGGGGCCAGTTCAAGTTCAAGCGTTCAGGGAAGCCCCGCGACGGGTTCCGCGACGAGACGGCCCGCATGGCCGACGACCTGACGAAGTTCCTCCCCAAGGGCTTGGACGGTCGGCCGTCGAACAAGCTGACGTTCTCCCTAGAGAAGTTCCATGCCAAGCCGGGCGAATTGCTCTACGCCTATTCCGTCCCGGAGATACGGGATGCGAAGGCCAGGTTCCCCCAGATATTCTCGTTCGCCGAGGCCATCGAGGGGGTGGTCCAGAGCAGGGGGAAGCACCCGGCGGGCGTCCTCATCACGAAATGCCCCATCGTCGAGTTCATCCCGCAGGAGTTCGCCGGATCGAAGAACGACATGGCCACGGCCTGGGACATGGTCGACGTGGACAAGCTCGGTGGAATAAAGTTCGACCAGTTGCGGACGAAGGTCCTGACCGTCCTGACCATGTGCCTGGAAACGATCAAGAACGTGCGAGGGGAAGACGTCGACATCGACAACGTCGACCCGTCTGACCCGTCGGTCCTGAACATGTTCTCACGTGGCGACACGCTCTGCGTATTCCAGTTCGAGTCCGACGGGATGGTCAAGACGTTGCGCGACATGAAGGCCGACCGGTTCGAGGACGTGATCGCGGCGAACGCCCTGTATCGTCCCGGCCCGATGGACTACATCCCCTCGTTCGTCGCGAGGAAGCATGGCCGCGAGAAGATAACCTACCCGGCCCCGGCCCTGGAGCCCGTCCTAAAGAACACGTACGGCATCTTCGTCTACCAAGAGCAAGTCATGAAGGCCACGAGGGTGCTCGCCGGGTTCAGCGGGAGCGAGGCTGACAAGGTACGCAAGGCGATGGGCAAGAAGAAGATGGACTTGCTCGGCCAGATGAAGGACAAGTTCCTGAAAGGGTGCGCCGAGAAGCAGACGTGCCCAAGCCACGTCGCCGCCTCGATCTGGGAGACGATGTTTGGTTTCGCCGAGTACGCGTTCAACAAATCCCACGCGGCCGCCTACGCGTATACGGCCTACCAGTGCGCCTATCTGAAACATTACTACCCGGTCGAGTACATGGCGGCGCAGATGACGGTCGAGTCCGGCGTATCGACGACCCTGGCCAGGTACGAGCATGGTGCTCGGTCCATGGGCATCCGCTTGTTGCCCCTCGACGTGAACAAGTCCAAGGGTAATTACACGGTCGAGGGGACCAAGGAGAAGCTCGCGATACGTCGCGGGTTCAAGGGCGTCAAGGGTCTCGGTCGCGCCTACTTGGACATCGAGAAGGGGCAGCCCTACAAGAACATGTTTGATTACTGCCTGCGCTCCGGCGAGGGGGTCAAGAAGGACGTCGTCGAGGCGATCATCGATTCGGGCGGCTTCGACTGGCTCCTTCCCGGCATGACGACGTTGATCGGGCGCCAGGCGACGAAGGCCGACATCATTGCCGATTACGCGGACAAGTCGGTCAGGGCGAAGAGGGAGAAGAACCTCAAGGGCGCCCGCAAGGAGGAGAAGGAAGGAATCAAGTCCGTGTTTGACATGGACGACGAGTCGTCGTCCAGTTTCTCAATGGAGTGATCGCATGAGCTGGAGCCAATACATCAACGAGGAAGACGTGACGGCCGCCCCCAAGGAGCTGCTTCGTTCCGACTGGAGTTCGTGTGAATCCAAGTTCATGGAGAACATCCCGAACTTCGTGTCATCGATAGAAGTCGGAAATCCGCTCGTCGGGGCTCATGTTCCGAAATCACAACCGCACGCCGCCAAAGACGTTGCGAGTGCTTCGAAAAAAACGGAGGAAAAACCGGTGAAAAAGCAGGAGAGACAGGGGTCGTCCGTAGAATCAGGTTCAGGGGAAGTGTTCCCCAAAGACGCAACAGGACCAGCGGAACCATCGGTAGCGAGACCAGAAGCGGTAGCGAGACCTGTACCAGCGGAGCCAAACGTGCCGGAACAAAAGGTCGTACTTGACGAAGACTGGATCACTCCAACTTCCACAAGCAAAACAAAGGCAGTCCCGGCCACGGCCCCCTCGTCCGTGCCCACCGCGCCAGTACCGACGGTCTCGTTCGCCGATTTCGACGGCAAGGCTTTCTCCGAAGAAATAGCCAAGATGCAGGACATCGTCGACCTGGTCAAGTCCTTCGACCTGAGACATTTCGTCGAACAGATACCGTCCCTGGGAGTACACGTCGATTTGGACGCCCACCGCGAGAACCCAGAGGTTATCGCCGAGGCTTTCACTCGGCTGTACGGGGCTTATACGAACGCCCATACCAAGCTCATGTTGCTCCTCCCGATGCGTCACAAGATCGACTCCGTCGTCGATTACCTGATGGACGTCGGCGTCGCGTTCTCCAACGCGAGCAACAAGGAGCGCAGGGTCGGTCAGGTCAAGCTGGTCCTTCGAGATCTCCTTCGCGTCCAGGAGGACGTCCGACAGGTTTGCGACTCCTACGAGCGTACCTGCAAGCAGCTCCTCTCCCAGCACGACATGGTGTCCAGGTTGTTCTCGTGGCACCAGAACTACCTCCTCCCGAGGGGCATCGGCATGCGCATTCCTTCGGGCGAGGAGCAATCTGATCCTCGTCAAACTGATCCTCGTCATGACCGTAACCCAAGGTATCAGCCGCCACCGGCGAGCCCCCAACCCCCCGTCGGGATTAGCGTCACGATGGACGACGAGAAGAAACCCGAATTTGAGGAGAGGGCATTCCAAGACCTGGAGCCGATGCCCAGCAAGCCGACGTTCAAGGATAAGAAGCCCGGGTTCGTTGATTTTGGGAAAAGTTTCTAGGACTGGGAAGCAGTAGGGTTGAAACGAGCGGTAAACAACGTAGCGCCACAGAGCGCAAGGAGGATGTACCATGGCTTTCGTAGACTGGAAGTCTAAGGACGCAGGACGAGGAGGCTTCGGCGGGGGAGGAGGCGGCGGCGGCGGATCGGACTTCCTGAAGTTCGAGATGAACAAGGCTTACAAGCTCCGCATGGTTGGCAAGCCGTACGAATATTACCAGCACTGGGAGCCGGTCATCTGCCGCAGCCCCGGCGTGCAGGACGGGAAGGTGCTTGACCCGCTCATGCTCGAGCAGAAGAACCCAACGACCCGCTACGCGTGTTGGTTCATCAACCGCGAGGACGGCACCCTGAAGATCATCGATTTCCCCGGATCGCTCCTGGACTCGTTCCTGGACTGGGCGAAGGCGTACAACGCAGAGCCGGGCGGGAAGAACGGTTGCGATTGGCAGATCAAGAGGGAAGGCTCCGCCAACGACCCGCGGAAGAGCAAGTACAAGGCGATGAACATGGACAAGACGCCGTTTACCGAGGCCGAGCTGGAGATGTTCAAGGCGAAGGGGGACTTGCCCAAGATCATCGAGGAGTTCAGGAAGCCGAATACCCCAGAGGAAATCCGCCAGATGCTCGCCGATAAGCGGGGTGGCGGAGGTAGCGGCGGGCCGCAACAGCCGCAACAGCCGCAACAACACAAGGCTTCTCCTCCGCCTCCTCCTCCCTCGGATGGCGGCGACGAGGAAATCCCCTTCTAACCACTTCTAACTTTCTTTAACCAGGATTCGGGGGCGTAAGCCCCCGAATCCATTACGCGAGGATTAAATAGAATGAGCAAGAAGCATAATAAACAGGTTCTGGAACCGGAAAACGCCCCGGTTCCAGAGAAGTCGGAAGAGCAGAAGGCTGCCGAGGAAGTTTCCGCCAAGGAGGCCGAGAAGGCCGCCAAGAAGGCCGCCAAGGAAGCGGAGATCATCGAGAAGAACCGACGTGCCCAGATGGAACAACTCCGCAAGATCATGGGCATGGGACCGGACCAGTTGTACTATGCCGGTGAGAAATCCGTCAAGCTCGACCTCATCGGGACGGGAAACGAGGAGATCGACGCGATCCTGACCCCCGACGAGTACTCCCAACATGGGACGGGCGGCCTCCCAAGGGGTTACCTCTGCGAGTTCTACGGGCCGCAGGCGGGCGGCAAGAGCAGCCTGGCCCAAATGCTCGCCGCGACCGTCACCAAGCGCAAGGGCAACGTCCTCTGGCTCGACGTGGAAGGCTCGTTCTACGACGTATGGGCCGAGAAGAACGGGATCGACAGGAATTACCTCGTCAAGGTCGAGCCCGGCGCAGGCGTGTACGGCGAGTACTACATGGAGAAGCTGGAGAGCGGGGTCAAGAGCGGCATGTTCCAGCTCGCCGTCCTGGATTCGCTCGCGGCGCTCATGCCGAAGATGATGATGGAAGCCCCGCTCGAGAAGGAAACGATCGCGGCCAGGGCAAGGCTCCTGTCCAAGACGATCCCGCGCCTGGTCGGGGTAGCGAAGGAGAAGAACTGCGCCATCATCCTGATCAACCAGATCAGGATGAAGACCGGCATCTCGTACGGGAACCCCGAGGTCACCCCCGGCGGCGAGGCTCCAGGGTTCTTCTCGTCGATTCGCGTGAGGTTGAAACGCCTCGGCAGGAAGGACCGCGGGATTTACCTTAACGGCGAGGAGATCGGCCTCCGGGCGCACGCCCAGACGATCAAGAACAGGTTCGGCCCCTGCTACTTGGAATCCATGCTCCCTATGTACTATGGCGCCGAGAAGCCCTCCGCGATGGACCAGCTCATCGATGTGGCCATTACGAAGAAGGTAATCAAGGTATCGACCTCCAAGGAGGAACATGAGCCGACCCAGTCTTTCTCCCTGAAGGGGTTCCCCAACCTGAGCGACCTCGACAGCTTCGACGAGTTCAGGGATAGGTTCATCTCCGACAAGAAGGCCATCATCGAGGTTGGCAAGAGGCTCCGCGAGAAGAAGGGCGTCGTCATCAACTCTGACATCGAGCAGTTGCTGAAGGAAACCGAGAAGGAAGCGGAAACGGAAGGCGAATGACGCAAGTAGCGTCGATAGACGACTATAAGTCCATCCGAATCTCAAGGCTCGCCCCGGAGGAAAGGTACTCCGAGTACGGGGCGAGCCGGATGGCCTTGTGCGGCCCCAAGGGTCGGATGGCCAGGGACTACCTCCTTTGGGAGAGGGGTCTCGACCCCGGCGTAATCTCCGACTTCCGCTTGGGGTACGTCCCGATGGACATGAAGGACTGGCACCCGTTCGCGGGCCGGATCGTCATGCCCGTCATGGACGCCTACGACAACTTGTTGGCCTTGTCCGTCAGGGCCATCATCGACGGAGTCGAGCCGAAGTACTGGAACGAGTCCTTCGAGAAGTCCGAGCACTTGTACGGGCTGAACATCGCCAAGCGATGGATTTGTCGGCGTGGGTACGCGATCATCGTCGAGGGCCAGATGGACGTCATGAGCATGCACGGGCATGGCTTCTGCAATACGGTGGGGATCATGGGCGGCGTCATGTCGCACGTCCACGCCCAGCTCCTCCGTCGCTGGGCTCCCGTCGTCGTCCTCCTGATGGACCAGGACCAGGCGGGGCAGGCACACGCGGAGAACGCCATGCGGGTCATCGACTCGTTTTCCGGAAACATGAGCTTCCCGGAGCTGTCCAGGCGCAAGGCGGAGGAGGAGGCGGCGGCGCTGGGGTTCAAGAAGGTCAAAGTCATCAAGACGATTTCCCACGTCTACGACAAGTTCGTCGGCCTAGTGGCCAACCTCCCCAGGGCCGCGACGAAGAACGACCCCGCGCAATACCTGAAGGCCCAAGGATCGTTCGGCATGCGTTGGGTTCTGAGGAACGCCTTCATCGAGGCTGGGATGCCGGTACCGGAGGATCTTGAATGAAACCCCCGTCCGTTACGGAGTTGGTCCGCAAGCACATGGTCGAAAAGGCCATGAAAAACGAGCGCAAATTCGACATTTTTCACCCGTCAGCGTGGGGATATTGTCTCAAGAAGATCGCGTACGAACACTACAATGAGTTCGAGAAATTCCAAAAAAAAGGCGAGCATGATGTTGACTGTAGGATGGAACGCATCTACGATAACGGTCATGGTACGCACGCCAGGTGGCAACGGTATTTGGACGGGGCGGGAGTACTACGGGGCGCGTGGAAATGCATAAATCCTCTTTGCGGGAAGGTATACGGGGCGGAGGAACGCCTCGGCATATTCAACCCGCACCGGTTGAATCCTGGATGGTCGTGCGAGTGCGGGAATTCGCGGGGCTTGGAATACCAGGAGCCGCTGGTCAAGTCCCATCCAATGTACAATTTCGAGGGCCATGTCGACTCGATCGTCGACGCTCGGGGAACCCCGTTCGCCACGGGCTTGCCAGACATGGACATCTTCGTCGTCGACATGAAGACGATGAAGGGGAGCATGTTCGATGAATTGGAGGAAGCGAAGAGGGAACATTCCGTTCAAGTCCACATCTACATGTGGCTCCTTGGTCTGAAATCGGCGGTCGTCCTGTACGAGAATAAGGACAACCAGAACATCAAGGAGATGTTCGTTCCGAGGGACGAGAAACTGATTGAGGACATCAAGTCCAAGTCGGCTTGGCTGGTTGAGGTAATACGACGCCGCAAGCTACCCCCCAGGTTCAATGGGGCTACCCCAACTCGGTTCCCATGTAAAGGTTGCGAGTATCTTCGAATTTGCTTTTAGGATACGATGAGGGAGATCAAATGTCTTACTCGTACGAAGAAATGAAGAAGGCAAAGAATTGGCATCATGACATCAAGAAGATCGGTCCAGACTGGATCGAGGATGTCGTACGAAAGTATCAGTCGTCCAAGGATCCCCTCCTGCTGGACCAGATCATCCAGAACTACTCGATTTTCAGGCCCCAATGGGCGAAGGCGTTCGCCGCGTTCTTCAACGGCGACGTAGAGGAAGGGTCGACGATCCACGATGGCGTCGTCTGGAACGCGACAGAGAAGTTCAAGGCGACGAAGTCCCGCAAGGACCAGGGCAGGGCGTTCAACGCATACCTGGTCAGTGGCCTCCTCAACACGCTGAAGAACCTCTTCAACAAGAAGACCAGCCACAAAAACCATCCCCGGGCGAAATGCCAGATTTGCGGCGAGAAGCTCTACAAGATAGACGAGAAGCACCTGTCCCACAGGACAAACGTCAACGTTTACAGGCGCAGGTTCCCCAGGTTCCCGTTGTCCTCCCCGGACGGGATGACGATCTGCCCCGTCTCAGGAACCCACGTCGAGGAGATCACCGAGTCGTACCTCAACAGGGTCATGGGCGCGTATTCCTTGGAGGACTTCTACGCCGAGTTCCCGGGGATGACGCCCAAGCCGGTGCCCTGCCCGATGACCGGGATGCGCGTCATGATAGCCAAGGATTACCCCTCCTACCTTGCCCAGGGGTACTCTGAGGAGGCGTTCATCCGCGATTTTCCCGGATGCGAGGCCATCATCACCTGCCCGTTCACCGGCAAGAAAATGCTCGGGATGACGCAGGAGCACCTGGACGAGCAATTCGGTCAATACGCGTCCAAGAAGAGGCTCGAGTTGAAGGAGTTCAAGTCCTCGTACCGGAACGTCACCCTCCGGGCCCGGAAGGTCAAGGTCAAGAACCCCTATACCGGGAAGATGGTCGACGAGTTGACGCCGGAGATGCTCGCCGAGTCGGGGACGAACGTCAAGGATCACCTCGGCAAGTACGCCAAGGTTTGGCTCGACAAGCATTACCAGGACACGATCACCTGCCCGTTCACGGGCAGGAGGGTCAAGCAGATCAGGAATTCGGACCTAGAGAAGCTCGGGAGGACGGTCGTCGAGTTCTACGTCGCGGTCTCCGAGTACCCCCTCTACCAATACGAGGTCCAATGCGCCGATTGCGGCAAGTGGGTCCCGGACATCTGGAGCCACATGGAGTCCGAGGTCCACGAGTACGCGGAGGCGATGACCCTGGAGCGTTACGAGTCTATCTATGGCTCCAACTCTATCCAAGCACACATCTCCAACAACAGCTACGTCGAGAACGAGTCCGGGGATTCCATCCACATCGCCGACTTATTCGCCAGGGTTTCGGACCAGCCAGTGGACGCGATGGAGATCGAGGACAGCCTGTCCAAGGTCGTCCAGGACGAGTTGGACGAGAAACTAGTCAAGGCGATCCGGGCGTCGGCCACCGTGGAGGACGTATTTTACGCCGCCGCGGAGAAGCGGATCGTCCCCTTGAGGTTCAAGTTCAATCTTGGGATGACCAAGGATGCGCGCCTAGCCATCAAGGCTTCGCTTGGGTTCTCTGATTTCGACATCGCCAAGCCGCCAAACATTGGGGCCAAGGAGGTTGTCGTCATGGTGCCGTCCAGGGGAGTCCTGCGTAACAGGCTCCTCCGGATGATCAAGGACTCGGACTTGGTAGCGGAGGAAGAGGAATGACTCCATCGCCTTGTTCGCCATTCTTCGTCTTCGACGTGGAATCGGTCGGACTCCACGGGGAAGCCTTCGCAGTTGCAGGAGGCATCTACATCAACGCTGCCGCTCAATCGGAGTTCCGATTCTGCTGCCCACGCGAAGAAGCCAAAGGTGACGACGATGACCGTGAATGGGTCAAAGCCAATGTGCCTGTCATGGAGATCACTCATAGCCACCCATCCGCCGTGCGTGAAGCCTTCTGGTCGGAATGGGAGAAAGCAAAGGCGAGATATCCGGGAATCGCTATGGCAGGAGAATGTATCTGGCCAGTCGAGGCCGGATTCGTCGCCGCGTGCATCCGGCAGAAAATCGCAGATCGAAAATGGTCTGGGCCATATCCGTTCCACGAAATCGCTTCCGTGATGCTCGCCGCTGGAATGGATCCGATGGAAACCTACGAGCGGGAGGAGTCCGAGAAACCCGCGCATGAGCCGCTGGCCGATGCGAGGCAATCCGCACGACTGCTGGCTACCGCGCTGCGTGGTCTATCAAAGGAGGACGTGACATGAGTGGAGCAGGAGAGTTCGGAGCTGAAAGCCTTGGCCCGGAGGAGCATGAGCGGTGTCTGCGTGAGCAGCGCGAAGTGGGAGTTAAGTTGAGCCAAGGAGCCATGCCCGCTCTTTGTGCATACGCTGAGGAACATCAAGTACCTCGGGACCAGATGGGAGAGGACCAGTTGAGATTCCTGTACGACATGTCAGTGTCGTGCGGACCAAACTTCAACGAGGCCGAGAGGGACGAGTACATGAGATACCGGACAGACCTTGTTATTGGGGCGTCCAACATCAAGGAGCTGTGGGAGAAGGGAGTAGTAGAGGTTGATGGTCTAGTCATTCGTCTTCACGGGGATAGTCTGCCGGAAGGGGACCAGACATGAGCTGGGCGTCAGGTTACGTGGAGCGGCTAGGCAGGGGCGAGACGGTCAATTTTCGCCCCAAGGGGCACTCGATGTCCGGGAAGGTCGAGTCCGGTCAACTCTGTACCGTGGAGCCGGTCGTCCTGGCGGAAGTATCGGTGGGCAACATCGTGCTTTGCAAGGTCAACGGGAGCGAGTACCTGCATCTGGTCAAGGCCATTGACGGGGAAAGGTTCCTGATCGGAAACAACAAGGGCAGGGTCAACGGGTGGACCAAGGCCATCTATGGCAAGTGCGTCAAGGTCGAGCCATGACGAACCTCATCCCTGGATTCGGCAAATTCGACGTCCGGCACAACCCATACGTGACTTACCTCGAATGGCTGTCATCGGAAGACGACAGCCATTTTCGCAGGGAACAGATATCGTCGTTCTTGATTCCCGGCTACGCCTACGAGCGATGGTGCGCGCTTTGGATTCACGGGCCAGGGACTCAAGAATCATTCAGGAATTTGGTCGTGGAGAGCGTCAACTATCACATCGGACGGAGAGGATGGCTCAAGGCCTGATGGTTAGCGCCTACATCTTCCGCGCATGGCGGGGATTTTGAACGTGATCGAGTCGACGTATAATCCGTCATGGAAAGCGAAGAAGAAGTCATCCTGAAGGTATCCTCCTCGAAAGACAAGGGATACTCCAAGAAGGTTGCCGCCGCCATGGGGTGGAGGCTCCGTGAGGTCGGTTATTGCCAGGCAAGGGCCATCCAGGCCATGGCCGTCAACTCGACGATAAAGGCGGTCGCCATCACGAACGAGCGCGTCCGCCAGGCGGGAATCAAGTTCGGGATCGCACCAACGTTTGACAAGGCTACGGCCGCAGATGACCCGTCCGCCGTGGCGATATCCGTCATGATCGAGGCTGTAACCGAGTACTCGCCCGGCACGCTCATCGGATGCAAGGTGTCGGGAAAGGATAGCCTTGGGGACCACGCCTCGGCGGTCAGGTTGTCTGGGGCGATCACCGGGATAACTTCCGGCGGAAAGGGAGTATCCTTGAAGTGCGTCGGGCCGAAGGCCGTCTACCGCGCCGTCATGGCGTCCGTGATGGCAAGGAGCCAGGCCTACGGGAACGGGATGGACTCCGTGATCGTCCCCACGTGGGAGACCGTGGAGACCAGCTCCGGCAAGTTGAGCCTGATCAGGATCGACTTCTGGAACGTCAAGAAGTCTTAGACCTGTTCTTCTTGTACTTTTCGATGGCGTCGGCCAGGGCATCCTCGACCCTCAGCGCCGCGGGAAGGCCACGGACTAATGCCTCGAAGTCATCGTCCCTCATGACGACGTCTACCCGCCTGGGCTTGTGCCAAAGGTTCAGGCCCGATTTCGTCATGATTTTGGGCTCCGGCCTCAACCCGGCTCCGGCGAGCATTTTTCCGACGAGGAACGGGGACGTTACGCCGGGGTTGTAGACGCACATGATGCGCTGATTGAGCAAGAACTTTTGGTCGCCTTGGAGAAGCCTGTATATCGTCATGATGATCAGGTCGGCGCTCGTCATCGAGTTCGGCTCGTCGATGAGGGACTCGTAGGCCAACATCTTAGACAATGTGTTCCTTGGCGAGTCGACTTCCGAGAACACCTGCCTCGGCCTGAGGATGGTCAGCATCCTGTTCGACTTGGACGCCTCGTCCATCAACATCGCGTCGGCCGCGACCTTCGTCCATGAATAGAAGCACGCCGGGGTCGGCGGGTCGTACGGGCCGAACGGGAGTCCGGACGGGTTGAACGGGCCGGTCCAGACGCAACCGGAAGAAAGGTGGATCAATCTGACGGACGTGGGGAGACGCCTTTGCAGCATGACCGGCTCGATGACGTTGCATCTCCAGCATTCAGACTGGTTCGACTCGCACCACGGGAGGTCGGTCTTCCCGGCGGTGTTGATGACCGCGAAGGGGGAAATGTCCGAGATGGTCCGGGCGTCAAGCTCGGCCATGTCGTTTTTCCAGAACTTGACCTTGTGCCCGCACAAGGTCAAGGTTTTCGCGACCAGGCTGCCCAGGTGTCCTTTCCCGATGACGATGACCGTCCATTTTGGCTCTTCCGTTATCATGTTTTTTCTCCTTTTCGGATTATACGGGCGGTGTCGCCAAAGGCCCCGTTGATCGTCCTATAATAATTAGCCTGAGGAGAGACCACATGCATCCTTACCAGATGAAGCCGACCGACATCGAGATAAAGCTGGCCATTACGAAGGTCATCGACGTCCAAGGCAAGGTCCCGGCGACGACGTGCTCCCACAGGAACGAGTGTTGCAAGGCCGGGTGCCCGAACATGTACTACAGCGAGTACCTCAGGATGTCGTCGGCGGTCAAGGACATGCCCAGGGAGCGACGCTCCGCGATCATGCTCGATTGCCTTCGGAGGTACCTGACGCCGCAGGTCGTCGACAAGCCCAAGCCCTGCCTCTTCCTGAAGGAGGACGGCAATTGCGAGGTCTACTCGTCGAGACCCCTGAAGTGCCGACTGTACGGGCTGATCCCGAAGGACTTGTACAGGAGGAACGTCCTGTCCGTCGCCAGGGACATGGGCGTCGAGAAGGAGCGCGTCCCGCTTTGCGTCCAGTGCGACCAGGTCAAGGGCAACGTCGTCCCAGAGGGCAAGATCGTCGAGATGGAGAAGGCGCTTCGACAATCCGATCTCCTGATGGGGATGCCGAAGAAGATCCAGGATGACGGGTTCGGGTTCCTGACTTTCCATGACTGGTACCTGATTTCGGAGCTGGGAACCGAGTGGCTGGAAGGACTTAGCAAGATTAGGACGGAGTTGAACGAAGAACAGAAGGAACAGTTCCTCGCGGCTCTGAAGTCGGAGTTGGACTCGAAGCTAGCTTGAGGACTGAAAATGAATTCCCCGGAAGCGCCCATCGAACCAAACGTTACCATGCACGGGACCATACTACATGCCCAGTACTACCCGGAGCATGGGTACATCTCGCTGAACCTGGCGATGAATGACGGCTCCAAGAGACGCACATTCCTGCACAAGTCCCTCTTCACGTTCCAAGGGAAACCGTTCCAGGCCGTTCCCGGCGAGGAAGTGGACAGGGAAATGACGAAGACTGCCGAATTATTCCAGAAGGCGAGAGGAAGAAAAGTTCTCGTATCCATGGACGAGAGTCAAGCGAGGCTTGAATGGTAGAGGTCATCGTCTCGGAGGGCTGCCCTCATTGCGACAGGCAGCTAGAGATTCTGAAGCAGTCCTTTCGCGAGGAGGATTACAAGGTAATCCACGAGGGGACGAAGGAGTTCAACGAGCACGAACTTAACAACAGGGTGGATGGTTTCCCGTTCGTGGTGATACGGGACGCCAGCGGCGCGGCCATGTTCGCGGGCGCTGGATGCTTGGAAGCAAGTCAGATAGACGAGAGGATCGCAAAATACTCTGGCTCCCCGAAGGCTTTCAACCTTCGAAGGGCCAGAATGGACAGCTAAAAGAACGAAGAAGGCCAAGGGACTTCCGGGTTCGCCGGAAGGTGGGGACATTTTATCCCCGAGGAGAGAACATGTCGTCGATTTACCTCAAGCAGCTTCCGGAGAAGTTCGTCAACAAGTACAAGCGTCTCGTTCCGCCGTGGGGACCCGTCGGCTTAGTTACGTACAAAAGAACCTACTCCAGGCAGATCGAGGAGGGCCGGACGGAGGACTGGCACGAGACCGTCGCCAGGTGCGTCAACGGGGCGCTGAAGATCGGCCTGAAGATGACCGACGAAGAGGCGTTCTACCTCTACGACTCGGTCTTCAACCTGAGATGCACGTTCTCCGGGAGGGCGCTGTGGCAGCTCGGGACCAAGACCGTCGAGAGGTTCGGCGGGGACAGCTTGCAGAATTGCTGGGCCGTCGCGTGTGATGAGCCCATCGAGCCGTTCTGCTTCGCCTTCAACGAGCTGATGCTCGGCGGCGGCGTCGGGTTCAACGTCCAAAGGGAATTCGTGTACGAGATACCTCGCGTAAAGTTCGACGTCAACGTGGTCCGCAAGGACGAGAAGGACGTGGACTACATCGTACCCGACAACCGCGAAGGATGGGTCGACCTACTGCGGCGGACGTTCTCGGCGTTCTTCCTGACGGGCAAGTCCTTCTCGTACTCCACGATCTGCGTCCGGCCCAAGGGAGCCAGGATTAACTCGTTCGGCGGGACCGCGTCCGGGCCAGAGGACTTGTGTAAGGGGATCAGCGAGGTCGTGTCCGTTCTGAAGGAACGCGCTGGAAAGAAGCTGCGTCCGACGGACTGCCTGGACATCATGAATATCATCGGGAGCGTAGTCGTCGCTGGAAACGTTAGGCGGTGCCTGCCGGAGGGAGCGATGGTCCATGCCAAGGATGGCCTAATCCCCATCGAGAAGGTCAAGCGCGGGCAGTTGGTCCTGACGAGGAAGGGTTACAAAAAGGTTTCCAACGTTTTTTGCCAGGGGATACAGAAGGTCATCAGGATTAAAACTCAAGACGGACATTTCGATTGCACGCCTAATCACAAGATGTGCGTGATGACCGCGTTCAACGAGTTCGAGTGGAGGATCGCTTCCGAGTTGAAACCCGGAGACAGGATCGTATCCACGAGAATCGCCATCGACGGGGGAAAGACCGTCCTGCCAGCTTGGAGCTACGACAAGCCATCAAACTCAACTACGTGCATTGACATTTCGATCCCGGATTTGGACGAGGACATGGCGTGGTTCATCGGATTGTTCCATGCCGATGGATATACCTATGCCAATAGGAAGGAAAACGGTTTCAACGCGTATGTTTCTGTCGTCTTGTCCGAAAACGAATTCGAGATGGCGGTCAGGGCGCGTGACCAAATGTCTAGATTTGGGACGGGCAACGTCGTTTTGAAACATTCCAAGGAAGAAAAAAGCTGGAAGGTGACATGCCAGTCAAAACAATTGGCGTGGTACTTGGATGACAACGTCAAGAAACCCAAGACGGAAATCCGCGTTCCCGAATTCATCCTGGGTGGAACGAAAGAGATAAGATTGGCATACGTTTGCGGGGTCATGGATGGCGATGGCTGCTGTCACAACAAGCCCATTCAGGTTTTGACCACGGTATACAGGGAGTTTGCGAATGATGTCCAAAACCTACTGTATTCCTGCGGAATCGAATCTCGCCTGGGCGAATCAGACGACGAGTGGGAGAGCAAGAAGGGATGGCAAAAGCAATTTCATGTCAGGTTGATTACCACGAGGTCCAAGTTGTCCCTCGCGCATGCCGGTCAATCGGAAAAGGAAATCCGCATAGGATCAAAATCCCAGTACGCGAACGGATATCCATCTTCGTGGTTTGAATTTGGATTTCATGGAAAACTGAGGGATTTGGCCGCGAGCGCAGTTGATCAGGTAAACGTTGATCGTCTCGAACGCGTCCTCGGCCCGCAGGATTTCATACCGGTAGAGGTACTGGAAGTTTCGGATGACGTCTTGCGCTTGGCTGAAACGTTCGACATAGAAGTAGAAGATGAGCACGAGTTCTTCTGCAATGGCTACTTGACGCACAACAGCGCCCAGCTCGCCCTAGGGGACATCGACGATTCCAGCTACCTCGACGCGAAGAACTGGGAGAAGGGCTCAATACCGAACTGGCGCTCGATGAGCAACAACAGCGTGGTCTGCAACAAGGCCGAGTACATGCATGACAAGTTCTGGGACACGTACGATGGTGGTTCCGAGCCGTACGGACTCATCAACTTGAGCAACTGTCGCAAGTTTGGGCGAATCGTGGACGGCGCCGGGTATCGCCCCGACCCGAAGATCATCGGGACAAATCCGTGCGGAGAGATACCCCTAGAAAGCATGGAAGCCTGCAACCTGGCGGAAATCTTCTTGCCTAACATCAGTGACGTCGAGGAGTTCAAGAAGGTGGCGGGGTCGATGTACAAGGTGGTGAAGGCCATCTCATGCCTGCCCTTCATCCACGAGGGGACGAACGCCGTCGTCCAGGCCAACCACCGTTTGGGTATCAGCGTAACCGGATTCCTCCAGTCCGGGTACGTGGACAAGCCTGAAGTCTTCGACTCCGCCTACAAGCACATCGAGGCCATGGACGAGGAGTACAGCAAGGTCCTGGGCTGTAGCAGGAGTATCAAGCTCACAACCGTGAAACCTAGCGGCACAGTTAGCCTCCTCCCGGGGGTTACTCCGGGCGTCCATCCGGCTTACTCCCATCATTACATCCGTCGGATCAGGATGGCCTCCGACGACAAGCTCGTCGACATTTGCAGGAAGCACGGGTACCACGTCGAGCCGCAAATCAGGATGGACGGAAGTCGCGACATGGATACGATGGTGGTCTCGTTCCCGATCCATGTGCCTGAGGGGACGGTCGTCGCCAAGGACGTTTCCGCCGCCAAGCAGCTCGACTACGCGAAGTTCCTCCAGCGTCACTGGTCCGACAATTCGGTCTCCGTGACGGTCTACTACAAGAAGGAAGAGCTGCCCGAGATCAAGTCGTGGCTGGCCCAGAACTACGACGAGCATGTCAAGACGGTCAGCTTCCTACTGCATTCTGGACATGGCTTCGTCCAGGCCCCCTACGAGGAGATCAGCGCCGAGGATTACGCCAAGCTCATGGGCGTAGTGACCCCGATCACCTCCATCAACGACGAGAAGTCCGTCGGGCTGAAGGAATCACTCGAGTGCGCGGGCGGGGCGTGTCCCATAAAATGAATTCTGCCAAAATGGCAGGATAAATGGCAGGATTTTAACCACTTGAAACGCCGTGCCTCCCGGATATCATCCAATGGAGGTTGAGACGTGACGTTCAAGAGATGATGATGATACTCAAGGAACTCGATGACTCCTAACGATCAGCAACTCAAGGTCATACAACACGTCGACGGGCCATGTTTGGTCGCGGCCGTCCCCGGCTCCGGGAAGACGGCGTCCATGACCGAGCGCATCAAGAACCT
>Ga0307377_10000945_pt1 | contig 38517 bp, 39 predicted proteins | sample TR3MG_FD_202535 | JGI IMG/M metagenome (GOLD analysis project Ga0307377, IMG submission 202535) | Soil microbial communities from Risofladan, Vaasa, Finland - TR-3 | ecosystem: Environmental > Terrestrial > Soil > Coastal area > Acid sulfate soil | place: Finland: Risofladan, Vaasa | collected... | reverse complement strand
CCACCTGCCGCTGCGGATTTTCCTTGGCGATCCTTACGGCTTCCCGCGGACTGGCTACCGGGCGTATGTCCGCGCCTGCAGCCTTGGCCTGCTCCAGCGAGCGCGGTTCCGCTTTGGGGGCATTGACCGGCACGCGCAGCATGTCGCCGAATGCCACCAGGATCACACCCGCATGCAATGCCAGCTGGATGGCATGGTAAACATCTTCCTCGGGACACACACACACCGGGCAACCGGGTCCGGGGATCAGCTCGACATTCTGCGGAAGCGCACCGCGCAGACCGGCCATTGTGATTGAGCGCTCGTGTCCGCCGCAAACATTCATGATGCGCACGCTACGGGTCAGCGGTAACGATTTGATCTTGCTTAGCCAGTCTTGCGCGGTCAGGCTCATGGGCTGTCCTGCATATCTGTTTCGAGATTGTCGGCAGCCAGCAATTCGTCGAGCAATTCCCAGGTCGAGCGCGCTTCCTGCTCGGACATCTTTTGCAGGGCGTAACCCACATGCACCATCACGAAGTCGTCCACGACAATGGGCTCGTCCTGCAGCATGAACAGGCTCACCTCGCGCATCACACCCTTGGCAGTGCAACGCGCGTTGTAGCCGTCAATCGAAACGATCTGCATGGGGATGCCGAGGCACATGGCCGTTCTCCTGTCATGAAATTGGAACCAGTATAGTCTCAAGTGGGGCAACTGTTAATTGCATAAGTTGAATAAATTACTCAGTTGTAATTTCCCGATAATAGTACTAGCCTGACCCACTTGAGCAAAGCAACGCGCTGATCGTTTTTCGGTGATATTGATTATTGCGCGTTTCCGTATTCCTTAGAATACAACCGGACTCGGCTATGACTGGCAGTCGCAAGACTTTGATCCTCGGCATCGGCAACGTTCTGTTGCGAGACGAGGGCGCGGGCGTTTTTGCGATCAGGTTGCTTGCCGACCTGACTGCACAGCGCGACGACATCGAACTGATGGACGGCGGCACGTTGAGCTTCTCTCTGGCTGGCGCGATCGAAGACACAGATAATCTGATTGTGATCGATGCCGCGCAATACGACGGTGAACCGGGCACCACCAAGGTATTTGTGGGCGAGCAGATGGATGCATTCATCGGCAGCAACCGCAAATGCAGCGTGCATGAAGTGAGCCTGATCGATCTGATGGCGATCGCGCTACTCGCCGGCCAACTTCCCCGGCAGCGCGCACTGATCGGCATCCAGCCGCAAACCATCGAGTGGGGCGATACGCCCTCTCCGTCGGTTTCCGCCGCGATTAATCTGGCCTGCGATCAGGCAATGCAACTGGTCGAGGAGTGGCACGCATGAGTCCGGCCAGCAACAATCTGAAAGGCATTCCAATATTCGCACAGACCGAGGAGACTCATTCCGTCGGCAATATCCGCGCGCTGCTGTCCGAGATCGCAGCGTCCCTGGAAAAGCTGGTGAAAACCGGCGAGACCGGAATGATCGATCTGAACAGTCTTCCTTTCGCTCCCGGCGAATACGAGCAATTGCGCCAGGCGCTCGGTCAAGGCGAAATCACGGCGCATATCGAAGCCATCGGGCCAAGCGAGATCATCGAGACGCGCTATCCCGGCGTATGGTGGGTGACGCACTACAACGTGGAAGGCGACATTGTTGCGGACATACTGGAAGTCACCATGTTTCCGGAAATCATCAGGAGCCAGCCTGACGATGTGTTTGATGGGCTGGCAAGATTAAAGGCACAACTCGACGAGTGAGGTGATCAAATGCTGGATCATGAAACCCTGGGGGAACGTCTCGCACAACAAGGTATCAGCCGCCGTGCGTTCCTGAAATTTTGTGCAGCTATTGCCTCGATGTCGGCGTTGCCGCCAGGTGCTGCTGCTGCAATCGCCGAATCGCTGCTCAAGTCGAAACGGCCATCGGTTATCTGGCTGTCGTTCCAGGAGTGCACCGGCTGCACCGAATCGCTGACGCGCTCGGACACGCCCACGCTTGAAAACATGATCTTCGACATGATCTCGCTCGACTACCATCACACACTGCAGGCAGCTTCCGGTTATGGCGCGGAAAAATCGCGCGAGGATGCGATGCAGAATTTTTTCGGCAAGTACCTGTTGGTGGTCGATGGCTCAATCCCGATGCGTGACGGCGGGGTATATTCAACCATCGCCGGGCGCACCAACCTCGACCTGCTCCAGGAAGCGGCGAAGGGCGCGGCGGCGATCATCGCCGTCGGTACCTGCGCCGCGTTCGGCGGGATCCCCAATGCGAAACCTAATCCGACCGGCGCGGTCGCAGTGTCCGACATCATCAAGGACAAACCCATCATCAATATCTCCGGATGCCCGCCCATTCCCGTGGTGATCACCGGTGTGCTTGCCCATTACCTGACTTTCGGTGGGTTGCCCGAACTCGACGATCTGGGCCGTCCCAAGTCCTTCTATGGCGAGACCATCCATGACCGCTGTTATCGCCGCCCGTTCTACGACCAGGGAAAATTCGCCAAAACGTTTGACGATGAAGGTGCACGCAACGGTTGGTGCCTGTTCGAGCTGGGCTGCAAGGGGCCGACCACGCACAACTCTTGCGCGACAACCAAATGGAACGGCGGCACCAGCTTCCCGATCGAGTCTGGGCACGGTTGCCTGGGCTGTTCCGAACCGAACTTCTGGGATGCGGGCAGTTTCTACAGCGCGCTGTCGATGCCGGCCAGCCCGCTGGAGCTGACTACCGGAGCCGCGGTGGCTGGCGTGGCAGCGGGCATCGCAGTGTCCATCGCGAACCGGGTCAAAAAGGGCGCCGCAAAATCGGCGCATGAAAAGTCCACCATCGCCGATCTGGAGAAATAATATGGACGCAAACCTGTTCCTGACCTGGGTGCGCAGCACCGGACTGAATATTTCGATCGGCATCTTTTTATTGGGCTCGCTGTGGCGGCTGTTGGAGATCTACTCGCTGGGACGCAAACAGGATCTGGCAGCGCCCCGTCATCGCGCGGGGGCTTCGGGGCTGCACACCATGCTGCGACGATCTGTACCGCCGCCCGGCATGTTCAAGCGTTCGGCGACAAGCTATGTCGCCGGTTATGTGTTCCACATCGGCCTGTTCATCATCGTGTTTCTGTTTGCGCAGCACATCAAGCTGCTCCAGGATTTGATTGGGCTGTCATGGCCCAGCCTGCCCGCGCAGTTCATCGATGCGACGGCGGTTGTGACATTGGCCACCATGCTGCTGGTACTGGTGGAACGCATCAACAAACCGGTCAAGCGTTTTATCTCCACCTTCGGAGACTATGCCGCATGGGCGCTGACTTTCCTGCCTGTGCTGACCGGTCTTCTGGCCACCAAGCACCTGCTGTTCTCCTACACATGGATGCTGGCGCTGCACATACTCAGCGCGGAATTGCTGCTGATCTTTATACCGTTCACCAAGCTGATCCATGTCTTCACGCTGTGGGGTTCGCGCTGGTACAACGGCGACGCAAATGCGAAGAAAGGGGTGCCGGTATGAGCAGTGAGCAGGGGCCCCGCTCAGCGGGGATGGGAACGTCCGCGAATGCCGGCAGTCACCGACACCTCGCACTCTGGATATCACCGAACGTTATAGAGGTGGCGGTATGAGCAGTGAGCAGGGGCCCCGCTCAGCGGGGATGGGAACGTCCGCGAATGCCGGCAGTCACCGACACCTCGCACTCTGGATATCACTGAACGTTATAGAGGTGGCGGTATGAGCAGTGAGCAGGGGCCCCGCTCAGCGGGGATGGGAACGTCCGCGAATGCCGGCCATCGACAACACAGAATTTGGAATATCACTGCCCGCAAAGGAGGTGGCGTATGACCGCTTCACTCAACAAAGGAATCAGCGTCCTGAAGGAAATGATCGACGCGCCCATGGCCAGCTACTTCAGCAGCTGTGTGCATTGCGGCCTGTGCGCCGAGGCCTGCCTGTTCTACACCGAGACCGGCGATCCAAAGTACACGCCGATCTACAAGCTGGAACCGCTGCGGCGAGTATACAAACAGGAATACACACTGCTCGGCAGGCTGGGAAAAATGCTGGGGCTGTCCAAACCGGTTACCGATGAGGAACTGGAAGAATGGAAGCCGCTGGTCTACGACAGTTGCACCATGTGCGGACGCTGTTCGCTGGTCTGTCCGGTGGGCAACGATATCGTCTACATGGTGCGCAAGCTGCGCGAAGGAATGGCGATTTCCGGCCACGCTCCAGAGGGGCTGATCGGCGCATCGAAACGCGCGGTGGAGATCGGCAGCCCGATGGGCGTGAAGCTGCCCGCGGTCAAGGCACAGATGAAGCATGTCCAGCAGGATACCGGCATCGAGATTCCATTGGATGTGGTTGGCGCGGAATACATGGTGCTGATGTCTTCGATGGAGATCATCAACTTCCCCGAATACCTGGCCGCTGTCGCCAAGATCATGAAACAGGCCGGCAAGAGCTGGACGCTGTGCTCGGAAGCGTTCGAGGCCACCAACAGCGGCATCCAGATCGGCGTCTCGGATATTGCCAAGGTGCTGGTGCAGCGCATCGTCGATGGTGCGGAAAAACTCAAGGTAAAGACCGTGATCAGCCCGGAATGCGGTCATGCCTACACCGCATTGCGCTGGGAAGGTCCCAACCTGGTGGGCCGCCCATACAGTTTCGAGGTGCTGCATATCCTGGAAGTGCTGGATGGTTTCCGCAATGCAGGCCTGCTCAAGACCACGGGTTTTGAGGAAGCGAAACTAACCTTCCACGATCCCTGCCAACTGGTACGGCGCGGCGGCGTGATCGAAGAACCGCGCAGGTTGCTGAATCTGGTCGCGAAGGACTACGTGGAAACCAGCGACCCCGGCAAAATGAACTGGTGCTGCGGCGGCGGCGGCGGCGTGAGTGCGATCGAAGAAGCGGAAGAATTGCGCTTCACCGCATTCAAGGTCAAGAAGACGCAACTGGAACAGACCGGCGCAAAGACGCTGGTTACCGCCTGCGCCAATTGCCGCATCGTGCTGGAGGAGGGGCTGGAACATTACAAGATGGATATTCCGGTGGTGGGGCTGACCGAAACCATCGCCGCCCATCTCGTGGAAGGAGAGTAGCGGCCACAGCACACCCTGCAAGTGGTAAAGGGCAGTTTCATCTGACGGATTATTCAGGATTAACGGAGAATTGGCGATGAACATCAGCAACGACAACGAATTCAAGGCTGCACTGGGCAAGCTTGCCGGCGTTCGCCAGCGCCAGATCGCGGCGCTTTTCGCGGAAAGCGTGCTGGCGTTATGCACGGACCATCGATTGAAGGCCGCGATCGACAGCGCCAAGCGGGTAGACGCCACCAAGGATGAACTCGCCGCAGCGTTCCAGTCGGCCAAAGCGGTCAGCGTGGACAGCTACACCCAGTGCGGCCACGATTGCAACTGGAACAAGCAGGCCAGCCATTTCGTCGCCGAAGCCGTACTGGCCTGCTTCCGGCCGGGCGACACCTCCGCCTGGGATGCAGCGATGCATGCGCGCATGGCACGCACCTGTGAAGGCATCGCCAATGGCGAAGGTACAGATAACACCGAGACCGCGGTGCAATACCGCATCCTTGCGGAACTTCTCAATAGCTGAGGAAACATTCATGAGCAAAGCACAAACCGTCGTAGTCGACCCGATCACCCGCATCGAGGGCCATTTGCGCATCGAGGCGGAAACCGATTCGGACAACCGCATCACGCGTGCCTCCAGTGCCGGCACCATGGTGCGCGGCATCGAGATCATTTTGCGCGGACGCGACCCGCGCGATGCATGGGCGTTCGCGCAGCGCATCTGCGGCGTGTGCACGCTGGTGCACGGCATCGCCTCGGTGCGCGCGGTGGAAGACGCACTGAAATACGAAGTCCCGCCCAACGCCCAACTGATCCGCAACCTGATGATCGCGGCGCAATTCGTGCACGACCATGTGATGCATTTCTACCACTTGCACGCGCTGGACTGGGTGGACGTGATTTCTGCGCTGGGTGCCGATCCCAAGGCCACCTCCACGCTGGCGCAAACCGTCAGCCCGTCCTATCCGCGATCCTCGCCGGGATATTTCGCCGACGTGCAGAAGCGTCTCAAGGTTTTCGTCCAGGGCGGGCAGCTCGGCATCTTCGCCAACGGTTACTGGGGGCATCCCGCCTACAAGCTGCCGCCGGAAGCCAACCTGATGGCGGTGGCGCATTACCTGGATGCGCTGGCCTGGCAACGCGAGGTGGCCAAGCTGCATGCGATCTTCGGCGGCAAGAATCCCCATCCGAACTTTCTGGTCGGCGGTGTGCCGTGTGCGATCAGTGTGCATCCGCAACAGGATGGGCACGGCAACGGCCCGCACTTTCGCGGCGGCGATGGAGCAACCTCGCTCAACATGGTGGGGCTGGAAAAAGTTCGCAACATCATCGAGCAAATGCGCAATTTCGTCGACCAGGTGTATGTGCCGGACACGCTGGCGATCGCGGGATTCTACAAGGACTGGTTTACACGCGGCGAGGGGATAGGGAATTTCATGACCTACGGTGATTTTCCGGAAAAGGGCATGAGCGATCCATCCACTTTCATGATCCCTTCCGGGGTGATTCTGAATCGCGATCTGTCCGAGATCCATCCGGTCGATCTGAATGCCGAAAACCAGATCCAGGAATTCGTCACGCACTCCTGGTACGACTACAGCGTGGGCAAGGACAAGGGCCTGCATCCCCACAAAGGCGAGACCGAACTGAATTACACCGGGCCGAAACCGCCGTACGCCAACCTCGACACTGATGCATCCTATTCATGGATAAAGTCGCCGCGCTGGCAGGGCAAGGCTATGGAAGTCGGGCCGCTGGCGCGGGTACTGATGCTGTATGCGAAGGGACATGCGCAGACCCGGGAACTGGTGAACATGACGCTGCACAAACTCGACCTGCCGGTGAGCGCGCTGTATTCGACGCTGGGACGCACCGCCGCACGCACGCTGGAAACCAAGATTTTCGCGGACACGATGCAGGGCTGGTACGACCAGCTGATCGCCAATATCAAGGCAGGCGACGTGAAGACACACAATGACAAACTGTGGGATCCTTCCACATGGCCGAATATCGCAAAAGGGGTGGGGCACATGGAAGCGCCACGTGGTGCGCTGGCGCACTGGATTGTGATCAAGGATGCCAAGATAGACAATTATCAGGCCGTGGTGCCAAGCACGTGGAATGCCGGCCCGCGCGATGCGCAGGGACAGGAAGGCCCTTACGAGGCGGGGCTTAAAGGTCACCAACTCTACGATCCAAAGCAGCCGATCGAGATCCTGCGCACTATCCACAGTTTCGATCCGTGTATCGCCTGTGCGGTACACGTTACCGACCCGAACGGCGAAGAGCTGGTCAAGGTTAAAATAAAATAAATCATCAAGGAGAATGCCATGCGCAATGCAATCACAAAACTTCTAACCGCAATCATTCTGTTCAGCACCAGCAGTGTCGCTTTCGCCCACCCCGGCCACGATGTTTCCGGCTTCGCTGCTGGACTGATGCATCCGTTCTCCGGTCTGGATCACTTGCTGGCGATGGTGGCGGTTGGACTGTGGGCAGCCCAAAGCGGAGGACGGAAAGTCTGGCTGCTGCCCGCCACGTTCATGACCATGCTGGCAGTGGGTGCGGGAATTTCCATGCAATGGCAATCGCTGCCGATGGTTGAAGCGGGTATCGCCGCCTCTGTGCTGTCGCTTGGGCTGCTCATCATGCTGTCCCTGCAACTCCCCGTCGCACTCAGCGTTTCCATCACCGCACTGTTCGGTCTGTTCCACGGATACGCGCACGGCCTTGAACTGCCCCAGTCCGCAGCACCGGCGGACTATGCACTGGGCTTTCTCATCGCAACAGCGGCACTGCATCTGAGCGGCATCGCGGCTGGTCTGGCGATGCGCCAGCGTTATGCCATGATATCCAGGGTGCTGGGCAGTGCAATCGCGATTGGCGGCGTTTATTTGCTTGCGGCCGGCTGATAATAGTTGCGTATCAGCAGCAGCCCAATAAAATTCAACGTGAATGCATTTGGCCCTGCCTGCGCACTGGTGTGGGAGTTTGGTATTTTCATGTTCACATGGTGGGTGATTTTGTTTGATGGGGCATCAGATGGGCCAACCCTGCCTGGACATCGCTATCATGGCTACACAATCACACCCCAACCTGGCAGGGAACGGTGATTGATAACCCCCAATTCGCTGCCCGGGGCCGTTCGCTTGAAGCCCGCCGCTGGCTGATGGGCGGACGGGTACAGGGCGTGGGTTATCGCGCCTTCGTGTTAAATCTGGCGCAGCATTTCGGTTTGAGCGGTGTGGTGCAGAATCTCACCGGCGAGGTGCTGGTGGAGGCGCAGGGCGAACCAGCCGAACTGGATGCATTCACGGCCGCACTTGTCTCTGGCGCGCCGCCGCTGGCGCGTCCGCGAATAATTTCATGCCAGCCCATTCCGGTATGCGAGATGGTGGATTTTAAGATACTCCATAGCGCCGAAACTGCCGAACCCGATATTCATATTCCGCCGGATAATTTTCTGTGCGACGACTGTCGCCGCGAGATGCTGGATCCTGGCGACCGCCGCTACCGTTACCCGTTCATCAACTGCACGCAATGCGGCCCGCGCTACACGCTGATTACGCGCATGCCCTACGACAGGCCAAACACCACGATGGCGAATTTCCCGCTGTGTCCGGCGTGCCAAGCCGAATACGAGGACCCGCACAACCGCCGCTTCCATGCGCAGCCGCTGGCCTGCCCGGTGTGCGGGCCACAGCCGGTTTTTGTTGCACCCCATCAAAGCGCCGAGGGAAATGCCGCACTCGACGCCTGTGTTGCCGCATTGCGGCGCGGGGAAATCATTGCGGTTAAAGGTATCGGCGGCTATCACCTGATGTGTGATGCGTTGAACCCGGCAGCCATTACCCGGTTGCGCGCCAGCAAGCACCGTCCGCACAAGCCGCTGGCGCTGATGTTCCCGTGGCAGGGCCCGGACGGATTGCAGCGCGTGCGCGCCGAGTTGCAGCTCGATGCGCTGACCCAGGCTGCACTGTACGATGCTGTCCGCCCGATTGTGCTGATTGCGAAGCGCGACGATTCGGCCCTGCCTGATACCATTGCACCGGGATTGCGCGAGATCGGCGCGATGCTGCCCTACAGCCCGTTGCATCATTTGCTGCTGGACAATTTTGGTTCACCGCTGGTCGCCACGTCCGGCAATGTCAGCGGCGAGCCGGTGTTGACCGACAATGCCGGAGCCGAGGCGAGGCTGGGCAAGGTGGCACAAGCCTTCCTGCATCACAACCGTCCCATTGCGCGTCCGGCCGATGACAGCGTGTTGCGCGTCATCGCGGATATGCCCCGTTTGTTGCGTGTCGGGCGCGGTATCGCACCGCTGGAATTCGACCTGCCGTTCAATTTGCCACAACCACTGTTGGCAGTCGGCGGCCACATGAAGAACTCAATTGCATTGGCCTGGAGCAATCGTGCGGTGCTGTCCCCGCATATCGGCGACCTAGACGCGCCGCGCAGCCTGGAGATCTTCGAGCAGGTGATTGCAGACGTCCAGAAGCTGTATGGTGTGGCGGCATGCGCCATAGTCTGTGATGCGCATCCCGGCTATGCCAGCAGTAGATGGGCAGCAAAACAGGCGTTGCCGTTGCAGCGCGTGCAGCACCATCATGCGCATGCCTCGGCGCTGGCTTTCGAAGGCGGACAGGATAGAGCCTGGCTAACCTTTACCTGGGACGGCGTCGGGCTCGGTGCGGACGATACGCTGTGGGGCGGCGAAGCGTTGCACGGCAGACCGGGGGCATGGCAGCGCGTCGCCAGTTTCAAATCGTTCCATCTGCCAGGTGGCGAACGCGCCGGACGCGAGCCGTGGCGGTCTGCCGCGGCTTTGTGCTGGGAGAGCGGCCTGGACTGGCATTCCTCCGCGCGTGATGCAGTGCTGCTGAAAAATGCCTGGCAGCTTGGGCTGAATGCGCCGCTCACGACTGCCGCGGGAAGATTGTTCGATGCCGCGTCCAGCCTGCTCGGGTTGATCGACAATTCAAGCTATGAAGGGCAGGGGCCGATGCTGCTGGAGGCTGTCGCGCATGGCGATATGGCAGCGATCGTATTGCCGATGCGCGAAAATCAGCACGGATTGCTCATCGTTGACTGGACACCGCTGTTGCATGCCTTGCGCCGGGAAGAAATACCGGTGGCACAGCGCGCGATGCAGTTTCACCGGAGCCTGGCGCAGTGCATCGTGGCACAGGCACGGGATATCAGCGCACGCATGCCATTCGATGCGGTCGGTTTGACCGGCGGCGTGTTCCAGAACAAACTGCTGGCCGAACTGGCGTTGCAACAACTGGCTGCCGCCGGATTCGACGCATATCTGCCGCAACAAACGCCGTGCAACGATGGCGGCCTGGCATTTGGACAATTGATAGAGGCAAGCTACCGGCATGGATGACACACATATCAGTTTGGCGCACGGCAACGGCGGTCATTACATGCGCGAGCTGATCGAGGAATTGTTCGCGCGTCATCTCGGCAATCCGCTGCTCGATGTGCAGTCCGATGCGGCGCGCCTGCCACAGCTGGAAGGGGAGTTGATGGTGACCACCGACGGTTTCACCGTGCAGCCGCTGGAGTTTCCCGGCGGCACCATCGGTTCGCTCGCGGTGCACGGCACGGTAAACGATCTCGCGGTCTCGGGTGCAACACCGCATTACCTCACGCTGAGCGCGTTCATCGAGGAAGGGTTTGAAATTGCGCAACTGGAGCGCATCATCATCAGCCTCGCCGGCGCTGCACGCGCGGCAAACGTAGCGGTGGTGGCTGGCGATACCAAGGTGGTCAGGCGCGGCGAGGGCGGCGGCCTGTATCTCTCCACCACCGGTATCGGTGTGCGCTCCACAAATCTGCAGCTCGGACTGAACCGGGTGCAGTCCGGCGATACGATCCTGGTGAGTGGGCCGGTCGGCGATCACGGCATCGCGGTGATGCTGGCCCGGGAGCAGTTCGGTTTGCACGGTGAATTGTTGTCGGATGCGGAGAGTGTGCTGCCGCTGACCAGGGCGCTGCTGCCGTTAAGCGGCCTGCGCTTCATGCGCGACCCGACGCGCGGCGGACTGGCCACCGTGATGCACGAGATATGCCGCGCAACGCAGTTGCAGGTGCGTTTGCATCAGCCGTCCATACCGGTGCGTGAACAGGTGACGGCGGTGTGCGAAATACTCGGCTACGATGCGATGTATCTTGCCTGCGAAGGCCGGGTGGTGGCGGTGGTCGAGGCGTCGCAAGCAAATGACGCGCTGGCGCGCTGGCAGGCTTTGGCGCAGGGCGGCGACGCGGCGATCATCGGCACTGTCAGCGCGGGTCGCCCCTGTGTGGTGCTGGAAACTGAACTGGGCGGTGAACGGCTATTGGAAGAATTGGAAGATGATCCTTTGCCCAGAATTTGCTGATAGGGTATTTGCCAAAGCGGAATTTAAGGTTCAACATAACTATAGCGAATGGGTTTGCGATGCATGAAATGTCGATCGCCGAGAGCGTACTGCAAATCATTGAAGACAAGGCGCGGACCGACGGATATACCAGGGTCAATGCAGTGTGGCTGGAGATTGGCCAATTGGCGGGTGTCGAAAAGGAGTCGCTGCGTTTTTGTTTCGATGTGGTCACTCGCGACAGCGTTGCCCGGGATGCGCGGCTTGAGATTGTCGAGACTGCCGGACAGGGCTGGTGCATGGAGTGTGCCCGCAGCGTGGCAGTGTCGGCCCGTTATGAGCCTTGCCCGAATTGCGGCGGCTTCCAGGTCGAGGTGACCGGCGGCGACGAGATGAGAGTCAAAGAGCTGGAGGTGGAATGATGTGTATGACATGCGGTTGCGGCAAGGGTCAAACGCTCATCGGTGGGCATGCGCTTGCGCGGCAGCGCGAGCCCGGCAGGGAGATGCGCTATCGCATACCTCAGGCAGTACATGAGGATCAACACCAGCACGCAACCAATCAAGACAAAATCGATTTTGGTGCGGGTCCGGCAGGGACGCATGCCCCGGGCATGAGCCAGTCGCGCATGGTGAGGATAGAACGCGACATCCTTGCCAAGAACAACGACTATGCAGATCAGAATCGCCGCTACTTTTCCGAACACGGTATCTTTGCGCTGAACCTGGTTTCCAGTCCCGGTTCGGGAAAAACCACCCTGTTGGTGAAAACCATCGCAGCTTTGCATGGTGCCCAGCCGCTCGCAGTGATTGAGGGCGACCAGCAGACCGACAACGATGCCGCGCGTATCCGCGCTGCAGGCGCGCCGGCGTTGCAGATCAACACCGGCAAGGGCTGCCACCTGGATGCGCACATGGTTGGCGAGGCGATGCAACGACTCGACCTGAAGGGTGACAGCCTGCTGCTGATCGAGAACGTCGGCAACCTGGTTTGCCCGGCGGGTTTCGATCTGGGTGAGGCGCACAAGGTGGTGATCTTCTCGGTGACCGAGGGCGAAGACAAACCGCTCAAATATCCGGACATGTTTCGCGCCGCAGACCTGATGCTGCTCAGCAAATGCGACCTGCTGCCCCATCTTGATTTTGATGCCGATCTGGCCGTGGCAAACGCGCGCCGCATCAATCCTCAGATCGGCGTAATACGTGTATCTGCAACCAGTGGGGCAGGGATAACTGAATGGCTGGAGTGGATAACGGCAGGTTGCCGCAACTCTGCGACCAATCGTTGTATCGTCGGGGAATTTCAGGAACAGCTTTGATTTCATTTACAGATTCAAACCGTGCCCATTTCTTCTATCCAGGTCCCGGTGTTTTTGATAAAACCAGGACGCAGATGCGGGTTTAAAAGTGGAAACAATGGAAAGCCCGGGCGTACGCCACAAAAAAAATGCCCCCGATCCTTATGAGATCAGGGGCAAATATCTTAACAAAGGGGATAAGTTAAGATGTCACGCTCAGGGAGGAGAAACGTGAGAAAGCTTACGCTTACGTTGAATCAGATTGGCGGCCGATGCAATAGTTCCGTTGTGTTGCAACGAATTTGCAATTTTCATGGCATATACCCATGGGAATTATGCTAATAATATGATTAATAATTAAAATTAATTTAGCCTGTGTTCTGAATATTTATCCCGTCGATGTGCCTGCCCAGCATATGGGATGATAACGATCAGAACACCCTGAGTTTCAACTGCAGGGAAATTGCACCATATAGCCGATTTTGGTAGCTCGGTATCAGCAACAAGTTTGCCCCGATGGATTTGTAATTGATCCCGATCGTGGGTATGACTGCGAAAAACCAGCCGCCATCCAGCATATTCGGATAACCGTCAATAAGCCCGGCTACCGCGCCAAAACGGACCGGTCCCAGACCAATCGGCTGCCAGTGCCATGCGAGGTAGTGCGAGGTGTATCGGTCGCTGTTATTGAACTCGCCTATCATGATCGAGCTTACAGTCGAATAGTTGTATTCAGCTCCCAACCCCAGATTATTGCCGTTCAAGCCCTTGTCTCGCTGGAAATGGTAAGAGAAAGCGCCGGGATTGAGCCAAAGTTCACTGGCCGGCTTTGGCTTGATGATTGTGAAAGTCGCCGCCTGCGAGGCCGGGGAAATGGAGATAAGGCTGATGCAAACCAGTGTTTTGAAAATATAGTCGATGGGCATTAATCTGGTGTGAAATATCAGGGCTGTGCATCATAGCCCATCCAAGTTTCAGCATGTTTGGCTTGGTTAGGGAGAACGGCCCGCTTGGAGTCGAGTCAATGATCATTTATGTCATTTTTAAGAAGTTGCTCTTCAAACTGTTGGTCTGCGAATTGAATATGCGCGAGCACCCTGGTGAACGGCCAGTGATTGAACCAGTCGGTGAACATTTCCTCACCGACATCGGTCAACTTTTCTTTGAGATGAAGCGCGTCCTGCATTAATTCCCTGTGCTTGTCCTTATGAAACTCAACATCGCTATATCCGGACTGGGCCATCAGTCGCTCTTCGGTCGCAAAGTGTAACCGGGTATAAGCAATAATCTCGTCTATGATCCGATAAATATCGTTTCGCGATGCCTTGTTTTTTACCGCATCGTTCAGTCCGTTCAGCATTCCGACCAGCACTTGGTGTTGCTGGTCGATTGTGGATACGCTAGACATGTTCACTGTTGCCCCCATTCTGATGGCAAGCTGCTTTGGCTATAAAATAAGACGCGGTTGCCGCTGAAAAATTCCTATTGTCTGTAAAATAGCACATCGCCAAATGATCGGGAAATGAGATATGGTTTTATCCCTGTTGACCATAGGGCTGTTGCTACCTAGGGCTTGAAACGTGTGGCGATCAGTACCGCGTTGCTGCCGCCGAACGCAAATGAATTTGACATGACTGCATTGAGATTTACACCTGTCCTGCCGATGTTGGGGACATAGTCGAGATCGCACTCCGGGTCCGGTTGATGCAGATTGATGGTCGGTGGTATGGCGTTGTGTTTCATCGCCAGCACGGCTGCGATGAATTCCACTGCACTGGTCGCTCCCATCAAGTGCCCGTGCATGGATTTGGTCGAGCTGACGGGAATCTGGCGGGAATGGGTGCCGAAAACCTGTTTGATCGCTTTGGTTTCCTCAATGTCTCCAGCCAGCGTCGCCGTGCCGTGAGCGTTGATGTAGTGGATGTCTTGCGGCTGTAGGTGTGCATCGTGCAGCGCCTTCAGGATGGTGCGTGTTTGCCCGGCGGCATCCGGTTTGGTGATATGGTTGGAATCGGACGAGCAATCATATCCGGCCAGTTCCGCATAAATCTTCGCGCCGCGTTCGACGGCGCGCTCGGCATCCTCAAGTACCAGCACCGCTGCACCTTCGCCGAGCACCAGGCCGCTGCGGTCTTTTGCAAAAGGTTTGCAGGATGCTGAGGCGTCATCGGGGTCTTCCAGCGCCAGCGTGCGCAACGCTTCCCATGCCTTCATCGCGCCCAGCGTCAGCATCGCTTCGGCTCCACCCGCCAGCATCACGTCAGCATAACCGTGCTTGATTTGCCGATAGCTTTCGCCGATCGAAATTGCCGACGAAGAGCAGGCTGTGGCGTAAGTGATATTCGGACCCCGCAGACGGAATTTGATCGAAATATGTGAAGCGGCGGCATTGTTCATGCTGAGCAATACGGTGAGCGGTTTGATGCGCGGATTCTCTTGCCGGAACAATTCCCCATATGCACTTTCAAGTGTGCTTATACCGCCCTGGCAGGAACCCATGCTTACTCCGGCGCGTCCGAATTCAGCTTCGCTCAATTCCAGGCCGGCATCCTGCACCGCCTGTTGGGCCGCAACCAGCGCAAACTGGCTGAACCGTTCGATGCCGGTAAGTTGTATCTTGCTGAAGTGTTCGGCGGGATTAAAACCTTCCACCGGCGCGCCGATGCGGATAGAAAGCTTTTCGATGAAATCGGTTTGCAGGCGCTTGATGCCGGAATGCCCGGCCATCAGGTTGCCGAAAAATTCCTCTGGTGTATTCCCAACCGGGGAGATGATACCCAGTCCGGTAATGACAACTCGCCTTGCCATTCCAGCGTTACAGTGAGGTGACTTTTTGCGCGGCCATGATCTTGTCAATGATGTCAGCCACGTCGCCGACAGTCTTGAAGTCTTCGACGCGATCATTGGCAATTTTGATATTCAGTTCATCTTCGAGTGTGAACATGAATTCGATAACCGAAAGCGAATCCAGGCCGAGGCTGTCCAGTTGTGCGTCAGGCGAGAGATCCTCTGGCTTGAGGTCGAATTGCTCCGCCATCATGCGTTGTATTGTCTGCAAGGAGCTCATGAATAAATTTATTTAAAATAAAGAATTGCCGAATTATACCATTACGGCAACGGGGGTTAATTGTCGGTTGCAAGGGCAGAATTGAAAAATCGGATGGTATCAGTGGCGACCTGTTCGCGTTCATTGTCTATCGTAAGCATGTGATAGCTGTCATGAAGCAGAATACTTTCCACAATCCGTGAGCCGATGTTGGCGGCGACAAAGCGCGCGCTGCGCGGGGTGGATATGTCGTCTTCTGCCGCATGAATAATCAAGGCAGGGGCGGTAACACGTTGCAGGGTTTTTTTTACCGATTTGATCAGCAGCTCGGCTTCGTGTATCGCAGGCAGGGTGAGTTTGGCCGCGCCTGCCATCGAAGAATCCTTGTGGCTCATTTCGCGGGCAATCCATCTGCGCAATTGCACATTCTTGAGTCCAAAAGGCTCGCGCTCACGATAGCTGTAGATGTAGCGGAATGGCGTGTAATAACCGATGGGCAACATAAATCGATACCATGGGATGCTCCAGCCATCGTAATATAGCGTGGTGGCAAGCAGTGACAATGCGTTCACCTTATCACCCAGTTCCGCAGCGATACTGAGAGAAAGCACTGCACCGATGCACAACCCGCCAACGGAAACGGTTTTATGCTGTTGTTTTAGGGTCTTGAATTCGGCCAATACCTTGGCATGCCAGTCTTCCCAGTGCGTAATGGAGTGCGCATTGTCGCCATGCTTGTAGCCATAGCCACGGATGTGCGGCACATGCACGGTATAGCCGGATTGATTCAGCCGCTTGGCTAGTGGTTGCATTTCAACGGGACTGCTCTGCAGGCCGTGAATCAGCAGCACGGCGTGTTCGCCGCCAGCCAGTGTGATTGGATTCATAGAAGGCTAGTAAAAAAAGTGGCGCATTCTAACAAATTGCACCATGACTGGCGTGTGAATAAACGGAGGTAAGGCTGTGAACGTCAGAAGAAATTGTAGGCGAGCAGGCCAATACCACTGTGGTGAACCGTTCATGATTCTAAATTATTTAATATGACATACCCAAGCGCAGCTTCTGTTATGCAAACCCGGAATATCAGGAAAACTGTGTGCAGCTCGACGCTTGGCTTTCTGGCCGTTATGGTGTTCGGGGGAATGGCGCAGGCGCAAACCGAAGCATTGCCTCTGCGCATCGACGGGGATATCGGCTTGGGCAGCTACTACACGCGCAGCATAATCCGCGGCTATACCGATCATGCACAGATTCTGCCTTATGGTAATTTCGACTACGGCAGGATATTCATGCGGATAGACACACTGGGTATCAAAACAATGAAGTTAGGCTACGGCTACCTGGAGATTGCAGCCAGATTCAGCCAGGACGGGTTTAATGCCGGCGTGGATAGCCTGCATGGCATAGGCGACAGACAGACCTCGATTCCACTTGGTTTGGGTACATTGCAGATAACACCGATAGGGGCGTTCTTCATCAACGCGTTTCACGATATCAACAAATCCGGCGGGAATTTGTTGGAAACGATCTATGTCGCCGAATTGGATACACCACAGGTGGTATTTTATCCGCTGGCCGGTGCCGAATATCAATCCGGTGATTATGTGCGCTACTATTACGGCATCTCGGCCCGGGAAGCTGGGCTCAGTCAGTATCCCGCCTACCAACCGACTGGAGCTTTCAATCCACTTCTCGGATTGATGATTGATGCCAGGCTAACCCGGGAATACCACCTCAATTTTTACCTGCGCCGCAAATGGCTGGGCAACGCCATTCAGTCCAGTCCTATTGTCGGCCAAAGAACAATGGATACGGGGTTTGTCGCGCTAAGCTACCGCTTTTAAAAGGGGCGGGCTGGTATTTTAGCGAAGTGCGGGAAATCTGCTTGTCAGTCCTCGTTGTCGCTATACGCTATAATCTCCCGTCCTGTTTATAATCAATTAATAAGGGTAATAACTTGGCATCGAATAAAGCACGCGCCCACTTCACACTCAGCGGTTATCACTTCAATCCTGATGACATCACGCGTCTGCTTGGCATCGAACCTACTTCGGTTGATGCATCCGGCGCACACAGTGCCCTGGATAAACCCGTGATCAGTTCATGGGAGTTATCGACGGAAACGATGACGGACAATATTGACATTTATAAGATGACGGAGATCATCATTAAAAAAATAGAACCGGCCAAGGAAAAAATCCTGCAAGTAATCAAAAGCCACAACTTGTCGCCCAGAATCGGCGTGGTCCTGGTTTTATCTATTGATAAAAGTGAATCGGTTCCCGATGTGGGTTTCGGTGCCAGGACGATCCGCTTCCTGGCGGAAATCGGTGCTTTTATTAATGTGGACTACCAGCTTTCCGAGCGTATTTAAGCTTTGAATTTATCTGGATATCAAAAAGAAAAGCACGCTATAAATGCGTGCTTGTCATAAACCAAATCCAGGCTTAGGTTGCTTGGCGTTATCCGCGTGGCCATCAACCATTGGCAAAGCGCCACGCAACCGATTGCCTTGAATATTCTTGTCAGGGCTTCTTGGGTGTAGTGTATGGAACTTCTTTCTGGTGCGGCTCCCAAATGGTTTCATAGCCAACAAAAAACTGCCCCGGTACAATTTCTTTCTGACGGGTAGTCACCTGGAATGCGTGGCCATCTGGAACCTTGGGACGGATAAATTGTTTCTTCTCATCACTCATAATCATATCTCCTTGCTGGTTGAAAACGGGAGGAATATCAATTTCAACAGGGTCGCCAGCCCCTCCCACTAACTGGCTGAATTATACTGTCTTGCGCGTGTAATGTCCCTTCTTTGGAATCACGTGGCGCACACCGCCCTGGGGATTCTCGACATCACCCTGGTAGCGCGGGATGAGGTGAATATGGACATGGAATATACTCTGCCCGGCCGCCGGTCCCACGTTAACGCCGATATTGTAACCATCAGGCTTGAATTCCTCGTCCAGTCGCATGCGCTCCTCGGTGATCAGCCCCATGCAGGCATTGATCTCTGCGGGTGTCAGGTCGAAAAAGCTGGCTACATGGCGACGCGGGATAATCAGGGTATGGCCCGGGCTCACCGCGTAGGTATCACGCGCACTGTAAGCAAGTTCGTGCTCCAGTGATACGCCACGCGGATCTTTGCAGAACAGGCATGGATCGTTCGGATCCCGCTTCTTTTCTGTTTTTTCTACAGATGACAATTTGATCCCCTTATCAGCGGCTTGCGCTATGGACAAGCGCAAGCGATCTGGCCTTGCTCATTTGCTCCTCGCAATGCCTTAAACAAAGTGGCTGTAGGGCATGCGAAAAACATTCGATAATTATCTCAAATTCATCGGCCACTTCTTCTGCAAGCCCGGTATCGTTTGATAATTCCGCCAGTACATTCTGTGCTGTCGTTTTGTTTACCCTGCATAGTACCGCCAGATGAATGGGAAGCTGCTGTTCCATACTGACCGTTAACGCCTTTTCGTAAGATCTTATGGCTTCCTCCAGGCGCTCAGGGTTTTCTTCTGTCTCTCCGAGATGGTGTAATGCAGCAGCACGGTTATTATGTGTAGCGGTCAACTCTAATGGGTAATTATCCGCATCAAGTACGGCAAGCGCATTTTTATAGGCAACAACGGACTTTTGAAATTGACGGTTACCTTTAAGCAGTTTTCCGTGGGTATGCAAAGTGGCACCCAGTTGATGCATGGTATACATCCAGTCTTTCGGATACTCCTCTCGAGTCCAAACCAGCAACGCATTGGTATAAGCATCTACAGCGATTTTTAACGGCCTTGCAGCATCAAGCAGCCGGCCAAGCGCCTGGTTGGCCGTGCCCAGGTTATATTGCGTAGCCGCCCATTCCAATGGTGAGCTTTCCTGTCTGAACTCCTCCAATGCATTGCCAAAGCACTGAATGGCCCGTTCAAACAATTCGGCATCTCTGCGCTGCTGTCCCAGTGCAGCCAGGATGTTTCCAAGATAATTCTGGGTCTCGGCCCAAGCCAATGGATCCTGGTCGCGGCTTATGTTTTGGGCTGTCAGCGATCCTTCAAGTGCCTCACGCACAGGCTCAAGGATATTGGAATTGAAACGATGCTGTTCATAGTTCCCACGCGTGTAAAGAAAATTATCAGCGACGGTTACCTTGGTATCCGGCGTGGCCGCCTCAACCCATTCATCGCCAAACCTGCCTAAAGAATTTGCCAAAGCCCGTTCCAGGGCCTTGTTGCGAGGGTAAAACAGGTAAATTTGAGAGAACTTCATTATGCCCGACCGAGGATTTCATTGATGTCGGGATCGGCGCCGACCGCTCCGCCAAGATCGATTTCTTCCTCGGTAGCTTCACGTATAGACAAGACTTGCAGCATGAAAGTTACTTCTCTGCCGCAAAGGGGGTTGTTGCCGTCGACAGTTAATGTCTTGTCATCGAACCGGGTAACGATAAAGTTTCTGGGCTCACCTTTTTCATTTTCCATGGTGATGGTCATGCCAATTTCCCGATATTCTTCCGGAACATTTTCGATACGATCGGTAAATACCAGTGATTCGTCTCTCTCACCGTATAACTTTGTAGTGTCTATTGGCACCTCGATGATATCGCCAACTTTTTTACCATACAGTTCCTTGGTCACTTCTTCAGACATGACATCATTCACGCCATGAACATAAGCCAGCGGATAATCTACAGTAACAAGTATGTCACCGGTTTTGTCATCGATGACTTTATAATTTAGCTCAACGAATTTTTCGTCTTCAATTGTATCTGACATGACTGGAACGACCTGATAATGATAAAGTTTTCTTAGAACAGCGTAGCGCCGAAGATTTTTACCTTGTCTTTTTCATAACCCAGCACCAGTCTGCCCAGCCATTCACTTTTATTTTTTTTGTTTATCACTTTATATAAGACAGTGACATATTCTCCACGGCGTATCATGCCAAGGTACGAATAATCATCCGACAGGTTTTTCGCAAGGTCGCTTCTTGCAAACTGCTTGCCCATTTCAACCTCATTGGCGCCCGCAATAAAAGAACCCGAAAAATTACGCGTGAAAGCACCGTAGTTTCCTTCATTGGAGTACTTGATTAGATCAGCCCACATCGGATTGGCCAACTCTAAAATCTCCGCATCTGTTTTTTCAAGAATGTTCATAAAATATCTCACCTGCACAGTGTTTCATAATTTTATCCATAGCGAGGCCTAACCACTCTCGGGATAGATAAAAAAGGACCAACACCAAACATGTCGGTCCTTTTTTCACAAATATATTTTCCGGCTTGTAAAAATCAAGCCTATATTTGCTTAGTGCCCTTCCGGGGCCGCTTTCTCTACATCACCAACCAGGTGGTAAAGCGGTGCTTTTTCCATCGTATACTCGCCTGTCTTGGGATCACGACGAGAAACTGTCAGTACGTGCCAGTTTTTATCGTCCAGCTTCATTGCATCGCCGCGGTAGTAGTACCCCGGCCAACGAGTTTCCTTGCGGAACAGCGTATGATGGAACACGCTTTCAGAGGTAAGGAAGCGATGTTTCAATTCCCATGCACGCAACAACTCGTGTATATCTGAAGCGGCGACCTTTTCCAGATCCTGTCCCAGGAGGGACATTTTCTTGAGACCGATATTCAGGAGCTTGTCGTTGGTCATGTAGTTTACGCCAAAACCACCACAGTACTCATCCATCAACTTCTGCAAACGGTCAAGTCCCTGTCTCGGATTGATGAAGTTCGGATTGACCGACCCGGCAACAACTTCGTTTTTATATACAGCGTATGTTTCTAATGGCTTGTAAATCTTTTCTTTCAGGTTGGCAATTTGCTTGTCGGAAACACGGATGCCTTCTGCCTTGCCATCATCAATATATTTACAGGCAGCCTTGGCAGCCAGACGACCCTCAGTGAACGATCCCGATGAGAACGCGTGCGGTGTACCACCTACGGCATCACCCGCGCCAAACAGGCCTTCAACGGTGGTCATGCGGTTATAACCCCAGTAGTACTCCGGCGGTGATACGTCTTCAGGGCCCGAGCACCATGCACCGCAACCCGTTGCGTGCGAACCCATGACGTAAGGCTCGGAAGTCGTCAGTTCAGGGTTTTCGTATTTCGGATCAACGTCTGTGGCCGCCCAAAGTACCGCCTGGCCCACGGTCATGCCGAGGAAGTTGTGCCAGCCGATCTCTTCAAGATGAGGATCCTGGAAGGCTTCCATGGTCACCATGTGAATTGGTCCGCGACCCGCATTGACCTCGTTGATTATTGCGTGGTTACGCAGACAGGTCGGAATGGGACGATGAGTTCTGTGCGAAACTTCCGGGTCCAGGTATTCTTTGCCTACCATTTGCTGAAGTGCCGGGAACCACTTGGACTCGTACTCTTCACCGTAGGCATTCTGGGTATAGGTCTTGAGATGCAGGAAGTAGGCACCGACCGGGCCGTAACCATCCTTGAATCGTGCCAGTACGATACGGTTTTCCATTTGCGTCATCTTCGCGCCTGCTTCGATCATCAGACCATAGGCAGATCCCGACGACCACGGTGCGTACCAGACACGACCCGCACCTTCACCCACTGAACGTGGTTTGAAGATGTTGGAAGCGCCACCGGCACCACAGATCACGGTCTTGGACTTGAATACGTGGTAGTTACCCGTACGCACATTGAAGCCTACGGCTCCGGCGACGCGGTTCTCTTTGGAATCATCCATCAGCAGATGGGTCAGGCAGACACGGTTGAATACCTTATCGGCCGATTTCTTCGCCGCTTCGGCAACGATAGGCTTGTACGATTCACCATGAATCATGATCTGCCAACGCCCCTCACGCAAAAATGACCCCTTCTTCTGGTCGCGCATGATGGGGAGGCCCCACTCTTCAAAGTTATGCACAGTAGAGTCAACGTGACGCGCCATATCAAAAGCGAGGTCTTCACGCACCATACCCATCAGGTCGATACGTGCATAGCGTACGTGATCTTCGGGATTGTTCTCGCCAAATCGTGTACCCATGTAGCAGTTGATCGCGTACAGACCCTGGGCTACTGCACCGGAACGCATGATGTTCGCTTTTTCTGCAATAACAATCTTTTTGTTCTTGCCCCAGTATCTAGCTTCAAATGCAGCTCCGGTGCCACCAAGGCCCGCGCCTGCAACCAGGATGTCGATATCGTCTTCAATGATAGTTTGGTATGCCATTTTAGTAGTAAACCCCTTTTTTAAGTGTCAGGCCATTGGATTCCAGTGTATGCAAACCACCTTCATCCATGCGGATATACTTGGGCTCGTTAAACAATAACTCACTGTCACGCATTTCCTTGCTTGGCGCAGGCGCATCTGCGAGTTTGGGTGTCGCCGAGCCCCAGGGCTTGGTTGTGATCGGGGCCAACAGCTCCATATCTTTTTTACCGTTGCGGAACTTGATGCGCCACGCAATCGTGCCTTTTTCTTCATCACGAAGCACTCGAACACTGTGCCCAAGTGGTGCAAAGTCGGCATAACCGCGTACGTCAATCGCCTGATGCGGGCAGGCTTTTACACATGAGTAACACTCCCAGCACATGTTGGGTTCAATGTTGTAAGCACGTCGAAGGGTTTTATCGATGTGCATGATGTCGGACGGGCAGATGTCGACGCATTCTCCGCAACCATCACAACGCGTCATATATACAAAGGTTGGCATAATATATTCCTCTATTTTTTATAGATAATTGGTCAAATCAGTGTTAGTAGTGTTTTGCTCTTTCAGCCTTGATGCAAAGCCCCATGTTGGGCGGGTTCTTGCCCATATACATGGGAATATCCGGAAACTTTTGCTGTACTTCAGGATCCGTCAAATCATAGTCAGGGGGCAAATTCTCCCGGGAACCATCGGCCCGGGTAATTTTTTTCTGGTAGGCCGCAGCGGGCTTAAAGAACATGTGAGCAAACTTGGACCAATAAACGCCGCCAAAGAGAACAGTGCTCGACAGGATGAACAGGGCAAAGAATATGGTTAATCCGCCGCCGGTAAATGACCAGATCAATGCGAAAGTCGAGGTGGCAAGAAGCGAGAGAATAAACAAATCCGCACGCTCGAAGCGAAACCATGGAAGACCTTCCGCAGACACATCAACGCGGATAGCGAACCAGAACCAGTATCCACCAACGGCCAGCATCAGTGCGCCGATATGCCATAGCTGTGGCAGCAAGGCAGGGGTGGGCGTTGCCGGGGTGGGATAGCCAAAAATCATGATCGCGGTAGTCACAACGAAAATAATGGTTCCCCACATGGTCAACAGATGGGAAAGCCTGCGTCTAGGATTGCTGAATTCGCCAGAAGTTAATATTTCCTTCGCCAGCACTGAAGCAGCAATCGATGCTTTTTGTCCACCACTTACTGACCGTTTTGCGCTCCTTTTCGCTTTTTTCGCATTTTCGAAAAAATACTGCGCGCTTTTCTTGTGCATCATGTCAAGTATTGTTCCGCCCATGACCAGCAGGACCATCAAGACGATATACCCCTGCATGTAGAAGGTTGGAATTGATGCCGAAAGTTCGGCAAAGGGGTTGCTCGTGAACATCAGGTTCTCCTCAAAAATTTAAACGCAAGATTAAAGATTAATATTCATCAACGGGCAGGGGGTGCTCTCTAGCGTGCCGAGTGACCGCTGAGTTTTATTTCCACTTTTTCACTCTCTTCGATACCGGCGTAATAGGCACGCAGTATTTCCAACACTTCCGCCCGGCTGAACTCGGCTGGCACCTCGGCACCTTCAGACAGCCATTTGCGCAACTTGGTACCGGAAACCAGCAAGCGCTCCTTCTCGTCGTGCGGGCAGGTACGCGCCGACGCCATGCCGCCGCACTTGTAGCACCAGAAGGTCCAGTCGATCTTGAGTGCCTGCGTTTCCATCGAGCCTTTGGGGATCTCGTCGAAGATGTGATGCGCATCGAACGGCCCGTAGTAATTGCCGACGCCCGCATGGTCGCGCCCGACGATCAGGTGTGAACAGCCGTAGTTCTGGCGGAACAGCGCATGCAGCAGTGCTTCGCGCGGACCAGCGTAACGCATGTCCAGCGGGTAGCCCGCCTGCACAATGGTGTTCTTGACGAAATATTTGTCGACCAGCGTACCGATGGCATTGGTACGCACATCGGCGGGAATGTCCCCCGGCTTGAGGTTGCCGAGCAGCGAATGAATCAATACGCCATCGCAGATTTCGATGGCGATTTTTGCCAGATATTCATGCGAGCGGTGCATCGGATTGCGTGTCTGGAATGCCGCGATCTTGCTCCATCCCATCTTTTCGAACAGGGCGCGGGTCTGGTGTGGTGTCATGAACAGCTCGCCGTATTTCTGGTCGAAACCGCCCAGTGACAATACCTTGACCGGGCCGGCCAGGTTTACATCGCCCTGCGCCATGACCATCTTCACACCGGGGTGTTCGATGTCGACGGTGTTGAACACGGTCGCGCATTCGTGCGCCTTGTCGATGGTGTATTTTTCGGTAACACGCATCGTCGCCAATATGCTGCCGTCTTCGGGATCAACCAGGGCAATCTCTCGACCGGTCTGGATATCGTTGGCAGTGAGAAAATCGGTGGAGAGGGTGATGGGGATGGGCCAGAAAATACCATTGGCCATTTTCATGCCGGCACACACGCCCTGCCAGTCAGGAAAGGACATGAAGCCCTCAAGCGGTGTGAAGCCGCCTATGCCCATCATCACCAGATCGCCCTTTTCGCGTGAGCTGACTTTGATTTGTGGTAGGGTACAGGCTCGTTCCAGTTCGTCGGAAAGCGCTCTCCCTTTAAGCAACAAAGGTTCGAGGTTGCCCCCACCGTGCGGTCTTACGAGTGCCATTTTGCTTCTCCCTGATTTGCCAATACATCCGGATCAACTGTAGGGGTATGCTAGAGCTTTAGGGCACTGACTACGATACCCCTAATGGGTTATACAGTTATAGCTCATCACGGCTATGGTTGGCGACACCCGCAATTGCGCATACTATCGTACCTTCAGTAGTGACGCGTATTCCTACTTATTTAGTCGGGATTCAACACTCAACAAACAATGGAATTTAATGAATACCCATAATTTTGGAGACTCGAAGAGCACAATCGCTCCGCTACACGATCCGCTGGCATCTCCCGCGCCTGATGCCAAGAACGAAGTGCGCAACACCACCTGCTACATGTGCGCATGCCGTTGCGGGATACGCGTGCACCTGCGCGACGGTGAGGTGCGTTATATAGACGGAAATCCTAACCATCCGCTCAACAACGGCGTGATCTGCGCCAAGGGCAGTTCCGGCATCATGAAGCAATATTCTCCCGCGCGGCTGACCAAGCCGCTGCGGCGCAAGCCGGGGACCGATCGCGGGGCCGGAGAATTCGAGGAGATCAGCTGGGAAGAGACTTTTTCCATTCTTGAAGAACGGTTGGGAAACATACGCGCCACCGACCCCAAGAAATTCGCGCTGTTTACCGGGCGCGACCAGATGCAGGCACTGACCGGTCTGTTTGCGCGCCAGTTCGGCACGCCCAATTACGCGGCGCACGGCGGGTTCTGTTCGGTGAACATGGCCGCCGGAATGATCTACACCATAGGCGGGTCGTTCTGGGAATTCGGCGGCCCGGATCTGGAGCGTTCCAAGTTGTTCATCATGATCGGCACGGCAGAGGATCATCACTCCAATCCGATGAAGATCGCGATCTCCAAATTCAAGCGCGAGGGCGGCCGTTTCATTTCCATCAACCCGATCCGCACCGGTTACTCGGCGATCGCCGACGAATGGGTGGGCATACGTCCGGGCACCGACGGCGCCCTGTTGCTCGCGCTGATCCATGAAATTATCGCGCTGGGTCTGTATGACCGCGAATTTCTGGTGCGTTACACCAATTCGGGGCAACTGGTTAATCTGGACGATGAACATGATGAATTCGGCATGTTCGTGCGCACCGAAGTTCCGGAAGAAGAGGGTTGCTATGACCCGCAGAACAAGCTGTGGTGGGATCGCAACACCAACAAACCGGTTATCACGCACTCCGAAGGGGCCGACCCGTACCTGTTCGGCGAATTCGAGTTGCCAGACGGCGTGCCGGTCAAGCCGGCTTTCCAGTTGTTGCAGGAACGGGTAAAGGATTACACCCCGGAATGGGCCAGCCAGGTCACCGGCATACCGGTCGAGACCATCCGCCGTCTGGCCTACGAGATGGGCATCACGGCGCGCGACCAGAAGATCGAATTGCCGATCGCCTGGACCGACTCGTGGGGCAAGGAACATGACAGCATTACCGGCAACCCGGTTTCCTTCCATGCGATGCGCGGTCTGGCTGCCCATTCCAACGGCTTTCAGACAATACGTTCGCTGGCCATCCTGATGTCACTGCTGGGCACCATCGACAGGCCCGGCGGTTTCCGCCACAAGACTCCGTTCCCGCGCCCGATCCCGCCCTGCGCGCGCACACCCAATACACCGCTGGCAGTCAAGCCGAACACGCCACTTGATGGCATGCCGCTGGGTTGGCCATCGGACCCGGACGACCTGTTCGTCGATACGGACGGAAGCCCGGTGCGTATCGACAAGGCATTCTCATGGGAATACCCGCTGTCGGTGCACGGCATGATGCACAACGTCATCACCAACGCCTGGCGCGGCGACCCGTACAAGATAGACACGCTGCTGATCTTCATGGCCAACATGGGCTGGAACTCGACGATGAACACCGTCGAGGTCAGGAAAATGCTCAACGACAAGGAAGATGACGGCGAATACAAGATCCCGTTCATCGTGGTCTGCGATGCGTTTCATTCCGAGACGACGGCCTATGCCGATCTGATCCTGCCGGACACGACCTATCTGGAACGGCACGATGTGATGTCGATGCTGGACCGGCCGATCTCCGAGTTTGATGGCCCGGTGGATTCTGTTCGCATACCGGTGCTGGCTCCGACCGGCGAATGCAAACCTTTTCAGGAAGTGTTGATCGAGCTGGGCTCGCGTTTGAAGCTGCCCGCTTTCGCCACCAAGGAAGGCAAGCGCAAGTATCGTGACTACCCGGATTTCATCACCAACTGGGAGACCGAGCCGGGTTCCGGAATCGGTTTTCTGGCCGGATGGCGCGGCAAGGGCGGTGAGAAATCCCTGATCGGCGAACCCAATCCCAAGCAGTGGGAAATGTACGAAAAAAACGACTGCGTGTTCCACTACAAATTGCCTCCTTCATACCAGTACATGCGCAACTGGAACAAGGGTTATCTGGAATGGTCGCAGCGCAACCGCATCACGCGCTATGGCGAACCCATCCTGATCCACATGTATTCCGAAGTGTTGCAGAAGTTCCGCCTGGCTGCGCAGGGTCGCGGTCTCACGCGCAAGCCGCCCGCTCATCTGGCCAAGCGCATCGAAACCTATTTTGATCCGTTGCCGTTCTTCTATGAGCCGCTGGAAACGCAGTCCAGCGATAACTTCAAATATCCGCTTGCGGCAGTGACCCAGCGTCCTATGGCCATGTACCATTCCTGGGATTCGCAGAATGCCTGGTTGCGCCAGATCCATACGCACAATTTTCTGTTTGTGAATCCCCTTGCTGCACAGGAAGCCGGTATTGCCGATGGCGGCTGGATGTGGGTGGAATCGCAATGGGGCAAGGTGCGCTGCATGGCAAGATATTCCGAGGCCGTCGAGCCGGGCACGGTATGGACCTGGAACGCGATCGGCAAGGCGGCGGGTGCATGGAGTCTGTCGCCCGACGCGAACGAGTCGCAGAAAGGTTTTCTGCTCAATCATCTGATCTCGGAAGAGCTGCCGGCCAACCCAGACGGCTCGCGTTACTCCAATTCCGATCCGATTACCGGCCAGGCTGCCTGGTACGATGTGCGGGTGCGCATCTACCCGGCGGAAGCAGGTGAACCGGAGCAGACCTCGCCGCAGTTCGAGCCCATGCAGGCCGTGCCGGGGATGGGAAAGAGCCCGAAGTGGTTTGCCTATTTTGGCGGCAAGAAGGGCGGTAAAAAATGACCCAACTCGAACCTATTAAATTGGAAGGCTCGCTATGACTCAGCTCGCCTTGGTAATCGATCTGAATGTCTGCGTGGGCTGTCATGCCTGCGTGACCAGTTGCAAGGAATGGAACACTTCCGGTTCGGCAGGACCGCTGTGCGACGAGAATCCCTATGGTGCCGATCCGACCGGCACGTTCTTCAACCGCGTGCAGACTTTCGAGGTTGGGCAATATCCCAACACCGAAACGGTACATTTCCCTAAATCCTGCCTGCATTGTGAGGATCCGCCGTGCGTGCCGGTGTGCCCGACGGGCGCTTCCTACAAGCGCAAGGAAGACGGCATCGTGCTGGTGGATTACGACAAGTGCATAGGCTGCAAGTATTGCTCCTGGGCCTGTCCTTACGGTGCGCGCGAGCTGGATGAAAAGCAGCAGGTGATGAAGAAATGCACACTGTGCGTGGACCGCATCTACGACACCACACTGTCGGAAAGAGACCGCAAGCCGGCTTGCGTTCTGGCTTGTCCGACCAGTGCACGGTTGTTCGGGGATGTGCATGACCCCGAATCGGTGGTCTCGAAAGCGATCCGCGAAAGCGCCGGTTATGCGCTAATGCCGGAATGGGGCACTCATCCGGCCAACCATTACCTGCCGCGTCGCAAGACCCATCTCAAGATACACGAGGACGAACTTGAGCGTGTCGACAACCCGCTCAGGGTCGACGGCAAATTGCCCAAACCGAAGAAATCCGATCCCACCCTGGACGATGTCACGTCATGGTAATGAGAATGAAATTCCTATGAAACCTGCACTCTCAGTTATTTTTCTTACCACCCTGATCGGCGTTGGCCAGGGTTTGTTCCTTGCCCTGTATACCCAGCAATCCTATGCGCTGTTCGGATTGCTGCCACTGGAGAATGATGTGTTTTACGGCTATGGCAGCCTGCTGGCGCTGGTGTTTCTGGCAGCAGGGCTGGCCGCTTCGTTCTTCCACCTCGGCCATCCGGAACGCGCCTGGCGCACCGCGACGCAATGGCGCACCTCCTGGCTGTCGCGCGAAGTCATTGTGCTGCCGATGTTCATGGGCATGGTATTCCTGTATGGCATGACGAACCTGCTGCCCTTCAGACCGGTGCTGGTGATCCTGCGTAGCGGGGTGCCGATCGATCTCGGTAACGTGTCGGGTGGCATTGCTACCGTGCTCGCTTTCTTGCTGTTCGTCTGTACCGGCATGATCTACGCCTGCCTGCGCTTTCTTCGCGAATGGCATACGCCATTGACCGTGATCAATTTCATTTTGCTCGGCAGCGCTTCCGGTTTTACGCTGGCCGCATTTTTTTCCACATTTTTTGCCACTTTTTCCACACCGTCGCAGTCAGGCTTCTTTGCCGGTTGGGCATTCATCATTACCCTGCTCGGTTTGATCGGCCGCAGTACCTCGCTGTGGCGTAATGCGCGGTTGCGCCCAGCCTCAACCCTGCAAACGGCGATCGGTATCAAGCATTCTCGCATCGTGCAAAAATCACAGGGCGCAATGGGCGGCTCGTTCAACACGCGCGAATTCTTCCACGGAAAAAGCCCAGCATTTTTGCGTGCCATCAAACCCGCATTTTTGATACTGACTTTTGGCCTGCCGTTGCTGCTGCTGTTCATCAGTCTCTCTTATCCCTACGCCTGGCTTCTCGGTCTGACCTTCATCGTGCAATATGCCGGGCTGATGGCTGAACGCTGGTTCTTTTTCGCCGAGGCGAATCACCCGCAAAACCTTTATTACCAGACCATAGGCTGAAATTATGAAGCAACCATATTTGGAGGACAGCCCCCGTAGCCCACGGTTTCTGCTTTACTTGCTGCCCGTTGTCCTGATGTTATCGGCACTCCCGGCACATGCTGGTGCCATTCCTGCTATTGCCAGCACCACCGCCTGGTGGGTTTGGCCGCTGGGGCTGTTTGTGGTGTGTTTCTTTCTCGGCATGATTGCGGTACCCGCGGGTGTTGGCGGCGGCGTGCTGTTCGTACCCATCGTCGGCAGCTTCTTTCCGTTCCATCTTGACTTTGTGCGTGGTGCCGGGCTGCTGGTTGCAATGGCCAGTGCACTGGCAGCAGGCCCTTCGCTGCTCAAAAACGGCATGGCCAACCTGCGCCTCGCCATGCCGCTGGCGCTGGCAGCTTCGATCAGCTCCATCGCCGGCGCCAAACTGGGTCTGGCGCTGCCCGACAACATTGTGCAAATTTCACTGGGCATCACGGTACTCGGCATCGCGGCCTTGATGATTTCGGTCAAAAAATCAGAATTTCCCCATGTACCAAAGCCGGACAGGCTATCGCAGGCACTGGGCATACACGGCATCTTCCGCGACGCCATTTCGGGCAAGGACATTCCCTGGCAGATACACCGCACGCCGATGGGATTGCTGCTGTTTTTGATCATCGGATTTCTCGGTGGCCTGTTCGGCGTGGGCGCCGGCTGGGCCAACGTACCAGGACTGAACCTGCTGATGGGCGTGCCGCTCAAGGTGGCCGCAGGTACTTCCAGCATGATCTTGTCGATGGCCAGTTCCTCGGCCACCTGGTATTACCTCGATAATGGCGCAATCCTGCCGATGATCGCGGTACCGTCTGTGCTCGGCATGATGATGGGCGCGCGCATCGGCGCACACCTGTTGACCGTGCTCAAGGCTTCTGTGATCCGCAATATGGTGATCGCAATCCTGTTGTTTGCCGGTATCCGCACCATGCTAAAGGGCCTGGGTTGGTGGATATGATGAAATGAGGAAATGAACATGGAACCCGTCCGCGATACTGCTTCCGAACAACTGTCCTATGCCGAAGTGTTGCACTGGAGCACCGTGCTGGGCTTCATCGTGCTGGTTGTCACCTTTGCCGCCTACGTGCTGGGCTGGTTGCCCACGGATATTCCACTGGAAAGACTGCCGCAATTGTGGGGCCTGCCCTTGAACGAATACCTGAAGGCGACCGGCACCCCGACCGGCTGGAGCTGGCTGTTCATGATGAACAAGGGAGATTTTGCCAGCCAGCTCGGCATCGCAATCCTGTCCGGCTGTTCCATTGCCTGCATCATCGCGATCATGCCGGCTTACGCCAAAGCCAAAAATATCACCTACATCGCAATCTGCATTCTGGAAATCGCGGTGCTGGTGTTATCGGCTTCGGGTATCTTCGGGCATTGAGAGGGAAACCATGAGCCATCCATTTGAACGCATCCTGCTGGCGACCGAACATACCGAATTTGACGCAGGCGCCGAACGCCTAGCCTTCGCCATGGCCAAGCGTTGTGAACTGCCGCTATCGGCCGTACTGCCGGTGGTGAGCAACCCGGAATATGAAATCATCGCACCGCAGCTTGCCGAACGCGGCGAGCAGGAAGCCGTCGCCAAGATCAAGTTGCTCTCCGAAGCCGCTGCAATTGCAGGCGTCAAGCTCAACGTGATTGCCCGACGCGGCGAAGAACCCTACCGCGAGATTGTGCGGGAAGCGGCGGAGAGACACGCAGACCTGATCATCCTGCGCCGTCGCGGCAAGCGCAGCTTTCTGTCCAATCTGCTGGTTGGAGAGATGGTCAGCAAGGTGGTCGGACAGGCTCCTTGCTGTGCGTTGTTCGTGCCGCGTGCAGCTCAAATGTGGTCACACGGTATATTGGCCGCAGTCGATGCCTCGCCGAACGCGCGGAATGTTGCCCATCATGCGGCAAAGATCGCGGCACAATGCGAATTGCCGCTCACACTGGTCAGCGTGGCCAGCCACGATTCAGAAAGCATGCGTGCGCAAGCCGAAGCGACACTGGAGGTTGCCCAGGCAATTGCGTCGGCAGCCGGAGCGGAAGCCAAAACCCGCGTTGTTGTGGGTAAACCATTTGAGCAGATTCTGGAAACGGCCAAATCTGTTCAAGCCGACCTGATTGTCGTGGGTCGGCACGGCGAAAGCAATCTGATCCATACCCCTTTCGGGGGCACCACGCAAAAAGTGGTCGGCCTGGCCGATATGCCGGTGCTGGTGGTGCACGGTTGAGGGCGATCCCGTCAACTCAACGGCATTTTCTGCCTTGAATTGTGCCCGGACAGGCCGAGGATATTGGCTGCGGGGCATGGTTCGGGCGAGTCCCGGGCAAGAATAAATCTACCTGTGCGTTCAAGGCAGTTTTATGACTGCCGGCGTCCCGGCGCGCAAGGGATGCTTGATTGGGAATATCACATCGACAGGATATACAGCCCCCGCTTTTGTCTGGGCTGGCTCCAGCCCCAGCGTCTTTATTTTTCCGGTGTAGCGAGTGCCGGCCACGGTTACGGTCACCGTCTGGCCGGTTTTCAAATTGTCGATTTGGGGGGAGGGCAGCTCCATACGCGCAACCATCTCTCCCGACCTGGCCAGCGTCAGCAGCATCTGCGGCTGTAACCCGGTCACCACGCTTAGTCCGGGCTCGGCATCGCGGAGAATAACGACAGCATCGAACGGCGCGCGCAGGGACGTATCGTCCAGCGCTTTCTGATCCTGGCGCAGACGTGCGCGAGTTTCGTCCAGCTTGGACTGGCTTTTCACCAGGTTCAACCTTGCCTGGTCGAGTTCTACGGTGGCAACGACCGTGCGTTCATGTAAATCCTGCATACGATCCAGATCGCGCTTGGCTTCTTCCGCTTCAGCCTTGAAGCGGGTAATTTCGGAGTGTATTTCCGCCACGCTGGCCTGATAAGTTGTACTGTCCAGCGACAGCAACACCTGGCCCTTCTTGACCTGGTCACCCACGTCGACGTTAACTGCCTTTACCACGCCGGACACCGGCGTTGAAAGTTCCACCCGTTGCGACCACTGCAGGATTGCCGGCACATCTGCAGCCCACAGCGCCTGCGAAAAGAATGCGGCGGTGACCAGCACTATCCATTTTTTCATTTCAGGTTTCCCCCGGTTGTTGCAATCTCACTCAGCGGCTTGCCCAGCAAAGCTTCCAGGCGCGCGAAGTTCAATGCCAATTGATATTCGTTGCGGCGGGCACGCAACCTGGCATCTGACGTTTCCGACATCGACGTACCGAGGTTGCTCTTAAGCTCCAGTTCATACAGGCCGCGGCTGCGTTCCAGCTGGAGATCACGATAATCGGTGTATTTTCGGGCTGCCTCGCGCGCAGTGCTTTGCAGCTGGGTAATATCAAGGCAGGTTTCCAGCAGCGCCTGGGTCAGATCCATTTTCAGTTTTTCGGCGCGGGCCTGCAGTTTGCTGAAGCGGGCCAATTCGCGCGCAACGCGCGAGTCCGAACGATTGCCCTGATATAAAGGCCAGGACAATATCAGCCCGGCACTGTAACTGTTTCGTGTCGTCGCGGGGCGGCTGTAATCGGCCGCTTCCACTTCCGCATCCAGTGTCGGGCCATTTTCCGCACGCAGCGAGGAAATGCGTTCTTGCGAAGCTGCCAGCATTTCCTGTTGCGCATGCAGCCGTGGATTGTTGTGCAGCATGATCGGAAGCAGCGTTTGGTAATCTGGGAGGGCGCGTTGGTTGCCCGGCAGTTTCGGGTCTTCCAGATCGTCCGGCAACACGCCGGGGCGGTTCATCGCATTGGCCAGTATGGCGCGCGTGAGACGCTGCCGCTGCGCGCTGGCATTGCGTTTGAGCAGAATATCCTGGTAGCTTGATTCAAGTTTGGCCAGCTCTACGCTGGATATTTCTCCCTGTGCAAGACGGTCCTTGCCCTGATCGTAATTCACGTAATACACCGCCATCAGTTCGTTATCCACGGTGTACTGCATGTCGGCCAGCAGCACGTCGAAATAGCGTGCCATGATATCCAGGCGGCGCTGGTCGAGCGTGGTGGTGAGATCCGCCTCGCGTGCCTTCAGCTCGAATTCGGCAGCCTGTTCTGCATTGCTGCTGCGCCCAAAATCATAAAGCGTTTTGCGCGCGACCAGGCGAACGCTGTTGTCGCTGGTGAAATCCTGCACCCCGAGCGTGGCACGGCCGCTGCGCAAAATTCCTTCGAGGTTGACGCGGGTATCCTGCTGCGAGTTGGCGATATCCAGGTCTGCCGCGGCGGCGGCCCGGTCCGCCTCGGCCATCAACAGATCAGGATGGGCCGAGTCCGCCGTAGCCAGAGCCGCCTTCAACGTGAGTGTGTCGGCCAGGGCCGGGGTACAAACAGCGGCAAGCAACAGCAGGCAAGCGATGCGGCCCGGCATTGCGATGCTGGTGAAACGGTTCATTTCGCCAAGTGTCGCTTGTAGGCACTGAACGACATGGCTTTGCAGGCGCCTTCCGCCACGCATTTTCCCAGCAGCATAAACTCGTTTACGTCTATCGCGGTTCCCGGAAAGCGCGTGATCAGGTGTCCGTTCAAGTCGAAAAAATCGAATACCGGCGTTCCGTATACACGGTGTTCCAGGCTGAAAGCCTTTTCCGTGGTTTCATTTCCCTTGAAATCTTCCATGGGCAGACTGCCGCGGATATCCACCGAGAACAGCAGAAAGTGCTGATGGTAATAGTCCTGCACTTCGCTCTGGTTGAGGATGGTGTGTTCCATGCGGAAGCAGAACGGGCAATCGGCCTGCTCGAACATGATCATGATGCCGGTCTTGCCTTGTGTTTTTGCATTGGCCAACTCGCTCTTGAAGTCGCCCATTTTCAAGTCAAAAAAATATTGCCCGGCATCGCGTGTTGCGGCAAAACCCGTTCCCGAACAGAGTATGAACAATAAACCGGCAGCAAATAATTTCATGACCGTGTCCTGTCAGAATCAGTTTAGCCAATCTGGTGCGTGCCCGAAATGAGGGTGGATCACACGCTGGGAACGCGGACAGGTGACGATAAACAACCTGCCCGGACTTCCCGTACCATTCAAGAATTAATGGTCAGGCATCCCGCATCATGATGCGGTATTGTATTTTCATGGTAATCGCCGAACCCGCGACGATCGATGCCAGCGCCAGAAATGAGCCGAGCGACAGGGTGGACACGCCGGTAATACCCTGGCCTATGGTGCAACCCATCGCGGTCACGCCGCCAAATCCCATCAGCGTGCCGCCGATAATATGGTAGAACATGTCCTGTGCCGAGGAAAACGCCTCCCAGCGGAATGACTTGGTGATCAGTGCATACAGGAAAGACCCGATGCCGACGCCAAATATGGTGGCAACGCCAAAAGTGACAATGTTCGAGGCATCGGTCCAGTACGCCCAATATTCCAGCGTATAGGCGGTGGGTGCGACAAAGGACATCGACTCCGCCAGGTGTGAATTGGTGGCGAGATAGGTCGTTTCCAGCGTATCGGGATTCTCGCCATAACCGAGATGAGCGGTCAGATACCAGCCGCCGATAATGAGCAGGCCGATGATCAGGCCTGAAAGGTTGTTGTCGAGGCTTTTGCGGAAGCTCTTGTCCTTGAAAATAAAAACCAGGATGGCCAAGCCAATTACGACCGCCAAACCCAGTTGCAGGGTTTTGGGCGAACCCCCGACTATGCCTGAAAGCAGAGACGACAGGGTTTGACCGTGGTCGAACTGCAACGTGACAGCAGGTGCCTGCAATACCTTGACGCGGAATTCGCCAAGAATACCCCTGAGCGTCACCAATGCTGAAAATCCAAGATAGATGAACACTACGACGGACCTCAGGTTGCCCCCGCCGACGCGAACCAGCGTTCTGTTGGCACAACCGGAAGCGAGCGTCATCCCGACACCGAAACACAGCCCGCCGAAGGTATATGCAAGCCAGGGGAAGCTGCTACCGGTATAAATGGTCTTGGATAAATCCAGATAACCGTAATAGGCGAGCAGATTGGTGCCGATCATCGCCACTGCGATGGCCAGCAGCCAGGCGCGCATGCGTCCCCAGTGACCCATGTTGACGACATCAGAAACGGCACCCATGGTGCAAAAGTTGGTCTTGTTGGCGATGAAGCCGAATACGATACCCAGGCCAAATCCCCACCAGACTACGGTTTTGATTATTACAGATGCATCCATTTAGTTATACCCCAAAATAATTGTCTTAATATTTACGAAAAGTAACCAGGATACTGCCATACAAATCCGTTCATGAATCAAATCCATCTCAAGCAATACCTTGGTTGCCCTCCACGCCAATCAGCTTGGGCAGGTTGAGTTGGCGCGGCGTGATCACTTTTTTGTCGCGCAGATAGCCGGACACAACATCCCAGATCGGCTCGCCGGTCACGCCTTCTCTGACCGGTGCCCAGCCCGCCACCTTGTATTTCTTGTTCGGATCGAGCGTCTTGCCATTCAGCATCATATTGTTGATGCGTTTGCCGATGGTCTGGCGCAGATCGCAGGTATAGCTGATACCGCCGACGCGCACCATGTCCCCCCCTTGTTGCATATAGGGATCGGCATTGAACAGGTTGTCGCAGACATCTTCCATGATGGCCTTGATGGTTGTACCGGTCATTTCAGTCAGGGTTGTCTGGGGATAGGTGATCGCGGTCTGGTCCATCAAATGTTCCATGGTGATGGCTTCGCCGGGCAACAGCGACGTACCCCAGCGGAAGCCCGGCGAAAATGCGGCATCCGCACCTTTGACTTCCATCAGCGCATCCAGGATCAGTTGGTCGAAGGTGCCGTTGAAGTTGCCGCGGCGGTATAGAGTGCCTTCCGTGACGGCAAGCTTTTCGGCGAGTTTTGCTTCATAGGGTGCGCGCACCTTTTTGATCAAGCTTGCCATTTCCGCATCGGGCTCGATCAGGTTGGCAAACACTGGCAGCAACTTGTATTTGATGTCCATGACCTTGCCACCCTTGACATCGAAATCGATCACGCCGAGAAACTTGCCGTTGGAACCGGCATTGGATACCAGGGTTTGTCCGCCGGCATTCTTGACGATGCTGGGTACGGGTATCCCATCATGGGTGTGGCCGCCCAGAATCGCGTCGATACCGCTGACCCTGGTTGCCATCTTCAGGTCCACATCCATGCCGTTATGGGACAGCACCACGACCACTTGCGCACCCTTGGCTCGCGCTTCGTTGACGACCAGTTGCATATTGTCGTCATGTATGCCGAAGGTCCAGTCAGGAGTCAGATAACGAGGATGGGCGATCGGCGTGTAGGGGAACGCCTGGCCGATGATCGCGACCGGTATGCCATTGATCTGCTTCATCGCATAGGACGGGAAGACCGGGTCGCCGAAGTCGTTGGTAGTGATGTTTTGCGCAACGAAGTCGACTTTATCCTTGAAGTCATTGTCAACGACATGTTTGACCCGCGCCGCACCCAGGGTGAATTCCCAGTGCCCTGTCATCACATCGACGCCCAGCAACTTCCCGGCATCCACCATATCCTGCCCCTTGGTCCACAGTGCCGTGGCCGAGCCCTGCCAGGTGTCCCCGCCGTCCAGCAGCAGGGAGCCGGGACGGCTGGCGCGGATTTTCTTGATCAGCGTCGCCAAATGCGCAAACCCGCCCACCTTGCCGTAAGTCCGGGCGGCATGGTCAAAATCCAGATAGGTAAATGCATGGGCTTCGCGCGTTCCCGGTTTGATACCAAAATGCCTGAGAAGATTTTCGCCCACCAGATGCGGTGGTTTGTTTTTGCTTTGCCCCAACCCGATGTTGACATTCGGTTCGCGAAAGTAGATCGGCAGCAACTGTGCATGGCAATCGGTGATATGCAGCAGGGATACATTGCCGAAGGGGGGCAAATCGTAGAAGCTTCCGGGATTGCCCTCAGAGAGTGCAGAGCGGCTGTTCAATGCAAAACCCGAGGCTGCCGCTACTGCCAACATCTGCATAAATTCGCG
>Ga0307377_10000944_pt1 | contig 38544 bp, 33 predicted proteins | sample TR3MG_FD_202535 | JGI IMG/M metagenome (GOLD analysis project Ga0307377, IMG submission 202535) | Soil microbial communities from Risofladan, Vaasa, Finland - TR-3 | ecosystem: Environmental > Terrestrial > Soil > Coastal area > Acid sulfate soil | place: Finland: Risofladan, Vaasa | collected... | reverse complement strand
TGGGCGCAACGGGTCTTTCTGTCGACGGGTCATCACGGGACTCCTTCGAAACAAGATGTCGGTGCTGCACCCGCTATTATACACAACTCACCTGGAATGGCTACCGCCGTGACAAGTGACCCACTAGCTTTGCTCACTACATCCAGCGGCCCTACTTCCTCAAGTTGCAGCACCAACTCGGGATCATCAGCTACCTTAAGAACTGTAAATCTTGGTTCGATTTCTCCTGAGTCCCTGTCAATGGGAGCACAGATCATTTTGTCACCATAGATTCGTAACACCACCATCTCTGGGGAAGTGGAAGTGACTAGATATCTGGATTGCCTCATAGCCTCCGATTGACCCGCAAAGTAAATGACAACCAGAGCCATTAGGAGCGAGAGCACGAGATTGTAGGGGCCAACTCCGAATCGCCTCGCAAGGAGGCCATATAAATCTGAACCCCTTGTACGTGCGTCTAGCTCGTCTTGAGCTACTAGTTTTTCCTGGTAGCTCCCTTTGCCTCGCTGTGTCAACAGAGGGAATATGAACTCGAAGAAGATTGATATCAGCCAACCTATCATAAGCCCTATTATGGCCTTAGATAGCAGACGTGTACCAGCTGCGACTAAGGCGAGTGCCATGGAATACAGGAGCACGGGCATCAGCAGCTTAACTCTCTTCGAGATCGGCCCGTTGAATCTGTCAGAGACTGTAAACACCAGATTCGCTGTACTGAACACCAAATTTCCGACTAGCAGTAGTGAGCCAGCAACGATAAGCACATTTGTCAGACTGACTGCAATGAACGATAACGGGATGCTGAAAACTTTGGCAAAACCTGCCTCATACACGAATGCAAAGATGTAGCCAACAGCCGAAATAGCGGCAACGATGAATCCCTCAGCAGCAGCTATGACTCCTCCAGACAATGAAGTGCTTCCTGTTCTCTCGCGATCTGGCTCTCTTGTATCATCAGGCATGATTACCTCTCGTACGTCGTTCTCCCAGCAGCGAGCATCGCGGTAGGACGGCCAGTTACCCAACCACCCCCGCACAGATCCGGCCTGCGATTTTCACGCACCACCTATCCTTCAAGAAAAACCCGCCACACCTTGACGGCGGGCGGGTTTTGCGCTATCATACGCTTACCAGGGCGCCCACCGCCTTGGTCGCCGCCTCGGGCTGACAAGAGCCGCGAGGCGTCTTTTATTGTGCGCTTACAGTATAGTGCACGTTTGCGCAAAAGTCAATACTTGCAGTCTCCTCTTTGCAACTCAAACATAGCAAAACCGCCCCGGCTGGAATGGTCGGGGCGGTTGTTGCACCTGGCTCTCTGTGTTGGCGCTCCACCTGGCTGCGTCCAGTTTGGCCATGAGCGCGAGTGATTCGGGCGCGGTCGGCCAGCCATCCCACTGGCTTGTCAGTTGGTGCAGCGTGGCAAAGTCGGCGTCCTCCAGCGCAACGTCGAACTCGTGGGTAGGGTTCTGGATGGTGACCGTTCCGGCGTCTGGATTCTCCTGCCACCCCACTGCTGCGCGCTCGTCCTCTTTGAGACGCAGGACCTCCAAGACGCGGAGGTAGATAGCGATCTGCTGGAGCGTGCCGCCCTGGGGCAAGCACCTGGTAAGCATCAATCGTTCCCAGGCATTCAGCTTCAAGGTTGTCATTGTTATCCTCCTGGCGTATACTGAACTCTCCACCACGTGTGGAGCGCACACTAAAAATCTGACGTTATCGTACCAGATTCGTTCTCGCCGTGTGAACTTTGGCGGCCAAAGTCTAATCAGTTCTGACGTGGAAAGGAGTTCGGGATGTTGAGGAAAGGCATGGTGGTGCCGGTGTGGTAAAAGCACTGTGGCGAGAATTGGAAGAGATGACCCCTGAACAACGGGGCGCTATGCTGCTACCAGAAGGGATCGGGGTGGGACAGCAGGTAGATGGGCAGATGATGTGGACATGTGAGCACACGCCCGTCTACCTCAGGGCTCGCCGATCGTTCGAGCACTCCCCGCAATGGAAACAGTTTCGGCAGGAGTTTCTGGAAGAGCATCCGGTCTGTGCACGGTGTGGGAAGAAGGCCACTGTCGTGCATCACCGAGACAACTACACAGTCGACGTGACGCTCATCGCTTGGGGTTTCCAGTGGATATTCAAACGCCCAGAGTGCTGCCAGGCGCTGTGTGCCGAGTGTCACTACGCAGGGCACGAGAGACTGATCCAGGCAGAGGCTCCTGGTAAGGCGGATATGGTGCACCGGCTGGGGAATTGGGTGAGCGGGCTGCTGAGGCGGGACAGGAGCTAAGGTGGGCCGCGCGACTTCGGCGGCCGAAATCACAGAACCAGGCGGACAGTCAGCACCAGCGAGGTTTGTGGATTGCATCTACCACTACCACTACTGGTTCCACATCGGGGAGGCCCACGCGGTGCGGCAGATGCTGGGCCACGGCAACCTGCCGGATTTTGTGGGCGACATGTCGGCGGTACGATTCTAGACGCCAACGCCGACAAGTTCTCAGAGCGCGGTATCGGCATTCACCAGTTCGACGACGACCTCCGGGCTGCCCGCTACACCCCGCGCACCTATATGGGCACGAACTGGGAGACACTACAAACTGTAGTCAATCGTGGTCCTGCGGTGGCATACGTCGAGTGGGAATGGAAGCCAGGCGGCGTAGCACACGGGGTCGTCGTCACGGATGCCAACGACAAAGAGGTGCACGTTGCCGACCCCGGGACAGGCACAGAGTACGCAGTACCCACGCCCCAGTTCCAGCAGAGTTGGAAGTCACAGGGAAACGTACTGTACGGAGTTGAGCCGTTCTGGAAGTCGGCCAAGGACAAAGAGAGCAAGAAGGCTCCTCCTCCCTGGAGGACGGGGCGCAAGCCTGGGCGGTAGATTTCGGCGGCCGAAGTTCAGAGGGAAAGGAGCACAACATGGACGGAAAGAGCCTGGTGGACGTCATGACGATTGGGGGGCCAGTGGCCGCCATTGCGATCCTGTGCATCTGGCTGAACCACAAGCTGGTGGTCCAGTGGTATCTTCTCAATATTCCGGGGCAGCCCCGGTTCTTGGGGATTTCTAACGTTTCTCTAATGGCAAACAAATGAGCGTGTGGTACGATCACGATGTTCGTCTCTTGAGCGGCACACAGACTGATCTCGTGGAGTGAGCACGTTGTTAGAGGGCTTTGATCCCAACCAAATCCAAGACCTTGAGGGCGCCCGGCAAGCGACTGTGATGCTGCTCAACCTGGTCGAGACTCTGAAGGTAGAGAACCAGGAACTGCGTGAGCAGAATCAGCGTCTGCGCGATGAAATCAACCGTCTCAAGGGCGAGCAAGGGAAACCCAACCTCAAGCCCAACAGGAAAAAGCGCGCGTCCTCCGACCATTCCTCCGAACGAGAACGGCGTCAGCCGAAGGAGCGGAAGAGGCGTCGCAAGTTGGACAGGGTCAAGATCGATCGCACCGAAGAGCTCGACGTTGAGCCAGAACGCTTGCCTGCGGATGCCGAGTTTAAGGGTCACGAAGAGGTCACCGTGCAAGACCTCAGCATTCACACCGATAACGTCTTGTTTCGGAAGCGGAAGTATTACTCTGCGTCAGAGGGCAAGACGTACCTGGCCGAGTTGCCTCCTGGTTACGCAGGGGAGTATGGCCCTGGCATCAAGTCGCTAGCGATTGTGATGCATTTTGGCATGCAGACCACCGAGCCCAAGATTCTGGAGTTCTTTCGCCAGTTCGGGATTCAAATCTCATCGGGACAACTCTCGAACATCCTGATCAAGGACAAGGAGACCTTCCACACCGAGAAGGATGCGATCTACGAAGCGGGGTTGCGCAGTAGCCCCTGGCAGCACATGGATGAGACCGCAGCACGGGTGAACGGGCAGAATCAGCACTGCCACATCGTGTGCAACCCGCTGTACAGTGCCTACTTCACGACGGAGAAGAAAGACCGGCTAACCGTGATCGATGTGCTCAGAAACTCCAGCGCGCGTCGCTTCCTTCTCAATGACGAAGCCTTCGAACTGCTTGGCTCGCTCAGGGTTTCCGCCCGGGTCATCGGCCAACTCAAGGGCCTCCCCCACGAGCAGGAGTTGACGGAAAGCGAGTTCACAGGCCTGCTGAACCAGCACCTGCCCACCCTGGGTCCTCAACCGTTCAGCCGGGTACTGGACGCGGCGGCCATCGCGGCCTACCACGCACAGACGGGATTCCCGGTCGTGGAACTGCTCATCGCCGACGATGCACCGCAGTTCAAGCTGGTCACCGACGAGTTGTCCCTCTGCTGGATTCACGAAGGCCGCCACTACAAGAAACTCATCCCGCACGTGGCTTATCATCGCCAACTCCTGGATGACTTCCTGACGCGCTATTGGCGCTTCTACGGCCAGTTATGCGTCTGCCGAGGACACCCAACTGAAGCAGACCGCACTCGCTCGACCCGTGAGTTCGATGAACTCTTTTCCACCGTGACCGGGTACGATGCGCTGGACGAGTGGATCGCCAAGACCAAAGCCAAGAAGGAGTCCATGCTGATGGTGCTCGAGCACCCGGAGATTCCGCTGCACAACAACGCGGCAGAACTCGCGGCCAGGAAACGGGTTCGCAGGGGCAAGATCAGCTTCGGCACTCGCTCCGAGGACGGCACGCAGGCGTGGGACACCTTCGCCACACTGGAGGCCACGGCGAAGAAACTGGGCATCAGCTTCTACGAGTACATCTACGACCGCATCTCTACCACCTACCGGATGCCCAGTCTCGCCGATCTGATCTCTACGCGGGCGGAGCATCTTCAGTTGGGAGCATCCTGGCTCCCTCCGTAGGTCAGTCCGTTGTTAACGTTCTGTCGCTTGTCGGTGATTCACCGACGGCTACCCCAACTTATTGAGAAGATACGTCCCCGTCAATAATCGGAACCAACCTGGTGCGGGTCGCCGTAGATACTTCGGCAATCCTTCCGGAGTACTTCACTGCGCTTTTCACCTATTTCTCTGACAGGATCGAAAGTATGAGCAGCGGTGGCACTGCATACTCTTTCGTAAACCCCAGAACGCTCAAGTTGTTGAAGATACCGATCCCCCCCCTCCCCCTCCAACAGCATTTCGCCCACATCGTCCATCAATTCGAGCGGTTGCGCGCCCAGCAGCGCGAGGGCGAGCGCCAGGCGGAGCACCTGTTCCAGACGCTGCTCCACCGCGCGTTTCGGGGGGAGCTATAGGTCTATTGGCCCGATATGCGAGCCCCATTACGATATCTGGAGGTCACGATGCCTGAACTGACTTTAGACGCACTGGAGAACGTGTTTCGCGAGGTCGTCAACGCGATGGAGAAGGATGAATTCGATTCGCACGAATTCATCCTGCGGCTGGCTCACGACCACCAGCGTCTGTACATCAATGCGCTGGCAGTATATGCCGATACGGATCGTCCTTCCCAGGTCGTTCATGGCGAAGTTGCGAGACGACTGCTCAACTATGGGGATCTGGTGGTCAAGACGGGCGAAACCTTCAGCAACGACATCTTCGGTCAGTCCAATTCCTGCACCACGTGGCACAGGGTCGGATGACCCACTACGTCCTGCACTACGGTGCGAAGCCGAGCGCCAGGCGGAGCACCTGTTCCAGGCATTGCTCCACCGGGCGTTTCGGGGGGAGGTGTGAGTGTGATATGATCACTCTGCCACCGTGATGTAGGAAGGAAGGATACCCGAAGCAACACAGTAATAGTCTTTCGGAGAAAGCTATGAGGGACGAGAATTTAGAAGTGCCTTTGGCTCCTAAGAATGCGGAGCTTTTTGGGAAACTCGTAAGGGTTGCAGAGAAAACGGGCTCGACAGTGGTTCAGATGATTTCCTGCCAAGGATCTTGGAGTGGTACGTTCGAGTACACTCTTTCAAGCACTCGCGGGAATATCCCAGAGCACTTGGGATGTTGAGGAAACAGTTTATCGGCGGAATAACGGCAGAGTAATGCTCACGCCAAGGCGCCAAGGCCGCCAAGGATTCCCTTTGCGTTCTTCGCGCCTTTGCGTAAGGCGCAGAAATCTCACGCCAGGCCGCCAAGAGAAACACAAAACGCGCCGCCAGCCGGTGGACTGCGGCGCGCCAGGGGGAGTTGAGACAGTTAATGACCGAAAACCTCTTGGAAGAACGTTTCTTGATCCAGCGAATCTTGCCACGCGCGGTGCCGCTGCACCGCATCCAGCGGCCGTTCGCGGGGCAGCGCCAGAAACCGGGTCGCTTCCACCGGTCCCAGCGCGCGCAGCAGCGTCTCCACCGCGCGGTGGATCATCTCGTCTTCCTGGAGATAGATATGTTGTTCGACGGTCATACCAATTCCTCCTTATCACAAAAAGCCAGCGGCGTGCCGCACCAGGCAGACGAGCCTACCCGGCGACATTGGCGCAGTAACCGGTCGTCGCAGGTCACAAAATCGGCCCCGGCGGCTTCGGCAAAAGCCAGACGCGCCGCGTCTGCTGGCCCGCATCCCTGCGCGGTCAAGGCTTCGGCGCGCTGGCGGACACGCGGCAGGTCGAAAGCCGGTTTGACGCCGCTTTGCTGCAACAAGGTGAGCAAGTGGACGCGCTCGGTCGCATCGGCAATGGCACTGATTTCGACTTGGTGGGCCGGCGAGACCACCAGGGTCAAATCACCGGCACGGACGTGGCTGAGAATCAATAATGATTATAGCACAAACGGGGCAAAGAATCTACTCAATGAAACTTGAGTACCAATTACGCGCTTTGCACACTTGGCGCGAGCATAAACATACGGAGGAGTTGAATATTAAAGACGCTCACGCCAAGCCGCAAAGGCTGCCAACTGTTCGCGCGAAGTTAGAGTACAAGCGGGCTGCGAGGTGTAGAACAAGACCTTGGCAAGCTACTCGGCAAATTGCGGCTGGCCCTGGAGTCGCCGGCCGATGTGGGCGCAGCCTATCTCTGCGTTTTGCAGCGTGACGTGAGCAAGACCGGTATCGCTGGGAACACCACTGGCCGGCCGTAGAGAAGACGTTGGCGAAATTCCCAGATGTTCGAGTGGTTCTCGCCGTCTGCTGGCCCGGCGAGCGCGAGCCCTTTGTGCACTATGGCGGTCCATGGATCACGGCGGCGACCGTTTGCTAAGCGGCAAACTTCGGGCTTTTCCTGTTATCCAAGTCCGGTTCACCGGACGCTGTTCCGTAGGCGGGCGAGTTCATCGCCCGCCGGTCTCGGCCAGAGAGTGCGGCCCTGTTACCCAAGTAAATCCTTAGCGTTCACCCATCATCGGCGTGGTGGCAAGGGGCGCGCCTGCACAGAAAAATGACGCCCAATCGGCGTTTCGGGGGGACTTGACGGCCAGTCCTGAACATGCTACACTGCGCTCAATTGACCACAGACGTGACTGTTCCGGCACCCACTCGCAGCTTTGCACCCAGCAGCACGAGACCGAGCGCCAGGCAGTTTCGTAGCGAGACCTGACAGGTTTTGCAAACCTGTCAGGTCTAATCCTACCAGGAGGCTTACTACCCATGGACGCATTGGAAGCGATTCGAAAGAGAAGGAGCATTCGCAAGTACACCGGCGACCCCATCCCCCGCCAGGACCTGGAGGCGATCGTGGACGCCGGGCGGCTGGCTGCCACCGGCAGCAACCAGCAGCCCTGGGACTTTATCGTCGTCACCGACCGGCAGATGATCAACCAACTCAAGGTCGCCTCGGACTGGATGGACAAGGCCGGGGCGATCATCGCCGTGGTGATGGACCCTTCGTCCCGCTGGTGGCTGGAGGATGGGGCCGCGGCCGTGGAGAACATGCTGATTGCCTGCACCGCGCTGGGCTACGGCGCCTGCTGGCTGGAAGGGTACACGCTGCCCCGCGAGGAGGAGTTCAAGGCGCTCCTGGGCGTCCCTGAGGACAGGCGGCTGCTCACGCTCATTCCCATCGGCGTGCCGGCGGAAGCGCCCACCAGGCAGAAGAAATCTCTGGAGCAAGTCATCCACTGGGAAAGGTATTAAGGCCTGAGACCTGACAGGTTTCAGAAAACCTGTCAGGTCTGGAGGAGGATCCTATGACCAACATTCTCTGTATCGGCGCGGGCTACGTCGGCGGGCCGACGATGGCCGTCATCGCCAAGCACTGTCCCGAGCATCGCGTGGTCGTCGTGGACATCAACGAGGCCAAGATCGCCGCCTGGCAATCCGACCACCTGCCCATCTACGAACCGGGCCTCGAGGAGATCGTCTTTAGCATCCGGGGCCGCAACCTCTTGTTCTCCACCGAGATCAACCGCCACATCGCCGAGGCGGACGTCATCTTCGTCAGCGTCAACACCCCGACCAAGACCTTCGGGCAGGGGGCGGGCAAGGCGGCCGACCTGCAATATTGGGAAAAGACGGCGCGCCAGATCCTGGAGCACTCGACCACTCCCAAGATCGTCGTGGAGAAGAGCACGCTGCCCGTCCGCACTGCCCAGGCCATGGAACGCATCCTCAACTCCAACGACCAGGGCCTCCACTTTGACGTCGTCTCCAACCCGGAATTCCTGGCCGAAGGCACCGCCATCCGCGACATGGAGACGCCCGACCGCGTGCTGATCGGCGGGCGGGAGACCCCGTCGGGCCAGCAGGCCATCCAGGCCATCGTGGACATCTACGCCCACTGGGTGCCCCGCGAGCGCATCCTCACCGCCAACGTGTGGTCGAGCGAACTCTCGAAACTGGCGGCCAACGCCTTCCTGGCCCAGCGCGTCTCCTCGATCAACGCCATCTCGGCCCTGTGCGAACAGACGGAGGCCGACGTCACCGAGGTGGCCCACGCCATCGGCACCGATTCGCGCATCGGCCCGCGCTTCCTGCGGGCCAGCGTCGGTTTCGGCGGCTCCTGTTTCAAGAAGGACATTCTGAACCTGGTCTACCTGTGCGAAACCTACGGCCTGTACGACGTGGCTATCTATTGGGAGCAGGTCATCCGGATGAACGAATACCAGGAAGAGCGCTTCGTCTCCAGGATGGTGACCGCCATGTTCAACACGGTGGCCGGCAAGCGCATCGCCCTCTTCGGCGCGGCGTTCAAGGCGGACACGAGCGATACCCGTGAGTCGCCCGCGCTGGCCGTGTGCCGGAGGCTGCTGGAGGAACGGGCCAACGTGGTCATCACCGACCCCTACGCGCTGGACAACGCGCGCGCCGACCTGGGCCAGGCCGCCGAGAAGGTGGTTTTCGAGCCGGACCCGTACGTCGCGGCGCGGGGCGCACACGCAATCGCGGTCCTCACCGAGTGGCCCCAGTTCGCGAAACTGGACTATCAAGCCATCCTGGAGTCCATGGTCAAGCCGGCCTTTATCTTCGACGGCCGCCACATCCTGGACCACAGGAAACTCCACGAGATGGGCTTTAACGTCTACGCCATCGGCAAGCCGCCGCTCGTCGGTTTTCCCAGTTGAATCCAAGGAGGCATCATGACTCACAAAAAACCCTACGGAGTCCTCATCGTCCACGGTTTCACGTCCAGCCTGGACTGCGTGAACGGCCTGGAGCCGCCGCTCCAGGCGCTGGGCCTGCCCACCCGCATGCCGGTCCTGCGCGGTCACGGCGCGTCGTCGCCGGATGCGCTGCGCGGCGTCACCTGGCACGATTGGGTGGCCGACGCCGAAGTCGCGTTGAAGGACCTGTTGACGGAGGCCGACAAGGCCATCGTCTTCGGACACAGCATGGGGGGCCTGGTGACGCTGACGCTGGCCGCCGACCACCCCGACGTGATTGACAGCATCGTGGTGGCGGCGGCCGCCGTCCAACTCACGTCCCCACTTGCGCCAGGCCGCTCGCTGCACTTCCTGGCGCCGCTGGCCGCCCGGCTGCTCAAGAAGGTGGACATGCCGCCTATCTACGCCGACCCCGCCCTGGCGCAGTACGACACCAACTACCGCTGGGCTCCCATTGAGGCCGCCCTCTCGCTCTTCGACTTCATCAAGGCCACGCGCCGCCGGTTGCCGGAGGTGCGGGTACCGGCGCTCATCGTGCAGAGCCGCAAGGACACCACGGTGGCCCCGGAGAGTGCGGAGATCATCTACGAGGGCATCTCGACGCCGCCGGACCAGAAGCGCATCGTGTGGTTTGAGGTGACGGAGCACGAGATGTTCCGCGACTGTGAATGCGACGCCACCATCGGCGCTGTGGTGAATTATGTAAAGGAACGGGCGGGGCTGGCCGGATAGAAACTGTGAAGGCGTGCGTGGGCAGGCAGTCACGGAACCCCCCACCGCGTGGGGGGCTTGCACGGCCCCGTGGAAGCCCCTGTCGCAGGCGGGGGTATGCGTGGGTAGGCGGTCACGGAACCCCCCACTGCGTGGGGGGCTTGCACAGACACTATGAACTCTCTAAGGATCAACCCCGGCCGCCTGCGGGCCGACTTTGACGCGCTGGCTGAGATCGGCGCGACGGGCGACGGCGGCGTGCACCGCCCGGCGCTTGGGGAAGCCCACCTGGCGGCGCGGGCCTGGCTGCGCGAGCGGATCGCGGCGGCGGGGCTCGAATTGCGTGTGGACGCGGCCGGCAACCACTCCGCGTTCCTGGCCTGCGGCCCGGCCGGCGCCCCCACGCTGCTGTTGGGCTCCCACCTGGACTCTGTGCCCCACGGCGGCCGCTTCGATGGCGCGCTGGGAGTACTGGCGGCGCTGGAGGTGCTGCGGGTGGTGCAGGAGGCGCACGTCTCGCTGCCGGTGCACCTGGAGGCGGTGGACTTTACCGACGAAGAAGGGACGCTCGTCGGCGAGTTGGGCAGCGCCGCGCTGGCGGGCACGCTGACCGCCGAGGTGCTGCGCTCCCCACGGGGCGGACGGGCAGCGCTGGAGGCGGGGCTGGCCCGCGCCGGATTGACCGAGGCGGGACTGCTGGCGGCCCGGCGCGAGCCGGCGGCGCTGGCGGGGTACCTGGAATTGCACATCGAGCAGGGGCCGCGGCTCGTCCAGGCCCAGGCCACGATCGGGGTGGTAACCACCATCGTCGGCCTGTGCTCGTACCGGCTGACGTTCGCCGGGCAGGCCGGCCACGCGGGGACGACGCCGATGGCGGACCGGCGAGACGCAGCGCTGGGGGCCAGCGCGTTCACGCTGGCAGCGCGCCAGGTGGTGCTGGAGGATTTCCCCGGCTGCGTGGCCAACGTCGGTGAGATGCGCTTCGCGCCGGGCGCGTTCAACATCGTCCCAGCCCAGGTGGCCGTGGCATTGGAGTTTCGCGCACCGGAGGTGGAGACGCTCGACCGGCTGGAAGCCGCGCTGCTGGACCGGGCGCGCGCCGCCGCCGGGCAGTTCGGGCTGGGGCTGGAGGTCGTGCCGCTGGGCAAGACTGACCCCACGCCGATGAGCGAGGCTGCGCAGCGGGCGGTGGCCGAGGCCGCCGGTGCATTGGGGTTGACGCACGTCGCGCTGGCCTCAGGCGCCGTCCACGATGCACAAGCGCTCGCGGCCGTGTGCCCGGCGGGGATGGTCTTCGTGCCGTCAGTAGGAGGGGCCAGCCATACGCCGCGCGAGTTCACCCCGTGGGCCGACTGTGTCAATGGGGCGAACGTGCTGCTGCAGGCGGCGTTGAGGAGGGGAGGGAAGGAGGAAACGAGGAAACGAGGAGACGAGGAGACAAGGAGATAAGGAGACAAGGAGACAAGGGGAGAGAGGGGAGAGGAGAAGGGAGATGGAAGAAGGGATGAGTGAGCAGGAGTTGCTGGGAATCGCGAATTACGTGAGGCTATCGGAGCAGATTGGGACGGCGGGACAGCCGACACGGGAGCAATTGGCCGCGGTGGCCCGCGCCGGGTACCAGGTGGTCGTCAACCTGGCCACGCTCGACTCGGAGGAGGCCCTGGCAGACGAGCAAGACGTCGTCGAGGCGCTGGGCCTGGAGTACGTGCACATCCCGGTCGTGTGGGAGCGGCCGACCCGGGCGGACCTGGACAGGTTCTTCCAGACGATGGACGGGTACCAGGACAAGAAGGTGTTCGTGCACTGCATTGCCAACGCGCGGGTGTCGGCCTTTATGGCGCTATACCGGGTGCTGCGCCTGGGCTGGCCGCTCGACAAGGCACTGGCCGACGTGCACAGGTTGTGGGTGCCGAACGAGACCTGGCAGCGCTTTATGGATGATATGATGCGCAAGTAGGGCGGTCTTCCATGGCACGGCCTGCCTGCCGCAACCCCATTTACTTAAACGCAGAGCCGCAGAGCCGCAGAGCCGCAAAGATGGTTGCGACTCACAGGAGTCGCCGTTCTCTGTGACTCGGCAACTGCGTTGAGAATAGGAGGGGGGGGGGATGGATGGAAGTGAGGAGAATTCGATGGACTTGAAAGTCGTTGCTGGAGCCATTCAGGCGAGCGATGCGGATGCGATCGTCGTCAATCTATTTGAGGGGGTTCAGCCCGGCGGCGCGACGAAGGCCGTGGACGATGGGCTGGGCGGCGCGATGCGCGATTTGATCGAGGGTGGCGATTTCAGCGGCCAGGCCGGCCAGGTGGCCGTGCTGTACCCGCGCGGCGCGCTCCCGGCCCGCCGCGTGATCGTGGTCGGGTTGGGGCCGCGGGCCGGCTTCGAGGGCGACGCGGCCGAGGCGGTCCGCCACGCGGCCGCCAGCGCCATCCAGAAAGCGCGCGACCTCAAGGCCAGGCGCGTGGCGAGCATCCTGCACGGGGCGGGCGCGGGGGGTCTATCGGTCGAGGAGGCGGCGCAGGCCACCGCCGAGGGCAGCCTGCTGGGGCTGTATGCGTATCGTGGCCAGAAGACCGGCGAGCACGATGAACCACTGCCTCAGGCGCTCGAACTGGTGGTCTTGAACGAGCGGGACGTGGCCGCGGCCCAACGTGGCGCGAACGTCGCGTCCGCCATCGCCGGTGGGGTCACGCTGGCGCGCGACCTGGTCAACCTGCCGCCCAACGTCTGCACGCCCACTTACATGGCCCAGGTGGCCGGCCAGGTGGCCACAGAGGTGGGCCTGCACATCCAGGTGCTGGGGCGGGAGCAGATGGAGGAATTGCACATGGGGGCACTGCTGGCCGTGGCCCAGGGGAGCGACACCCCACCGCAGTTCATCGTCCTGGAACACAATGCGGAGCGCGCCGGCGACCGGCCCTCCATTGTCCTGGTTGGCAAGGGGGTGACCTTTGACACGGGCGGCTACGTTCTCAAGCCGAAGGAGGGCATGGGGGACATGAAGAGCGACATGGCGGGCGCTGCGGCCGTGATTGGCGCTATGCGGGCGATCGGTGCGCTCGGCGTGGAATCGCACGTCGTCGGCCTGGCCCCGGCCGCCGACAACATGATCAGCGGCCACGCCTACCGCCCGCAGGAGGTCGTTACCGCCAGCAACGGCGTCACCATCGAGATCAACAGCACCGACGCCGAGGGGCGCATGTTGCTGGCCGACGCGCTGGTGTACGCGGGTCGCTTCCAGCCCGCCGCGGTGGTGGACATCGCCACGTTGACCGGGGCGTGCGTCGTCGCCCTGGGCAAAGGGATGGCGGCGGGGCTGTTCAGCACCGACGACGCGCTGCGCGATCGCCTGCTGGCCGCCGCACGCGCCACGGCCGAGCGGCTGTGGCCGCTGCCGCTGTTCCCGGAGTACGAGAAGCGCCTGGAATCGCAGACGGCGGACCTCAAGAACAGCGGCGAGCGGATGGACGGGGTGGGCACGGCGGCGGCGTTCCTCAAGCGGTTCGCCGCGTACCCCGCCTGGGCGCACGTGGACATGGCCGGCATGGCGCTGGGGGGCGGGGACAATCCGTACGCGCCCGGCAAGGGGGCGACCGGCTTCGGCGTGCGCCTGTTGAGCGAGTTCGTGCGCAAGTGGCCCGAAATAGGACACGGATAAACACGGGTTGGACGGATGAACACGGATCAGAGAGGGCTGAACGTCTTCTCTTGGCCGGGAAAAGCCGTGAAAATCCGCTGAATCCGTGAAAACCCGTGTCCCATTGACTACCCCGCTGAACGGTTACCGCTGATGGGAGACCCCCGTCCTGATGTGACGGGGGTCTCTGTGCTTCTCGTCTACCTCACAACCAGCGGCAGGAACGTCTGGAGGCCTGGTTCGCCGGTCAACGCGAAGTCGGTGAAGTGGTCAATCTGCATCACGACCCGGTTGGCCTCGGTGTCCACCACGTAACTCTCCGGGAAGGTCCACTCTGTCTCCGTGGTCGAGAAATAGGCCGGCCTGAGGAAGAACTCGCTGATCCCGGCCGCCCGCAGTTCCCATTCCTCGTAGGCGAAGGAGATCACGACCTCCTGGCTTAAGTGCTCGGTAATGGGCTGCCCTTCGGCGTCCACGGCGGTGAAGGCGTAGCCGTAGCGGTAGACGTCCGCGTGCCGCTGGTGAGGGAGCCGCGCGATGGGCACGACGTGCAGCGTCACCCGCCCCTCGACCGGCAGCGCCCCGGCGGGGACGTAGATGGTCGTGCCGTCGGCCAAGGCGATGCGCTGCGGTTGGGCGGCGTCGAAGGTCACCACCACCGGGGCCGGCTTGGGATGCGGCCCCGTCAACACCAGGTCCTGCGTCGCGCCGCCCACTCCCAGGGTCACCTCCTCTCGCGCCAGCCAGTATTGGCCCGGCGTCTCGTAGACCGCCCCCAGGTGCCAGGTCGTGTTCGAGAGCACGCCCAGGCTGTACGCGCCCACCGAGTGGGTCACCGGCACGTGGGCGGTGACGAAGCCGTCGTCCTCCGACCAGCCCCAGATGAAGACGAGGCCGTTCAGGTTTGCCGTGGGGCTGATGGTGAGCGCGCCGGAGATGGTCGCGTCGGGGCGGCGGAATTGGAGGACGTGGCCGCCGGAGGTGCCGTTCGGCGGCACGCGCACGTGGCGCAGCGCCGGCTTGATGCTGCCGGTGAGGCCGGCCGTCGCTACCAGGTGGTAGTCGCCGTGGGGCACGCGCAGGACAAACCGGCCGTCGGCACCGGAGCGGGTGGAGAGCCACAACCGGTCTACCACTGGGCCAGTACCGGCCGCGGTGACCCTGGCCCCCCCTAGCGGCGCGCCATCAGGCCCCAGCACCGTGCCGGTGAGCGTGCCATCTCGCCTGGCGACGGGCAGGGGTACCACCACCGTCTGGCCCGCGGCGACCGGGACGTTCTTGTGGTCCACCAACCCCACGTAGTTCGAGCGGGGGTCCACGCGGTAGCCCAGGTGCCACAGCCCCGCCGCCACGCTCATCGTGTAGGTGCCGTTGCCAGGCTCTACCGCCGTGCGCACCCAGTTGCCCGCCGCCCACGCCATCACGCCGGCGTTCACTCCCTCGACCACGTCCTGGTTGCGCGGGTCCCACAGGCTACCCACGATGCGGGCGTCCTTCTTCTCGACCGTCAACGTCACGGACACCACCTGGCCAGCGCCGACGGTCACCCTCCTCTCGGCGGCCGACACGTAGGGACTGCCCGCCGGCAGGTGGGCCACCACGCGATAGGTGCCGCGGGGGACGAGGATGCTAAAGGCCCCCGCCTGGATGGGTGCGCCGTTGGTCACCGTGGGCGTCAAGACGCTGGTCGCGCTGGCCCAGCCCTCGGCATCGGTCACCGGGTGGCCCGCCTCGTCCACCAGCGTACCGGCGATGGTCGCACCGGCCGTGACGAGCGAGAAGTTCACGTCGCTCACGACCTGGGTGGCCGAGACCGTGACCCGCGCGCCCGGGCCGACGTAGATGTAGGGCTGCTCGGGACCGGGCGAGGGCTGCACGTGCCACTCGCCCGCCACGACCGGGAGCACGTACTGGCCGCCAGGGCCGGTCACTCCTCTTGCGCCGCCCGGCGCGCCGGGCCGCCAGGCGGAAACCGGGATGCCAGCCACGCCGAGGCCCCCTTCGTCCGTCAGCGTGCCGGTGATGATCGCGTCGCGCTCCAGCAGGGTGAGCGTTCCCAGGTCGTAGGTGCCGTTCGGGGGCACCTGGATCGGCTCGACGACCGGCCCCACGTAGCGCACATCGTGGGGGATGACGGCCACCTGGTAGCCTCCGTTGGGCACGGCGACGTCGAAATCCCCAGTGGCAGGGCTGATGACGGTCCGCGCCCCGATTCCCTCGTCGTTGTGCAGCGCCACGGTCACGGTGAACGTTGGCACTCCCCCACCCGGCAGTTCCACCGTACCCGAGACGAGCGCGTCGGCGGTGAGCACGGTGAAATCCACCTGCTTACGTTCCGGCAGGGGGTTGTGCTGAAAGTGCACCAGTTGGGGCGGGTCGGGGTAGACCCACCTGGACGGTACGGTGGTGCTGATGGGTTTGACCGTCAGCGCCCACAGCCCTTCGGAGAGGTCGAGCCGGTAGCGGCCCTGGGCATCGCTCAGCGTCCTGGCGCGGCCCCCCTTGTCTAGCCGCTGTGCCATCACCTCGGCGTTCAGCACCGGGGCACCGGTGTTGGTCCTCACCGTGCCCGTCACCACCTTGGGTGGCGCGCGGAAGGTGAGGGTGTAGGGCGGGGTCGCGCCGGGCAAGGTGACGGTGATGGGAGCGGGCGGCAGCAGCCCCCCCGCGCGCCACGGCGGTTCCGCCGTCAGCAGGTAGGTGCCGGGGATGAGGCCGCCGATGGCATAGTAGCCGCTGCCGCTGGTGTGGTCACTGTGCTGGAAGGCCCCCTCCAGCCGGGTGGCGCGGACGGTCGCCTCGGGCAGCGGCTCCCCCGGCCCCGTATACGGGGAGGAGGCGGGATCGGTGACAACGCCGTAGAGGTCGGCCGCCGCCAGCGTGAGCGTGATCGTCTGCGTGTAGCCGTTGACCGTCACCCGTTGGAGCGGCGACTCCCAGTAAGGCTGATCGGTGACGGGCGAGGCGTGCAGCCCGTAGGTACCGGCCGGCAGGCCCCCCACGCGGAACTTGCCGCCCGGAGCCTCTACCCACTGAAGCGGCACCCGGTTGCCAGCGTGGACCCACACCTGGGCCGGGACGGGCGTGACGCCGTCCGGCGCGGTGACGGTGCCCAGGATCTCTGGCTCCGTCAACGGTACCGCACCGACGTCCACCGGTGCATTGAACACCGAGACCGGCACCAGTGCCGACTGGGTGTACTGTGAGCCGGTGGGCGGCACCGCCTTGAGGACGTATAGGCCATTGGGCAGCGGCCCCAGGCTGAAATCGCCCGTGGCGTCGTCCACGTTCGCCTGCCCAAAGACGTCCCACCCTCTCGGCTCGAACAGTTTGACGACGGTGCCCGCGGGTGGGAGCGAGCCAGCGGGCGCGGTGACCGTACCGGTGAGCGTGCCTCCCTGCGCCTGGGCCGCACCCGCTGCCGTGAGCAGCAGCAGCAGCGCAACCACGAGCGACGACCATTTCCAAGTCACTTTTTGCACGTGCATGTCCTTGTCCTCCTGGTATAGAATGTGACACCAACGATCCAGTGGTTCGTAGTGAGCGCTTCAGCGCACTGTAGCACCCAAGGGCGCGCTGAATCGCGCACTATGAACGGAGATTATAGGCAGGTTGTTTGTCTGAGACAAGAATCGTTCATCCTCACCTCCTTGAGCCGGGAAATCCCCGCTGAAGCGGGGCGTCCGGGGCGTCCGCTTCGTCCTGCATCACAAGCCTGAAGCGGGGCGTCCGGGGCATCCGCTTCGTCCTGCATCACAAGCCTGAAGCGGGGCGTCCGGGGCGTCCGCTTCGTCCTGCATCACAAGCCAGTGTAGCCTTTGTCCATTGAACCTACATCATGGGGATGTAAACAGCCTGTAAACCCCACCTCCATAGCACACAAGAACTTAAACACTCGCCTCACGTTGCCACAGTGGGGGGAATCCAGTACAATGCAGGAAATTCGACAGCGCTCACAGGTACGTCACTGTGAGGCAATAGGAGAACAGATGACGGCACCGAAACGTTGCCCGATGGCCGAGGCCGTGCGAGCGGCTTACCGGGCCGGTGAAGAAGACGAGGCCTTGGAGCCGCTGGTGCGGGTAGATGGCGACGGCAAGCCGGTAGGCCGCATCGGCGATGGCGACTATGTGATCTTTTACGACATCCGGGGGGAGCGGGAGGTCGAACTGACTAGCGCCTTCGTGGCGCACGAGTTCCCTCACTTCCCTCGCCCACCCATCCGGGTGCAGTTCGTCACCATGATCGAGTACGCCCGCGACCTGCCGGTACAGGTGGCCTTCCCACCGATCCGGAAGATCCGCGGCACGCTGAGTGAAGTTGTCAGCGACCACGGCCTCCGCCAGGTCAAGATCTCCGAATCGGAAAAGGCCATCCACGTGCGGTACTTTCTCAACGGGAAACGGGAGGAGCCTTTCCCTGGAGAGGACATGGTCGTCATCCCCTCGCCAGAGGTGCACAACTACGCGCACGTACCTCACATGAGCGCCGGGGGAGTGGCGCGGGCCGCCATCCAGGCGCTGGACGATCCCGCAGCGACGCTGATCGTGGTCAATTTCTGCAACGTGGACGTGGTGGGGCACATCGAGGACCGGGCGGCCATCCTGCGGGCCGTGGCCGAGGTAGATCGCTGCATCGGCCAGGTGGTGGCGGCGGCGCAGGCCCGCGGAGTGACGGCCGTCGTCACGGCGGACCACGGCACGGTGGAGCGCTGGCTCTACCCCGAAGGCACCGTGGACACCGGGCACACCGATAGCCCCGTGCCGTTCGTTCTGGTAGACCCGGCGTTACGGGCTGCCGCCCTGCGAGGCGAAGGTGCGCTGACCGACGTGGCCCCCACCCTGCTGGAGCTGCTGGGGTTGCCGCAGCCGGACGAGATGAGCGGGCGCAGCCTGCTGCCGGAGGGCACGCCCCGCGAGCGGCGGCGCGTCATGCTGGTCATCGCCGATGGCTGGGGGGCGCGCGACGATCCGTGGGGGAACCTGATCGTGGAGGCGGAGACGCCGGTGATGGACTGCTTGCAGCGGGAGTGGCCGGCGACGCGGTTGCAGGCGGCCGGAGAGGCGGTGGGGATGCCGGCCGGCACGGTGGGCAACTCGGAGGCGGGGCACCTGCACATCGGGGCCGGGCGGCGGGTACTGGCCGACCGCGTGCGCATTGACCAGGCCATCGCCGATGGCTCCTTCTTCGCCAACGACGGTTTCCGCTGGGCGATGGAGGGAGCGAAGCAGAACGGCACCCGCCTGCACCTCCTGGGGATCGTGTCCTTCTATAGTTCCCACGGCTCTGTCGAGCATCTGAAGGCGCTGCTGGAGATGGCCCGCCGGGAAGGGGTGCCCGAGGTGTACGTGCACGCGATGCTGGGCCGGCGCGGGGAGCGGCCGGAGAGCGGCGCGCACTATATCGAGGAAGTGGAGCAAGAGACGGAGCGGCTGGGGGTGGGTGTGGTGGCTTCGGTGATCGGGCGCTTCTGGAGCCTGGACCGGGAGGGGAACTGGGAGCGCATCGAGAAGACGTACCGGTGGTTGGTGGAGGGGCAAGGCCGGGCAGTGCCAGTACCATCCTGATTTTGAGGAGAGGTGACTGCTCAGGCTGCCCTGATTGGGACACGGACACGGATTTTCACGGATGCGACGGATGTACACGGATTCTCGGGCAATAGCCGTGTCAATCCGTACCATCTGTATAGAACAACCAAGGCCACTTCAATCCTCCCACACCCCACTCACCGCCGCCTCCACGCACTGCTCGACCGTCCCATAGCGCACGAGTAGCCCTGCGTGGGAGGGCAGGTACGTAGCCCCCTTGGCCGAGGGGGTGGCCACGGTGCGCAAGCCCAGTTCCTGCATCGGCGCGACGACCGCGCACATGTCGGCCACCACCCGCCCGCCGCTGGCCTCGACCGCCGCCACCAGCCCCTCCGCCTGGGCGTGCTCCCGCACCTCGCGCGCCGCCGTGATCCACAGCGCCGATTTCACCCGCCGCCCAGCCAGCAGCCGCACCACTTGCTCGATCTCGGGGAGGCTGGCGTGCGGGCAGCCGAACCAGGCCAGGTCAATCTCGCGGGCAGTGGAATTGAGGGCCGCATAGGCCGGTCGCAGGTCGTCCACGATCAGCGTCTCGTGGCCGGGGGCCAGGACGTCGGGCTGCTCCGCCTCGGGGGTGATGCCGGCCACGTGATAGAGCGCCACGGCGCCGCTGGCGGCCATGGCCGCGCCGAGCGCCTTCAGTGCATCACGCTGGCCTACGTCCAGGCCCAGAAAGTATGGCACCCGGTCGCGGGCCACCTTCCCCACCAGGTAGCCCAACGCCCCAAAGTCGGAGGGTGTGCGCACCGGGCAGCGCACGATCACCCGCAGCGTGGCGTGCCGATTCTCGTCCAGGTGCAGGCCGTAGGCGGCGGTGCGCCCGACGATGGCCGCCGCCAGCGCCCCCGGCCCCCCTTCACGGTTGGTGCGCGCGCCCAATATGGAGTTGGCGTAACTCACCGCCGAGGATTCGGCCCAGGCCACGTGCTCGCCCAGCCCGGGCAGGGTGCCCACCAGGTAGGGCGTGCACGTGCAGGTCGTGTGCACCCCCAGCCGCCGGTAGGCCTCGATCACTGCCAGTTGCCCCTGGGCGAACCCCTCCGAAAAACCCAGTGCCTGCCAGGCCTGCAGGTCTATGCCGGCCGGGTTGAGCGTCGTGGGAACGCGCACCCGCGCGTCCTGAGCGGCCCATTCGCGCAGGAATTCCAGCCCCGCCTGGCCCAGGTTGCGGTAACTGACCCCCGCCACCTGCACGGAACTGACCGGCACCAACCGCCGGGCGCCGTAGATTTGCCCCAGCGCGACGACGATCTCCATCGCCTTGCGCACGCCGGGTCCCAGGCCACCCGCCAGCCAGCGCTGCTCTTCAGCCGACAGTTCCAGTCCCACCCGGCCCCTCTGCCCGCTACGCCATTCTGCGCGCGCACGCTTCGTGCAGGGACAGAATCTCCTTGATCAGGGTGCCCCGGTTACGCAGGTGCAAGCGGCGGCTCTCGTTGCTGACGGAAAAGTGGTAATGATCACCCAGCACGACGCGCACCTGGTCGCTGGCAAAGCCCAGTTCCTCCAGCAGATCCAGCATGGGCTTGACCCCCACCAGGCGATCCTTGTGGCCCAGGACGACGTGGAAATGGCGCCAGAGGTGCGGCTTGACCTGGCGGGGTATCTTGCCCATGGCGAAGAAGGTTTGTGCCAGCACCCCTTTGGGGGTGGTGTTGAATATGCGCGCGTGTTCGTCCTTCACCGCCCGGCTGGCCGCCCCGATGAGCATCTCGACGATGGACGGAGCCAGCCGGGTCTTGAGCCATCCCAAGGCGTCGGTGGTCGAACCGGCCCAGATACCCACGCCGAGCGCTTTGTAGAAACTCTTGCGCAGCCCATCGTTGACCAGGAGGGCGGGGGCGACCGCCAGCCGGCCGACTTCGTGGGGCCGCCAGCGCGCCTCGTCCAGGTAGAACAGGGCCGCCCCGCTCATCGAGTGGCCGACGAGCGTGATGATGCGCAGGCGGCTGGTGGCCCGCGGGCTGGAGCGCAGCCCCAACAACTCGAGCCAGCGCTCGATGGCGGCCATGTTCGCCGCCGGATCGCAGGCTTCCACCGGGGGCAACTCGTCAGCAAAAGGGGAGCCGCTGAAGCCGTTCACGTCGGCGGCCAGGGCGACCAGTTGGGGGTTGGCGGCACACACCAGGGCCGGGATCTGTTCCCAGATGGCCTGGCTGCCATCCCAGCCGTGCATGAACAGGACAAAGCCCCGCGCCCGGGCCATCGCTTCGGCGTGCCGGTCCCCCTCGCCCGCCGCCCCGGGCCAGAACACCCGCCACGCAAAATCCGCCAACCCCGTCTGGGCGCGGAAATCGGCGGCCCGTTGCGGCTCGATCAGCCCAGCCCGGCCCAGTTCGTTGAGCGTGTAACCGGTACTGACGATCCCCTCGGTCGCTTCCTGCCGGACCGCCCCGTGCCCGTTGACCCAGTCCCACTTGTTCACGGCAATTACGGCAACGCGCGGTAGGGAATGCCGCTCAGAAGCCCTTCGCGGCCTTCAAAAGCGTCCGAAACCGCCAGGCCCCCTGGGCCGATCTCGAAGCGACGAATCTCTTTGGCGTGGTTGGAGCCGCGCATCTTGAGCACCATGATGGCGCGCTGCATCGCGCTCTCGATCTCCACGTAGCGCAGCAGGACAATGGCGTCCACGATGAACGAGAGGCCTCCTTTATCGGCACGCCGGTACTCAGCCCGGCCCTCCTCACCCAGCAACATCGCCGTCACCCCCTCTCGTCGCAGGCCGTTGGCGACGGAGGCATAGATGTGGCGCAGTTCCTGCACGTCATGGGTGAGGCGATCGAAGTGGGTGACGCTGTCGAGCACCAGCCGCCGGATGTTGGCGTCGAGGAGCAACTTGTTGAGCCAGCCATCGGGAGACTCCAGGCTGGCCAGGAACACCTCCGGCGAGGTGAACACCTGGTGCAACTTGCCACTGGCCTCCAATTCCTTCAGGTCCCACCCCAGTGCCTCGGCATCCCGGTAGAGGGAGTTGGGGAACTGCTCGAAGGAGATGAGCAGCCCTGGCTCACCACATTTCGTCGCGCCGTGGACGAGGAACTGGAGCGCCATCAAGGTCTTGCCGGTACCCGGTGCGCCGCGCACCAGCACCATCGAGCCCGGCAGGAACCCTCCGTCCAGCATGTCATCCAGGCCCTTGATCCCGGTGGTCACACGCTTGTCTGCCACGTCTCACCTCCGATCCCGCCCTAGTGGTTCTTGGTGAACGTGATGTAGCCCAGGCTCGCGCCGCAATACCCAGGCAGGTTCACGATGATCTCCTCCGAAATGGGAAGATGGTCGTCCCGGTAGGGATCGTGCAGTTGCACCCGAATCTCGATCGGCTTGGGCTTGCTGTCGAAGAATAGCTCCCACGCGGCCTTGTTGCCATAGATGGTGTTGAACCGCGCATCCGCGCCGGAGTTGACCACGGCGTCAACACCGGCCCCCCACACGTGCACCGGGAAACCGGCCAGCGGATTCTCGTCCAGGTCCTGGACGTGGCCCGCCACCCCCGTCCAACTGCAACCGTACTGGGGCATGGTCAGGTTCAGTTCGTAGGTATAAGGCCAGGGAGAGCGCGTGGCCCGGGGCGTGGGCGTGACCGTGGGAGGGAAGGTGGGAGTGGGCGGGAAGGTGGGGGTGACCGACGGCGTCAACTTGGGAGTGGGTGTGTCGGTAGCAGGCGACATAGTCGGGCTGGCGGTCGGCGTCCAGGTGGGGATGTCGGTGGGACCACTGGGGGTCGGGGTCTCCGTGGGCAACATGGCGACGGCGACGAGCGTGGAGGGAGGGAAGGGGTTGTAGACGTCGAGCCCGATGGAGGCATAAAAGCCTACCAGGCACACCGTGGCTACGAGCACCAGGATCGTCAGCACGTTGGCCAGCGCGCCTTTTCTGTCGTTTCCCATCGCTTGATCTCCTTGACCCGCCCTGCGTCAGGGTGCCGTTTCGACGAACCGCTCAACAGAGGCCTGCGCCCATAGCCACTCGACCCACTCTTGCACTGCCCGATCCTGCATCAGGCGCAGGTTCTCCGGGCTGACAGGGCCAGCCGGGTCGCGCTCGACGACCTGCACGACGTGGTAACCCAGTGCGCTACTCACCACGCCACTGAATTGGCCAGGCTGCAAGGCAAAGGCTGCCTCCTCGACCTCGGGCGCCATCAAGATGCCCCGCGGGAAGAAGCCCAGGTCCCCGCCGCTTTCGCGGGTGCTGGTATCCTGGGAATAGGACTGAGCCAGCGCGGCAAAGTCGGCACCGCCTTGCAGTTGGGCCAGGATACGCTCGGCCTCGGTAGGGTTGTCTACCAGGATGTGCCGGGCGTGGACGTGTTCGGCGGTCGTCGGCACCCTATCCACGACGCGCTGCGCCATGGCCATGCCGATCAGTTGCGCGCGCACTTCTTTCCAGGCGTCTTCGTACGTTTCACCCCACTCTGCCAGTTTCGCCCGATAGGCTTCGTCGCCTCCGTTCTCCTCAACCATCACCTGCACGTAGGCGTCCACGTCGGCATCGGAGACGACGACCCCTTCCGCAGCCGCTGTTTGCTCAGTGAGCACCTGCTCGATCATCACGTTGAGGACCCAGGCGCGCGCCCGAGCCAGGTTCTCCTGCCCCTCTGCACTGTTGGGGTCAATGCCGCGGGACGACAACGAAGCCTCGCGCTCGTAATCGCTCAGGTAGACCGGCTGGCCGTTGACCAGCGCAGCCAGGGGAGGCTCTGGGGTAGGCGAGGACGAAACGACGACTGCTTCAGTGGGTCCAGCGGGGACCAGGGCTGTGGCAGTGGGCGCCGGTGCGGCGGCGGGTGTATAGGTGACCCACATCGGCGCACAGGCGGTGGAAGTGAGCAACAGCGCCAGCGCGACAAGTCTCCCTACTGCTTTCCAATCCATAGTAAACTCCGTTTCGATGATATGTTCCACCCTGGCGAAGGTAGCGGATAGCAAACCCTGGTCAGGGTTTTCATTGCAGATGGGGCCATTATACCCATAGCGCAGATTTTATGCAACCTGAGCGGCTTGCCGGGTGGGCCGCACCGTCGTGGAACAGGCGGTGCTGGAGCGCTTTCCAGAGTGGGCCGCACCGCCGTGGAACAGGCGGTGCTGGAGCGCTTTCCAGGGTTCATGCGAAGCTTGCCAAAGCGCCGGGCGCCTGTTACAATTGGCCGACTCTCACCCTCCCGCAGGTTCGGACGGATCGTAACCTGCGGGAGGGTAGGACGCACGACAACAAAAACGCTCCATGACATCACGACGACAATTCATCGCACGCCTCCATACTATCCTGAGTCGGGCCATCCAGCGCTGGACACTGGCGTTGGTGGTGGCTGCGCTGTTGCTGGGCCTGGCAGCCGAAGGCCCCCCACCCGCCAGCCTCGACACGCGGGCCACCCGCATGCTGGCCGGCGAGCAGTTCGATTTTGTGGGTTGGGAAGTGACGGCGCTGCTGGGCAAAGTGGCCCAGGCACTGGTAGCGCCGCAGCGCTACATGGACGAGCCCGCCCGCCGCGGTTTCTTGCTCGACTACCTGAGAGCGGTGGCCGACATCGAGAGCCTGGATTGGGAAATCCAACGCGCCTACACCGACCCGCAAGTGGGGGACGCGGAGGCCGCAACCCTGGAATGGCGCGCGCGCCTGGCCGGATTGAGGGCGGCGGAGGAGGCCCGCCAGCCCCTGGCCGAGGCGATCCTCGAAGAACAGACGGCCTGCGTCCTGGTGGAAGAAGGGTTCGGCCTGCTGAGCCAGGAGGTCCCGCCCGTCAGCAGTCACTTTACTCCGCTGCCCCTGCTGCTCGTCGTCTCCCCTCGCGACCATATCGAACGGGTGTTTGACCTCAGCCTGCGCCGCGGGCTGGACGTGGCCCAACAGGAAGCCATCGAGGCACAGATAGATACGACGCTCGACGTCTCGTCGCTGGTGACCCACATCGGGGGCATGGCAGCCTATCCGGCCATGCTGTTCGAGTCCAGTTCACTCACCTGGCTGGCCGACGTGACCGCCCACGAGTGGACGCACCATTACCTCACCCTGCGGCCGCTGGGCTGGAATTACGACGCCTCCTCCGAGGCACGGACGATCAACGAGACGGTGGCCTCCATCGTGGGGAAAGAAATGGGGCGGCGGATGATCGCCCGCTACTACCCCGAACTGCTGCCGCCGGAGCCTGCGGCGGAGGAGGCGGAAGGGGAAGCGTCCCCATCGGAGCCACCCGCTTTCGACTTCAACACCGAGATGCGGCAGACGCGTGTTCAGGTGGACGAACTGCTGGCCCAGGGCCAGATTGAAGAGGCGGAGGCGACCATGGAGGCGCGGAGACAGGAATTCGTCGCCCAGGGCTATGGCATCCGCAAACTGAACCAGGCTTACTTTGCCTTCCACGGGGCCTACGCCGACGAACCGGGCGCAGCAGGGGAGGACCCGGTGGGGCCGGCGGTGCAGGATTTGCGCGCCCGCAGCCCCGACCTGCACACCTTCGTGGCCCGCGTGGCCCGCGTCACGACGCTGGCGCAACTGCAGGCGCTGCTGGGCAACCAAGACACCCGCTTGTCACCCTGAGCGTAGCGAAAGGTCTGGCCTCCGCTCAGCATGACACTTGCCTGTCACCCTGGTCCGAACGGGCGCTGGTCTAAACTGACCCTGGTCTAACTGACCAGCCTAGTTCCCCTCTCAGCCGCAGGGCGCTTCGAATCCGTAGTCCTGGGCGGCCTCGTGCAGTGGACCACGCGGATTCCAGGCCAGGGACACGCAAGGGGCTGGCAACTCGAACACGTAAGAGGCGCCGGTCTCGATCTCCACTACGCGAAGGGTGCGCATGCGGCTCCCCTCCACGATTGCCACGTACCGCCCATCAGGCGATAGGCTCCCTCCGGCCCAAGAACTGGACTCGAATAGCAACTCGCCGTCAATGCCTGTCACAGTGAGCGTGACCTGGTCACCGGTGGAGGCCACAGTGAGCAGCCGGCGGCCATCCGGCGACCACCACCCGCCGACGTAAGCGACCTCCTGTTGGGTCAGCAGGATACGTGGATCGCTACCGTCGGGGCGGATCAACCCAACACTCCCCTGCACCAGTCCCGTGTCTATATGCTGGACGGCCCCGAAACTGATCCAATCGCCAGCCGATGACCAGGCGAGCACCGACACACCCAAATCAGCGCGCTCTGCGCCAGGGTCGAGGAGCGCGACCAGGGCCGACCTGTCTAGCAACGTCCTCGTCACCCCAGTGGTCACATCGAGTATGTTCAGGCCTGGCCAATCGTCTGTGCCGGAGAAGGCGATCTGTCCCCCGTCAGGTGAACAGGCCACTGCCAGTCCCTCCCCTACCTGGCGGGAACCAGAGCCATCCGCTTCGGCCAGCCACAGCGCCGGCGGCGACGACCCCTGGGTCGCGACGTAAACCAGGTACGGGCCACACCACGACACGGCGGACAGATAACCACCGCTCAGCGCCACACTGGCATCGGTTTCCACGTCCACCACTCCCCCTTGCGAGGATGGACCCGCCACCGAGTAGGCGGCGTATCTGCCATCGGGCGACCAGCCGAGCGGCATGGCTTCTGCGGGCACACTGGCCAGCCGGCGCACGGCGGAGCCGTCCGCCTGCAGAAGGTAGAGCCCACCGCCCTGGATGGCGGGTTGCGAGGCTAGCAGCCTCGCGCCATTGATCCAGAAGACGTCCCCCATGGCTGCTGCCTCCACGCTCGTCAGCGGGAGCCAAGCGGAGCCGTCCGTCTCCGAGAAGTAGAGCCTACCTCTGTGGATGGCGGGTTGCCAGGCCAGCAGCCTGGCGCCATCGGGCGACCAGAGCAGGGCCTCGAAGCTTGTACCCCAGAAGAGCGGCGTCATCGCTGGCTCGTCCAGGCGCACTCCCCACAGGTTCGTGAGGTCCCGACAGGCGACCACCAGGTCAGCCTCGGCGAAGGCCCCTGCCTGGCCATACGGTTCATCGCTGGGCGGGCGACCGGTCACCTGGCGGACGAAGGCGAGGTAACGGCGCTCGAAGGTAAACCAGTTCTCGCCCAGCGCACCCGAAATCGCTGCCCCCTCCCAGGGCGCTGTGTACAGCGCGACGAGCATGTCGGCAACCCTGGACGGACCTTGCTCCTGCTCGATAAACGCCAGGAACAGATCAACTTCCGCCTCGGCCAACGGCCGCCGGGGATCGTCCTGGGCCAAAGGGAAGCGCCATATCACATCCAGACGGAGCCATTCCTGGGCGTCCAACGCCCGGCTGACGAGGTCGAGGTCAGGGGGAGAGGGCGCCGGCTGCAATCCCAGTTTCGCCCGCAGCCAGGCGCGCCCCCTGGCGCGGAACAGTTCGCCCCCTTGAGCCGTGCGCGGCGTCTCATCCACCAGATAACCCGCCTCGCGGGCGGCGAGACGGTCCAGAAGCAGGTCATCCAGGGCTTGCTCCCACGCCGCGTGGGCCAATTCACCGGCCGGAACTCCGACGACGAAGGGGGCCGGCAGCGCGCCGCCCGGCTCCAGCGCGGCGTCCAAGGTGTCGGTAAACACCAGCGGCACTGGCGCAGACGACTGGCAGGAAATGAGAGCACAGAACTGCTCGGCTGCCCCCTCCAGTTTGAAGGCGACCGGTTTCATCAGGTCGGCGTCAATGGCGAAGGAGGTCACGACGACCCGTTGGCCGGTGAAGATGACGGTATGGCCAGCGTAGCTCAGGTCCGCCCGCGTGTGGAGCCAGCGGCCATCGTCATCGCGACGGTAGAAGCGGGTGGCCCGGAAAGGGAGCGCCTGGTCGCCGGGGAGGCTGGCAAAGCGCACGACCTCGACGCGCGCCCCATCGCCCACGGCCCGGGCATTCTCGACTGAAAAGGGGATCATGGAGGTCAAACTGGGGAGGGGCGGAGGGAAGGCCGCGTCGGACGCCACGCGAGCCCGCTGGGCCTGCTGCCAATTGGGGTCGGCCTCGTCCTGTAGGCTGAGATAGAGGGCCACGTCTCGCTGTGCCAGGGCCTGCAACTCCAGTTGGGCGACGGCCTGCACCTCGGATTCGACCATCTTGAGGGCCTCGCGCCGCACGCGCCACCAGGCGTAGAGCCCCACCACCACCAGCGCCAAGACGACCGCGGCCAGGGTCAGCCAGAATCGCCAGCGACGACGCCGGGGGCGGCGTTCCTCCTGCGGGGCCTGCTTGGGGGCCTCGTCCCCAAAGTGCCACTCCAACTCAACCGACATGCCACCCTCCCAGATAGGACACGGAGAAACACGGATTGGACGGATGGACACGGATCAATTAGGGCTGAAGGTCTTCTCCTAGCCGAGAGAAGCCGTGAAAATCCGTCAAATCCGTGAAGGTCCGTGTCCCAGTGACTACACTACTGAACGGTACCATCGTAGTATAGCATGCGGTAGGGGCATGTCAAGCATGCGGGGGGTATTTGGATCGCGAAGGGCGCGAAATCTCGCGAAAATACACGAAACCGGTCCTCCACACGAGGCCGGCTCTGTATCAGCATGCTGGCACCACAAACACAACTGAGATGGGACACACCCGATTGACTTTTGGACAGAGTCACAGCATAATACCCGCATCTGCTGGTGTGGAACACGAGATTGGGAGGTGAGGGAGAATGGGAGAGCAAGCACGCATTGGGTATCGCGTCGTCGGGACGATCAAGGGCGTGAAGGGGTCTTGCAGTGCGGGTCATAAGGTAGGGGACCAACTTGAACTCAGCGGGCATAGCGCGGGCGGGTTGTGCGGGTTCCTGTACCACAGCGTGTTCCCGTATCTGGTCATGCTCCAGTTCGGCGGTGGATACCCGGCCGAATGGGGGGACCCCGACGTGGTCGAGGTGGACTGCGTGGACAAGATGAATGCGGTGACCATTGAACTGCGGAGGGTCAGGGAGTAGTACCGGGTAGTGAACAAGCCATGAGAAAGACGATGCTCAGATGGGAGTTGGCCGGCATAGCGTTCATCATCCTGGCAGGCTCTGCCCTGCATTTCGTGTTTGAGTGGACCGGCTATTGGCGGCCGGCGGCCCTGATCGCTGCGGTCAACGAAAGCATGTGGGAACACCTGAAGATGGCATTCTGGCCGGGGCTCATATTCGCGCTGGTCGAGTACCCGTTTATCAGGAAAGCAGCGCACAACGTGTGGGCGGCCAAGGGCCTGGGGCTGTTTACGATGCCTGTGGTGATCGTCGCACTGTTCTATGGGTACAAGGCCATACTGGGGCGGGGCTATTTGTGGATGGACATCCTGATCTTCGCCCTGGCCGTGGTGGCCGGGCAGTTGGTGAGTTACAGGATTCTGATCGCACCCAAGATGGAGCGGTCTGTACAATGGAGCGGCGTAGTGCTGGTGGTCATCTTGATCGCCGCGTTCTCGTCGTTCACTTACCGGCCACCCAGGTTCTTCCTGTTCGAGGATCCCAGAACGCACGAGTACGGTATCCTGGACAGCACTGCCAGATAGGCAGCAATCGGTTTGGGTCTAGACTCCCTTCCAGCCCTGCAGGGGACGGCTCGGACTGCTTGATCTGTAGACGTTCCGCCTTCGCCGACTGCATCATAGCGCACGCCGCACAACTGTTTGACTTCTACCCGAAACTGCACTATACTACCATCATAATGCAACAAAAATCGTCTCGTGACTCTACCCAGTCCGAGACGATGACCAAGGCGGTGGGGGCCGCCCTGGTGCCAGAGATTCTAGCACAGAGCCCGCCCGCCGTCGAGGTTGGGGCGGGCTTTGTCGTTGGGTGACGGGTGTCCTGGCGGGTGAGACCGCAGGGCGCTCGCCCACGGCACCTACTGCCGAGAAATGCCTGAAAAATACTGGCGACCAGTACAACCGTGCGCTCCAGGACTTGGTCAGCTACATCGGGCCCTTGCTGAAGTGGGATACAGAGTGAGGCGACGTTTCGGGAAATCCAGCAGCATCTGCAGGAGGAGGACCAGTGATGGGACCGAGAAGACCCTATATTGCGATGGTGTTGGTGTTGGGTTCCGGCCTGTTGACCCTCGTTATGATTGCTTTGCTAGCCGTGTCTTCTTCATCCACGTCACGGGCTCTGCCTCTGAATGAGGAAGTCAATCCCTGCGGTGGTGAGTTTCAGATTAGTACTATCCCCAGCCTACCCACTCAGGACGATACTATCACTGTCACCTATTCCGCTGTTTGGAGCCATATCCCTACACCTGTGCACCAGTCCTACGAATTAGTAGATCACGTGATCCGACTAGATGCTGTTTACCACATGCCCGAAGTGTTTGCTCCGGTAATGATGTCTTGGGGAGGAAAGGCGGATGTTGGCAACTTGCCTACTGGTACCTACACAGTTGACGTTTACCTCACTATAGTGGTTACTCCCACGATATTGCCTCCTGAGCTCTGTGGGACCAAGTCATTTACGGTGTATGAGGAGATACTGAAGACATATTTGCCCATTGTTGCCAAGTAGGCTATGCAATCGTTCTCAACACTAAACTCGCGATGAACCACGTTGATCTCGTCTCCCAACTCGCATTACGACCCCGCTCCCTCACCCGCGCCATCGAGGTCTCTGGCACCATTGAGCCGAGCGGCCCCTTGGAGCGCCCGCTGTCGCGTCTGTCCCTGGCGGCATACAGGCGGCGGCTGAGGAGCGTTGTGGCAGTGGCGACTGTGGGGGGGACGGAGGAGGGATTGGGGGCGAGGGAGGGGGTTGGGGATAGGGGGGCGGGGGCGTGGGTGAGTGGGAATTAGGAGAGGCATTTGACTTGCCAAATCAGCAGTGGGGAGCACACGTGTGACACGGACCAAGCCACCTGTTACTGGGACAGCACATACCTTGCCCTTCGACAGACTGTCACCGCGCGACTTTGAGCGCCTCTGCCTCTGGCTTGTCAGGCGTGAGGGGTACGAGCGCGCCGAACACCTGGGTGCGGCAGGCAGCGAGCAGGGGCGTGACGTTGTTGCCTGGCGCGAGGGTAAGTTGTGGGCGTTCCAGTGCAAGAGCGTGCAGAGGTTCGGCCCCAAGGACGTCCTCGCCGAGATCGACAAGATCGTGGGGCTACCCGACGACCTGCGACCTGCCGCGCTTGTGTTCCTAGTTACCTGCGATGTTTCTGCTAAAACGCGCCAGAAGGCACGCGAACGCTGTGGCGAGGGGATGGAATGCCACTTCTGGGCTGGTACCGAACTCGACGCGATGGTGAAACGCCACCCTGAGATCGTGAAGGAGTTCTTTCGAGAGGTCGGGAGTGATGAACGCCCGACGTCAGAAGTGAAGATCACTGGTGACGGTAACGTAGCGGGCGACGGCAGTTCAGCGCAGGTCGTCAAGGCTGAGAGCGGCAGCACTGTTGGCAATGTCTTCCAAATCGTCGTTACTCAACTCTTCGGCAGGCGTATAGACGAGCAACGCGCCCAACGCAACCGACGTGCCATGCTCAGAATGGTAAGGGACTGCTGGGTCAAGGGTGTGCTAGAGCAGTCTCTGCACGGCGCGGCGATGATCGAACTTGGCTTGAAAGAGCGAGCAGATGCGGTCGAGCGCCCCTGGGATATGGTGTTGCAGACCGAGCGAGAAGACCGCACTCTACCGCCTGGCACCAGAATCATAGATGTGTTCGACGAGATGGGCAGGAACTTGCTGATTCTCGGTCAGCCAGGTTCAGGCAAAACGACAATGTTACTCGAGTTGGCCCGCGACACGATTGCCCGTGCTGAGCGGGATCTCACGCAGCCCATTCCAGTCGTGTTCAACCTTTCCTCGTGGGCCGACAAGCGGCAACCCATCGCAGAATGGCTGGTAGAAGAACTCAACACCAAGTACAGCATCCCCAAGAGAGTTGCCCGTCCGTGGGTTGAGCATGATGAGCTGCTGCTGCTACTTGACGGCCTGGACGAGGTTAAACGGGAGTATCGGGAGGACTCCGTCAGAGCAATCAACGGCTTCCGCAAGGAGCACTTGGTTCCTCTGGTGGTATGTAGCCGCTTTGCAGATTATCAAGCCCTGACGACTCGACTTAGGCTCCAGGGGGCGGTTCTCCTGCAACCGCTGACTCCTCAGCAGGTTGATGAGTATCTTCGCGGAGCAGGTATGGCGCTTTCGGCGGTTCGTGAGACGCTACAGCATGATCCTACGCTTCAGGAGCTAGCAGAGACACCACTGATGCTCAGCGTCATAACCTTGGCTTACCGTGGAAGATCGGTCGAAGACTTGCAGACGCTGGAAACGCCAGTGGCGCGCCGCAAGCATGTGTTTGAGAGTTACGTGCAGCGGATGTTTGAACGACGGAGAGTTGACCATCCTTATTCGCCACAGCAGACTATCCAGTGGTTGGCGTGGTTGGCTCAAAAGATGTCTGCGCACGGGCAGACAGTCTTCTTGATTGAGAGACTCCAGCCCGACTGGTTGCCAGCGCGCTCGCGGCGACAGATGCGCATCGTTGCGCGGCTGGCTGTTCGGCTGGTTTTTGGGCTGGTTGTTGGGCTGGTTGGTGGGCTGGTTTTTGGGCTGGTTGGTGGGCTGAGTGGTAAGCTGGTTGGTGGGCTGGTTTTTGGGCTGTTGGGTGGGCTGGTTTTTGGGCTGTTGGGTGGGCTGGTTCCTGGGCTGGATGGTAGGCTGGATTCCGTAGAACCCGTTGAACTGCTCAAATGGTCGTGGGGGGGAGTAGTGAGAGGGCTGGTTTTTGGGCTGGTTTTTGGGCTGGCTGTTGGGCTGGTTGCTGGGCTCGTTGGTGAGCGGGGTGGTGTGCTGGTTAGTGGGCTGTTTAGTGGGCTGGGTGGTGGGCTGGTTGCTGGGCTGGTTGTTGGGCTGTTTAGTGGGCTGGTTGTTGGGGTGGTTCTTGGGCTGAGTAACATGGAGTTAGAAGCTAGAATAGTGCCCAATCAAGGTATTTGGCGGTCAGCAAGAAATGCCCTAATTGTTTGTCTGGTTTCTGGGCTGGTTGCTGAGCTGTTTTGCGTGCTGGTTAGTGGGCTGTTTAGTGGGTTTGACCTGGTTTTTGGGCTGGTTTTTGGGCTGCTTGTTGCAATAGGCTTGGGGTTGCATTTCGGTGGTCTAGCCGTCATTCTGCACATCGTCCTGCGATACTTCCTCTGGCGCGATGGTTACCTAGCCTGGAACTTGGTCCGGTTCCTCGATTATGCCGCCGAGCGCATCTTCTTGCGCAAGGTTGGCGGCGGGTACGTCTTCATCCACCGACTGCTGCAGGACTACTTCGCATCGTTGTACCAGGGCCAGTGAGGTGCCAGGTTGGTAGACAAGTAGGATCAGCCCCCTTCGAGCCCCCGCTGTCGCGTCTGCTCCTGGCCGCCTACAAGCGCCGCCTGCGCGCCATTGTAGCCGCTGCGCCATCGTGGGTCGGTGAGGAGATCCTGAGCGCCAGTGAGCGCATCGGGGACAAGCGGCGCGCGCTGTGGCTGAGCGACAACTGAAACCCGCCCCGCGCAACTCGCAGCGCGGCTGCTGCCCAAGCGGTAGCACCGAGCCTGGAACGGGTGGGGCAGTTTGTGTTTGACTTGCGCCATTGGCGCTGAAGGTATTGACTTCTACCAGAGTTTCAGTACAATGTGTATGCGCGCACGAAACCAACGCCGCAGGTGCAGAGCAAGCCTGGAACATTGACGGAGTAGCAAGAGCGCGTTGGAGGTAAGGTGTTGCAGGATAGCGTAAACCGCCCGCCGTTGTGAGGTGTGGCGGTGTTTTCGTTTCTGAGGGAGAACCACACTGGCGGATTGTGCAGGCTCCCTCTGCAACCCAGGCCATTGTCGTGCTGTTGTGGAGCCAGTACCTATGAGTGATGAGCGTCCGAAATCAGAAGTGAAGATCACTGGGGACGGTAACGTAGTGGGCGACGGCAGTTCAGCACAGGTCGTCAAGGCTGAGAGCCCCGCTACTATGGGCAGTGGCGAGAACTAGGAGAGGCACTTAACTTTCCGAATGAGCAATGGGTAGTACACGTGTGACAAAGACCAAGCCACCTGTTACTGGCACAGCACACACCTTGCCCTTCGACAGACTGTCACCGCGCGACTTTGAGCGCCTCTGCCTCTGGCTCGTCCAGCGTGAGGGATACGAGCGCGCCGAGCACCTGGGTGCGACAGGCAGCGAGCAGGGGCGTGACGTTGTTGCCTGGCGCGAGGGTAAGTTGTGGGCGTTCCAGTGCAAGAGCGTGCAGAGGTTCGGCCCCCAGGACGTTCTCGCTGAGATCAACAAGGTCGTGGGATTACCCAATGACCTGCGACCTGCCGCGCTTGTGTTCCTCGTTACCTGCGATGTTTCTGCTAAGACGCGCCAAAGGGCACGCGAACGCTGTGGCAAGGGGATGGAGTGCCGCTTCTGGGCTGGTACCGAACTCGACGCGATGGTGAAGCGCCACCCTGAGATCGTGGAGGAGTTCTTTGGAGAGGTTGGGGATGAGGCTATCGAGCCTACATGGTGGAGACGCTTCCGCCGCCATCCCCTGGTATTCTATCCCACCGTCGCGTTCACAATCATAGCGGCCGTCATCGGAGTGCTGGCTGGATTGGCAAGCACGGGAGCCGACATCGGCGGCGCCAGAGAGCAGCTTCAACAGTGGGGCGTGATACGAGCCTTCCCTCCCGAAAGACGGGGCGAGTCACTCATCGTCATCGCCAGCTTCTATTACTCGGAGGAACTACCAAATACAGAGGCCCACCACGAAATCTACCGTGCTATCCAGGAAGCCAAAGAGGATCTGGGCTTTTCCAATCTTCGGGTCGAGGTTGAACCGACGCGCTTACGTGCCGACGATCTGGACGGGGCTCAAAGGTTAGGCGAACGTTACAGGGCCAGTATGGTTATCTGGGGAGCTGACACGGGCGTCCGAGTTACTGTCATCTATCTCAATCTCAAGCACCCTGACTTCGAAGCCGCCGAAGTCCAGATCAGCGAAACCCGACGCACACAACTGGCCAACCCGAGTGGTTATGCGGAATTCGTTACGCAAGACCTGCCCAGTCAGCTCACCTTTCTTTCCCTGTTTGCCATTGGGCAGTCCTACTTCATTGAGGGAGCGTACGCCGATAGCCTTGAGGTGATTCAGAAGGCAGTCGGTTCAGTGGTGCCTGGAACGGAGCCGCTGGAGGGTTTAGCCGATGCCTATTTTCGCCTTGGCTGGCTTCACCAGGAGCCGACGATAGGCGACGATGAGCAAGCCATTGCTGACTACGACCAGGCTATCGCCCTCCAGCCCGACTATGCTGAGGCCTACAACAACCGTGGGATTGCCTATGGCGCCAAAGGCGACCTTGCCCATGCCATTGCTGACTTCGACCAGGTTATCGCCCTTGATCGCGACGACGCTGAGGTCTACAACAACCGTGGGATCGCCTATGCCGCCAAAGGCGATTTTGCCCGCGCCATTGCGGACTACGACCAGGCTATCGCCCTCAAGCCCGACTTGGCTGAGGCCTACAACAACCGTGGGACTGCCTATTACGACAAAGGCGATCTGGGCCGCGCTATTATTGACTACGACCGCGCTATCGCCCTCAAGCCCGACTTGGCTGAGGCCTACAGCAACCGTGGGACTGCCTATTACGACAAAGGCGATCTGGGCCGCGCTATTATTGACTACGACCAGGCTATCGCGCTGAAGCCCGACTACGCTGTGGCCTACGCTGGCCGTGGGGCTGCCTATGGCGCCAAAGGCGACCTTGCCCACGCCATTGCTGACTTCGACTATGCTATCGCCCTCAAGCCCGACTTCGCTGTGGCCTACGTGAACCGTGGAATTGCCTATTACGACAAAGGCGATCTGGGCCGCGCTATTATTGACTACGACCAGGCTATCGCGCTGAAGCCCGACTACGCTGTGGCCTACGCTGGCCGTGGGGCTGCCTATGGCGCCAAAGGCGACCTTGACCACGCCATTGCTGACTACGACCAGGCTATCGCCCTCAAGCCCGACTACGCTAAGGCCTACGTCAACCGTGGGAACGCCTATGTGCAGGCAGGGGAAAAGGACAAGGCTATTGCTGACTTCAGGAAGGTCCTGGATTTGAGCAGTGATCCCTACTTGCGGCAACAGGCGGAAGAGCAGTTGCAGGCGTTGGAGGTCAGGTGACTCACCTAGTCAGGCGAGATAGGATTGGCGAGCCATCAGCGCCGTGACCGACAGGTGATGGTATAGCCTGTGATCTGTATGAGGCTGAGAGCGGTGCTCTGGGGGAAGCTCAGGGCGTTTTCTATTCTGTTTACTGTGGCGTGCTTCACTGAGAAGCAGGGACCTCGCTGCCAGTAGTAAGGGTGGGAGCAGGCCCAGGGGTGGGAGCGGCGCGACTGCCGCCGAACTGCCCGTCCCGCACAACTCGCTGCGTGGCTGCTGCCGAGGCGGTGCCACTGAGGCTGGAACAGGTGGAGCAGTTTGCGCTTGACTTGCGACAGAGGTGCTGCAGACTGTTGACTTCTGCGCAAGGTTCCACTATACTATGAGCGCAATGGAACGAGAGAGCCTCGCGGCTCTTGCCAGTCCGAGGCAGTGACCGGGACGGTGGTCCGCTCTGGTGCCGCAGTATTGTTCGCTGAGAGCTGTGCGTGAGATGTTGAGGCACTGGCAGTCCTGTCGCGACAGCCTCTCGGCTCTCGTCTCAACCTCTGACAAATCGGGCACCAGTTTTCACTACCCACGGAGTCAAGCAATATGCCCCAATCAACTCGTTGCCAAGCTGTCACACAGAGAGGTATTCAGTGCAAGCGATCGGCAACTCCAGGATCGCCTTTCTGTTCCATTCATAGCGCTAACCAAGACAAGAGAGGATCCTCGCAAAGACGTAAGCTGGATCGAGAGAAGATCATGGAACTCGTGGAGGAACGAGGATCGGCAGATGGTCTTGACCTTTCCTACACTGACCTCTCGGGAGGAAGATTCGGTTCAGGTGATACTCCAATGCCCCCTCTCGACGGAGCGATTTTTGGCAGATACGGCGATGTTATGAGTGGAGCAACAGCGCGAGATGCGCTATTCGCGCGAGCGAGTCTCAGACGCACGAAATGGATTTACGCCGATTTGAGGCGCGCCAATTTCTACGTGGCTGATCTATCTGAGGCGGATCTGCGGTTTGCTGAACTCAATGATGCCATAATGGTAGGTGCCAGGCTCATTGGGGCCAACCTTCACGGCTCTGACCTGAGTAATGTGGTCCTTCGAGATGCAGATCTACGCAGTTCAGACCTTTATTTGGCCAAACTCTCAGGGCGGACTGATCTGAGAAGAGCCAACTTGGGGGAACGCATACTCCAAGAGGATGCAAAGGCGTACGCTGACTTCGTCAGGCGAGCCGTCCTTCCAGACTCAAAGAATCCCCTTGAACATCATCTCAGAAACCGCCTATTAAAGGCCATGCGTGTTTATGAGCATCTTAGGATCCATTTCGAGGAAAATGGTAATCTTGATGATGCAGTCTGGGCCTACCGGAGAGAGAGAAGGATGAGAAAACTGTGGAAAGGGCAACAGGCAGGTGAATCCTGGAACAGCCGACGCTACGCTCAGTCCATTCAACTGCGAGCAAGTTGGGCAGGTGATTGGTTGGTGGAACACCTTTGCGACTATGGAGAAAGCGTTTGGCGGGTATTGCTTTGGTTGTTGGCACTTCTCTTTGTGATCGGCCCAGCCATCATACGGCTGTCTGGCGGACTGGAATGGAATAGAGGGAATCTTGGAACATACTTCAGTCTTGAAACCTCTTGGCAAAGATCTCTCTATGGCTACCTTCAATACACCCTTTACATGCTAGATACAATAACTACCGCGAATTTCTCTGATCTACGGCCTGCTACCGACGCAGTTCGGTTAGCCTCTGGAACTATGGCCATGATGGGGATCTTCTTGACAGGTCTGCTCGGCTTCGTAGCGGGTAATCGCATTCGGCGGTCGTAGCATAGCCGATTGTAGACAGGCGATGCTATGTGTACCTGCCATATCGCACAACTATAGTTGGACTGCGTTCACAAACATGGCAGACAGTGAAGGTCGGGGCAGTGCACTGCACTGAACCGTTCCATAGCGGGCTGCTAACTGACGGCTGCTGGTACGAAGTCGTTTGTGTGGCCGGTATGACCCTACTCTTGTGCATGCTATTCAGGCCCTCACCACCATCTGGCGATCAGGTCCCTTCGAGCATCTTCCCCTAGCGGCCTACAGGCGGCGGCTGCGGAGCATTGTGGCAGTGGCGACTGCGGGGGGGGAGGGGGAGAGAG
>Ga0307377_10000943_pt1 | contig 38561 bp, 35 predicted proteins | sample TR3MG_FD_202535 | JGI IMG/M metagenome (GOLD analysis project Ga0307377, IMG submission 202535) | Soil microbial communities from Risofladan, Vaasa, Finland - TR-3 | ecosystem: Environmental > Terrestrial > Soil > Coastal area > Acid sulfate soil | place: Finland: Risofladan, Vaasa | collected... | reverse complement strand
GGGTGTTTGTTTTAATTTTTCTTCTTCTTTGATTTTATCTTGGGCTTCTTTCATCATTTTATAGAAAGGATTTTCACCTTCTGTCATAGATGCAATCATTAATTGGTTAAGTTCTTTTAATTTTTCGACATCTACGTTTTCCTTAGATGAATTATTTTTCAAATCTTTAATTATTTGTTCAATGTTGGATAATTTCTCTTTATTACCGTCTGAGTTTTTAGATAATATCTCCATTAATTTCTTATCCATACCATCATCAGTTGAAGAATTTTGCAATCCTTTGACAAACTTCTCCAATTCTTTCATCCTGCTCTCAATTTCGGATGTACTAATTTTTCCGGTAGTCTCTTTTATTTCCTCAAGTGAACGTTTCACTTGGTTGATTTCTTTTTCAATTCTAGGGTCTTTATTTGTACCGTCAAGCACTCTATGAATAACTTCCCTAACTTCCACGGGTGTGTGCTCTGCTCTAACGAAAAGATCATCAGGATTGGCTGTCCTTTTTCCAGCATTTAATTTTTTTCTTCTATTTACCATTTAGAAACCTTTTTTCCATTTGACATATTGTTTTGCAAAATACAATAAAACTTTCTTAACTTTGATGTTGTCTTATCAATTATTTTTCTTAGCTTAACCGTGTTAATACCAGTTTTATTTGAAAGATCATTCAACGTGGATTGTCTGTACATTTTTAAAATGCTCAAATCTTCCTTTGTCTGAATTGATAAAGTTTGGGATTCGTATTCTTCAATTAACATATCCATTTCAGCAGACAATGATTCTTCATCATTGTTGTGAATGTATTGATGCTCCAGATAATCATTAATATCTGAGTATTCTACTTTAATCCCTTCTTCTTTGTTGGTTTTTTTATTTTTCTTCTTCTTTTTCATTACGGGGATATGAATCAAATCATTATTATAGTTATAATAATTTTGCAATAATCCCCGGATCGTTTGAACGGCGTAATGATAGAATGGCATGCCGACTTCAAAATCATATGTTTCCGTGGCTTTTTTTAAACCTTCAAAAACAAATGACATTATAGAAGATAATGTTTGAGCGTAATTGTATTGGCGGTATATTACGTAAATCAATCTTGCATTATTTTTCAATAACTTATTTAAATTTTTGGTCTTATGCGCAGCCTTAGAGGGATCTTGTATATCCCTCACTAGTTGTTTATTTATCTCAGCACCGTTCTTAGGAAATGGATTCCTTTTTATAAATTCTTCTGGAGTCATTACACACATTCATGGTTACACCGCAACTTAAATTAATTCTAAATATTCAGGTTTCGAATTAGCATACATCCCATCAAGTAATTTTATATTGAGTATTCTTCCAAAGTGTTGAATGTTACTAATAATCCCTTCTTCAATAACGGTACTATTAATTCTTCCCTTTTTAATTGCTCTGTTTATTTTACTTGTTGTTCTGACCTTATCTCCCACTGCTAATTTTATTTCCATTTTTGTTTTTGTTCTCCCTTAAAACTTAAATTATAAAAATGTGTAATGTCAATATCTAATAAATAAGGAACTACCTGTCCCTTATTACATATAAGTTTATAAATTTTAGTTATTCTCTATTGGATTTATATTGTTGTATTGTGTCTGAATCCAATATTTTTTCAAGTGCATTTTTTCTATTTAACCAATACGTTGCTATCTTACGAATAGACATCCTAGCATTAAAAGTAGCACCCGTTACTAATGATTGTTTTACTGCCCTTTCGTAATTTAACATGCAATAATTCCATTCATTTTCTAAATACTCTTTATCCCCATAGAAATCATTGTAAACTTCCCTCATTTCTGTAGTCATAATTCCAAGGGAAGTTCTAGGTTTCTTTTTTTGCGTTTTTGTAGGGTCTGTAAATATCTTCTTCATATAAAAAAAAATAGATTTTTTAATTTGTATAAACTATAGGAAATTAGCTTTAAAGGAATTAAATCATGGGAATCCCAATAACAACGACACCAGAAGCAACAACAACACCAGAAGTAATTATAGATTCAGAAGATGTTGGCGCATGGTGGCCACTTGAAGAAGAATTGATAGAACCCTCTGGGGATACAATAGCATCTACACCAGCACCTGTTACCGTTGAAGATATAATCGGATCTAACGATGGTACTTTTTATAACCCTTCATTTAGCAGTGGTGGTAAGGTAAATAATTGTGCATTATTTGATGGAAGTAGCAAATATATATCAGTTCCACATGATCCTAGCATAAACCCGACTCCAATAATGTCGTATGAGATGTGGGTACAAATTAGCGATCCTAATAAAGCTGGTTGGCAATGGATAGCTGAAAAAGGTAATAGTTCAATTTATTCTTTTCAAATTGTTTATAATGGAAGTGGGTATCTACGACTTGGGGTTGGAATTAATAACAATAGCTCTGTCTCTGCGGATATACACGATACTTTTATTCCTAATACTTGGTATCACATCGCTTTTACTTATGATGGCACATTTTTAAAAGCGTATCTTAATGGAAATCTTGTAGCTACAAGATCTGGGACAGGAACCATTAATAATGTTAATGCTCCGCTTTACTTTGGGACTAACCCCAATATAGGTTCTTATTTTGGTGGTTTGATAGACGAACCAGCTATTTACAATGTAGCTTTGACACAAGCACAAATTCAAGCAATTTATAATGCGGGTAGTGCGGGTAAAACTGGATTAATTGGGTAAATTGAAAAAATAACCAAATTAAAAAGGGAGCTTTTAAGCTCCCTTTTTTGTTGAACCATTTTTCCTTAATTAATCATTTTTAAAAATTCATCATCGGTGATGGTTTTCATATCAACACCTTTCTTTTTAAAATCTGCTATCTTTTGAAGTTTCGATGGGCCAGCATTGTCACCAACTATTACATAATTGACTTTCCCAGAAATTCCAGAAGATATATATCCTGAATTTTCCGCTACCATGTCTTTGAATTCTTGCCTTCCTATTTTATCACTGGTTCCTGTCATTATCAGTACCAGACCTTTGAGCTTATCGGTTTTAATTAACGAAGGTTCTGCCTTGGTACATATACCTTTATCGATAAACCATCGGAACAAATAACGGTTCCCCCCACTCTTGCGGAAGTCCACTATATTCTCTGCCAGCTCAGAACCGATGTTAGTCACCTTTTCTAATTCTGCTTGTTGTGCCTGATGAAAAGTTTCCAAATCACCAAAATGTTCTGCAAAGTTTTTGGCAGCAGTTTTTCCCAAATTGGGAATTCCTACACCTGCCAGAAATTGGTGCATGTAATTATTTTTTCTGGCATACTCAATGGCTGACATATATTTCTTAGCCTTGCCTTGCTGAACACCGTCCAAGGTGAGCAATTGCTGTTCGGTGACTTTAAACAAACCAGTAATGTCTTTAATTAATCCCTTGGAGAGCAATTTTTCAATCATTGATTCAGATACACCGGAGATATCCATTGCATCCTTACTGGCGAACTTAACGATATTTTTAAATTGTTTTACTGAACAACTCACATTCTTGCACACCCACGCAACCAGTGTCTCACCCTTACGATTTGTATCATTCTGTAAGGTGGAACCACAATGGTCACATTTTTCGGGACGTGTATAAAATTTAAATTGAGGATATTTTTTGAGTAATTCTTTTCTTTTTGTTTTTAAATCAACTCCACCATCGACAGCTTTTTCATAATCATCTTTGCTTCTTCCATCAATTCCAACAACCTTTACGATTTCAGGAATAATTTCTCCAGCTTTCCGTATAATTACCTTACAGCCTTCGTACACGCCTATGTATTCTGCGATATCCCAATTATGTATTGACGCTCTATTAACCTTTGTAAGAGCTAATTCGATTTCTTTTACAATGGCAACTGGTGTGACTGCCCCCGTTCTTCCTGCGGATTTTTCAACATCGAGTAAATCTGTTTCTTTCTCTTCTGGGGGAAATTTTAAAGCAGTGCAATAGTGAGGGGTCTTAGACGTTCCACCGAGCCGTTTGTAGGCCGTTTTATCGTTAACCTTGATTACCAGACCATCTATCAAATAGGGGAGCGTATGACGTTTCTTTTCCATGAATACAGCACCCTTGAGAATTTTGTCTGAAGTTATACATACATAATATTCTGATGTGATAAATCCTTCACCTTTCAACCATAACATATCTGCATCATGTTGTGTGAAATCACTCCCATGAACCACTGAGTATGCAACAAACGATAATTTTCTCTCAGCCACTTCTTTCGGATCTTTTGACTTCATCGTCCCCGCAGCCCCATTCCTTGGGTTGGACATGGTATCATTGCCCAATGCTTCTTGTTTTTTATTCCACGCTTCAAAATCATCTTTTAACCAGACAACTTCTCCACGAATTTCCACTTTTCTATCTGTAATTGAAATTTTCTTTTTGATTGCAGGTATTTGAAGAGCATTTAAATAAACCCTATCACCAACACCATTTTTTCCTCTGGTAACCGCATCCTGTAACATGCCATGTTCATACTTTAACGACAACGCTAAACCATCAATCTTAAATTCAATAGTTTGTTCGGGGCATTTCTTTGAAGCTCTATCATCTGAAAATTCTTTCAACTCCTTATGACTATTGGAATTGGCAATCGAAATCATGGGAATATCGTGTTTTACTTTCGGGAACCCATCGGTAGAACTATCGATAACTCCTTGGGTGGGTGATTTTGGATCAATCATATCTGAATTGTCCAATTCCCATTCTTTTACAGCTTTATATAGATCATCATAAACTTTATCGCTTACAATATTTTTCCCCTTAGCATATGCTTCTGCCCACCTATTAAGTTTCGGGATAGCGTCTGAATAGTCAAAAAAATCTTTAATTGTGTCCACTCTATTCCCCCCAACCTTTTTCTATGTCTGTCTCAGAAGGTTCGTTCATAATTTATCCTTTTTCTGAATCTCTAACAGCTTCAAATTGTTTCTTTTTTAATTGTTTAAGATATTTTTCATCTCGTTTCTTTTGTGATTGTTTAAAATATTCTTCATTACCCAACCAAAATTCATATCGTTGTCCCATTAAAAATTCTAATTCCCCATTCCCCCAAAGTTCATTATCAGGTAATCCAGTATAATTTATGCGATCTGAATGTAGGGTGTCGGGATTGTAAGATAAATATTCTGGGCCTTCATTCCCAAAACGTGCTAGAATGGAATCCAATTTATGTGTTTGGGAAGAAGGGCATATGTAAATATCAAACCGTCTATTTTCACCCAATGGTGTATTTAATATTACACCCCCCAAAAATACGCACTTGATGCAGTCGTGTTGAAAATAAGGGTTTGTTGGATCTAAAACCTGTTCGACAATTTGTGTGGCTAATTTAACCTTTTCTGCTTCCTCGCCCTTTTTACACATCTTGCGTAGAGTATCTAAATCTAAATTTAAGTCTTTCATATTTAGAATATAAAAAATTTATACTTTTACGCAACAAAAAAAGGGACAAAAATGTCCCCTTTTCGTTTAATTTGGTAGGTTTTTACCCAACAGGTAAATCATTAAGCATTCCCGATTCCATTCCCTCAAAATCTCTCAGTCCAAAAGATTTCCAATGATTGAACTCAGGGGTGAATATAAAATATATTCTCATGATTGAATCCGGTTCAGTTTTCCAAGAGTTAAATTTGTAAGTGTCGGGTGCTAAAGCTTGTTTTATTTTAGCTCCTGCTCCCACGGCAACTTCTTTTTTAATAACTTCCTTCTTGGCGGGTGCCATACCTCTTGTTAAATCTGACTGAGCACTACACTGTATATTTCCCGCTTTCTTTTTATACATGCGATTGCTTGACATTTTACTTTCATATTTTGCTTTAAAATCTGTTTGACTTATAACAGGAACACTGTCAGCAGAATAATTTGCTTTCCCTGTTTCAGCGGTGTTTGATAGGTATACATGATTATCACACTCACCTAACACTTCACCGAAAGGATTAGTTGTATCATTTATACTGACTGAATCAAGACCAAAAACAGCATCACCACTACCATTATCAGCTTTAAAAGTGGCACCACCTAAATGTTCACCACCATCAAAAAATGGCATAATGTGATCGTTTTGCGGAGGTACGAAATGATGCATTAAAGGAGCACCAAAAGGAATATTATCACCACTCACATTAATTGTTTTAAATGATGGATATCGTTTTTTCTTAGAACTATAAAAAGCAAAACCGAAAGCTGGTACGGTGTCTTCCTTACCGATCAAATGACTTGCAATATCACGCATCATTTCTTCGGTGAAAAAGAACTGTCTTACCGTTCCATCAGTTTCTCTAAAACCGTCCCACCATAAGGTATTGGGGTTGGTAATATAGTTTTGCGAAGGCCACTTATACCCACACTCTTCACAGTACCTATCTTTTTTAAATTTGATATCGTGTTTAGGACATTTGTTTTTATACCGTTCTAATACATAACCATTTGTTCTCATTCCAGTAATTGGATTACATCCTTTTACGGTTGGGACAATTGCAGTATTACATTGGTTATTGTCCCGCCAATCAAACCATAATCCTCTGTTTGAATTGACAGGAACAACAAAACAACCATCTTCTGCCATCCAGTTATCAGGGTGTTTCTTAAAGGCTTCTACGGGGTACACAGGCAATGGGTTGCCCGGAGGCAACTCATGCTCATGTTCACCAGTAAGTCTTTCAGCTTCTAATATTTGGGCTTTGAACCCATTGAATTCCATTGTGTAATTCATTTCAGCTTCCTTACAATTAATACGTTATGTGGCCACTTCCGGGTTTAAACGGATCGGCCTTAGTTTCCAATGGTGCGACAATTTTAAGATTGGGAAGTTTACCAGCCAGTTCCAACTCTTTATACCTGAAGTATATGTCACCATATTCGTCTAGTAGGAAATCCATACCCTGTTCGGCAAGTTTAACTAATTTATTTTCATCGGTTCTGGATTGTTCACCTATTTCTTCGTGAATAAGGCGCAGCATCATTCTTTCTTCTTCGCATACGTTATTGAAATTTTGTTTACTTACCTGACAGTAACCATCAAATAAAACAACGCCCGGACGTAGAGGACTTTCAAATCTAATTCTATTTCTAACATGGTATTCTTCCACTTTAAAAATACGAATGAATTTACCACCAGTTGTTTTCAAGGAAGCGGGTACATCTTCTTTTCTTGCTCTTTTAAGCATTGCAAGAGAAGCAGGAACATCGACTTCTTCATTTGAACCATCTTGTAATATGATAAAACGATGGTTTTTTGCACGTTTCTGAAGTTCCCTTTCTTCTTCCTCTCCATCGTTTAAGAGATATTTATTCAAAACTTCTTCATCTGACCATTGAGTAATTGGTCTTTGAGACTTAATTAAATCAGCAAGTTCAGAAGTCCCTGATATTGCTTTAGGGGTTTCCACTCTTGGTGCTGGTTTAGCAAATGGATCTTCGCCTTTAAGTATTGCAGCAGCAGCATTAACTTTGAGCAGTGGCAATGCACCCTTACTTTTTGTGTTGTTGATATGTGAAAAGGTTATAATGCCTTTAAGGTCATCAATAGATGTTGTTGAAGCATCCAATATTTCGATGCCATCAACGCCATTATCTTTTAACTCTTTTGTGAATGTTTTTTTATCGATAGTGAGAATTTTTGCAGCTTTTTCAACCCTATCCTCAAAGGGTATAATTGTTTTTGTTGTCATTTTTGACTCCTTTTTGTTACAAATAGTTAACAACTTCTAGTTCGTGCGTTTCCCTCGTCACTAGGAGTTTGCCTTTTTAGACCTGCAAGACTTTCGGTCTTTAATTAACCATGTTCATTTTTGTAATGCGGGTGCCACAACCCACTCATGGGGTTGCAGCGTTCATCTTTGAAAATGTACGCAACACACGTAAGAGAACAAAGTCAAAATAAAATATAAATCATTTTTTTCAAAAAGATGAATATTTTTTCAACTTTTTTTCTAAATATTTATTTTGAGGAAATATGGAGTTGAAAAATGCTTGCAGTATTCTTTGGAATCATCAAAGTGCATATCAATTTTATTTTCTATACAATATTCAGCTTTAGCCTTGTTCCATGTATTCTGATCAAACCAAGGATTGTCTTCATCTTCCCAAGTAACTTTTTCGCCCTTTTCAATAAGATAATCAGTAATGGAAAAAATGTGTGTATAATTAATACCTTTATACATTTTATGTTTTGTTAAATATTTGATTAATTTTTCATTAACTGTGCTGCCCGTTATTATATGAACCTCATGAGAATTTCTAACAAATAATTCTCCTAATATGCTAAAAAAATCGGGAAAAGAATCAATAATTCCATGACAATCTAAACCAACTTTGAAACGTTGGGTTGGTTTTAATAATAATTGATATTTTATATATTTTCTATCTAAAAATACAGAAGCATCTTTGTAAATATAATTTAGAAACTTTTTTCTGTTTTCTTTTGAATAAATTTGAAATTGATAAGTTGTCCCCGTTTTATTAACCTTATATAATTTAATATTTTTAATCAATAAATTTTTTTCAATTATTTTTTTAATTTCTATTATTAGTTTTTCATTTCCACATATACCAACGACTCCCTTACTTATCCAACCATCTCCATCATAGTAACCCCTAACAAAATGAGGGATCAAGTCTTTCCTTATATCTGGAAAAAACGTTTTTGATGATTTATTTTGTATTATCCCATACGTAAATAAGTTATTTTTTATTTTTTTGGATTTTATTTGTATTCTTGAATATTTTCTCTTAAATTTGGAATATTTTTCATCATATTTAGTTGAAATTTTTATATCGTGATCGCTTTGTAGAGAATTTTTAAATTTTTCTAAATGGTTATGATCTTTACTACTTAATTCAATTCTTAAACAGTTATTTCTTAAAATTGCCCCATCTGCTACAATGAATCCTAACCAATATGCTTTTTCTTCATTATTTATTTCTTCAAAAAAATTTTCATTTATTTTAATTTTTCTACCACGTTCTGAAGGTGTAATAAATTTAATATTATTGTTTTTTAAAATTTTGTGTATTATTGTATTATTAACATTAAATTTTTCGGCAAGTTTATATTGAGGGATTTTATCCCTTTCATATAGTTTACATATTTCTTCTTCTTTCTTTTTCTCAATTTTCATTTTTATCTATTATACGTTTAAACAACTGCTCTTGATCTTTCCACACATATCTTTAACGTATTTTTTAAAACTAGTAGGTTTGTTTACCTTACCAATTTTGGGGTGTGCGTAAAATTTTCTTTTTGAAATAAATTTTAAACGTTCTTCTTGCCCATTATCAAATAATCTCTTAATTGCCATCTTTTTTATCGTCTATTATATCTTTTATCTCGTGCTCTAGCAACTCTTTTTTTAATAATTGGGCATGAACATGTAAAATGCCTATTTTAATTTTAAGAAGATAATCTACATCTTCCTGCAAAATATTAGCTTCTTGTAGTTTTTCTTTTATTTCTTCATCAAGAGCTGCTAAAAAATCTTTACTTTCAAGGAATTTCATTTATTCCTCACAGACATTAGCATATTGATTTATGTAATTTTTATCCTGCGTGAAAATGGGGATTTCTTTATCAACAGTCCAGACAGAACGCATGATTGTTTCAAACTCTCCCTCAATAACTTTTTTCCTCTCATCTCTTTTAGGGACTTTTTTTAGGACTTCTTTTTTAATAATACATGCCCCACGTTTATGGTGTGTGGGTAAATCATTCCAGTTAACTTCTTTTTCCAACATCAACATATCTTGTATTTCGTTGTTTTTTTTATTATTAAGTTGTTTATGTGAAAAATGAGATCTCCCTAACATCTGAACAGAATTTCTTGTATAATCCTGCTGTCTCCAAATAATATTATTTATGATTTCATACTCAGGCATTACCCATCCACGACAATCAAATTCTGCCATGTGAGATAATTCAACAGGAAGCATTCCATTATTATCACCCGCTGCAATAACTTCTTCCCCCTCCAATTCATGAAACTTCCAATTGAAAGCATTGGCTGTTCGTGTTGCTGTAATAGATAAAATCTTATTTATCTCTTTTCCAAACCATGGCTCTGAGTGAGTGGACATATCATCCCTGATCAACATTGTTATTTCATCAGATTGTATAAAAGCAAATTGTGAACCGGGGATAGATTCACACAATGTTTTAGCAGCGAATAACATTGCATCAATCAAATTTTCATCAAAAGGTTTTTTACATTTCCATCTTTTAACTTGAGTGTGAAATCCATGACCGTCTAATCTAAGAAGTAAAGGTAAACGGATAGGAAATGTCATGTTATATGGCACTTCATATTTTTTCATTCTGTCACCGATTGATGTCTTATCCATAAATTACGTCTATCCCCTCTAATATATCAATAGCTGACATACTAAATTTAACTTTACATTTATTGATAACGAAACCATCTATTCTAAAATCATCATAATTGATGCTTAATTCATAGTCGGATATTCGTTTATTTGAAAGATCTTCTAACAAACCCATCTCAAGGGTTTCTGCTAAAAAATTTAAAAGCCCAAATATGGTAAATTCCATCTTTATCCTAACGATACAAGTAATGTTACGAAAAGAAAACCTATTGAAGCCATAAAACAGTATTTAGCCACAGGTTTTATATTAAATATTAATTGGAAGGCTGCGCCAGCAATCCCTGTAACAATTGTCATACCAAATAAAAATATTTCCAACATGATATATTCCCTTTTATAAAAATAAGATTTTTTAAACGCTCACCATCTTTACCATCATCGTCAAACATACTCACCTACATGATGATAAATTCTATGAATAAAATTATTACAAATATTTCTGCTATCATATTACGTCCTTATGGTAGAAACCCATCAATGTTATCTTTTGTAATACCCAACGCCTTCAATACAACATCGTGTCCATTTAATGTATTGTACACACGTTCTCTGGAGTGAGGATGTGTTGTAGCAATGTCTTCGTTACCCGACATCCATGTAAATATTATTTCAACAAATAATGTAGCCAAAACTATGTGGCTGGTAAAGGGGGTTGTCGCTGAGACATTCAATCCAAATAAATCGGCCTGTCTTTCATCATTTCTGGATACCTCATCACTTACATCTTCTCTTAAGGTATGGGAAAGACAAATATGGCCTTGTTCGTGGGCAATAACGGATAAAATAGCCCCTGCTGTGTAGGACTTTGCTTCAACTCCTATAATTCCTTCGGTGGAATAATTCAAATCTTCTAAACCTTGTTCAATCGACCTTACAGGAAATCTGTAATGGTTTTCAATGGCCATAATACCAATCCAATTGCACGTTTCCTTTAATCTTCCGATGTTACAGTCTTCTTTAAATTGGGCTAAAGCAATGGCAGTAAGTTTGGCCGTATTACATATTCCTTGAAATATTACTTGATCATGTACGTCAGCACTTCTGCTGTTTGCATAAGCATTAATCATTTCATTATGAGCATCAAATTTAACTTTGGTATTTTTGGCTTTTTTATCATAGTCAGAATTACCTGATATATATGGACTTTTACGTACCATTTCAAAAAGAAATTTAACGTCTTGTGCGGTTGTCTCTAGGGGAAAATAACTATTTTTAAAAAAATTCATCTACTTCTCCTTGTTATACAAGGAAAATATAAATCATTATTTTTTAAAATGGGGAAAAAGAAATTATAAATATTTTATATTAGGCCAGTATTTTTTCTTTTTTGAAGTCAATAATTTTCATCAATAATTCATCTTCATCTTTTTTTAAACCTTTTTTCTTTTGTGTATTTTTAATATTGCTAAAAAACACGGCCTTCTTAATTTCATTTTCATTGCAGCTTTTTATACTTGGAACACGCTTGTTTATTTTAACAAATGTATAAAGATCCTCGATTTTTTGTAATCGTGTTTTCACGTTACATATTTCGTTAATTTTATCAAGGATTTTTACTTCCCCGTCTGTTAATTTTTTACGTCTTGCCAATCCTTTTACTTTAGTGTAAAACGATGATAATATTTTTTCATCTTCCGGGGTTTTTTCTTTGTTCTTGGGAAGTGATTTTTCATTGGTTACAAACGTAAGTAACTTCTTTAAATTTTGTTCTTTTAAATTTTTCTGCGATGTATCCGGGGAATATTTTAATATTTTTTCAAATATTTCACGTTCCTTTTTGGATAATTTTTTATTTTTAACTAACGTCTTAATACTACTTAAAAATTCCGCTAATCTTTTTTCATTTATATCACCAACATGTTGTTTTGGTGTTCTTTTATGTGTTTCGCAAAACGCCAAAACATTTTGCATTTTTTCCATTCTGGGCTGCTGATGTTTCGTTTTAAATAATGCGATTTTATCAAATATTTTTTTCTCTTGGGGTGTAAAGGGGTTTTCTTTTTCCTTTTCTCTGGTTTTTAAAGAGTTTAATTTTTTAGCTACTTCTCTTTCTTCCTTTTTACCTTTTTCTTTATTACCCAGATATCTTGGGGGTCTACTATGCATTTTGCAAAATTTTAATACATCATTTAATTTATCAATTGTACTTTCTTTGAAGTGTTCAATTTGTTCTAATTTTTTTACTTCCCATTTTGCTAATCCTCTAGCTAATCCCCTTTTACTTCTATTGTGGGTATTTTTTTTATTGGTGATAAAACGGCTCATAACTCTCTCATATTTACGGGGAGAATTATAAATGGGTAATCTTTTGTGCTTAGTGCAAAATTCTATAATTGTTTTATATTTTTCTTCGGTGTATAAATTTTTAAAATTCATAGTTTACTCTACGTTCCAAAATTTTGTTTTTATCCATTCCATTGGAATGGTTGGGTTAAAGTCCCCATTAAATTGTATAGGCACGATTTGTCCAGCATTTAAGCCTATTAAGGAAGTGATTCCTGATTCGACACCACAATCATTACATAAAATTGCCAAACTTTTATCATAACACAATTCATCTTCATATCTTTTTAAGTCCTTCTCTCTGAATATGCATATGACACGCTCACCCCTTTTTCCGGTATCATCAATAAAAACATCCACGTCACCATATCCATAATAATCCAAATCATAAATACTGATATCCCAATTGGTTTTGGGTAATTTTTTAAATCTTGTCATAGTATAATAAAAAAATAGGTTATTTTTGTCAAATTTCTGGTCAAAAATTCATTTTTTTAACTATATTATAAACAAGATAACAAACAGAAAGGGGATGCATTTGGTTTCGACAGGTTTCGGATATATTAACTTGCAACTCGTGGATGATCGTTGGCCACGTTAATCATCGGTTAAAAATATAAATGCAGAAGATTATTCTTACGCAATGGTAGCTTAAGGGCTATCCCTCAAACAAGCTTCTCCTATCGGGCTTGGGCGGGGTCATACAGATAGGAAAACCCGACTTGTGGATGGTCATAGCAAGAAGGGGTTGCCTGACTAGAGAGAAGGTTGGTGACAGGGCCAGACACTCTTAAAAACTGACAGTCGCTATAGTTGTGAATGAGGTTACCGTTGAGGTTTCTTGGACAGGGGTTCGACTCCCCTCATCTCCATTAAAAAAGGGACTCTTTAAGAGTCCCTTTTTTTATTTCGTTAATACAGTACCGTCCGGTAATATTAATTTACGATGTCCTGTGCTTGTTACCTTTATATCTATCGGTAAAATTAGGAAAGAATCTTTGTGTGTTAACACAATACCAAAACCCAATGTATGGTCACATGGGATACCACGCTGGTATAAAAGATTTGTTTTGGCCAAAGCCCCCAAACTAAAAGCACCAACTTGGTCATTATTAACAGGGTTTCTTCTTACATAATCCTGTTTACGATGTGTATGTCCAAATATAACAGAGTTTGCTCCCATCATTTTATCCAAATGAACTTTTGCAGCATGCATGGCAAATGACCACCCATGAACACAAACAAGCTTTGGAAAAATTTCTAATATGCCAGATCTGACATCCTCATTTCCATATGGGGTTACATGTATTCCCATGTCCTCATACAGACCTTTAGGAGAGTAATCTTCAAACATTGCTTGTGATAACTCATTAGCACCAACCCTTTGAGCTAACCATTTATTGATTCTATCCTCATGATTTCCAAACATTGCATAAAAATTTGCATTGGGACATGATCTCATTACTGGTTTCCAGAATTCATTGATTGCCCAATCAAGTTCATCTGTATAATCCGGTACAGTATCGTATACATTTGAGACAGGATGGGTTTTGGTAGAACCGCCTTCCAGTAAATCACCCAATTGAACAACTTTTGTAACATTGTACAATTTATCTAAGATAGGGAGGGATTCTAAACATAAATCAAATGCTGCAACGTCTCTCTCATAAGAGTGGACATCTGTTATTATGACAAAACATTGATCTGCTTTATTTGGGTCACTGTTTAACGTTTTTTCCTTCGGCATTGGTGATTGCGAAGGTTGGATAGCAGAAGTATCCCCCATTTTTCTCTTTCTGTTTTTCTCCAATAATTTTTTAAGGCTTTCACTCATAAAGCTTCCTCTTGTTGTTAAAAATATTTTTCTTTTAATTGACCCAAAGTTCTATCGGTTCAGATTCCCATTCAGTATTAAATCTGGTAAGTAATTTATATCCGTTTTTAAATAATCCTGTTGATGTTTCCTTATCAGTAACTGAATTTATGACAAACATGTTGGGGGTTATTGTTGAAAGCAATTGTTTCAATTCTTGAGCTATCCCCTTATCATGGTTCTCAGGTGTTACTGCAAAAAAATCTTGTTGGACTCTATTCTCTAGAGGTTTTCCTGATTTTAATTCGTAATAATCAGATGGTATAATTCCTTTATAGTTTTCTATTGTCGGGTCTACTAATGTACCCACCGCCACGGGAATACCATCTTTTGATATGTATGCTATTGCTATAGAATTTGATAGCCTGTCTATTGTATTTGGGCCTTTAACGCTGTTGTCAGTGTTGTCATTTACACTGTAGTGTGATTTTTTATCAATGATATCTGCTAATTGTTGTAATAAGCCTTCCGGTATGTTTTTAGGATCTTCTATAACTGATTGAAATTGACTTGAATCATAAGGGACTTCATCTACAATCCCATCATTATCTACTGTAGGTTCTATTTTTTCTTGTGGTTTTTTATTTAAAACGACTCTATTAACTTTATCATTAAAAGTTTCCAAATCGTTAATTGTTAAAAAGTCGTGGTTGTTTTTTTTATCTTCCATGTCCGTCTTTAGTTACATTACATAGAGTTTATAAATGTATTAACGTTTGTAAAAATATAAATAATTAATTAAAAAAAGATGAACTTTTTTTTAATTGTTTTAATTTAAATCAATGCCAGCACCATTATAAATCATTTTTTTTAACAACCATTCAATTTAATATTTTTTTAACTATATTCTTACTGGCATGGTATTTGCGATAATTGGATTCAAATAAAAACATAGGAGTAAAAAATGACTTTATTTACAGATGATATATACAAAAATTTTGATAGTATCGTAGAGGAATTATCAAACGGGGTTAAAACATATTGTGTAAAATTCAACAAAGAATTTTTACAAGATGCCCCAGAAGATTTATTGGATTATGAAGATAGATATGAAGTATCTATTGAATTACCCGGAGTAAGCAAAGAGGATATTGAACTTAATTTTGAGAAAGATATTCTTAATGTTAAAGCCGAAAAAAAGTGTGGCTATGATGATAAAACGGTAAAAAGATCAACTACATCTAGGAATTATGATACAATTAAAAAATCATACAAGTTTCCTACTGCTGTTGATAAAGGTAAAATTGAAGCTGTACATGAAAATGGAATCCTTACTATTACCTTACCAAAAACCGAAGAAGCCAAACCACAGTCAATAAAAATCAAATAAGGTTGGGGCAAGTTTTACTTGCCCTAATCTAATATTTCTTTATTGTCCCTATTAAAGATTTCATTGGCCAAGAAATCATATAATCTTTCCTTAAATTCATCTAGACTTTTTATGGGTAATGCGCCGTTAGGGTTAAATGTATTTGATATTTGATGTTCAACCCCATCGATGTTTTTGAAAAAACCTAAGTAATAACTTTCCCCTTTCCACAACTTAACAGACATATCCTCAGAATATGTGCTTATAATAAAGGAAGCAGAGCCACACAATGTATCTTTCGGATTCAACTCAATCCGTTTGATTATTTTGTACCCTTTTATTTCTTCGTAAATTTCTCTGGCTAAATCTTTTATATCACACCATATATTATCAGCATCGACATTCTTTTTGATGAAGTTAATTCTTTTTTCCATTTCCTCTAATGTCTTAGTCATTTTAAAATCCCTTTATAATTATTGAAATACATGCAATGCTGATTAAAGCACAGAAAGAAAAAATTGAAGTACCCAATATAAAAAACCAAATCAATTTTCTATTATTAATGGTTGCGTTTACTGGGTTGTAAATACCAAGATACGATAATGTTTCAATTACTTCAGTAACTATGAAAAGCCATGATAATTCGAAAAAATTATAATACGCATTTCCCCTGTCTTTTGTAAATTTAGTTATCATAATTATGCTATTTTATTTGCTGCCATCAATACATCAAAAGAAGGACTTTCCATAAATTTTATGGTTTCAGGGTATGAATTGACCAACCTAATTCTTAAAATATCCAATACATTGTTTATAATAGATTGCTCTTCTTTGGTCAGTGGTTTATTGAAGTTGATTGATTTTTTATAAACCTCATATTTTTCTTCTGTTATCAATTTGTGATGAAAACATTCAAATAAATAAAAACACCACTCCTTTTCGGAAATTTTTTCAACCTTCCCATCCAATAAAATATTTACATCGTTTTGAATTAATTTTCGCATTGATTCAAGATCTTTGTTTTTAATATCCCGCTCAATCATATTAATTATCAGCTCACTAACAATCAATTCTCTTACCGTGTTCAACTTGTCAAATCTAAAATTTATGGGATAAAAAATTTTCAATTCTCCCTCTGTAATATCTCCTTTGAGGTATAATTCTTTGATGTATAATTTCCAAGAGATTACATCCTTTTCATTTAATTTATCTAGATTTGATTTATCTTTCATTTCACCCTTTCATATATTAATACTTTTGTAAATCCTAAATGTTTAACATTCCTAGTTGTCGATGTAACGTTAAACTCACCATGTTTTTTCATAATTCTAACCACTATTGCTCTTGCCACCGATTGTATTCTATCAATTTCACACTCGATAGTCTGGTTTTTATTAATAACCACATCAAATATTTTTATATGATCATTTAATTCTTTTACAATTTTTTGTAATTTGTTCATTTTATGAAAGGGTCTCTACCTTATTATTTTTGTTGAAAATTAGTTGTTCTGAATCATCGTGGAAAATAACCGATTTATCATCAATGTATAGATCAGCAAAGATTTTTCTACTAACTTTAAAATTAGGATCTGTTGATTCATATAATTGTTTGTTTATTGCATCAAATTCTAGTCCGTATGATTTACACCATTCTACTGCTTCAGTTAGATAAAGTCTAGGGCTAAAGACAGCTCGTTCGTGTGGTAACACGTCTTCTCTACATGTCCAAAGTATTAGTTTATCTCCCCCACGTTGCCACTTTTTGATTAACTCTATTAACCATGTTCTTGGCTCCCCGATTTCCGGGAACATGTGGTTTTGGTTTAACGTACCATCAAAATCTACCGCAATTAACATAATTAAAATATTTCTCACTAATTAACTTATATTTAAAATATAAAATATTAATTGAAAAAAAGATTAAATAAATGCAAATAAAATCAATTGAAGATATAATGAAGGAACAGGGGGACAATGTTTATCTTTGGAAAGATGATGAAACCCTTGACGTTCTTATCAAAGATACGGGTAAAAATTTCATAGAAGAATTATTGAATTTTGATTGTCTTAAATGTGGTGGTAAAATAATAGACGGTAACGAAGTTTTTCTTAGAGACTTTACAGAAAGTGTAAGCGGAATTCAAATTTTATGCAATAATTGTAAACAGAAATTATTTGTGCATAGAAAAGTTAGATTTTATTAAAAAATTCCATCTTAAGGGGGTTATTTAACTGCATTTCATTCAACACCTTAACATGATTTTTTAGATATATGCTAAAATTTTGTTCATTATACCTACGTTGCGGTCTTGGATGATTAATGTGGCGTATTCCTGATTTTTCTTCATTTATTATACTGATAAAGATTCTACACATATTAGCTTGAATACCCAAAAAGGAATCTTCACCACCCCATGTTCCTGAAAATTCTGAACAAAAAACTTCAGATCTACCATAATATTTTTCGTTTAATTTTTTAATTAACTTAACAGCTTCTATATTAATACCAACATTACACGTCCAAATTATCGAAGACATGTGTAAAAGTTCTTGGTTTTGGATTATAAATCCATTACCATGTTTAAATAAATCTAATGCTTTGAGTTTTGGATCAACGTCCCTTTGGTCTCTCCATTTATGAGCTGCGTCTTTGCGTCTACCACAGGTAATAGAAGGAATTCCCATTGAGTTTATTTCGTAATGTGTTTTTATTAAATTTATTTCCGGTATACAATCACCATCAGTCATTACAAATATTTTACAATCGTCTTCTATGGCAGTGTCAATCGCCACGTTTCTATTATGACCCGCTAAAAATAACTCAAAATCTGGTACGTTGTTTGGTCTTCCAATAAATTCTGGAATTTCTTGTAAATTAAAAACCTTATATGTTGTTTTTAAATTTTTTGAAGCACAAGCATTTTTTACGTAATTATATTCTTCCTCTGTAGGTCTGTCCATCATTACATAAACATAATCCGGTGGAACTGTCTGTTTTTCTATTCCAGACATCAACCTAATCCAATATTTTGTTTGTTTGTAAATTGGTATAATTAAAGCAGTTTTCATACAATAAAATATAAATTATTTTATGAAAATATGTGAAATTGGAAATTTATTTATTAATGGATAAATATTTAACTACTGCGGTATAATATGATGGATATGCTGGTATCACAACAAGTTGGATTTCATCGGGGTATGCCCCAATATTTATGTTACCAAAAACAGCTATACGCCCAGTAGTATTTCCTACTTGCTCATATATAACTTCTTCTTTGAGAACAGAAACGGTTCCTGATATATTACGAGCGGTACACATTCTTTTGTAGGTATCTATCGACCCATCATTATGAGCTGCTATGATATGAGCTTCAAGTAAATACGTGTGATTGGTTGGTATTTTAATGCGTTGTAAAGCTTTAGAAATTCCTCCTGAAAGCGTTGCTACGGTTGGTTTTAGTGTTATCCAACCCTCAGTGAAAACTGTTGAAACAGAAATATCAGGCCACATTCTAATTTTATTTGAATCATTTTTATTTATTTCCAGCGAGTCGTTGATTTTATTTCCAACGGTTAAATTCCTAGTGATATCTAAGTTACCACCCTGCACACCATCCCCACCAGAGATTTCTCTTAATGAAAAATTTGTAAACGTAAATGATGCAGGGCTACTATTATATACAACTACAACTTCAAAATTACTTGTATCAGCATCGGCATCTGATTTGAACAATACTTTATGTGTCCCTTCCGTCATGTCAATATATACAGGAGAATAGAATGTAAAAGCACTTAATTTAACTCTATTTGTAAGCAGACCAGTAGGAGCAGTTACGGTGTACTCAAAAATGTACCATTTTTTAGGTCTTGCTACGGTGCTAACTTCAACAAAATCACTATTGAATTGCAGTAATGTGGCAGGGCTTGTAGCGTTAGAAGTTCCTGAAAAATCAACACTACCCGAATTAATTGTAAAATGGGTTACCCCAGTACTGTGCCAATTAACACCGTTATTAGAAAAACTCCCATTTGCTAATATATCATAAGATAAAAATCTAGGATCTGCTACTAGTTGGTCACCTAAAACCGTTAAATCAGATGCACGATTCCATTCAGAACCATAATCTGTTTGAACTTGTTCCGTGTTATTAATATCAACATGATTTTGACAGCTCCATGCGCCTTCCATTGGGATGGAACCATCTTTCTTGATATCTCCTAGTCCACCACCTGCACTGATGTTAGTCAAAGCTATATCTATATCTGCAACGACTGATTGTAGATTTCTATTTGTTGCATTTAAATAGGTAAATCCAGAAGCCTCAACTGCAATTAGTTCACTTCCTGAATCAATTGAATCTGTATTTGGGAGGGAAGATAGACCCGTTAATAATCTTTCTTCAGAAGGCCAATGTTTTAAAGAACTACCATACTCTGATAGTATTTCATCTAAATCTGTATTTATTATTAATTCACGTTCTTCTTTAGTAGAACTATCGATTACGGTTCTGCTAGAACCGTAACCGATTTTGTGAATTTTTTCATTTGCCATTCCACTCGATTATGCTGGAAGGTTTTTGACCATTCTATTTGCTTCGATGGAAGCAGTCCATAGAACTTCACCTTTTACGCCTGATTTAATTGAGAATTTTAATTCATCTCCGGTAGGAGCCAATGTAAATTCCCCAATTGTTAAGTCATGGCTTGATGTTTTAGCACTTATGCTATTAACAGCCTGAAGATTAACAATATGTCCACCATTATCATCAGCAACTGCTGCGAAAAGATATTCACTTGTTAATGTACTTGCTTTTGCTCCGCTATCATCAGTAACATACAATCCTGAAAGTTTAATGACCCCATTTAAGGAACCAGCGTCTCTCTTAGAACCTTTTTTCCCTTTTAGTGGGAATTTAATTCTTTCTGCACCGATTTCGGAGAGAAACATTTCTTTTTCAGTTGTGTCATCACTTGTAATGGCATTTAAGATAAATGTTGATTTCTGTGCGTCAGCATTATGTGCGTCTTCATTTTCAGATTCCACTTCTGGTACTTCAGAACCAATGGCTACTTCGCCATAATTTTCAACAAGAGCATACTGTCCACCCAAAATAACACCATAGTGTCTGTTAATTTGGCCGTGCTGTCCACCTAAGATAGAAGCAAATGTACTTTCTAATATTCTATTATCATCACCACCAACGATGGAAGATGAATAACTTGACCAAACGTAGTTATTATCACCAGCACCTATGAAAGAGTGATCGGATACTTCTAAAATTTTATTTTTCTGTCCACCTGCGATAGTAGCATGTTCACTATTATCAACCAAACTTTCTTTATCGCCTAAATTTGTTTGATGTACTGCAAGACCTTTCAACTGACCGGAATTACTAAGTTTAGAAGGCCCACCAGTTGGTGTTCCACCGCCACCGCAAGCACATGCATCTAAAGCATCAAGTGCTTGTTGAACTGACCCCCCACTTGGAATGGTGTTATATGTTTTTTTAGCTATTCTGATTAAATCAGCACCTGCACAACCATTCGCAGAATTTCCTTTTAATGCTTCGTAAGGTACAAAATGTCTTCTAATTTTAGTTTCTTCTTCTGTACAATAGTCGAAGGCTAAAATGTAATTATTTTGCAAACAATCATTTTTTGCTTCTATAGTACCATACCAATCTTGAAAAGATTCGTGATCTAAAATCACCACTTCACGATCTCTATTGGCTCCATTATCCATATCGTTAGTTGTCATTGGAGCGTGTTGATAAATTGATTTTACGTGTTCACATGTCATAATTTTAACCTTCTTTTAAAAATTTATTACTTTAACATTAGTTTATAATTATTCCCATTTTTTAAAATATTTTTTTTTACTCTCTTCTTGCATCCATCTCTATGTAACATAATCTGTGGTAATTATTTTCACGATCTTCTATTTCTGATTCAAATATGGTATAATCTTCTCGATTATAATCATTGATATAATCTTCAATTTCAGCATCTAATAAAGAAAAATAGAACCAAATCCGTGTCATCCAATCAAGTGCCATATTTTCATGAAAAGGAACGTGATATGTTAAATTATCCACATCTGGGTAAATAAACATGCTATTTAAAAATGGATCAGATATATTGCTACCATCACGGGCAGTTCTCGTTGGTATATCCGTGCCATATGCAACGGAAACAGCAGGTCTAATGTGCCAATAAACGCTCCACATATGGGGTGTAAATAAATTAATTGATGTATCTGGGTCTATTTTACCACCATGGACGTTATTTGGAACCACAAAATTAATATTTTTTACAGGATCTAATAATTTAGTGAATCTAAATTCATCAGCAGCCGGGATATCATTATCAGGGTCTAACTTAGGATTTAGATTACCATCTACGTCATACGGAAATTCTTCACTCAAAAATGGGTATGAAAATCTATTGATCTGCATTGGTTTCATTTGATAATAGGGAATTGTTTCCAATACCTTGTAAACTTCCTGATCATTGATAAAATCAACAGGTCTCCATAATAATGATTTTTCAAAATTGATGATTGTTCCGTTAAAAGGATATGTTTCATTGTCAATTGAATTAATTTTTTTGGAAAATCTTACTGTATCTCCATAGTCCAAAGGTACTGGGTCGGTCATGTGATATATAAGCCTATATTTAGTTTGTCCTTCTTCTACCACTGTCTGACTAAACTGTATGTATGATAGTTTGGTCTGTATTGTTTCACTAAGTAAAGGATTACTATCCAAATTATCTTCGGTTCTAGGTATATAAACAATTACATCATCGCCACCATCCCAAGCATAATCCCCCCCTAAATGCCATCCACTAACGGAGGATGATTGATCTTCTTCGATTACAGCTATCTGAGTTCTATCTATAGGATCAACATCCCCAACCCTTAAATTGATTTTTCCAAGATCGCATCTTAGAGGATTCCAACAGCTTATATCAGGCTGTATAACAGGAACATAGTCATCTAATCCAGTTCCATTGGTTTCATCGTACACTACTGATTTTTCTTTATGTCGTAGTGCTGTATTTCCAAACAGTGGTGTTAAATATGCCGTGGGGAATTGTCTGTAATCAATGGTGAACCACCTACCAGCCTTCTCAGAGAACACAAATTTTATTTTATATCTTGCATAGCTTCTCGCCATTTTCTCCCTGAAAAAGGCTTGATCGACCATGTAGGGCATTCCACTGACGGTGATTAAATCTTTAATGTTAGCATCTACATTATCACCATCCTCAAAATAGAGCCATGCATCATTGAAATCTTGTGCAACAACCTTATCTTCTTCAAGTTCTTTATCATCAAAGATAAAATTATCGTCAATATATTGACCAATATCGGCGTTTGGCGGGGTATCGGCAAATTCATTAAAATATTCCTCAACTGAATATTTATAAATTCTATCAACATGTGAATCAGTTTTAAGTTCATTCAACCCAGAAGAATTAGTTGAGTGGGATATACTTGTAGTTTTACCGTAAATTACTATCCTAAATGAATTATAAAATCTGAAAGGCATTCTATTAGAATAACCTGAGATGTAATTTCTTATAAATTCTTCCCTGTCAGTATTTTCATTATCACTAGTATTTATTGATGCCATCGTATCAATGTAACCATCATCAAAAAATCTGTGAGATATCGGGTTACTTTCCAATGAATTTTCTAAAGTATTTTCAATTTCAGGATAACTGCTCCTTATGTCAGTATAATCTTCGATATCAACTACAGAATTTTCTGAAGGGGAAAAATAATCAGTTGAAAATACTTTAGCAAATGGTATTCCATAGAAACCATAAAAAGTCGTAAATGCACTAAGCGTGTTTTGGTGATCTACTACTTCTCCTGATATATGGAAACGATTATCTATTTTCCTTTCCATTTCACTTGGAATTTCAAACGCACTGTCCCAAAATCTTCTTCTAACATCATCAATTAAAACGGGGTTGGACTCTTTTTCAATTAAAATATCAACTAATCTTGAGATTTTACCGTTTTCATCATCTTTAGTACCAACGGCAAATTCAAAACTTGGATCAACCAAAGGATTAATATCACCGGGGATATATCTATTACCTGCATTGGTTTCTCTTTCTTTGTCCTCTATAAAATATTGAGCCAAATAAAGTTTAAAATTTGTGTCTGTATCCTCATATGAATCTTTGTCAACTTGACTAGAATTGGTTTGAGCATTTACTATGTAATCAGGTGTATAAATAGCTTTGGTGATCCATCTTAATGCATTTGCATTGGATTGATTTGGCTCTTCCATAGTATCATATATTATAAATTCTTGCCCCGCCGTTTGATCATAAAACGATGCAGGTATTGATGATACCCCATGATTTCCATCATAACCTTTTTCAAATCCAAATGCGGTAATTTCAAGATCATCTGAAAAGATTCGTAATTCAACATTTCCAGCATCATCAACTGGATACCCACCTCTTGTTTCAATATCGCCACCGTCTTCGATTTGTCCTAACGCTTCCCACCCATTAATATTTCTTTCATTGAGATCCAACGCATCAAATACTTCGGAAACATCAGAATTAACTACCACCCTGCCTCTATAAAAATCAGCAATTAAATCATGATAGGCACGAGCACCTTGGGATACGTATGATGCATATGAAGAAACTAAATCTTCTTCCAAGTAATCAGAAGGAAGTTCTGGTATTAATTTTTGTGGTAAGTAAACTCTTATATATGACGCTAATAACTGGTTAACGGTTTCAATATTGCTAAACTCAGTATAAAAGACATTTGCGTTATATGTTAACGGATTTTCATATAAGGAAGAGTTAAAAGGTAAATGTTTTAACGTAAAAATAGTTGGTAGTGACCAAAAACCAGAATCACTTATAAACTCAAATTCATTACTACCTAGTGATGCGCCAACGTTACTTACCGTGAGAAATTCACCTACTTCATAAAATTCTTCTACCCCCGGTGCAATGGTATCTACATAAAGTATTTCTAACGTTGTACCCACTGAAAAATTATGGTCTGAAGAAAGAACCACTTTTCTAACTGGCGTTGATGGATCTTCAATAAGCTTACCATAATATTCTGTTGAAAACTCATTAACAAGTTTTTTGTTCCTATTATATGCTACGTGCGCAGCACTACCAGTTGAAGCGGTAAGTGATAATAAATTCCATTGGAACATTCTAAATGACGGATCATTATCTATTCTCCAAGGGAATGTGTTAGACGATGTAGGATAAACGGACGCAATCAAAACTCTTTTATCGTCATCGTTACCAATAAGATTTTCAGGTTTAAATGTTTGATGATAAATGTTACCATCTGAAGCAAACTCCACTTCAGGCATTGTTCCAAAAACGTGAGAGTTTTCCCTTTCCGTCAATCCTTCTATACCATCTCCACCGGAAACAAATACTACTCTATCAACTTTGATATTTCCCGTTGCTGGCGTTACTGGATCATTTTCTACGATATATTTTACGCTATCAATATCATCTATGGTTGCGTCAAATTCACCATTGTAATCATCTTCGTTAGCACCTTTAATAATAATTTTTATTGGTTTTAAATTAACAATTGTATGTGTACCTGAACCGCCGTTGATTAAGCTCGTTCCCGTTAATCTTATTTTATCTTCGTTTATTTTTGATATCGTGTACATTGTAGCAACTGACAGATTGTCTGGTAATGAACCATCACTTGCAAACTTTACTACGTCACCAACGGAAAATTCTTTTATGTTAGGAACCGTAATTTCATTATTTACAATGTCTACTTCTGAAGGAGAGAAATTCTGCGAATAAATCCCATGTTCGTTTTCAGTCGTTATTGTCGCCACATTATCGGTTCTTTCAATCTGATCGACATCTATATCAATGGAAAGACAATTTTGGTGACCACTTAAAACATATACCCTTGGTTGGGTAACAAAATTTCTATAACCACTTAGGCAACCAACAGTATTAAAAGGGAAAGGATCGGTTTCCGGTACAACTGGAATAGATATATCTAATTCGAGAGAATGTCCATCGGGTAATCCTACGGGCGTGGGTAGATGAACAAAAGTTTTTTTAGAACGTATTTTTTCAGTTTTATGTATCTCATCACTGTAATCAACTAAATCATTATAGATAAATAATTCTGTTAAAGTATCCACGTTGACTGTACTTGGATTAAAGGGTTCAGGAATTAAATCGTTATTATCTTTTAAATCCTGCAATAATTGTGCAGTCGTTTTTGAAGGATGCTCGAAAATCACGTAATCCGTTTCAGTTGATTCAATATAAATTCTTACATCATTTGCAGTTACGTTATCATATGTCAACGTATTTTCTGTCCAGCCAGTAGTTTTAGGTATTATATTGGTTAACGAATTCTTTCCACGTTGTTTGTAATAATATTTTGTTATGTCACCATCAGTGACCCGTAAAGCAACATGGATTCCGGTACTAAAAGTTGCGTTATCTATTAAATCATCTAAAGCATCTTTAACTTCATCGTTATCATATTCAGAGTCAGATTCGTCAAGGTTATGGATAACGGATATATGCTGCCTTCCTATAATATTTTCATTTGATAAATCTAATGTTATGTTGTTATGATAAGCATTATCTTTTTGATATTGTTTAATACCATATGCTAAGGGGGCTATATCTAAATTACTAACGCCATTTACACCCATCACCCAGAAATCTATTTCAACGTCTTCATGAAATTCACCGCCACCATCTAATCCATCGGTCTCTGTGTTGTAAACAAAAGGCCAATCCTTTACGTGTGGTGATCTTGGAAAACCATCTACTAATTCAGGTTCTTTATTATGAAAATTAGTTAATCCCCACTTTGTATATCTTTTTAGTTTGGCTACTTCGTTTTGTTTGTCTTCTACTTCTTCCTCTGAAAATGGATCAACTACACCATGAGTTCGTGTAAGTTTAGAAGCAGGTATTCCGCATCCCCAAGGATCAACATAAATTTCCTTATTTGCACCATCTCCCCCTATATTAACTTTTCTACCACCAAGCAACCATTGAACAAATGCACCGTGATCACTTCGTTTATTTCCTCTGTATCTTCCAAATTCTATTGTTGTATCTAAGTTTTCTTTTAGATAAGTAATAATTTCTTCGCTTGAATATCCTTTACGGAAATGTTGTATTGGGTTTCCTTCAGAATCAGTACCATATTCTTCCGGTACATTATCATTTTCTGTTCCATCATACGCATAACATATTGCATAAAAAACCCAAGGGCCAAATTCATTTACAAAGTAAATTCCGTTTTCACTTGGATCATCTTGTGATACTACGTTGATAGCATCACCATGTTCTGGTGTGAAGGTAACAGTCCCACTTGTTTCAGAAGCAGATCCTACAAAATAACTTGGTATAACAGTCGTTGTGGGTGCTGCTGTGGTCGTAGTCGTAGGTGCTACTGTGGTTGTAGGTGCTGGCGTGGTCGTAGGTGCTGGCGTGGTCGTGGGTGCGGGTATTAATTCAGCATTGAAGGTGTATCCATTAATAATTTTTTTAATTACATATTCACCATCGAAGGCCGTGGTATCACTGACCGTAATAGCATTACCCTTAACCATTCCATGTAATTCTTCCACGGTGACATCAACAGAAGTACTATCTTCGATTAATGTTATAGTATAGGTGATTGGTATTATACCACCCGTTTCTAAATCAATGTTTTCTGTTGTGTTTGCCTTACATGTTACCGTTATTTCTTGCCATGAAATATTACGAACTAAATAAGTGCTATTTTCATTTGGGCTTTCCTGTGCTTCTAGTTTAACTAAATCTTTTTCTTCGCTCTGATATATAGCATAACCTTCTATGGTAGTTACACCATCTGAGGCGGTTGATAAAAATTCAAAAGTAAATTCATCTGTTATATTTGTAATAACGTAAATTCCATCAAAATCATCGGGTTCTGCTGAAACTATGATAGTTTTTCCTACCTTGAATCCATGTGGTTTTGAAGTTGTTACGGTTGCAGTTCCAGATGATATACTAATTTCTTCAATCTTTACAGAAAATGTTTGTAGACCTTCTAATTCTTCAATATTGTTATTTTTTTCAACATAACTTACGGAATCACCACTTTGGTTTTCATAGGTTACAATAAATTTAGGATTGATCCTAGTTGATTTTTGTTCAAGTAATTCACCTACTTTAACATTTGGGAAACCTATAGGACTTATGTTATAATTACCTGTGCCATCGGTATCAACAATCTCTTCTCTTGGGCGTGTCACCTGATAATGAATTTTATCAGGGTCATCTTCTTGTGAAGTTGGATGTGTTTTAACATCTATTTTAGTAGCAACTGGTTGAATATCATTTTCAGCAACAATCCATACATCATAATCAACACTTGCTCGAAGATTACTTAGAAAAACACTCGCCTCTACATTTCTAGTTAAATTTGTTGAAATATAAAATCCTTCTTTAACAGGATCATTGGAAGCGTCTGTGCCATTTTTAACTTGTTCTGATGTTGGTTCTTCTGAACCATCCGGTAGTGCAACTACATATAAATCTGAATCAACATCGGCCTTTGCTAAAATTTCTATTTTAGTGTCATATATTCTTCCTGTTTTAGGATATGTTTGTTTCCATTCAGGTATAGAAGGATCTAAGGTAACCTTTCCTGTGCTTCCAGCATTATAAATTTCTTGAAGTATTGATGGGGTTAAAGCAACATTATAAATGGTGGCCTCATCTACATACCCATTCAAATTATAGTAAAAATTATTTCTAACATATGAACCAATTAATAATGGTTCCGTGGTAGCTATCATGGTATCGGTTGTAACTGATTTACTGGCTACTTCCGTTCCATTTATGAATATTCTTAAATTCGAACCATCAAAGGTTGCTCCAATATGAACCCAATCATTAAGCGGTATGTTGGTTGCAAGTATTTTAACATATTGAACACCACCCGTTAATTTAATTGTAAAGAGTAAATCAGTCGGGTAATTCCCGAAATAAAGATAATAAGAATCAGTGTGTGGTGTTCCATTATCACCTTTGGAAAGAATGGCTCCCGTATAACTGTTTAAATATACCCATGCTTCAAGGGTGATTTCTTCTGTTGGATTTAATAAAGTGCTGTTGGGGATTTCTATGTAACTTCCGTTTTTTACGTCAAAAGCATCGTTTACCTTTCCTTCAATGTAAACGGGATCTATTGCGGTTCCGTGATGATTATACCCGGAGCTATCTTGAGTATTACTCTCAGCCTTCCACCAACCAGCTATATTTTCGAATGGTATCATTAAACTCTACAAATTAACTTCATTTTTAATAGTTTATAATTAAAAATAAATCAAATTCGGGAGGAAATTTATTAAATCAATCTATTTTTGAAATTTTCCAAATCATCAAGGCTTGAAAACCTGAAAGGAGATAGATCTGGATTGCTGAATGGATCTTGATATAACGGAAATCCTGCGGTTTCATAACCAATATTTGTGGCACTAGGATTAATGTTTCCAATTGCATCATTGTTTAATTCCATATTAGCAGGATTCTGGGGATCAATAAATCCAACAGGCCCAACAAATATGTGATCGGGTAATTGATAATAGTCCAAAGTTATCCACCTATTTTCAATTGCGCTAAAAATAAAAGTAGCTCTATAACATACAGGTTTATCAGGAATAGCGATATTTTCACCAAATGTATAAAAATTTGTTGATCTAGCCATTGAAAATTTAGCTATAGGATTCCCACAAGTATTATCTTTAACGTTATCCAAAGTGGGAGCACTGTAAACATATATTTGTGATTTATTAATGATATGATCTCTTGTCACATCATCCGTATAATTAGCATTTGGCCATATTCTGAAATAAAATTCATACGTATACCCATCTTCTGGGGCAGCTATACAAGCTCTTTGACCAACCCCGGAAACTATACATTCTGTGGTAAGATAAATACAAAGACCCTGATCTAAATCTGGCCCATCATAATTTATAAAATTAACCGTTTTTGCGGTGTCAGGATTAACATGTTGAAATGTCATGACACCACTGTAATCTTGTCTTTGATCAATTGGTCGTATGTTATCAGTAGCTTTAATAACGTCAAAAAAATTCCAAATACGTGTTTTATCATAAGGCCAAAAGGCATAATTACTGGTTGGAAAAATATCTACGCTTCTTTGATATATCGAAGCGGGTTCTTTTGTTTTAACGGAAGCATTTATTGATATATCCGTGTTTGCATCACTTGGTTCTCCCAAGTTAGAAATGTTTTTAAGAACAAATTTTGCAACATCAAATTCTATTTGCCATCTTATCACTGCACTTGAGCTAAATGCTCCCATTACAGGAACTGGTAAAATTAACGCCATTTCCCACTCACTGGTACTAATTGTAGGATTTCCCGTACTATGTCCAATTTCATTTTCATTAACGAAAGGATTACCATTATGAAATACATAAGAACCAGCACCATAAAAAGATCCTGAAACCCATTTCCCTGCATATAATTGATAAGGGCTTTCTCCTTCATTAAAACTCAAGCTATTTTCAGGATTTAAAGTTGAATCTATATCAGCATATAACATTCTGTATAAATTTCCGAGGTAGCTTACCAAATCACCAGTAAGATACGTTCCACCAACTTCCCATTCTTTTATAAGTTTTTCAAAATGGGCGGTGTCAGCAAAAGGATTGGTTGTTGAATTAGTAAAATCTATGAGTACTTTATAAAGAACTCCATTGTAAAACACAATATTTCCATGTCTGTATTCATCTCCAGATTGCCATGATGTTATTAGGTGATAGTAATATAATCCCCAATCAGCAGTACCCGCATCTTTAACAGTTACCCTAAATATTGATATATCTCCCGGTTCACTACTATCAATCGATGGGATGGGGTTTAAATTCCTCATTTTAATATTACCTGAACCAACTGACTGTAAATTCATATGAACAAAATTATCAGCGTACAATTGAACTTTCATTCCATCAATCGATTCGATTGTAAATTTATCCGTTGCATTTAAATCTTGGGGAAATGCCATAGGCCATGTAACAGCCCCATCGCTTTCAAATATAACAGTATCCCCAGATGCAAAAAGGGAATCATTTGATTCATCTAAAACTATTAATTCATCCGTGGCCGTAAGCACATCAACATTTGCATCAAAAGTTCCCTGTGGGAAATTGTGTTTCCCACCATATAATGTTAAATCCAAAACACTGTCCATTGCAAACTTACCAAATTCCACAACACCTGCTATTGAAGATTCAACCGTGTTTAAATCAAAAACGGTTTTTTTAGAAGGAATTACAAAATCCTCAAACCAAGGATCTGAATCTTTTGCTACCCTTATGGTAACCGTTTCATCTGTGGTTTTGTCCCAATCAATTAATCCAGACAAAATTGACTGATAATTAAATTCATTACGGGCAATATCAGAACCCAACTTCTCTAGGGGAAATGCATATCCTATGTTTGTGTTTTGTTCCATGTTCAATCTCTTATGTTGTCAACGGTGTTGTATTTTTCATCGGGTAAAATCCTGAAAAATACATCGGTGCGTTCGTATCGAAATCACTTGAAAAATAATTTCCTTTTTCTTCTGGAGTAGTGCTTCCATCTTTACCACCCTTATAAATTAGAAAGGATATTTGGTTACCAAAGTTGGGATTTGAGTTTCTAATTAACTGTAATGTATAGATCCTATGATCATACCCCTCACTCGCTGGAGCGGGGGATGGATCAACTACGTGGTTATAATAACGAGTTGATTGAAATGTAGGGGTATACGGTATCATAACATCATGCATAAAATCGGGTTCAAACAATTGTCTATATGGATTATCAAAGGCGAGTCCTATAACCCTTACGTCACTGTTAGCTGTATTTGGAAGTCCATTTTGTTCACCAAATTCAAAAAATAATTCAAAGAATAGAGTTTTTCCAATAATGGTATACCTTAGCTTTGCAGTATAATCACCTTCACTTATAACGTTATCTGAAAAGTCGTATCCCTGTCCTCTTATATTTATGGGTTTATTTACGTTTCCACCATCCATTCCGCTCAGTACTTCTAAAATACCGCCATCAGGTACATCTTTCCAATGACCAAATTGCACTTCTTCATACACACGACTAGAAGGTGAACCGCCAACGTTGTCGGTATGTTTATATAAAATATCTTCAAACCATCCTAAGCGTTTCATGTTCTGGCCTTCAAGAGCATAGCTACTTATCCATGTATCACCCGCTGATGTGCTTTTTCCTTTTCTTACCCCGATTCTTCCAGTACCTATGGCTGGTTCAGAACCGTAAAGAAATTGCAAGTTGTAAAACTTGTCCGAATTATTTTCTTTTATACCATAATTTAAAAGGTGATAATAACCCGCACCTAATGAACCGGATTCAGGAATAATGCCTAATTTCTTTTCCCACTTTGCTTCATCGTCTGAATTTGCTTTACTTGGGCCTAATATCGGATTACTACCAACGTTTAATCCATAAAAACCAGTATTGAAAATTGTATGTATGCCATATTTATTGGAACCTGCCGGGATTAATTTATTACTCTGAGATGCAGCAACTCCTATGAAATTATGGTTAAACTGATCAGAGGAAGCTGGTAATGCGCCCATTGAGTTTCCGGTCAATAACAAGCTACCATCCCATGACATTTTTAAATTGCCCTTATTGGTAGCGTTTAATATAACATGACTTCGTGTTTCAACATAGAAACTCTCGTCTGATAAAACATTAACATCAAAGTGACCACCACCATCGCCAAAACGTGTAAATCCCCCGTAAGCCCCGGTTCCGCTTTGTATAGTAATACCAGTTGAATTTTTATTTACTAATTTTATACCATCAGAATTTGTGGCTATTATTGAAAACTCATTAGTATCATTGATATTTCCGATTGCTTTAAGTCCCCTGTATAGTCCTGAATGTTGAAAAGAAAATCTATACTTCTTGACAAGCATGTCTAAACCATATTGAGAAAAACGAGCACCCACGAAATCATCAGTGGGTTCCATTTCACCTTCCGTGGGTAGTGTAAAATAGTTTCCTTTTTTTGGAGTACCGTAAACAGTAAACCCATCATCATATGTTTCAAATACGTTCTTTCTTCCATCTCGTGAATTAGTACCCACACCAACAACAAAATTTCTTGCTTTTTTGTTTCTATCGTTATATTGACCAACTACTGTTTGTGTTTTCCCTTCAACGATAAGACCTCTTCCAAGAGCAGATGAAGCAAACCCAAGTGAAATTCTTGTTTCAATATCATACCATTTTGATATTTTACCACCAGATATTTCTCCGTGTCTAGGTATTATATTTGATAATGTTATTTGTGTATAATCATAATTTACTGATGTTTCTTCTGCTTGGTAACTTACATTGTCTATGTGATAAGAACGTGATTTTTCAGCGTCACCATTTACATTTTGATATGATTGATTGCTATAATTTTGACTGTCAAATGTAAAATCAAATAATCTTACTGCATCTCTCTTGTAAAATTCTTCTTCTTGATTACCTCGTACCAAAATAACATTATTATTGGAGGGATTTACATTTTCAGGAAATTTAAAATCAAACCATTTTCCACCAACGGTGTTATCCGTTCCGGCTAAAATACCACCAGCATACGAAGTTACTCTATTTCCCGTTCCACCAACAACGGCACCTAAATTTCCACTTGCGCTATTATTTCTTCCACCCAATGCGGTTGTTTCACTGTAACTCGCAATGTTTCTATTACCTATAGCTATAGCACATATAAGTTCGCTTTCACCGGAGTCTCCTGATTGGCTATTGTCAGGTACGATGGATTTAAATCCACCAGAAAGTGAATAATCACCCTGTGCATGGGAATCAAAACCAAAAGAAAGTGAATATAAACCAGTTCTTGCTTCCTTTGTTTTGTATACCGCAGAAACATCAACGGCACCAAGTGATATATTTTCAGCTTCCAAATTTATAAATTCATCGGCTGAAATTGTCCATGAGTTACCAGATAAATTATGATTAACCCCATCACCTGAATAGCCTAATATATCAGCAGAAAAATATCCCATCGGAAAAAGATAAGTTGGATGTGTATTGAATTTGGTAGTTGATAAATTTACATCAAAAATAGGGGTTCTTAAATTAATTGGAATTGGGGCAGTATTGGTTATTAATTTTGGATTGTTGGTATTTTTTATTAAATCAAGCCAAAATGTATCATTTGTCAATTGAGTTTTATTTTCATCATTTAAAAATAAAACCTGAGAATGTTTTACTAAAGCATCGGTTGTTGCAGTGGTATTTGTACCATCTTCTGTTTTAACAGGAACAAGGTCGTGTTCTGCAATTAAATTATAAAAACCAGTTAATTCTTTCTGTGTTCCGGGTTCAACCACGTTAGGCCCAACATGGAAGTTATTAGTTTCCCAATCTTTGTAAAAAGTGTAAATTCTATATATATCAACTCTTGTTAAGAATATCTCTATATCATCACTTGTACGAACTGACTTAAATCCCTTATTTGAACCAGATACAGTTACAGAATGAATAAGTGCATTTAAAACGGTTCTAGAATTATAGGTTAATGTTTCTATTTCTTTTTGCAGACGATCAAGCCCAAATTTTACAGTCATTTATCTTACCTGATTATATTTAAATTTCTTATAGTTTATAAAGAAAAATAAATTAAAATTATAGTGAATATTAATAATATTGAGAATTGCCACTTTTAAAGGTTGATCTTGTAGGGTTTAAATCTTCTATTGTATCCGGTTTGAGAACACCTTTGTATTTAATTCCCGTTTTACATTTTTCAACCGCCCTTATAATTGCCTTACCAGTATAAATATTTCTGTTCAGCCATAACTTGTAATTTTCAGGTTTTTTACATGTTTTATATTTGGCTAAAGATTTTAAAGCCTTTTCCCATTCCCTTTTTTCTATGTGATATTTTGCTAAATAATAATATCCCTCAACTCTTGTTGGTTCTTTTTCAATCATTTCATCAGATATATCATGTAAATCTTCCAGATGTACAGAATCTGAATGTTTAATGGTTAAAATTAATTCAGCGATACATTCTAACGCCTTGAAATATTCCTCTTTAAAATCGTTTTTAAAGTCGAAATCATAAACCCTTTTTCTAAACCATTTTAACGAATCTTCTAAATTACCTAATTCCCTATGGGTATTTCCCAAATAAAAACATATCCTTGATGTTTTTTCTTTTTTCCATTCTTTTTCTAATATCCTTAAATTTCTAGTCAAGTCTCTTCTTTTTCTTTTAGTTTCCCTGATTGAATTTTTAATAACGGATGGTATGAAAACACGTCTTGCTTTCTCAACATAGATTACCATAGATTCATGAATCCGTCCTACCATTTTAGAATGCTCTCTTGCGCCTATACGTGTCCTTACAAAGGCATATTTTTTAGTTAATGCAGTGGGTAACACAAAGTAAACATTGGGGTCTTTAGATGTCTCTTTTAGGAAAATCTTTTTAACTTTTTCTTGTTCAGAAACTATATCAGGGGCATCAAGCCACATTACAAAATTTTTAGTAGCTTGTTGAAAAGCAAACGTTTTAGCAGCACCAAAGTCAAAATCCCCATCTTCATCATGAAAACGGTTTTTAACTTCAACTAATTTTACATTATTCTCGGCTTTTTTCTGCTTAGTCCACTGTTTGACAACATTACACGTCTGATCGGTGGAACCAGTGTCTACGATAACAATTTCATCTGCTAATATATCAATATTATTTAAACAAGCTTTTATTCTTCTCGCTTCGTTTTTAACAACTATACAACATGAAAGAGTATGTCTTGCCATTCATGTATTATTCTGTTTCTTCTTTTTCTTGTGAGGTTTCTTTTCGTTCTTCTGATTCTTCCGGTTCTTCGATTATCAATTCAAGAACTGACCATAATTCCCATCCATTTAACCCATTTCTTTGATGTGATGTTGTTGATGGGACATAATCAATATGAATTTTAAGTAAAGAAACTTCACACGGTTCTTTCAAAAACTCTATTTTTTCTTTTTCTAATTCCTGAATTTCTTCCAACAATTCCTTGTTAACCTCATCCAGTTTATTTAATTCATCATCTAATGATTTTTTGGTTTCTGCTGGAAGTTCATCATATTCAGAGTCAGTTTTTACACCGTATTTAGCAAAAAGTTGTACTCTTTCCTGCTGGTATTTAGGCATCCCTTCGGGTGGGGGAAATGCAGCATGTATTTCATCTACTTCATCCTTAACGCATTTAACGTTATTACTTATCACATACCTGAATCTGCTATGAATGGGGTGATCAAAATTTGTGGTTGTTAGCACATGATGTAATTCCAACACGTCTTTTCTAGTAAGTTGCATCAATGTTTTTTTCATTACATTCCTTTTCAATTGAAACTTTATATAATAAAATATTTATTTTTTAACCTGAAATGTCAATATTTTTAAAAATTATGTTGGCGTAGGCGTAGTAGTTGGCGTAGGCGTAGTAGTTGGCGCAGGAGTAGTAGTTGGCGCAGGAGTTGTAGTTGGCGCAGGAGTAGTAGTTGGCGCAGGAGTAGTAGTTGGCGCAGGAGTAGTAGTTAACTCTGGTGATCCCACTTCTATCATATCCATATCGGCTACCCAATTAATATCCTCATATTCCATTGGATAAACTTCGATAAACAAATCTTCCTCGTCAATCTTCACATCAGGCGTTGCTGGTTGTACAAATGGTTCAAACATCATTGGTGATTCCATAGCTTGAGTTTTAATAAAAGATGTAGGATCTGCTTCCCCGGTTCCATCATACCAACCCGTAAATGCTCTTATGTACATACAGCTTCGTGGCATTGTTTTAACAGTTCCACTATTTAAATCATCAGCTACATAGAAAGCATCATAATCGATAACGTAAAACTGGTTACTTCCCGTAACTAATTCAATATTATATACACGATTATTATAATTATAGAAAGGAGAATTAGTTCCAGTAGGAACATTTTTAAATATAAGTTGTTGACCCTGTATTAAATTATGAGGTACGTTTGTGGTGATATCTACATTTGGATTCTGATTGTTTGTTTTTAAATTAGTGATCGTAAGTTCACGGGGTTTTACATGACCAGTTATTTTTGAAACACCTGAAAAGGTCGCATATTTATCACCAAATTTTTTACTTAAATCAAAATATTGCGCATATACTGAACCTGTAAATTGTAATGCAAGTTTTAAAGAATTATTCACTGGTGCAAGTGTAGGTACGGTATTTCCTCTAAAAATAATATTATTTTTTTGGGCATCACCTGCAAATGAGAATTTTCCACTGGCTTGTGCTACCGTATTACTGTTATAAATTCCAACATAACTACCAAACGCAACGGTTTTGCTTGCGTTTTTTATTATGCAATTTGAACCAAGTATTGCTGCGTCATTACTTCCTTTAATACTATTTTCAAGACCTGTTCCAATAAAGCAACTTCTATTATCACCCGAAATTTCATTTCTAACACCGCTACCAATTAGAGACCACTGCGCAGTATCTATTACATTTTCCTGCCCTGCAATTATAGCACAATCATTTACATAATATTCTTGACTTATTATTAAATTTTCAGAACCCGTTCCAATAAAAGCCCCTACTGCTGTCTTAATCCAGTTTCCTTCTCCACCAGCTATAATTGAATTTAATGGGGGACTACCAATACTAAACATACCACTTGGTGTTATTTTGTTTGATTTTCCTGACAATATTGCACAAGATTCAGCATTAGCTATTCTATTACCTTCACCGGAACCAATAAAGGAATCGAGAACACCATCCCCCATTATATTATTTCTGCCGAAACCAATTCCAGAATATTGAGATTTGTAGATATTATTATCTACACCATTTAAAATGCTGCAATGTTCAGCATCATGTACATAATTACCCTCACCGCCAAACACTATTGAATTATTTCCAATATAATATTGTGTGAGTATATCAGTATCATTGCCTTCAAGAAAGGCATTATCAGTGACAAGGATCTCATTAGCTTCTTCTAAGGTTCTTACGCTACGCAAGGTTCCAATACGCTCACCATCTTTAAGATGTTTCAATGCATCATGTGAATGATTTACTGAAGCGTATTTACCACTTAAATCCTGTGGTGGGCAACAACATTTACCAGAACCACCTGAACCACCATTCGCACCACCATTTTTAAGATATTGGAGTTCTAAGCCTAATTCTGTTATGGCATGTTGAGTTGATGCGTTTGCAACTAATTGGTTTTTATACCACGTAATTGCATCATCCTCATATAGATTATAAAAAATAGTTGAATGCTTTACCAATGCGTCTGCATCTAAATTGCCAGCAGGGGATTCAAGATTGATGTTAAACTCTGCACGGAATTGATGTAAACCATCACCCGCATCATCTAAAACAACCGTGTTATCCCAATCAACAACTGCAAAAAGAACTGGTTCTTCATCAGGATTGATTTCAAATTGGATTAATATATTTTTACCGGAAGGATCTTCATCTTTTATTAACGGACATTTTCTCAAAGGGACAGCATAAATACCAACTCTGTTGAACTTGAATGAAATATGGGATGAGTTGAAAATATTTTCAACATTTTCACCAATTTTATAATCAATTTGT
>Ga0307377_10000939_pt1 | contig 38673 bp, 59 predicted proteins | sample TR3MG_FD_202535 | JGI IMG/M metagenome (GOLD analysis project Ga0307377, IMG submission 202535) | Soil microbial communities from Risofladan, Vaasa, Finland - TR-3 | ecosystem: Environmental > Terrestrial > Soil > Coastal area > Acid sulfate soil | place: Finland: Risofladan, Vaasa | collected... | reverse complement strand
CTGCTATGAAATCCTCAGAAAGTTTTTGATGTTTTGAAATATAAATCCAATCAACCTTATTTTGGAACTCTGCTATGAAATCCTCAGAAAGTTTTTGATATGTTGAAATATAAAGCCAATCAACCTTATCTTGGAACTCTGCTATGAAATCCTCAGAAAGTTTTTGATGTTTTGAAATATAAATCCAATCAACCTTATTTTGGAACTCTGCGATGAAATCTTGAGATAACTTTTGATATGCTGAAATATAAATCCAATCAACTTTATCTTGGAACTCTGCTATGAAATCCTCAGAAAGTTTTTGATATGTTGAAATATAATCCCATTTTTGGTTATCAGGATTTTCTCTTATATCTTTCAATTGTTTTTTAGTAAGTTTTTTCATAATGTGTATCGATCTCAAACTCTTCCACCCACTCATTTTCTTTGAGTTGGAAAGACATTAGCTCGCATTTATTGGTAATAAACTTAATAATTATCGGACATTCTGTCGATCCGCCAAATACAATCCACATACAATTAAACATATTTCTTCCTATCAAAAAAAAAAGAAGCGCAAAGCGCTTCTCTGTTTTAAAAAAATGTTATAGAAATTTTCTATCTTATAGTTGATTTATGCTTTAGTTTGTAGTATACTACTTTAAGTATTTCCCATGCCAGAGGGCCGCCAACACAGCCAATAATTAAGCCATATACAAAATCCATGGAAACCTCCGTTAAACGTGATATATAATAATATCAATTTATTGGCAGGTTATCCCCGTCTTCCACGCTTTTTAGTTTCTTTTGATCTCTTTGCCTTGTGTACGATTCCCGACGGACGATTAATAACCCATTTAATATACTTACTAAATTGCTCATTGGCTAATAATGTTTCGACGGTATTTAGGCTTTCTTCAAGAGTTTTGTTATCAAATAGAGCGTGTACTTGTTTATGACAATCTTTACATATACTTATCAGTTCTGATCCGCCTCTGCTTTTAGGAACAATATGATGATCAGTAAGTATTTCAATTTTTCTATTACACAGCGGACAAGAAAACTCTTCGTTCATTTTATCTCCTGCGATTTCAATAACTTAACCCGCCGTGCGATTTTTTGCTTGACAAATCGTCGCAGCGAATTTAAGTTAGAATCAAACGTTGCGGGAAATTTTTATTTATATTCAATCTCGAAGCCATTAAGCCGTGCTTCAGTTGTCTTCTTTTCTTGTATACTCATCACTATAAGTAGCCCCAGAACGATCACAAGCCACCAGGAGCCTGCCAGAAGGCCATATAGTATACCAAGTCCACAAAGTGCCCACGAGACCCATACGGCGATTTTAATAGCCTTGAACCCACCAAGCTTCATTCCAAGTAACGAATATAAAATCCTGCCACCATCTGAAGGAAAAAGCGGCAAAAGGTTAAACGTTCCAAGTAAAAAGTTAATGTATACAAAATATATTATCCAGGTAAAATGAAAAATACTATACAAAACAGACCCTATGCCAAGTAAAATAAAGGATCCTATCGGCCCAGCTATCGCAATTTTTAGATTCTTCTTATAATCAGTAAAATCAGTCATACTAATCATAGCTGCCGCACCAAATCCATGAGTAATTACATATGGCACATACAACTTCTGTCGCTGTGCCATCCACACATGAGCATATTCATGGAATAAAAGAGAGCTAAACAACATCGCAAACAGGACAATACCAAACGCTCCGTTATAAAATATTAAAAGAGCTGGTAGTAACAAAACAGACCAATGAAACTTTAATGGAACACTAACTGTTTCTTTAATACTACTTAGTAAGTTTTTCATGCTTTTCTTGCTTTTCATGCTTTTCCTCATATCCATCAGCCTCAATAGATATTCGAGACTCTGGAACCTTTAGTTGTTTAATTACACCAAGAAAGGCCGTTCTTTTTCCACTTACATCGCACCCAGCAGCAAATGCGTGTCCACCTCCAGAAAAAATGTTAGCAATTTCAGCTATTTTGCCGGACTCTATCAGTTGTTTGTTGGATGTTCTTAACCTTGCCTTAGTCAAACCATCTATTAATACTACATTTTCTGAATACTTAAACAATGTATCCATGATTTCAGATACTACAGCCTGATCTGTTTCCTCAACTTCTACAATCATGAATCCATTGCGGCATTTGTGAATCTTTGCATCTTGAATGCTCAGTAATGCCTGCATATATCTATGAGGTTTTATGGCAGATAATATCTCCGTAGCGGTATCATCTTCAATTTCCAATTTACTAAACGCTTGAAATACCTCATTTAAAGAGCGAACAAAAAACGTATCTGTATATAAACCAACCAATAAAATATCATCAATAATACCAAAGTCTAATATAAGAGCCGCAGCAGTTGAACACCTATCCAAAACATAGACTTTATTTTTAGGAGAGTGCTCATCCTTACGAGTTATATGGTGATCTATATTGATACATGGTAGTAAAACATCAAAACCTATACGTCCAGTGGTTGGGGCACAGTCCAACACTATGATTTGTTCCACTTCTGGAATATCATCAACCCTATCACTTTCAGGAACGATCCATGAAAGATGCTCAGGGACTCGGCCTTGTACTTTCGCATAAGCTGTTTTCCCATTCTTCCTTAAAAAGTTAATAACAGCTTTTATGGAAGACAATGAATCCCCATCAGGATCTACATGGCCTACGACCAATGAGTCCGCAATAGGGATCTTATATTTTGACATTTTATTCTCCAGTTATCTTTTTGAGAGAAATTCTCGCAATTGATCAGCACTCGCAGTTCCAATTAACGTACTCACCACTTGATCTTTATCGTTTAAAAGAACAAGAGTAGGAATACTACGAATACTAAATTCCTTGGCGGCTTCTTGGCCGATTTCATCATCTATATTAACACTAATAAGTTCAACATCTGAGTATAAACTATCTTCCAAAACACCTTCTACTACTGGCGACATAAATCTACAGGGCGCGCACCACTCTGCCCAAAACTTCATAAGCTTGGTATGACCAACAGAACGAGACTCCATTATGAACATCCTCCAAAAGAAACATTAGTACACAGACTATTTACTTTTATATTAGTAGAAAGAAACTATATTTTTTGCTAAAGAAATTAGCTATTTATATGAGGAGAGATATTATTCAGAAACGTATGTTTTTCCTATCTTTGGAGTAGAATCATTAGACGCTTTTTCTACCCTTACATTAGACTTTTTGTGGCGTGGCCTTGGTTTTTTATTAGACTTTGCTTTGAATTTACTATCACCTCTACATTTACATCTTGCACATTCTGGCATATCTCTTTCGGTATCAACGATTGGACAGGTGGCATATTGTAAACCAACATGCCACATAATCTGTGGTGATAGAGGACAACTAAAATCTGGCTGCTTAATAACATACTGCGGCAGGCGCTCCGATTCTATGGTTACACTCTCAGCACCTGATAATTCTTTTATAGATAATGTTCTTCGGTCTTTTCCCATATCGTTATTTCTCCCTTATTTTTGTAACTATACTTTTATATCTAGATATATTATTCCTGCGAATAGACTCTAAAACTCTGTGATGGTTGGGGCACAGAGAGATAAGATTTGATTCCAAGTGATAATTAGTTTTATCTATAAAATATTTTTCTTGAAAGATATGATGTACATCACAAGTATCTTCACACCATCCACACATTTCACAAAATGTATGTGATCCTGCGTAATCAGATTTAATAGATTTGTAATAAAACTTGCCGTTATATCTATGAGATAAATATTTTCTTCTGTGATGTCTTACAGAATTTAACATCTGTTTTTCAGAATGGCCACAATGCCAGGGCCTAGAAATTAAAGCTCTAGCAATCTCATGATCAGAAAGTAACTTATAGTTTTCACTTAGGAAAACAACATCTTCATTTGTTAGTACAGAACTCGCATGAGCATATTTAGACCAGTCTACGTGTCGTGAACAAAAGCCGCTTGTGTTTCTAACTCTTCTGCCACAACCTTCCATCAAACAAATAATAGTAGAAGACTTTCTTACAAATTTTCCCTGTAAATCTCTATTAACCATGATAATTCCTCCATTTTACAGAGGAATGTCACGATATTAATAGTTTTTGCCGTGGCATTTTTTATATTTCACTGGCTTACCATTTACTACTTTACCGCATGGACACTTCTCATTGCGCCCAATCTTTCCCTTTCCAATAGCGCGATCAATCATAAGTATCCCATCTAAGTGATCTATTTCGTGCTGCATCACTACAGCCACATCGCCAACAGCAACTACACCATCGGGATGTAGATCATCCTTTATAAAAATCTCTTTATATCTTTGAGTATTTACAAATGTTCCAGGGATACTCAAACATCCCTCATTAGTATTTATAAAACCATCTTCTTTTTCAATAATAACTGGGTTCACAAGATTAATAAGTTCACCATAAGCTCTTACAATGGCTACCCGTTTGTTAATTCCAATTTGAGGAGCGGCCAAACCAAGTCCAGACATGGTAGAGTTTTGTAGAGCAATGTCAAGATCGTTAATGATCTGTTTAGATTCTTGTAAAGAAACAGTGCCATTAGATGCTCTAAGTATTTCCAAATCAGTAACTATTTTACTCATTTTCCGGACCTAACCATTGAGAGATGGTCTTACCTTCTACAACAGCAGTACCAATCATTTTATAACCAACAGTAATGAAACTAAGAAATCGTTCCAATAAATCTCTGCCGGTATTATACATGTGCTCAATTTCTCTTCCCCTAAACCGCACACATAGTTTTACTCTATATCCCTCTTTAATAAAACCATCTAACTGCTTCGCCCTATAAATCAAATCGTTTTCTCCAGTATTGGGACGAAACTTTATCTCCTTGTTTCCTTGAGTCTTATTCTGGTTTTTATTTTTCTTAGTGCGTTTTGACTGCTCATAACGCCACCTGCCATAGTCCATTATCCTGCAAACAGGCACATCTTTGCCAGAACTAACTTCTACCAAATCTAATCCAGAATCCGTTGCCATAGCAAGTGCTTTTAAAAAGTTAACATGACCAATATTATTACCCTCTTCATCAATTAATAGCACTGTTTTAGCTTTGATATTCTTGTTAATTCTTGTCTGCTTTTCGTCTTGCATTTTTTACGCTTGCTCCCTTTTGTTTATTTTACCTATTGTGTTAACCGTAATTGTGGTCGGTGGAAGATCACAATTACCAGATTTGAACAAACTAAAATTACTTGAAAGAAATCTTTCTGGATTGGCACATACTTGCTTAGCCTCTTCTATAATCTTTGGATCTAAATCTTCCTTGGGATTTTCAAATACCTTGAATGATCCAATTCTAACTCTCGGACTAAACATAAAAATAAGATCCTTGCCAATAGCCGTGTCGTCGCCTTTTTTCTTTACGACATAACAAATCTTTCCAAAAGTTGTTTCATCTATTATAAGAAACCCTGGCACGGTTCCACCATCGTTTTTCTTGATTCGTTTAATACCAGGAATTACATATAACATAGTCGCATTGTCGTTATTCTCATAAGCTAAATGTGGAACCTTATCTACCCAACAACATTTGAATTTATATGGATTCCCAATTGGACGAAACATAAAAGAACGCTGTTCGTTAGCTTCCAATAAAAACATCTCGGCTTCTGGAAGAGGCTTTTGGTTGACAGATACCCTAACAATTTCCATATTCGGAATATAGTTGTCAAGTACAGCTCGTCCCATCAAGATGTTTGCTAGCAAAATAGCATCTTTTTCATTAAGCTCATTGACAAACTCCACCAAAGCTTCTTCAGATTCAGAATTATCTGGTCTTAGATGAAGTGTGGAGTTCATATCATATACAGCAACCAGATTTCTATTATGTATTCCAATTCGCTTCAAAAATCCTACGGGTATCCGAAGTCTTCCATGGGAAACTGCTACAGATATCGTCACGCCTCCAGAAAAGGACGTTGAATCTGAAGAAATATAAAGATTTCCCTGTAAGTCACTGGACATATAGACCTTATCATAAGAGTCCCAGCCCGCAGTAGTAATCATATACTTTGGAATTTCTATTCGCCCATCAGATTTTGGATATAAATCAACTCCAAAGCTCGTCAACAGTAGATTAACAAGTTGCTGTCTTTCTTCCATGTGTCTCTCCATAAAGATGCCCAGCTATCGATAAGATAACTGGGCACATTATTTATGTTTAATTGTTATTACATCTGTGATGGTTCTGGCATATCTTCTGGATCATCAGCTATAAGTGCTTCAGTAGTTAATAACATCGAAGCTATGCTGGCTGCATTTTGAAGAGCACACCTTACAACCTTTTTTGGATCAATAATACCAGCAGTTACAAGGTTTTCATATCGATCTTCAGCAGCATTATATCCGTATTCTGCAAAATCTTCGGCCAATACACGGGCAGCAGCAATGTCAGGAGAAGTTCCAGCATTAAAAGCAATAGTTTTCAGCGGTGACTGTAAGGCGTTAAGTATAATCTTAGCTCCTTCTCGTTCACCCTCATTTTCTAAACATGCGCTTAACTTCTCAACTATTGGAGAACACCTAAGTAAAGCAACTCCTCCACCAGGAACTATGCCTTCTTCTACAGCAGCCCGAGTAGCATGCATAGCATCTTCAACACGGTCCCTTTTCTCTTTCATTTCAGGTTCAGTTGGTGCGCCAACCCTTATAACAGCAACTCCACCCACCAATTTAGCCATGCGCTCGCGCATTCTTTCTTTATCATAACCATTATCACAATGCTTCATATCATCTTTAATCTGGTTTACACGCGATTTGATCTCATCCTTTGAGCCGCCGCCACCAATCAAAGTGGTATCTGATCTCGTAACTATAACCTTAGCTGCTTTTCCAAAATGCTCTATAGTTGCCTGTTTAATGGTCAAACCAGCTTCATTGGCAAATACTTTTCCGCCAGTAAGCACAGCAATATCTTTCAAAATTTCCTTGCGCCGCTCTCCAAATCCAGGAGCTTTTACTGGGCAACTAAATAGTGTGCCACGTTGCTTGTTAACAATTAAAGTAGCCACAAAGTTTTGTCCATAATCTTCTGCCATAATCAAAAGTGGTTTGCCAAGTCTAGAAATTTCCTGTAAAATAGGCTCCATTTCCTTTACATTTTCCAGTCTTCCATCGTGAAGAAAGATAAAGCATTCATCAAGCTCAACCTGAACCTTCTCTACGTTGGTAATAAAGTACGGAGTAATATATCCTCTATCAAACTGCATACCATCTTCTACTTCTAGATAGGTTTTAAATGTTGGTGATTCTTCTATTGTAATTACGCCATCTTTTCCGACCTTTTCCATAGCCTCAGAAAGCAGTTTACCAATATCTCTATCATTGGCACTAATAGTACCAATTTGAGCAATCTCTTCTGGGTCCTGAGTTTGCTTGGTTATCCTCGCAAGTTCTTCAACAACAGCATCTACCGCCTTATCAATACCACGCTTTAGATCTACTGGACTAAAATTGGCCGCCAATTTCTTTAAACCATCATTATAAATGCTTTGAACTAACACAGTGGCAGTAGTGGTGCCGTCTCCAGCATCATCTACGGTTTTCTGAGCAGCGGACTTAACCATTTGGGCGCCCATATCCTCAAATTGATCTCTGAGAAAGATTTCTTTGGCAATGGTAACGCCATCTCTCGTAACATGAGGTGCTCCCCATGATCTACGAAGCAAAACATGTCGGCCCTTTGGACCAAGAGTTACCTTCACAGCATCTGCTAACTTATTAACACCAGCTCTTATCTTATCCCTAGCCTCTTCTTTATAAATAACTAACTTACTTGACATCAATCAACCTCCAATAGTTTTTTAACTTTAACTAAGTCTCCACTAAACTCATCGTATTCACTATCATATTTTACAATAAAATCAAATCCCTCTTCTTTATCTGGAGAAATATAGGAGTCTGCCATCTTTCCAACTATACCTCCGGGCACCTTTCTAAAACCATCTCGACTAGCATTTCTTTCTAAAATAAGTTTCTTAGAAGCCGAGCAATAAATACATATCATTGTAGCTCCCGCATTTTTACCTAATTTGATATACTTCTTTCTCTTTTTGGGACTAACAAATGTAGCATCAAAAACAATAACCCTGTCACCACGCTGAAGGGATTCGGCAAGAAGGCTATCAGCCTTTTGCCATGCTTCTCTAGCAGCCTTGGGTGTCCAGGGTTTTTCTTTTGTATATCCTATGTAGTTATCGGGAGAAATTATTGTTCCACTCTTTATAAGTTTTGCTCTTAACGTGGTCTTACCAGAAGCTGGTGGACCAGACAACAAAATTAAATTCATTTTATTCACTATTTCTTAAGTCTTTAGTTTCAGAAAAAATCGACATTTATTTTCGACAAAACAATTTAACCCACCATTTGGGCTCATATGATAAACAATTATTGTGAGCATTTTTTTCTGCTAATGCTAGAAGATATGTTGTTTTTGCTGATGACCGAAAATAAGTATCACATTTTACTACGTTATTGGGACTAACACATTGTGGTGCCATACCCCAATCCCAAAGATCTTTATAATATTTACACCTATTACAAAACACTTTCGACATTTTCTACCTCGTTCTTAATATAAACCTACTATTATTAAATGTCTAGTAATAAAAAATAAGGCCCCGTAAAGAGCCTTATTTTAAAAATCTAAACTGTAGATGTTTACATAAATTCTCTTATAGATTCTAAACCTACAAAAAAATAACCGCCTGGCACATGTGTAATTGAGAATCCCATTTGAACCCGCAAAATCCCATGTGCAACACCAATAAGGTTGCCATCGCGATTAAACATTCCACCACCAGAGTTTCCATAGAAAGTCGGAGCGGTTGTTCTATATAGTTTTTTTCCATCCATAACCTTGAAGTTACTTATTATACCATTCGTAACCGTTCTCTCGTCACCTAGCGGAGCACCAATTACCCAAACATCATCTCCGATATTTGGGCCATATAAAGAAACTCTAGTAGATGGCCCTACCCTTTCCATTTTATTTATACTGGATAGAATAGCAAGATCGCGTTGGGCATCAATCTTATAGACCTTCATAGCATAAATTTTAGAATCAAAAGCAGTTGTAACACATGGAACTTTATCTTTCTCAAGCAAGGCTTCTACAACATGGGCAGCAGTGAGTACAAACATATACTGATTAATTCCATTGTGGATTATTGTACCACTACCAACCGTTCTGCCACCATCGTCCGTCACCGTCACACTAGACTGATAAATATTATGAATTTCTGGTTTGACCGACCCTTCTTTTTGAACTGTAGCACAACTTAGTGTCATACACATCAAAAGGCAAAGTCCAATTTTGTTCAATGTTTTCATATTGTTTTGAAAAAACCTTCCTCCTTTAGTTTATTGCACCATCTATTAGCGAACCTGTTCGCATAGCGCTCGGCAGTTCGATAATCATCCCAACGAGAATCATCGTCGCCGTACCTTCGAAGTGCTTGTAGGTGTCCTATTTCATGTAATAAATACCATGAGATTTGACGCGCAGAATCTTTGTTTAATATAGACGCAACATGAATGGAGTTGTCTTCTCCATCACAATAAGCAAACGGAGGGTGTCCTGGATCACCTGGATCAAGGGCAGTACCACCTGTTTCCCAAAAGTATGATTCTAATTTCCTAAGACTTGGGTGTATTACAAGTAATGCTTTAGGGTAAGTAGAAGGAAGTCGCCTTACTATTCTAGAAAAAACCCTTGAAATCTTTATGTTTTTTCCATTAACACAAGGCTTTGTCATATCCAAACCTCCAAATAAGAAAGTCTTCATTTTAGGCGTCCTACTATAATGCCTAACAATTGATAGAGAGCTTTTCTTATTTAGAGATTCATTAATGATTTCAACAAGATAAAAATGGGGGCGGGAAATCCGCCCCCATTGTGCCTCCCAATAAAAAGTCCTATCCCGTATATGGACTCTTAGAGTTGTGCAAAATCTCTCCCGTTTCCTCATCCATTATTTCGTATTTGAATAATGGAACATTAATAACATCACCTTGATATACATTACATACTCCGCAATTCATCCAACGAACCATAGGGCCGCCACCATCTTTATAGGCATTGACCTCCTCAAATACCACGCCAATAGTACCAGTGCGAACATTTGCTCCTTTCACATCAAGATGCTTTATAGCCATAACCATATCTCCACGTACAAGATCTTTAACTTCCATAATTACTCCTTAGAAAGTAAATGTTGAAGATGGAAGATGTGAAGACTCCTCATCACTTAAAACCTCACGTCGAACTTTGGGAGTAGTCTTGATCTTAGGCCGACCCCGAAACTCAACATGCTGATTCTTAGCCCATTGCGGCCTGCGGCCACGCCTCATCTTATCAAGATGAGATGCTACAGCTTTTTGAAGTATAATAGTCGGAGGCTCGTCAGAAATTTCATCACTAATAATGAAAACTCCACGCATATGACCGCTTTGGTCACCGGCAAGATTGTGTTTCGCGTATAGTATGCCAAGTTTCTTGGAGAAATTATCCTCTGGAGAACAAAAAGAAACTCCATAATATAATTTATTACCAATTCTACCACCACCAATAGTTGCGTAGCCCTCACCAATACTATAATGCCCAAAAGCAAAATCAGTTAATGACGTGAGCACATAACGACAGAGCGAATTACTAAAGTCAAACAGCTTAGGTATAAACCGATCGGCAAAACCAGTTCTATCTTCTCTATATATATAACTTCCACTCTTCTCGTTCCAATTAATTTCACGCATTTTTCTTTCCTTTCAAAGCTTCAAAAACATCTTTAAATTTGTCTGATGGTCTGTAGCGTTTCCGCCCCATAACCCATTTACTGCACCTCGTATTTCGAGGATCTTTTTCTTTTGTGCGAACAAAAAATGATTGTAATAATGTACGCGGATAACTTCCCTTTTTTTCTATAGGTACTTCTTGTCTCACCACCTCTCTGGCATCTATAATAGATACCCATCCCTTTGTTTCTGCTATTAATTCCATCTTTATGGCGGCTATTTTCCATGGACTTACTGTTTTAGGAGATGGAATGCCCGCATCTAACTCTGGCACATATGGCGGAGTCCATACAATGTTATTAGGAAAATGCCTGTAGTATTTTAATGATACTCTTTGTGTAGCTTTATAAAACCAATAATCTGGATGAATGCCCATATCTATGTAGATAAGCCTTAAAGCCATAGATATCTTTGCGAAATCTTCTTTCTCTTCCTCTTGGCTATTTCCAACTGCAACTGCTCGATAATGAGGTCCAGATACTTGTTCAGAAATTAAAGCCTGGGACAACAATTTGATGGTTGGTCTAAGTTTTGCTTGAACCCCAATCTGTATATTTCTACGAACCAACAATAGATCCCAACCACCTTGTTCCGGATATACAATCCAGCCACTATCTTTCATATGAGCTGAAAGCTCGTCACACATATCTTTTTCTAAACTATATTTCTTAAATATCTTAATCATAACAGTTTTATTAAGGTTGTCACAACCACAGCAATAGTTTGGTATATGGCAAATCCAACACAGGAATATCTCAAGTAATTGGTTGGGATCCCAAGATACTCTTTAAACATCCATATATCACTTTTATTTTGTTTTCTTAACGAAGATAGTATTCCTACACAAAAATCTATTAGGTTTGCCCACATAAATACTAAGAAAATCATTGAGATAATTTCATTAGAACAGACAGCCAACAACATTGCCAATAGAAGTATCAACACCATATTAGTGATTCGTGGCATTATAGAAACCAATGCCCAACCAGAATCACCTGGGTCCTTAGATGTCGCAGTCTTTTCCCATATAGTACAAGCAAGCGTGGTTCGCCCAAGCCTATTAGATGGAAATGGCCATATCTTAAAGGTCCAGCCCCATCCAAGTTTAACTGTAAGGCCATGAGATAACTCATGTACCACATTTTGTAACAACCAAATGGGCATTAATACAATAAAAAATGTAATCCACTGTGCGTCCATTAATCCTCCTTGATCTCATATGTTGTATATTCACCGATCGTTTCAGACCTGCGGGCTTCAGATAATTGCTTAAGCTTCTCTTCTATAGATTTATTATCGTTATCCGATTGTCTGTATGCAGACGGAACATATTTTTTTGTACATTTGCTCATTGCGAATTGATGTCGCTCACTGGGAGTTTGATTTTCTCCATACAGACGATTAAATTCTTCTATTATACTTTGGTCTTCTTCTTTTTCTGTATTATTGGGCACTTGAGCGGCTTGTCTACGACGAACCCCTTCCCAATATGGAATCACATCTTTTATATTTTCAACATCACCATCTTCCTCTTCTTCTTGAAGATGTTCTTTGATTCTATCTATATCACCTGCCTGTGCCAGCGCAAGCATATCCGTATTCAACTCTTCTCCAAGTTTTTTAAGCTCATCAAACGTTTGTTGTATAGGATCACTATCCGAATACCCAATAGGATCATCGAAAAAATCTTCTACGGCACTTTCATAAGAATCTAATAGAAACCTATATGCTTCCTGGCTAATTGTTATCATCTAACCTCTCAACTTTTATGGTGTTTCAAACGCAACAAAATTAGGGGCTCGACGCTCAAGAAAGGCATTTGCGTGCTCTTCACTTTGAAAATCTTTACTTTTACCATCGGGCCAAATTAATCTCACCATATATAACCTATATGTTTTATCATTTACTTTAATAAAAGTTCCAGTGTCAAGCCTTTTTAATCGTGTTTCCATTTATAATGCTCCTTAAGTGGATAGTGTTTTTGATATCTTGATAGATAATTCCAATTCACAGAACCAGGATATTTTCTTATCTCTGCTATTTGTTTTATAGTAAGTTTTCTCATAACCGCCCTCATTAAAATTGAGGCCCAATCCCAAGATTCACTGTAATTCCGCCACCTGTATCAATTGCAACTTGCGTAGTGAGATATAAATTGGTCAATAATGGTAATGGCTTGCCCACATTAAAAGCAAATGGAGCGAATGAAAAAGAGCCTGCTTGCCTCTCTACATTATACCCTAAACCAAATCTAAACAATCTAAACCAACTATCTACCTTTGTCTCGCCATAAGATGACAAGGATATGCCAACATCAGCACCCATAGATAATATATTATCAGGCCGCCCAGGCCCAGTAGCAAACTTATATACCATTCCACCAACTATAAAATTAGCATCTATGCGTGGATTAAGCCAAAACCATTTGCTACTTAAAGGAACCTGACTATAATCTGACGATATAATACTCACAGGATATTGCTTTTCTGGATCCTGAGAAGGAACCGCATACTTAAGTTGATGGTGGAACGTCAGTTGACCACTGTCTTTTTCACCAACAACGGTCGTAAGTCTATATTCCCTACCATAAACCTCATAATTCCAAGGCTTTTCTTTCGAGGCATCAAACTCTGCCTTTGCGATTGGAGCCGCGTTAGAGTCCTTGAGTTCTTTGATTTGTACCTTCTTAGTATATCCATGAACATCAATAGGATCTCCTGTCTCTCTACAAACCGCAGGAGGAGTGGTCTCAGTTCCCTCTCTATCACTGGCCTCCAACAAAGCCACCTTACGCTTAACCTCGCCAACAGTTTTACCAACAGCCGTAAGCTTCGATCCAAGTTTGTCCAGGTCCGCCTGAAGTGTAGCCAAATCCTCTTTTGTCATAAGGGTTTTAAGATCGTTTTCCAAGTCCTGTTTTGTTGCCCACTTAGTACTGCTTCTAACCAAGTCTTCCGTTAACTTCTTAAACTGAACCACCTCATTAGTTAATCTGGCATTATCTTCTGTTAAAGATTTATACGCGAAATACCCAACCACTCCCGCCCCAATTAAAAGAGCCACCAATATAACTCCAAAAATAAGAGTAAGTTTACTGTTACCACTTGTCACTACAATTTGCTGTTCCGACATTTTCCGTCTCCGTTTGCGACTGTTGGAATCCTATAAGAACGACCATACTGTTGCCAGCATAATCAGGTTGTATCTTCGTAATTTTCTTGTTAAGTTTAGTCTCAGCTTCCTTAATAAGACTAATGAGATAAGCTTGATTAAAAAAATGAACGTGCTCTGGATTGTTATCTGGCTTAGATGGCACAGTAATTATGACAAAGCGTGAAGCCAATTTCATAATCTGGCATAGAGCCTTCTTAACCAAAGGTATATGTTCTATTACCTCAAGTGCTGTAACCACATCAAAGTGATTGTTTGGGTATGTATTATCAAGTATATTTCCGGGCACAGCCTGGACTCTTTGGATGCCTCCATTATGTACTGCGTTAATAACTTCACATCTCCACTCTACTGGGTCTACACATGTAAAAGAAGCATTCGGAAGGGTTGTTAGCATTGGCCAAAGTGCCCTACCCCTGCCAGATCCAATATCTAAAACAGAGGTAGGGCTGACAGATTTCAGAATCCCAAGAACCTTAGCAATTCTTGGGAGTTCTGGATCATATCTTTTGAAATACTCTGTACAATCTTTATCCCGAATAAGCTTCGCGCAGGCTTCAGCAAATTCTATATAATATCTATCAGGATTTAGATTCATTCTTAAAAAACTTTTCTTTAAACCATTTATTAGAGTGTGGATCAACTATTACAGAAATAATAGGAGCAATAGCAAGAAACACTAAAAGCGACCACTGTCCCATACAAAGAACCCTGCCAAAAATAGATCCGATTGCGAAACCTAACGCGATCCAGATCATCATTCGTATAAGTAGTGAATCAATCATTTTACTCCTCTTTCATACCTAAGAACTGAGCAATACACTCTTCAACAGACTTATCGGCAAAGCCCTTAAACACTGGAAATCTCAAAGCAAACGATCCGTCTTTTGGAGGCTGCCTTGAATCGAACTCAACTTTAATAGTCTTGTTTATTAGTTTTTTACTTTTGCTCCAAAAATCTTCTCGTTGTTCATCTGAAAGACCGCCACCGCATTTTCCACAATCTATAAACTCTCCTGTATCTGGATGAACTTGCTTAATTAAGAATCCGCCCAGTTTATTCATGTTTCTTCCGGACCCTTCATATGTATCTGAAATTATAAATTCTTCATCCCATTTGGGCTTGCGCTTCCAAATACCATTCGGGCGCTGAGGTTTTCCATCAAATGAATATGCTTTGTCTCCATATGATATACTGGTATCTACAATAACAAATCCTTCAATACCAGTGGCTTTCGCCAGATCTATATCTTCACTTGGGTTCGTATGAACTATTTGTAAAGGAGCAATATACTCTTCCCACAACATATTAGAACGAATCACACGCTCTGTGTTCATCTCTTTTTCTGAGGCACCAATACCCGTGGTGATTCCAAGTTTAACAATTCGAGAAAAACAAGATGACAATAATGTAAAACGATTTCCGGCATTAGTAGAAGAGATCATATCTTTTCCATCAAAATATGCTATGTCAAAAACATAATATCTCATTTTGCCAATGACCGATCTCTCTTTATGACTTTTTGGAAACTCTCCCAAACCCTGATAGGCCAAGGCAAGGTCAATATCTGATCGACATATTCTACTCGTATTAACAAAATCATCTTTTCTATCTGCCTTAAGAAAGACCATCTCTCCTAACAGTATAGAATTATTTGGCATATCAAGTTTGTGTAGAGCAACTACGATATGAGGAAACTTTTCAGTGACAAGATCCATTCGCCTTGTGTATATTTCCCACAAGCCCTTGGTTTTCACTGCCACATGCATCATACCATCACGCTTAACTGTCCAAATTGCTTTCTTATTTTTGACCAACTCCGCAAGTTTCTTCTCAGTAATATCTTTTTGCGGTTTATAGAAACAAAAATTCTTTGGCAATGGCTTGTTAAAATCAATCGCAGTAGCCACTTCCTTTGTAGGCTCACCGTTTACATACTCTACATATCCTTCTTCTTCCTTCTTTCTAATCTCTCTTTCCATACAAAATACAACATATTCTTCTGGAGTTTGATAATCAGCATGGCCCTTAACACCACATGAACCGGGTGTATCAGAGGTGGTCTGCATAGCCCCATCTAACATACCCCATTTAACAGTATATGAAGCAGGATTTTTAGGAGTAATCCCAATGAACCATATCTGTGGTCTTTTGTTTCTGCCAGTAACTTTTCTAAATTCTCTCATTAAATTACCAACTAACTGTTGACATTAGTGCGGGAATATTACACCACCCATATGTATACATTTGAAACATAACAGTTTGTGGAGTATGATATTCATCTTTATGAATTGTAGTACGAGACTCATAAACTCCATTAACAAATGTAGTTGGAAGAAACTTGCCATTATGAAGTACAACTAAACGTACCTCTTCAGGAATAACACCATGTATAAACTGTATGCCAACTTTGACCTGAATACCTTCCCTATCAACATCCAAATCATATGATGTATCAATAACACCCGGAAAAGACTCGTCATTTAGTTTCCAGGATACATATTCACAGTCATCTGTAGTAATGATATGTATATAAGAATCTGGTGTTGTTTCCAATACATATGGCTCTGGCATTTCACTATCACCACAAGCAACCAATATAAAGGGCAATAAGATTACTAATTTATTCATTTATTTTCTCCCTAAAATTACACGAGACTCATAAGCCAAATCATTCCGCCAATTATAACAACGGTTGATATAAGAAGTGCGAAACTCCATACAATAAATTTTCGCATTCCTTTCTTCTTTTCATTACTCAAAAATGATTCCAGATCAATTTCACTCATTTTTTTGTTCCATTTCCAATAGTTTATTCATAGCAGTTATTGCTGCTATTACATGTCTATCTTCAGGATCTCGAACAGTTATCTTTTGTGTTAAAATGCCAAAACAATTGAACACATAACCAAGAAAGTTCTCACCAATCCACGTAGAAATTCGCCAAAGTTCTGTGCCAATCGATGCTGCTACTATCATACTTACCAGAATGGTAAGGGGAAAACTGCCAAGCCATACATATAAAAATGCCGCAATGAATGGATATATAATCGAATTATTTACCAGTAAGTTTGTACTACAGTCTATATGAAACTTAGAACAAGTATGAACATTTTCTTTAGTTAGTTCTAAGTTTTTTCTTAACGCGTTGCCAACTTTATGTTCAGCACCGTGAAAGTTAAGCAAATCACCTTGTAAAAAGTGTGCAGCTCCAACAGGAAACGCAAAACAAATAAATGACAACATTAAACTTAATAGGAATCCATACCAAAACGTTCCTTCAACAACTCCAAACATTCCAGCCAGCCACGATCCTATAAGGTAACTACACCCAGCCATTATGGCAACAATACCACATGTCAATAGTATAACACCAATTCGTGTGAATGCTGGCGAATTATTGGTGCCCTTAACAGTCTTACATGGCTCCCTATTATTTTGACTAATCAAACCACCTAACAGTGAAACAATACCGGCAAGAAAAGGGATTGAGTTGAGGATCTTGCCGCCAACTGGGGGATCCACTTTACCAGTAATAATCTCTAATCCATTTTCATCAAGTTTCTTTGGATGCTTATCTTCCAAACCATCGAATGGATTTTCTTTTGGGTATTTGGCTATCACAAAGTATTTTTTACTAGCAAACATTACCCCACCATCCAGAGCCATTCCAGAAGAAATCTTCATTTTTTTCATTTCTTTTCCTGTGTATTCGTTTGTCGTTGTCTGACCTTTTTCCCACGAGACTTTCGCAACTTCTTTATAGCTTCTCTATGCTTTCGTCTCTTTTTGTCCGAAGGCTTCTCGGCAAATCTTCGCTTCTTTACTTCAGCCAAAACACCCTCAACCGACATTTTGTGTTTCAGTACTTTCAAAGCTTGGCCAACATCGTTGTTTCTAACTTCCACTTCCAACGGACCAACACGATTGTTTTCTTTCTTTGTCTTTTTCCATTCCGGCTGTCTATTATTTTGCATCTTTCCAGTTCCTTATTGACTTAATTATTAACATAGCAATCAGAAAACCAATTACATCGCTGATTGTATCTCCTATTATTTTGTTATACCACAATTCTTGTCCAGCAAACGGAAATCCTGGCACATGTACACACACCCACTCTTCAAAAACCTCCCATACAATTAATATGGATAGGGCTCCCAACCAAGCGTGCTGTCGGAAAATCGCTGCCATAATGGTTGTGATTGATATAAACCAAACTATATGATGTATTGAGTAAACGTCAAACAGGGACGTTCCGCCCGAGCCCCAAATTAGATCCATATTCTTCAGTCGCTTTCTTAAACATATTTTTTATACTTTCGTCTGGAAAAACTGGCACGGTCGCTCCATATGGTTTATCATCAAGGGAAGCTAAGTCTGGATGTAGGTTGAGCAGTGCCGCATTACAATACTTTCTTGAAACCTCTAAGTCTACAACACACTCATCAACTACATTTCCATCCTTTATGTGTAAGTCTAACAATGGCATAAGCTCTTCAGATGATTGTACGGCTCCATCAAGTGCTACCAAATGTGACCAGCCACCATTACGCAAATCTAAATACACTTGTTTTGATCCAGGATAAGTAACCTTATCTTTAGACAACTTTATAACTGGTCTGTCTCTGGTAATATCATATACAGCTTTGTATACAATGCCCAAAGAGTGAACATCTCTTGGCGTTACCAGCTCCGTGCCTACCCCAAACATATCAATGGGTGCGTTATCCCGCAAAAGCAAATCTATCTTACATTCGTTCATATCTCCAGACACAATAATCTTCGTAGAACGACAATTATTATCATCCAGAATCTTCCTTGCCTCTCTCGAAAGAGTATCAAAATTTCCTGAGTCTAATCTAATTCCAGCCAAACCTTTAATCTTTGTGGCAAGCTTTACTCCCTCCACAGTATCATAGGTATCAACCAGAAGAGTGGGGGATTTATATGTCCTAGCAAACTCTTCGAAAGCACTTTGTTCTCCATCACTTAACATCACCCACATATGAGACATGGTACCAGCATTTGGGATTCCAAACTTCTCAGAAGCTCTTAGGTTGGAAGTAGCATCAAATCCAGCCAAATATGCGGCCCTGGCCGCATCCAACGCTGCTTCATGATGTGTTCTTCTTGTTCCAAATTCTAATAGACCCCTGCCCCTAGCAGCCAGGACAATCCTGGCTGCCTTTGAGGCTATGTGAATGTCATGATTTAATACAGACAATGCTAAGGTTTCAGCAATATGTACTTCAGGAAGAGTCCCAATAACCTTTATTAGTGGCTCTCCAGCAAATACTATTTCTCCTTCAGCCATTGCCCAGAAGTCTCCATTAAAACTAAAGTCTTCTAAGTATTTATCAAAGTTAGTAGTGCCAAAAACTTGTTTTAAATCGGTCTTTTCTTTTAAAAAGTTAATATCATCTGCTGTAAAGGACACATTTAACAGATACTCTCTAATGTATTCCGTGCCAGCCATCACTAAAAATCTACGGCAAGATGGTAGCCTCCTGGCAAAAGCTTCACAGACCGCCCGATTGTTATGTTTGTTTTTAATAAAATAACTGGCAGCTATCATTGCCATTTGATACAAGTCTGTTTTTAATCCATCGCACCAACTTCTCATTATAGACTCCTAGAAATACCAGTCAGGATCATCATCCGCTTTTTTACCAAGAACTAATCTCAGCTCTCGCCTAACACGCAGGATATCAGAGATCATCCATAAATAATTGTCTTTTCTGCGCATATATTCTTTATCAGATTGAATGGGCTGAGGATTATACTCACCCTCTTCTCGTGATAAATTTCCACTTCTAACGCCAGATACAGGTTCATACTGACACTCTGGATCAATTATTCCCTGTTCGATAAGTTTGGTGCGCCATTCTTTACTCGATCTGCGAGTTGAAAGAACCTGCGATCCATCCTTCTTTGTAATAATATCAGCTTTACCAACTGGCATAATCGTTCCGCTCGCAACCAGAAGCGCTCTCCTAACCTTACACTCTATCTCATTAGCCAAGGGCAATTGTTCATCATTCGAATTAATCAATTTAGTCATTATTTCTCCCAGTCTCTACGGCGAATTACATTAACAACAGATAGGTTTTCTGGAGTGTTAAGTTTGGTTGAGAATATATTATCTATACTAAACTCTATACAGTGAGATTTGAGCGGCTCGTTTATAATTATTTTATTAAGAAAATTCATAACTATTGTGGCAGCCGTGATGTTTGTCTGCATATTTTGTGGAGCAGACTCCGCTCTTTCCGCACAGCTAACTTGAGAATTAAACTGATCGCTCTCATCCATAAGATTTGGATATACTTCAGTAGCACATGGAAGACTAAACTCTCCTCGCGCACTTTTCGTAAATTTTGCTGGGTTGAGTTTCGGTGATCCATAATATCCACGGGCAGATGGTCTAAATCCACAAACAACTTGCCCATTTCTTTCTTCATTGCCACTATCAATCCAGAACTTACTGGACCAATTGTGCTGATGGTGTACGTTGTCCATAGATCCATCTTTGGTTCCAAGGAACCATTCTCGTATTACCTTGCGAGAAGCGTTGTTATCAACACATCCCACAACAACAGTGGAGTTATTTCCATTTAAGTTAAGGAAACCGAGATCGCTAGCTTTTTCCAAATCCTTTGGGATTACTCCAATCTGAATTCCAAAAGCGGCCGAGTACCTTTCTCCCAGAACTTCAGCCTTATTTCTATCAATATCTTGATGAATAAAATGTTGGCGACTTAGATTCTTATTCTCCACCAAGTCTCCATCTGCCAAATACAATTTAATCTCATTGTATCTGTTATAGGAATAGGTAGTCGATCTCCTAGTTCTCCTATTTCTATTGACAACACTTATAAGTCTGGCTAAGTGCGATATAACATAAGCACCAGTTCCTCCACACCCAACAACAAGAATTTCTTCTACTTCTGGATAGGAATCCAAACTTAATATAACGGGAAGCTTACCACTTAATGTCACGCCAGTGACCGATAATTTCGAGGGCGTGGGCGTCGGCGTCTTCTGCACCTTGGCCGCTGCTTTGTCCAAGTTGGCCATTATCTACCTCTTCTTTTTCAACTGTATCAATTTGTTCCCATATTTCTTCATCACCAGCATCAGTTACGACATATATTTTGCCATCTTTTTCTACTAATTTCTGATCATCTCTGATACCAGTAACCATCTCAAGTTCTTCAGCAAGTATATCATCATCTGTGTATGGAGCATTTCCACAGCACCTAGATGCATCTCGTCGCACCCATGGATCAATAATGTTTGGGCCAGGAGTTTGTAATCCAGACTCGACGTTGCGATTATTTATTTGATTCTCATCATCAAGCATCGACAATTGCTCATATAAACTCTCCCCAGAAATTCCCTGGCGCGGACCATAACGACGATTGAACGAACGATGGGATGGAAAACCACCATCTCCAGGGTAATCGTCATCCGCAGGATAGTAAACCCCACCATTTCTTCCAGCATTTCGTACCCTTGGAAAAGATCGTTCTACTAATTTTACCTTCTTTTCCTTTATTCTGTTTGCCCATTCTGATGGAAAGGACTCGGTATTATAACTGCTCTCGTCAAGATTGAAGATATCACCCACATCTATATCTTTTCTTCTTCCGCCAATAGACATACGCAATTTAAGTTCTGGATAGTATTCTTTAACATGGCCGATAACTCCAAAAAATCTGTCATCTTTTTCATCATTATCATCAGTGCCAGAGAAAAATGCTCCCATGCCACCGTGACTATGTATTTCAAATACCAGTAATTTGCCCTTCTCATAATCTGTGTCACGGCGATAGTTAACGGAACCTGGACCAACAGTCTGTTGTGGACAATGAACAATATATTCTTCTTTCTCCATATCATAAAAGTATTGAAGAAAAACTTCGCTTGAATGCTTACTGTATATTTGTCTAAAGAAAGAGAGAGTTATATCCAGTAAAGTCGCTGGAATCTTTGGAACATTTAATGACCAACCCTCTTCTAAGGTTTGCTTCAAACCAGGCACCGCAAACTTATGTATATGATTTACGAATATACCCAAAGGAAGTTTACGGACTTCCCATATGCCATTTCCTTGCCACACATACGAAACTCTTTTCTTACAATCTTCTGGTATGTCTTCAATAAAATGCCCTACGAGCAATTTTTGAATCATCTGCTTTTTTACAACATCCATTGGCTTACTTGGTTTATTAGACATTTGGATCCCTCATTGCGCTGCTAAGTTGAATGTTCATATCATACAACATCTCTAACGGAAAAGTCTCTTTTCCATTTAAATATACCAGGGCCGACCAAAAGTCTTTTACAGTATCGTTGCCCTTGGGTGAACGAATAGTACGACCGTCATATAAGTCTCCATTGAAAGGAGCATCATAAAACGTAGCAATTACACTTATCAATGACATTGGGCTGCTTATGGATGGCATCTTATTAGAGCCCCAACATATTCCTGCGTGGTGGTAAGTATTTCCAAATGGAAAACGACAAACAGAATCTGTTTCTTTATGTAGTGCTCCCTTCAAACCATATACTTTAGATGCTATTATTTTACAACCCTTCACATTAAAAATAAATAAGCAAGAAGGAAATGGCACGCTAAGTTCCTTTGGCATCTTGCCAGACATACTATAACTGGTCTGTAAAAATCGACGCACCCTGCCTGGACTTTCAATGCCAATCATATAATCTGATGTAGTACCAGAAAAGAATCTGGTGTTGTTTGGTAGAAGCCCAGTAGAAAAAACGAAAGAAGATGTTAGACTGGAAATCAAGTTATCCATAATAACGGTTTTATGACTCGCTATGCCTTTGTCATTAGTCATGGTAACATGAGCTTCAGATGATCCCGCTGGGATCCTAATGACTAAATCACCCTTGTTACTCATTGCTGTCTCCTTCTATCTAATAAACTCTGTAGTGCCCTGTTGAAAGACTCCTGAGTATTTCTAGGACCAGTTTGTGCTGATTGTGCTACAGCCTCTGCCAGCACACGAGATGACTCTTCATTTCTGGTGTTTTGTACTTGTTGTTCTGTAACACGAGGAGCAGGATCAATATATGTTGTGATAATATCAGGATAAGTATTTACTGACACACTCGGTCGGGGCACAGCCCTGATCTTTTTCTTTTGTTCGGCAAGTACTTCTGCTTCTAATTTATGTTGATCTGCAACTTTTAGAATAAGATTAGAATATTTATCCCAATGTTCTTTGTACTCAAGACATGCCTTGGCACATTGATAAAAACTCTCGGCGGGCTTCCAAACATAGTCGCCAAAATTATTGCCCGAATCTAAGGCCGCACGACGTACATCTCGATACTGCCTTCTTTGATCTGGCGAAAAATGTATCTTTATGCTATATGGAACCCTTGGAAACACAAACCCACCAACCTGTCCAGATATAAGTCTATAACCAGTAACAGCTTCTATATATTCTGGGTTTGTAGAACTCTCCATAGAACGATAGTTAATATTTATATAAGAGAGAGCGCTCCGCATATCTGGCGGAAATTCAACAAAATAATTGCTGAAATTACTTTTTACACTATATTGGGTTGGGAATATATGTGAAACCAATGCTCGAAGCAATCTTCTACACGAGCTTCGGGAATTTTTATCATCATTGTCTTCATTGGTAGATTTGTACTCAATAGGCATTTTTCGTTTCCTATTGAACAGGTTGAGATCCTTACAAAGTTTAAACAAACGAAGGAAATCAAGTTGCCTATATTGTGATGTAGTAACCGTCACATATTTTGAAGAACTATTTTTCTCTTCTGACATTTAACCATTCCTATATGAAAATAAAATCACTTGTTTTTTGTGGTTCTAACTCTTGGAGTGTTCGCCTCAGTGTATCCGTTTCTGGACATCTCCTATTAAAACGATCTAACTCCGCCTCTAATCTGTCCAACTCTTCATCTGAAGCAAATTCGCTGTCGAATTTCATCGGAGAAGTAATTGACATTATTTTATCTAAAAGCTTGCTACATTCCACATCAAATGGATCGATGTCGTCACAAGCCTCAAAGATTTTATTGATATTCATAATTTCTCCAGTTAGAAAAATAAAGGCCCGCCTGGAAGAACTCCAGGCGGGCCTTGCTGGTAAGCTAAGAACTAGCCCTTGGAACCAGCGCGGACGTGGTACTCCACGGTACCATCTACGGCAGTCAGAATCTCGGCATTAGCGAGCGCCGGATGAACCTCCATCCAAGCCTCACGAACCTCTTCAGCACTCAGGTCGCTAGGAGCCTCAATCTCATCATCGCCAAAACGGTACTTCTTCATAGTATCGGACATTGTATACCTCCCTAGGGTTTTGTTAGTCCAGCTTTTAGTACATTTGTACAAAAGCAATAAAATAAGCTTCCTACTTAATATAAATTTATTACTATATTTTGTTCAGAAAAATCCTTCCTCCTATACTTTTTTCGTTAATGGTTTCAAGTATTTACCCACACCACTTACTTGCCACCGCGGTCGCGGCCAGGCGATTGAGAGGTGCCTTCTCTCCTTCTAACAGTGTCCCATGTGAGCCACTGCCCAGTAGCTTCATCTATAATAACTAAAGCTTGATCTTCATTTATACGTCTAATAGGCATACCTTCATACTTTCCAGAAGCTGCCTTTCCAGCACCAGCATACTTTTGATTGTATCTTTTGAGACTCTCCACCAACATATGATCTCTATGTACTTCTAATACCTTACATCTCATTACCTGGCGCTCTTGTCCGAATTGAGATACATTCCTGATAGCGAAGATTGTATAAACATGATCGCTCTTATTTACTTCCGACACTTTCTTCCTCCTTATCAGAGAGCGCTCTTAGAATCTTAATTAACTTCTGGCTCTCTTCACTATTTATATTTGTTTCTATCGCTGTCAACAAAGATTTCTCTATTACTAATGTCTGATCATGAGTAAGCATTTCAAGTTCAACCATATATCGCAGAATCTTTTTGGATGCATGTACAAAACCCAAACAAATATCCATATATGGAACCTTCTTAGCTTGTAAACAAGCGCTCAAAAAAGTTGCTACAAAAGAATCTGACATCTTAGAAATGTTATGTTCATCTAATCTCATTTTTCGCTATCTCCGATGCCTTATTTATGCTTGACCCGTGCGCAGGAAATCCTACAATAAACTTCCTATCTGTTTGAAGACACAGCGGTCCTTTTCTGCCACCACAAGTAGAACAAGTAGTTGCTTTATCAGTAATAACCGCCGGACAAACTACCACCTTGTTTTTATCTGGAGTAGTTATGCCCTTTAATGGAGCATCTTTTGGCAAAGTAACGCTAACCGGGCCAATCCCAAGTTTACATAATTCATCAGCATGTGATAAGTTATTAGCACTTAAGTTAATACAAACTCCATTATCATTACAATACTTTATGACTTCGGCATTCCGCCTGAAACTTGGGGGCTTATGTGTATATCCAAACGCTTTCCAATTCCCCAATGATTTAACCAGTCTAATAGTGTCTTTTATATTAATGCTATTATTTATTCCTGGCAAATCTCCGGCTTGGAATAACCGTATTAGCTGGCCAGTTCCTGATTTCCTAAATGTATCCAGTAGGATAGAAAATGTAATGCCTCGATCTCCCCTGGTTAGCTTATCCCAATGTAGCCGAAGTGGCCCACCATCGGCGTAACATCCATTTCTTTTAAACGGACAGGCATCTGGACAAGTATAGAACGAACTGGTTAGTACAGCTATAGGGCCTGTTTTTTCATTTGTTGATTTGTTAACTAAATGATAGTATAATTGTTCACTCATTCTTTCTCGTTGATTTATTAGCGAAGACACCTACGATAACTCCGAAAAGTGTCCACAAAAAACAAAGGCCAAGTAATTGTGTTATGACAGGAGAAGCAACGAAAAATGAAATCAGTGCGGTCATACCAAACAACCCAGCCAATATAATCCAAATCTTAAAAAATAAAAGATTCAACCTTTTCATATTCTTCATCGATCAACCCCTCTAAAGATACCTCATCTATGCCAACTGGTGTAATGTCCAAACTATTAAGCTTGTCGACAATACGTTCGATATCATCTAATATATCTACAATTTTTGTAAGCATCATTACATCTTTAGTATGCGTCATAAGTCGCATGCATTGGCGGACCTGCTTAATTCGTTTAGCCAAATGCCGTTCAACATGATCAATGCGCGTTCGCGCTTCTCCAAGTGTCCGTTCAAAGGCACCCAGTTGAAGCTCAAGACGCTCGATTACTTTACTTACATCTACCATTTCTTTCTCCTTACCTCATTCTGTTCAAATAGCTCTGTGGCACAACCGGCTCAGGAACTACAAATTGTTTCCTCTCCCAAATAGTCCTCCCACACTTCTTATTCCTACACTTCCAAGAGGTTCCACCCATAACATCTGAAGCCCCACGAGCGCACATTTCATTACCACAATGGGGACATCGCTTGCTGTTAGGACTCATCTTACGCTCCTTCTTCTTATGTCGTTTATCATATTCACGACGGGGTTTATCTTGTTTCTTTCTATTATCCATTTTTGCGCTCCTTTTTCGCACGACAACGATCTCGCCGCTTTGAGAGCGACGAAGCGCCGATTTCGATTTTTACGCGCACGAAATCCCACGGCGCGGCCATATACATTAACATATTACTTTACCTTACAAGCTTCTTTATTCATCAACTGTTCTCCAGTTCCTGGATTTATATCCCCAGGTTCCATAGGCTTGGCTTCATCCAACAGCAACAAAACCAATGCCTCCTCCAGTGTTGATACTGTAGTAAACATCATATCTTCTGCTACATCAACAGGAATCTCTTCTACGTCATGTTTATTCTTCTCTGGGAAAATAACCTGTCTGATTCCAGCCCTGTGCGCAGCAAGGATCTTTTCCTTAAGTCCACCAATCGGAAGTACGCGTCCTCGTAGAGTAATCTCTCCAGTCATGGCAATGTCATTCCGAACAGGCTTGTTTGTAAAAGCAGACAGCATAGATGCTGCGATTGCTATACCAGCACTCGGTCCTTCTTTTGGAACAGCTCCAGAAGGAAAGTGAATGTGAACATCATGTTGCTTTAATACGTCAGCAGAAACGTTTAGTCTGTCCGCGTTGGCACAGATCCAAGTATGTGCGGCTTCAGCAGATTCTTGAATAACCTTACCTAAATTACCAGTAAGCTTGATCTTTCCCTTTCCTGGTGTAAGAGAAGTTTCAATAAACAATAGACTACCACCATATCTGCTCCAGGCCAGACCAGCACTCAACCCAATCTCGGGCTTGTCCATAGCCCTCTCCGCAAAACTCTTCGGCGGGCCAAGATATGTTGGGATCATATCCTCTTCAATTATTTTAGGAGGCTCATTCTCGGAAGCAACCATCACAGCCATCTTCCTCATAACCGTTCCGCATTCTCGCTCAAGAGATCGAACCCCAGCCTCACTTGTATACTCCTCAACAATTCTTGTAATGGCCAGTGCAGACAATGTAATGTCCTTATCAGCAACACCATTCTCTTCTTTCTGCTTTGGCACCAAGTGATTTTGAGCTATCTTAACCTTATCAGAAGGAGAATACCCAGGGATCTCAATAATTTCCAACCTATCTCTAAGAGCAGGAGCAATTGGCGCAGTCTCATTTACTGTACCAATAAAAAGAACCTGAGATAAATCAAATGGCACACTCAGATAATGATCAACAAACGCATGGTTTTGTTCAGGATCCAGCACTTCCAGAAGTGCCGATGAAGGATCACCACGGAAATTGGAACACAACTTGTCTACCTCATCAAGCATAAAGACTGGGTTCTTAGATCCAACCTTCTTGATGTTATCCATAATACGGCCAGGAATAGCACCCACATAAGTCCGTCTATGTCCACGAATTTCTGCCTCATCATTCACACCACCAAGAGACATACGGATAAATTCTCTTCCCATTGCCCTGGCAATACTTTTCCCAAGAGAAGTTTTCCCCACACCCGGAGGACCAGAAAGACAAAGAATAGATCCTTTGCGCTCAGGCTTTAGTTTTCTAACAGCAAGAAACTCCAAGATCCTTTCTTTTACCTTTTCCAATCCATAATGATCTTCGTTAAGAACTACTTTAGCATCCTCGATATCTATCTTATCTTGAGTTGTCTTATCCCATGGCAAAGATGCCAGGTTGTCAAGATAATTATAAGTAACCTGAAACTCAGAGTTACTGGGTGACATCATAGAAAGCCTACGGAGTTCTCCCTTTATAGTTTTCATTACGGCGGGTGGCATACCACACTTCTCAATACGCTGGCTCAGCTGTTTTACCTCACCAGCTATACCATGCGAAGAATCATTGGAAGGATCTTCACTCATGCCAGCATCCGCATTAACATCTGCTTCTATATTGTTAGCAATTTCAGCCAGTTCTTTTACCACACATTTCAAACGATCCTTGGGATTGAACATTCCCAAAATCGTTACCCTTTTCTTGCCACTAATGGGTAGTTGACCAGCAATACCATCAACGAACTTGGACAGTTCTGCTGATGTTGTTAGTTCTGTATCGTTCTCTATAGCAATAAACTGAACTTGATCTTTGATAAAATCTTTTGCCTGCCGAATGTCGTTTTTTACATCATCATCAATCTCAATTTCCGGCTCAACTACGGGTTCCATCTCTCCCCAATAAGATCCATCATCCTCCCCAACTACTTTTAAAATGCCACGTTTCTTGCCCACAATAATAATACGAAGTTTGGCTCCTTCTTTATCCAGTGGAAGTACGTTCTTAATCTCTGCTTCAGTACAACAACCGTAAAAATTCCCGGCCACAGGCTTGTCGACGAGAGGATCACTCTGCATACCAACAATCAAATTAGATCCATCTTCTTTTGCTTTATTTATTGCCTTGACCGAAAAGGGCCTGCCCACATCTACTTCACAAAGCAAATCTGGAAAAACCACAAGTTCAGGATCACGAAGTGGAAGTAAAGGCAGTTTAATAAGGTCTGTATTTTCTTTAGTCATTAGGATTCGTCCTCCTCATCAAAATCGTTGGTTGAAGAAATCTCACGCATGTTTTTAATGTGTGCCTCAATGTCATCCATTCCAAGTACGGAAACCCAAAGAATGACTTCTCTTAAATAGGCACCAGTCATACCGTCTGCTAATTTAGATAATTTAATGAAATCTTCCTCAGATAATATAAGACCCATCTGTTCAGCGTGAGCCTTAAGTATGCGACCACACATATCTTTTCCAGCGTGAGCCTTAAATTCTATAGCGTGGTCAAATCTTCCTGGCCTTCTAAGGGGCCTTGGCACCTTAGATATGTCATTAACTGTAGCAATAAAAAGTCTTTTTCTTGTTGAAGATTCTCTATTTAAACGCTCTAAGTCACTTAATAGAGTTTCCATATCATGAATACGATCAAGATCGTCAAACAAGATAATGGAAGGATCTACAACACTTATGGTATTAAAAATAGATCCGGTAGATTTATTTGCTAATGCCCAGCCATTTAAAATTAAGATCTTGCCACCAAGAGATTCGGTTAATCGTAGGGCTAATGTTGTTTTCCCGGATCCCGGATCTCCATAGAATAAAAGAGATCTGTTGTGGCCCTTTTCAAAAAATTTGTTAATACTTTCAACAAGTTTCTCTTCATCAAATGGGCTTACATAGGCGTCTGCGTGTGGAGTGATAGAGTCTAAACATAGATTTCTACCCCACCCACCATCATCTCTATTACTATCAAGCAGTATATATCTACCAAACTTCTTTTCAATAGCAGCTGAAGTAGAATCAAAGAACTCTTCTTTGGTTTTAGAATATGGGCCATCAATATACTCTTGTGATATATGATCTATAAAATATATTTTTATTCCTTCTATTTGATATTCTTCTATATTTGTAGAATCTTCACCTTCTCCTTGCCAATATATTTCCATAGGAATATTCATGTATTTATACGTGTCTCGCACAAATTGTCCTATGTTATTACATACTAAACTACATCCCATGTCTCTAAGGATATTAGAAGCCTCAATCTTCGCACCACCAACGATATTATCAGATATAACACCATAGGCCGATAACAATCCAAGTCCAATAGATATTGGATTCTTTTCTCGCATCTGATAGTATATGCCAAGACCTTCCTTAGCAACCTTAGTTACCTTCTTAATCCCATCGTTTAACTTTTGTTTTCTCACCCTTCTTCTTCTGGCCAATTCCTCTTCTGTTTCAAACTCAGAAGAGATAGGGCCGTCTAACAACCTATCGAACCAACTTACCTTTTCCTTTTTTGGTTCAGATGACTCTGGTATATAACCCGTATTAAATTTCCATCTTCCGTGGGGCTTGGGTTTGTTTGCTTTATCATTCATCTTTTACCCTCGGTTAGAATTGTTTTTCGTCTAAGAGCGTCCACTCTGCTCATCTTCTTATCATAAAGAGCAAACACAAATGGCTTGATATGTCCATGTAGTTTGCTTATCAACATAGCAAGTTCTTTTCTCCTTCCAACCTCATCGGTTTTATCAGACGAAAAGTTATTGATTACCTCATGAGCTTCATGTATCGTATTATCAACAGAAACAGACGCTCTTTTGTATCTATGATAAAACGGAAGGGTAGTTTCTATAATCTCATAATCATAATCACAAGCCTGTAGTTCTTTTATTAAGTCTGCTTCACTATTAATACCAGATAGTTCCGCAAACTCTACCATAAATCTATAATTTATGGAGAACTTCATCCTGTGTTGGGCCAGGTAATGGGCGCTTTTTACTTTGACCATTACCTGATCTTGATCACATCTGGCAACCACACCTTCATCTTTCCAAGTCTTTATAATTTCCAAGAGTTCCAACGGATCTCGTGGCAGATCGTGCAGACGTACAAGATTTAACTGGCCCTCTTTCGCCACAGCTTCCACCTCAGACCAGTGCCCGATATGTAAAGAATGATCTACATACCCAAGGAACACCAAGTCTTCTTCCTTGTATCGTATTACAACTAAATTGCCTGGTGCTACATACTCGAATAAAAGAGATCGGTCTGTCATCCAGTTAGAATCTAATATTTTCGGATACTTCTGGGCAGTTCGAAAAAATCTTTCCTTATAAGATTCCATTCCATCTTCTCCACGCTCGCCACCATATAAGGTTCCACGAGTACGAAGAATTACCTGGCCATTTATAACTGATCGAATACACAGAGATCCGTCTTCTTTGTGGCTAAATCTTACAGGCGCACCATCTTCAAGATCTTTTTTAAGCGTTTCAGTATCATCCAAAAATTCGCCATAGTTTCCAAACTTTGGCCAACCTGATGATACTACATAGCCATCCTGATCAACGATAATTGAACGCAGGAATCTCTCTTCGAAACTCCAATCCCACATATTTTTTCTGGGACATATAAAAGTTAATCCGCTATCCGAAACCTGCCGGAAATCAGATCGCACTTTGGACAGATCTAATCTCGCCCCAAAACCAGTAAAAGACCACATTATTATCGCGCCCTTTCTAATTCAGTTTTAAAGTGTTGTACAAATTCTTGCGAGTACTTTTGTCTTGATTTAATATACCACCAATCAACCATATCTCGAAACTCTGCTATAAAATCCTCAGACAATATTTGAGCACGAGATATCATCGGCCAACTTAATTTATCCTTAAACGCCGACATAAAATCCTCAGATAGTATTTGATTTCGGGAAATCGCATCCCACTCAAGTTTATCGTGAAATGTTGCTATGAAATCTTCAGATAATATTTGAGATTCAGATATATTTTCCCACTCAAGTTTATCGCAATGCTTAATCATAAACCGTTCTGAAAGTTGTTGGTAGAAGCTGATCTGATCCCAGTCTACAAGATGACTAAAGCTCTCAATAAACTCTTCCGAAAGTTTTTGATATACTGAAATATAATACCAATCAACTCTGTCTTGACACTTGTCTATAAAATCTTCAGATAATTTCTGATATTTTGAAATGCGATCCCAAACCACTTTATCTTTAAACTCTGTTATAAAATCCTCGGATAATTTTTCCTCTTCGCATAGTAATATCCAATTTACGTCATCAGGATTTTTGCGTATTGCTTTAATTTGTCGTTGATTCATAATGATATCCCTAACTACAACCCGGCCCGTCTTCTGGAATAAACTTGCATTGCTTCAATAAATCTATAACACACTGCGTTGTAGGCATGTAGCCCTTATGACCATATCTTGCAACTCTTTTAATGCTACTGATAATATTATCCGTATAAATATAAGTCAGCCTCTTGAGTTCAACATCTTCCGCAGCCTGCTCTGTATAATAAATGTCTGGTCCTTTAACAGCAAAGCAACAAACAGAAAAATCAAAGCGATTAAACAAATCGGCGGGTGACGATGTATAAAATCTGGTTATAAGTTGAACCACCACACCAGATTTTTCCATAGTCCAGCTCCATTCAGAGCGATCTGTTCCCACAAAACCAAGCCCTTTCAACTTATGTTGGGCTTCTTTATAACCTTCAGACCGAGCAAAAAACAGATCCCAATCCTTTATCTTATTAATATCACCAGTGTATAACTCAAGAGCTGCTCCACCAGCCAACAAACAGCCTGGCAAAGACTGTGCCATGCTCAAGACTTGTCTGCTTATTGATGGAAGAATCATTAGTGTTGATCGTCTCTCTTCAAACATTTCTTCTAAGTTTTTCTTAATTATAGTCGTCTTCTTATTAGAACCAGCAGATTCACATTTTTCAATTAAAGGAAGAAACATAATTTCTCTCCGTTATAAAAATGTTAGAAGTGTTCCTAGAAATCCAAGAATTACAATGACTAACATAATCACTACTACAGCAGTGAATACATAAATGTATCTTGGAGCATCTACCTTTATCCTTACATACGCAAACAAAAGAGCCAGTGAGACCAGTCCAATTTTAACACAGAAAAAACCAACGGGGCCACAGCTTAATAGCAAATTAACAGTGGGGTTGATTTCATATGCGGCATCTCCATTAACCGATATCCATGTAAAAATAGTGTCTGCAATATTAAGTAAAAAGATGTATAATAATAACCTTCTTGTGCGTTTTGGTTCCATCTAATCCTTCAGTTCCTCCAGCATTGCAGCATACTCTAATACCGCTAATCCCTGTCGCTTGGTGAAACCAGAATGTGTGGCTGCTGCCATATATCTACGTTTAAGTTCTGTAATTAAAGCATCCTCAAGACAAAGTCCATCATCGAGATATGGTTTTAATTCTTTTTGTGTGGGGTGCCTTACAGAACTAACGGCTCTTAATAATTGATTATATCTTTCTTCACCAAGAGTAAATATAATTTTGCCAACTTGGAAGGCTTTTTTGACAGCCCTTTTAGTTTCGTCGTACATTATTCTCCTAACAAAAAAGTATCCACCATACATATCCACAGATCGCAGATATTGAAATTATTGTTATCAATGCTATTAAAATTATCAGTGCCCAAGTTCCAATGGCAGCTGCTATATCTTGGCTTATGTATTTAAGCCCCAACTCTTTTCTTCGCAACTTCTTATCTTTTTTGCGTTGTTCCCGATACGACCGCCCTTCTCTTATGCTGACTGGTATTTGTAAGATACATCGCATAAAAAATGATATAAGCATTGTTCCAAGAGCACCCAGTAATAATCCAATAAATCCAACGGCGATATATGAATCTGTTTCTAGAACAACACAGCCATTTGTAGAGAATGAATTATAAACTACATAACTTCCTATAATAATACCGCCAACTATTCCAACCAATAGGCTTAGTATTCCTTTCCAAGTAAAAGAAGATACCCCTTTATGAATAGATTTCCATAACTTATCAATTTTTGTCCACATGTTTTTCACCTATTTGAAAATAGAGGGGCGGGGATTTCTCCCCGCCCCCAAGTTAATTACTCACCCGACTCAAATTGTTCCTTCAGCATCGGAATCATAGCCCCCGTATGCTTGAAGTCTAAGAACTTATTCGCTACCGCCAACAAACCCTTACCCTCGATAGCAGCAAGTTCACCAAAATTCTCGGCCAGAGAAGACAGCAACTGAGCATCGCCCAGTCTCTTCACAGCCTCAACAATGTGCGGCGAGAACGCAGTAGCCTGCTTAACAGCCCCATCAACCTTCTCCTTCAGATAGGTAATGTTAAGTTCCTGAAGATCAGCCTTACGCTTCAGATCAAGCTCATGCTCTTTCTGCTTATCCTGCCGACGCTTCTCCTGAAGCAACATCTCGTGCTGAGCTGTAGCCATATCAGAAGCTTCCCTCTGGTCCCTTAAAGAATCCTCAAATGTCAAAACAGAGGACCGATAAGCAGCCTCTCCCTCTTCACTCTTCAACCGCAGTTGCCTTCGAAGTTCCTCAGTCATATGGCGCTCTTGCTCCAGTGCCCGACTAATCTCCTCAAGCCTCTTTTGATTGGCCAACTCTGACTCTTTTTGTTCCAACACAATGTTGTCTCGCACAACACCGATCTGACTGCTAAACATCAGATCCTTAACTTCTTTTTGAGTGATCTCAAAATACAGCACATCAACATCTCTTACAACCATGCTGTTCTCTTCAAATACCAGACCAGAACGAATGCCTGCATCTGGCTTCGCACCCAAAACAGTATCACGAATAACTTCAGAAATATTCTTCTGAAGATCACTGATCGAAGTCTTACGAGCAACAGCCTTGATTTTAGATCGAGCATGATCACAAAGCAGCTTGACATAGTTGTCAACCGCAAACCACATGCCCTTGTCTTCTCCAACAAAATCAACAAGATATTTAATCTTAACCTGTGCCATAATAAGATCCCTGGAAATAATTCCAACGGTATCAGACACATAGTTATTTCTGGTCTTCAAAAACGCTGTAGCCAACATCTTATCGGTAGACTTGGGGTTGCCCATAGAAAGATGTAGGGCTTCAACAGTCTCGTCATACTCCATGAGCACGCCATTGATCGGGCCTTCCACCACACGCCTGTTACCAGCCTTATCAATAATCTGAACAGCGAATCCAGACCAAATATCACAGGCAACAGTACCACGATACTTGTTATCAATGGTAATGCTTCTGGGCTTAGCATCATACCCAGCACGAGTAAACCCGTCGCCAGCCCAATCACTGGACGCCATCTCTGCCAGAGCTTCCGCAGCAACCTCGGCCCCGCCCTTGGTAGGACCACGTCTCTGACGATTACTAAGAACCTTAGACATAGCCTCAGCAGAGTTGGTGGCAACAGTTACTTCAATAGCACCACGCAATTGCTGGTTAAAATCCAAAGCCTCTTTGTTCCCCGGATAAAGGAGAGAACACTCACGATCACTAAGAATCCTCTGCGTTACCGCCTCAGTTCTGGGATCGGGAAGAAACATCTTGGGACCAGTAATAGTTTTTACATCACCAGACTGCTTATTCAGAACATACAAACCTTCGCCCTTAGGAACAGCAACCGCGTGGTGAAGCTGATTACCACCCTCATCACGGATAATAGCGTGTTCTTTTCTCGGAAAATACAGCTTGTTTTTGCCAGTAATAAACAGCTCTTCACCCTCTCGTCGCTCACTCTCTTCATCCACATAAGGAGCGATCACCTTTACATGAAGACCAGTCGTTTCATCCAACTCGATAGCACGGAACTTCCTCGAACTATTGCTTGTCAAAAACTTCTGATCCGGCCTCGGGAAGACTACATCCTCACCACGACGATATTCCTTCTCACCATTCTCACCAACCAGCACACAATACTCAAGACGTTCCAGAGTAACTGCGTTGCGTACAAGATCACCATTATCATCGGGCATAACTTCCGCACCAGTTGGGGGCATATAAAAAGAAACATCGGTGCCCTTGATAATTACTTTCTGGCCAGCGAAAAGATCAGTTACATCCTCTGGAACCTTACCACCATAGATACCTTCAATATTCTTGTTGGCCTCTTCATGATCATAGATTCTAACCAGAAGATACTGATTTGATTGAAGTTTATGACCTTCAATAACCTTTACCATCTGACCAGGCCAAAGAGCAAAAGACGATGGGCCATGGATGTTAACCTTCTTACCAACCTGGAGAGGCGGAAGACTATTAGACGGACCAGGCTGCGGATGAGCAGAATCCTTAGCAGGATTCTTCATAATCATATACCAGTTGCTTGGAGCAGTCTTAAACGTTTGGACGGCACGATCTAACGCAACAGGCTCGAATCTTTTAGTCTTCTCATTAAAAGCTACCATACTATCAGTACCAGCGAGACTGGTCTTATTAGGACCAACATAGCAATTTACATTACCCTTGGTGGTGTCAAGAATAAAAGCATACTCATTTGGGGCAAGCACCAACTCTCTCTCTGAACGTTCAGCCATTTTACTCTCCTCTTTTTCTTGTTGATTGTTTGTTTCCCACCGCTCATTGACTGTTCCTACATTTTCTGGCGGTGGACTAAAATTAATTTTTACCATCTCCTATCCTCAACCTCTTTCTTTGGAGGTCCTGGAAGTGGCCCTGGGTTTGGTATCGGCTCGATGCCGGGCCAAGGCCCTTGATCAATTAGTATTCTTATGTTTTTTCCAGGCTGCGGAACATCGTCATCAAATGCTGCGGGATTAGAAGCGTGTGGTCTACAATCTGTCCAACAATCAAACATAGTTTCATTAAAGCACACACCGTCTCCACAATAGCCGTTTGTTGGCCCACCAGTTAACAAATCTACACAGTCAAGACAGTTCCAATAATCTTCTCCTTTGTTTCTTTCACATACATTGTTTCCACAACTCTCTTCATTCGCAGCAGGTTCTTTCTGAATGGATACATCTTCTTCTTGATCATCCACAACAGGTTCACCTCCGCATCCAATAATTCCTACCATCAATGCTAATATAAAGGTTCTCATTTAAAAAACGACTCCTGTACGATCTCCATACAAAGTTTATCAATCTTGTTATAATTAGGAGTTCTCGGTAATGGCGATTTGCCGGACTCATAAAATTCATCAAGTTTATGTTGTTGATTATCCGCCCATTGGATTAGGTCATCGAACTTCCAAGTCCCCTGCCTAATCGACAGCAGTTCTTCCGCATCTGGCCTACAAACAATTACTTTACCATCTGTCAGAATCTCTTCAGCCATACGTAAAAGTCTTACAAGATGACTGGCATGCTTTCCATCATAGCCAAATTTTGCTTCCATCGAAGCTCGGGCTGGATTTCGATTGATCTTCCATTCCTGATATTGATTATAATGCTTAAGTGCTCCCTTGTATCTTCGCTCGGCATCCAAGAGTGCCAGAAAGTTTGTATCATATCCAAGTCTTACGCCAGCAGCATTGGACAGAGTATTGATATCAAACTCTCCATCGATTATAGGGAATGGTATGTTGCCAGTAACATCATACTCTGCGGCCAATCCAATCAACGATTCCCACACCTCTATAATGGTTTCAATCGTATTTATGCGAACAGACTCTAAGATCTCTCGGGGAAGCTCATCCTCTAATAGAAGCCATTTATTTACTTGTTTCTTTATCAAACCCTCTGCTGCTTCCCTATGATCTCGTGGTATAAGGCTACGCTCTGGCAAACCAAAATCTTCTCTTAAGGGCTTGTTTTTTGGCGGATTGAGTAGCCAAGATCTATGGGTTTTTATTCTTTTAAGTTGGGCAAAAGCATATCCGCAGAAACGAAACTTAGCCTTTGTAGAAAGAAAAAGATCTCGGTTTTCTATTAATTTAATAAGTGCTGGAGATGTTACAAGATGTAAACGCTCATCAGTAAAAAGAACTTCAATAATGTTTGGATTACAATCAGATGCAAGCTTTAAAAACTTTCGTATATCATAGATTGTAGAATCAATGCGTTCATTATCTGGCACTTTTCTACCAACAATCTGTTCAATTTTACCAATAAAGTTATCATATTGTCTTGGAAACTCTCCCTCAAACTGCTCAAATCTTTTAGAGAATCCTTGAAAAAAGTTTCGCGGTGGAATGGCAATGCCCTTAACATCCACATCAGATCCAGATGTTGCCATACCATAAGCATGACTTCCATGAAGCGTAATGAAAATGGTATGGTCTTCTATTTTGAATTCCATTTCTATTCCTTAAAGTCGTGTATGCCAGACCATTTAAACCCAAGTGATATAAGTTTATATTGTATTTTATCTACATCACGATTCCAAGCTGGTTCATATGAACTCTCTTCTATTCTATCTAAAAGAGTAGAAACATTGTTAGTAATTATATCTTCAAGATCATCCCATACCTCTTCAGAATAGTCTGGCCCATTGTAGTCAAACTGAAAGTAAGCTCCAATCTCGACATCATGTTCGATACTAAACGAAAAGTTTTTTGCTGTGGCCATTTTATTCTTTTCCCCATGTCCGGCCAGTATCTGGCCAATTTAATAGAGTTTTTTCTATAATGTGTTGGGCAAATCTTGCATCTAATCCAGCACAACACAGATCATCTGTGATTTGGCGAGCAAGAAAATCTGAAGTGTTTTTCCAATCTTCAAAAATGACTTTTGATGTATTATCTGATTTACAAGACAGTATAGTATCTTCTCTTAGCAGAGGACACAATGGATCAATTTCGCCGTCTGCACCACCAGGTC